>SKEK01000323.1_pt2 | contig 28076 bp, 29 predicted proteins | sample 4826761 | NCBI WGS metagenome assembly SKEK01 (sample SAMN11008811, study PRJNA524170) | human gut metagenome | biome: Human fecal sample; material: Feces; isolation source: fecal sample from pouch patient p32 | host: Homo sapiens | place: Israel: Tel-Aviv | collected 2015-10-13 | reverse complement strand
ACCCTGTTGTTTTAACAACAAAGCCGTTACAGATGAATCGACACCGCCACTCATACCAACAACAACACGTGTTTTCGAGTTATCACTCATAGATTTCTCCCATCTTTTCGTTTCTCACGATTGAAGGTCGTGGTTTGCTTCAACGATTGAAGGTCGTTTTGAGCATTATCAATTGTAACACGCTTTATAGTAGAAAACAAGCATCTTGCCATCCTTCTTATTGGCTATTGTATCTATATGTTTACAAGTCTGTAAATCAAAAAAGAGTCCAATTGCTGAACTCTTTCATCTACTTTAATACCAGCCATTGGCCAGCCAGAAGTTTTTAGCCGCCGACCATGATCCATATCGGTTGACAACATATTGATTGGCTACTTTTTCCTGGTTTTCTGGTGATAAGTCACCGTTTAAATAAGAAAGGGATAACTGGTAACGACCATAGTATTGGCCATTTTGTGCTGTGTAACTGCCACTTGATTCTTTCTGGGCAATCCATTCTTTAGCCGCTACATCTTCGGCACTTAAGCCATCTGAAGCAGATACCGTAGTTGTTGCTTGTCCAGTGTTATCTTTACTAGTGCTAGCTTGCTCTGTGGTATTAGTTGTTGCCTTGTCATCTTCAATCTCTAAAACTTGACCAACTGTAATGAGGTTGACATTACTAATCTTATTTTTCTTAGCAATCGCATCAACCGTTGTATTCTTCTCTTTAGCAATAGCTGATAAGGTATCACCTGACTTTACAGTGTAAGATTCTGCACTGGCAAGGACGGGAATAAACATTCCTGATAATAAGCTCAATCCGATTACACGTTTTACAAAGATTTTTTTATTCATGGTTTTACACTCCTTTTCTGTATGTTCTTTATCTTACAGAAGAAATGTTTCAGAAACTTTATGAAATCACGTCAAATGTTTCAATAATATGTTAGCAAGAATAAAAAACACCTCAAATAAACTAGTTTTAAGTATCTTTTAAGTTTAAAACAAAATTTCCCTCTCAAATAGAAGAAAACATGCCCTAGATTTGTTATAATGAAAGAAAAGAAACCCTAAGGAGCTGACTGATGAATTCGCTTAAATTCCAATCCGTATTTGATATTATTGGACCGGTTATGATTGGACCTTCTAGTAGCCACACAGCAGGAGCTGTTCGTATTGGAAAAATTGTCTCTTCTATTTTTGGAGAGGATCCGACAGAAGTTGAATTTCAGTTGTTTAATTCCTTTGCCAAAACCTATCGCGGCCACGGGACAGACTTGGCCCTTGTAGCTGGTATTTTGGGTATGGATACAGATGATCCAAGAATCCCCAATAGTCTTGAAATTGCCCATGAAAGAGGAATTCGAATCGTCTGGTCTATTCAAAAGGAGAGCAATGCTCCTCATCCAAATACGACGACCATCACGGTGAAAAATGATCACAAAACCATCTCCGTCACAGGAATTTCCATTGGTGGGGGAAACATACAAGTTACCGAGTTAAATGGCTTTGCAATTTCTCTAAACATGAACACCCCAACTATTATTATTGTTCACCAAGACGTTCCTGGGATGATTGCCCATGTGACAGAAGCCCTTTCCCGCTATGATATCAATATCGCCCAAATGAACGTAACCCGTGAAAAAGCCGGTGAAAAGGCTATTATGATTATTGAAGTGGATTCTCGTAATTGTGACGAAGCTATTGAGTTAATCCGTCAAATTCCCCATTTACACAATGTGAATTTCTTTCAATAAGGAGACCCCATGTTTTATTCCATTACCGAACTAGTTGAACAAGCGACCCTCCACTATGAAGGAAATGTCGCAGAATTAATGATTGCAACTGAGTTTGAACTAACTGGTCGCGAGCGCGAAGAAGTTCTGACTCTTATGACACGAAACCTTGAGGTCATGAAAGAATCCGTTCATCTTGGACTCAATGACCAACTTTCTAGAAGTGGCTTGACCGGAGGAGATGCTGCAAAATTGGATCGCTATATTCAATCTGGAAAAGCCCTCTCCGACTATACTGTCCTAACCGCAGCCAAAAATGCTATCGCTGTCAACGAACACAATGCAAAAATGGGCTTAGTCTGTGCTACTCCCACTGCTGGATCAGCCGGTTGCTTACCTGCTGTTCTTACTTCAGCCATCGAGAAACTCCATTTAGATGAGCACCAACAATTGGAGTTCTTATTAGCAGCAGGAGCCTTTGGCCTGGTTATTGCCAACAATGCATCGATTTCAGGAGCCGAGGGAGGCTGTCAAGCCGAAGTGGGTTCCGCGGCAGCCATGAGTGCAGCTGCCTTGACGTTGGCTGCTGGGGGAAGTCCTTACCAAGCTAGCCAAGCCATTTGTTTCGTCATCAAAAATATGCTAGGCTTAATTTGTGATCCCGTTGCAGGACTGGTAGAGGTTCCTTGTGTCAAACGAAATGCTATGGGTGCAAGCTATGCCTATATTGCAGCGGATATGGCTCTAGCAGGAATTGAATCCAAAATCCCTGTCGATGAGGTCATTGACGCCATGTATCAAGTTGGATCTAGCCTACCAACTGCCTTTAGAGAAACGGCTGAAGGTGGTCTAGCAGCAACTCCAACTGGGAAACGCCTACAGCAAGAAATATTTGGAGACTAACCTATGAAGTACATATTTTTCGACTTGGATGGGACTTTAGTCGATAGTTCCGAAGGAATTGAAACCACCTTTCTACACACTTTCAAGCTGCTAGGAGTTCCTGCTCCTGATAAAGAGACTATTCGAACCTTTATGGGCCCTCCACTCGAAGTTACATTTACAAACCATCTTCCAAAAGAACTGGTCACAAAAGCTGTAGAAATCTATCGCACCTATTACAAAGAAACTGGCCAACAACAAACCTATCTCTACCCAGGTATCAAAGAACTCCTTCAACAATTGAAGGAATTGGGTTATCACTTATTCATCACCACCTCTAAGAATCAGGAAGTGAGTCTCGAAATAGCCCATTCACTAGGAATTAGTGATTGCTTTGAAGGGATTTATGGTTCTACCCCAGGATCTATGCACAAATCTGATATCATTCAGCGTGTACTAGTGGATCATCAAATTCCAAAAGAGGAGGCTTGCATCGTTGGGGATACTAAATTTGATATCATTGGGGGAAAAACCATTGGTATTCACACAATTGCAGTCAGTTGGGGATTTGCACCTCTAGAGCAATTAAAAGAGGAAACTCCCGATACCATCGTAGATTCTCCTCTAGCTTTACTGACTCATTTAAGTTAATAAAAGAGGTTTACAAATTTGTAAACCTCTTTTATGTATGAAATCACGCATGAGTAAGAATATCCATGGTTCAGCAAGGTTGACTGACACAGTCATTTTTCTTTACATCACTTTCCAATCCTTGTCAAGGTAAGAAACAAAATAAAAAGAGGGTTTCCCCTCTTTTTTAGTATCCCCAAGCTGAAAGTCCTTGGTTTGAATAGGCATTATAAGCCGCTTGGATTTGATCATCAACTGTAGCAGTTGAACCCCAACCTGGCATTGTTTGGAAAAGACCACTAGCTCCAGATGGATTTGCTGCGTTCACTTGACCATTTGATTCACGTGCAATAATAGCTTCCCAAGTTGATGCAGGAACTCCTGTCATTTCAGCCATACGAGCCGCTGCATAGGATCCAACTTCTCCAGCAGTATTCCCATTTGCAAGTACAATACCATTTCCAGAATTCGTAACAACAGGTGCTGCATTATAAGTGGCATTAGCAGTAGTTGTTGTTGAAGCCGCTACTTGATTTGTAGAAGCTTCGGCTGCTGGTTCTTGACTTACTGTGGCAGTATTTACTTTGTTGATCAATGATTTTGAACGTTCACCCAACTCAATAATTTGACCTGCATGGATCAAATCTTGGTTGCTGATTTGATTCAATTCAACAAGTTTTTCGATAGTAGTGTTATTCTTAATCGCAATTTCTGATAAAGTATCACCATATTTTACTTCATATGTTTCAGCATTCACTACCACACCAGAAACAAAAAGTGAAAGAGCTGAGATAATAGAAGTTAATGTCCATTGGACTTTTTTTGTGTTCATCAATACATTCTCCTTTCGAACATAATACTATCTTACACATTAAATGTTACAGTTAGTTATAATTTATGTTACAAAGGTTACAAAATCATGTATTTTTCATGCAAAAAACGCTATAAATAGCGTTTTTCTTCATTTTTTTAGAAAAATTCCCCTATATGTAGTGGTGGTATTCTAATATTTCAACCAAAAAATGATAGCACCAACTGCTACTACAGACAGAATCGCTACACTATCTAAGGCTTGCCATTTTAACTGCCTATAACGGCTTCTTCCCTCTCCACTTTTATAACCTCTTGCCTCCATGGCAATTGCAAGAGCATCTGCACGTTTAAAACTTGATGCAAACAAGGGAATTAAAATCGGTATAAAAGAGCGGATCTTCTGAAGGAGATTCCCTTCTCCAAAATCAACCCCTCTAGCTCTCTGTGCATTCATAATGCGAATCGTATCATCCATTAGAGTGGGGACGAAACGAAGGCTCATAGACAACATGAGTCCAATTTCATGAGCAGGAACTTTGATGATTTTAAATGGAGTTAACATCTTTTCTACGGCATCTGCTAAGCTTAAGGGCGTTGTTGTCAGTGTTAAAATCGTTGAAAATACAACAATGAGAATAAAACGACAAAAGATCACACCCGCTTGAGCAAGTCCTTTATCCGTTACAGTCAAAAAATAAAATTGAAATAAGGTCTTACCGCCAGTCGTCGCAAACAACTGAAAGAGTGTGGTGAAAGCAATGATAAAGACCATCGATTTCAGGCCATTAATAAAAAAACGGAAGGGGATCTTGGCACTCAAAATCAACGCAAAGGCCAATAAAAACAACAGGGCATTCGTCAACACATTATTGGCCCAAAACAAAATAACAATTAACAAGAAAAGTCCTAGTAACTTTGCCCTTGGATCCATACGATGGAGAATGGAATTACCTGGTACATATCGTCCTAAAATCATGCTATTCATGTCCAATTAACTCCTTAAACTCCTGTAAAGTGATTGGTAAAGTTGGCAAAGATAGTCCTTTTTGACATAAGCGCCAAGCAAATTTCGTCACTTTCGGTACGCCTAATTGTATGTTTTCTAATCCTTCTACATCCTGAAATACATCCCTTGGATGCCCAGACCTCACAATTCGTCCTTTTTCCAAAACATAAACAAGATTTGCGTATTCTGCCACATCTTCCATAGAATGACTAACAAGAACGATGGTCATCCCAGCTTGATGAAGTGACGCAAATAGCTTCATTAATTCCCGTCTACCTGACGGATCCAAACCAGCTGTCGGCTCGTCCAAGACCAAAATTTCAGGTTCCATCGCTAAAATGCCTGCAATAGCGACCCGTCTCATTTGCCCTCCAGACAATTCAAAGGGACTCCGTTCAAACAACTCTTCAGAAAGACCGACTAAGCGTAATTTTTCCTTAGCAATGCTCTCAGCTGACTCTTGGTCTACTCCAAAATTTTGAGGCCCAAATGCGACATCTTTTACAACAGTCTCAGCAAAGAGTTGACTTTCTGGAAATTGAAAGACGAGACCTACTTTTTTCCGAAGATCCTTTAGCTCTTTTTGAGAAGACTCAGAACTAATGCGCATATCATTCATTTGCACTTCCCCTCGACTGGGCAAAAGCAAACCATTTAATAATTGAAGGATGGTTGATTTTCCACTTCCAGTATGCCCAATTAGAGCTGTATAAGAACCGCTTGGGATTTCTATATTCACATCAAAAAGAGCCGCTCCTTCAAAAGGAGTACCTTCTTGATAGGTATAACTAAGCTGTTTTAAAGCAATTCCCATAATAGTTTCTCTAGCTCTCCTTCAGTCTGATAGGTTTCTCCAACTGGAAAACCTTTTTGATGTAACATGCTGCGCAATCGATTAGCGAAAGGTTCTTCTAATCCAATTTCATCTAAATCATCTCGAGAAAAGAGTTCTCTTGGAGTCAGATCCAAGGTCGCTTTTCCTTTTTCAAAGAGAATAACCCGATCACTTAGGGAAACTTCCTCTAAATCATGGGTAATAGAAATAACCGTTAACCCATATCGTTCTTTGACTTCTCGAACTGTCCGAATTAGTTCTAGACGCCCTTCAGGATCCAACATACTGGTTGCTTCATCTAAAATGATGATTTTAGGTCGTAAAGCGATAATCCCAGCAATGGCCACTCGTTGCTTTTGTCCACCGGATAACCTAGCGGGTTCTCGATCTTTGAACTCATCCATGCGGACCATCTTCAAAGCTTCATCTACTCGTTGCACCATTTCGTCTCTTGGAATTCCTTGGTTCTCCAACCCAAACGCCACATCATCTTCAACTGTAGCCCCAACAAACTGGTTATCTGGATTCTGGAAAACCATCCCAATCTCACTACGTTTATCCCAAACATTTTCAGGAGTTAACAAATCTCCGGAAATATAGATTTGACCAGATTCCGGTTCCAACAAGCCATCAATCAAGCGGACCACTGTTGATTTACCACTTCCGTTATGTCCAATAATGGATAACCATTCACCATGTTTCACGTGAAACGATATATCATTTAACTGATGGTTCTCATCTGTTTTTTGGTATTTAAATGTAAGATTTCGAACTTCTATAATATTATTCATTTATCTAAAGGTATCTTTAAAGAGGTAGGCACTGCCTTTAAAGTATTCATATCCAGAGTAGACTGTAAAGATTAGCGCAACATAAAGCGTAATTTGACCCAATAAGTCCCAATGGAAGAGAAGGAAAATAATGGCAAACATTTGTGAGAAGGTTTTAATTTTTCCAGGCATAGCTGCTGGCAAAACAACTCCTCCTGTTTCAACCAATAACAGACGGAGGCCAGTTACGGCTAATTCGCGACAAATTATAACTGCAGTAATCCAAGCCGGAACCATCTTTAATTCAATCATCATGATAAAGGCAGACATAACAAGAAGCTTATCAGCCATAGGATCCGCAAATTTTCCAAAGTTACTAACAACTTTCCATTTACGAGCTAAATAACCGTCCAAATAATCGGTGATACTAGCAACAGCAAAGACAATAGCTGCTGCTACATGCCAACCATAACCTTTACCAAATATTAGCATCAAAATAAAAATAGGAATAAACACAATTCGAATCAGTGTTAAGGCATTTGGGATATTTTCTTTTTTCATTCTAGTCTCCTTACTAGTTTACATGATCATTTACATCTAATTGACAAAATCAACGTCGATTTAATTCGACAAAAACATCATTCTACTATTATCCCGCTATTTAGGGAAAATGATAAAGTCCGTCATATCACAAGCGTTGACAAAATCTCGCCCAACCTTTACAACATCTTGTAAAGAAATACTCTGTAAAATTTTTGGAAGATCAAATAGATTTTCACCTGTCTCAATTGGATTAAATTGAGTCGCAATATAATCCAAGGAATTCAAACCGTGTAGAAAATCTCCAAACATTTCACTTTTAATCGTATCGAAATGCTCTTGAGTCACATCAGGATCTTTCTCAAAATTCTTAATGGCCGTTCTGAACTGATGGGATATACTGACAGGTTCCGAGGTGTCCATCGTTAACATCACAAAGTGAAACGAAGACTCTACTTCAATTTCTAGTGTCAAGGAGTTGTCAAGTTTACCAACTTCATAAAGTGACTGAAATCGTTTAGATGTCCATCCAAACATCATTGCAAACAATAATTTGAGGATAATCTTATAGCGATACTGGTAAAGAGGAGGAATCTGATTTCTTCCACGAATGCCAATTGCTAATTTCGGTGAAGCAACTTCCATCCGACTTGTCTCATTTTGAACAACTGGATTTAAGTCCACGGGTGAGATATGAGGAAGAGGATTTAAAGAGGTCTTCATCTCAAAATCAGAAACAAGGTTAACAAGACTGTCAAGGTCAAAATTTCCGACAACCACTAGCTGCATATTGGATGGTTGGTAGAAATAATCGAAATTATCCTGTAAACTTTTTTCATCAATTTGGGAGAGAGAAGATACAGTACCTGCAATATCTTGGGCCAAGGGTGTATCTGGATAGAGATTTGCCAACGCCCTAAAGAATAATTGGTAGTCAGGACTATCTTGGTACATTTCTATCTCTTGTTGAATAATCAATTTTTCCTTCTTTAGAGAATCCTTTGAGAGATGAAGAGATTGTGTCATCTCCAGTAACAATCTCAGATTTTCATTGACATTCGAGGTGGTCGAAAAGAGATAGCTAGTTTGTGTAAAGCTAGTAAAGGCATTACTTTCAGCTCCCAGCCTTACAAAATGCTGTAAATAATCTTGACCGTCTTGATCTTCAAATAATTTATGTTCAAGAAAATGTGCAATCCCTGCTGGAAATTCTTTTATTCCCTCTACTCCATCCACTGTAAATCTTGTGTCAATAGAACCGAATTTAGTAGAAATGATTGCATAGCTTTCATTAAAATCCGCCTTTGGAATTAAATATAACTTCAATCCATTTTGGAGACTTGTCTGATAAACACATTCTCCAACAGCTGGATAATCTATTTTCTCCAAATCTTTCTTTATCATTCTCTTCCTTCCATAAAATAGACCGCTTGTAATTTGAGTGATTTGGCAACAGCCATAATTTCTTCTTTTGTCACCAGTTGAATGGCTTGAATCCAATCATCAATTGACAAGAACTGTTTTCCTAAAGCGGATTGTAGATAAGCTCTTTCAATCAAGGTTCCAGGTCGATCCTGCGACAATTTTGCAGCATTTATAATCATTTCTTTTGTCAAGCGTAACTCTTCACTTGTAAACTTACCTCTCTTCAAGTCACTCACTTGACGACTCATCAGAGTCATCGTCCGGGTTCTATTTTTTCTGTCGATTCCTGCATAGATACGCATAAAATGAGAAAAAATATCAAAATTGCTAGAGATAGTATAAGCCAATCCTTCTTTTTCTCGTATGACTGTAAACAATTTTGAGTGAGAGAAAGCACCCAGTAAACCATTTAAAACAATTAAAGCAAAATGCTCTTTCGCTCCATACTGCACAGGAAAGTGATATCCTAACTCTAAAATAGATTGATGAGTATCTCTTTGCTCGAGTCCTTCTCTGACAACATTTGAGAAGGATTGTGCATAAAAAATATTGACATGAGATTTACGAGGTTGTAAACTAAATTCACTAATCTTTTCAATGACTGCTAGTTCATTGAAATCACCCATAAAGAAAAAGTCAATCAGGTTTGTTTGAAGCATTTCTTGAAATGCTTCATAAGCTGACCCTTCATCCTCATTCTGAATCTGCTGGACGCTTCCATACTTACTTAGTTTCATATCAGCTTGATCATAAAACAAACGATTTAATTGTTGGTGAGCATAATAAAAATGATTTTCAATTTCTGCTTCTAGTTCTGTAACGAGATTTTTTTTCTCTACTGAAAAAGTTTCTGAATGAAAGCATCCATTTTCTGCAAGAGGAGCATTCAGAGATACCTTTAATAAATCCAACATCTGATCTGTCAGGACATTTTTCTTACTCAAAAAAGCATCACGGACATAGGATAAATTAATATCAATGTAGTGCATTTGGCCGCGTTTTGAAACAGAAGTAGAAAAATTGGCTCCATACAAGTTCGCCAACTGCCCTCTAAATTGCTGGGAAGTTGGATAAAGTTGATTAGCTGTTTCGATCATGCGCGAGGCTAGAACCCGTCCTGCTATTGTTTCTTCAGAAAGGGGGGCAGAGAATCGCACTTTAATCTCATTGGTCTTAAATTTTTCTGATTTCATAAAATGGATTCGAACACCAGTAACTAATTCCATCGTCATCCTCGTTCTAACAAATATTACTCTTCATTATATCATGAAATCCCTGTAAAATCTTTCCCAGACAGATTAAAAATCGTTTACACCGACTCGCCCTATTTTAGGTTTTTCATCCTTTTGTGGTATAATAACTATCATTGAGGTGAACTATGAACTATAAACTTTTTGATGAATTTATCACACTACAAGCCCTTTTTAAAGAACTAGGAATCATCCAAAGCGGTGGAGCTATCAAGGCCTTTTTACTTGAAAATCAAGTAGAGGTTAATGAAGAAGTGGAAACCAGAAGAGGACGTAAGTTACGAGTCGGAGATACAATCGAAGTGATTGGTGAGAAGGAAATCATAACGATAACACAACCTAGTCCAGAAGAAATTGAAGACTACCAAGCTGACAAGATAGAAAAAGAACGTGTTACTCAATTGGTGAAGAAATTAAACCAAGAACAAAAAAAACATTCTAAAACCAAAAAAAAAGAAGAGAATAAGCGGAAGCCTGTTCGTTTCCCAGGAACATAATATGTGGCTTAAATCCATACATATTCAAAAATTTCGAAATTATAAAGACGTAGATCTCCAATTCCACTCTGGTTTGAATATTTTCTTAGGCCAAAATGCTCAAGGCAAAACCAATCTCCTTGAATCTATCTACTTTTTAGCCTTGACCCGTAGCCATCGGACTCGTTCCGATAAAGATTTAATTCATTTTCAAGAGGAACAATTTACCGTTTCTGGAATTTTAGAAAAAAAGACTGGCTCTATCCCATTAGAAATTTCTTTATCCTCAAAAGGTAGAGTTACAAAAGTAAACCACCTGAAACAAAGCAAATTATCAACATATATAGGGAACATGAATGTGGTTCTCTTTGCTCCAGAGGATTTACAACTCGTTAAAGGCTCACCCGCTCTTCGTCGCAAGTTTATTGATATTGATTTAGGACAGATGAAGCCCGTTTATCTATCCGATTTAACAGCCTATCATCATGTTTTAAAGCAGCGAAACAGTTACTTAAAAACAACGAACACAGTAGATCCAACCTTTTTAGATGTTCTAGATGAGCAATTAGCAGATTATGGTAGCCGGGTCTGCATCCATCGGAAAGATTTTCTTAAAAAATTAGAAGACTTTGGACAAGAGAAACATTTTGAAATTTCCAATCAAGCCGAAAAACTCACCATTCGGTATGATTCCTCCATTCCTTTTCAAGATGAGGAGACACTTCGCCAAACCTTTATCACTTTGCTTCGAGAAAATCGGACAAAAGATCTCATCAAAAAAACAACCAGTGTTGGTCCTCACCGAGACGACATTAGCTTTTACATCAATGATATGAATGCGACTTTTGGTAGCCAAGGGCAGCACCGCAGTGTTGTTCTTTCCTTAAAATTAGCAGAGATTTCATTAATTGAATCACTAACGAATGAAAAGCCGATTTTACTCTTAGACGATGTTATGAGTGAACTTGACAACAATCGTCAACTACATTTACTAGAAGTTATCTCTCGTGACATCCAAACATTTATCACAACTACTACTTTAGATCACCTAAAAGACTTGCCTGAAGACTTAAAGATCTTTAATATTCACTCAGGTCAAGTTGACGAATAATTAACAAAGTTGTCAATTTTAATTGACAACTTTTTGACATAATAAAAGTGTGAAATCTTATGATTTCACACTTTTATTTTTTATTGAACAGAGTAGTTTGGTGCTTCATTGGTAATTTGGACATCGTGTGGGTGGCTTTCTTTCAAACCTGCCCCAGACATTTCAACAAATTGTGCATTTTCGTGCAATTCTTGAAGGTTGGCAGCTCCAACATAGCCCATACCAGAACGGATACCACCAATCATTTGGAAGACGATATCGGCTGCTGAACCCTTATAAGCAACCCGACCTTCGATTCCTTCTGGAACCAATTTGTTGGCCTCATTAACAGAACCTTGGAAGTAGCGGTCACTTGAACCTTTCTTCATGGCTGCAATAGATCCCATACCACGATAAGTCTTGAACTTACGTCCTTGGAAGATTTCAGTTTCACCTGGTGCTTCATCTGTTCCTGCAAACATAGATCCAAGCATGACTGCATGACCACCAGCAGCAAGAGCTTTTACAATATCTCCAGAATACTTGATCCCTCCGTCCGCGATAATGGTTTTTCCATATTCACGCGCAACAGCGGCTGCGTCATAAATCGCTGTAACTTGAGGAACTCCGACACCAGCAATCACACGAGTTGTACAGATTGAACCAGGTCCAATCCCTACCTTAACTACGTCAACACCTGCATCATAGAGAGCACGCGCTCCCTCAGCTGTGGCAATATTACCTGCAATCAAGGTGCGATCTGGGAAATGAGCGCGAATTTCAGCGATTTTACGAAGAACACCTGCAGAATGACCATGGGCTGTATCGATGACAATAGCATCCGCACCAGCTTCAAACAATGCTTCCGCACGCTCAAAAGTGTCAGATGTAACTCCGACAGCACCTGCTACTAAAAGACGACCAAATTCGTCTTTCGCTGCATTTGGAAACTCAATAACTTTTTCAATATCCTTAATGGTAATCAAACCTGACAAACGACCATTTTCATCCACCAATGGTAATTTTTCAATACGGTGTTCTTGAAGAATCCGTTCAGCTGTTTCTAAATCTGTACCAACTGGTGCAGTCACAAGATTCTCGCTGGTCATATGGTTGGAAATCGGTTGATCATAATCAGAAATAAAACGTAAATCACGGTTGGTCAAGATTCCTACTAGTTTACGGTTTTCCATGGTTTCAACCACAGGTACACCACTGATCCGGTAACGTCCCATAAGTTCATCGGCTTCAGCAATGGTATGTTCAGGTGTTAAGAAAAATGGGTCAATGATAACGCCGTTTTCAGAGCGTTTTACTTTACGAACTTCATCCGCTTGTTGGGCAATGGACATATTTTTATGAATAACCCCAAGTCCTCCAGCACGGGCAATGGCAATAGCCATTTGGCTTTCAGTAACTGTATCCATCGCAGCTGTGATGATTGGGATATTCAACACAAGGTTATCCGCCAATTTTGTACGAAGATCTGCATCGTTTGGTAATACATGACTTTCAGCTGGAATGAGCAATACATCATCGAAGGTATAACCTTTTTTCAAAAATTTAGTGTCCCAATTTGACATTCCCATTTTCCTCTTTTCTTTCTTTTTGAGCCAAGCTCGTCTTTTTTGATTGATAATATCATACCATTCTAAGATAATTTGTCAATCATTTGTAGAATATTTCAAAAAGAGGTGTTGGAACCTCTTTTGAATCAGTTATTTTATTGAATCATCTCAATATCAAGAGCTTACTTGAAATAGTTTAATCCCATAGCAGATTTTACTTGATCAAGCGTTTCTGCTGCAACCGAACGGGCTACTTCACTACCTTTTTGAAGCATATCATAAACTTGACCCATATCTTTAGCAAATTCAATCCGTCGTTCGCGAATAGGCCCCAACTCTCTTTCAAGAATCTCTAACAAATAGCGTTTGGTTTTAACATCTCCTAAACCACCCCGTTGGTAATGGTCTTTCATGTCTTGAATGGTCGCTTGATCTTCTTCTTTTCCAAACACATCCAAATAATGGAAAACCATATTTCCTTCGATTTTCCCTGGATCTTCGACACGAATATGCTCAGGATCTGTATACATACTCATGACCTTTTTCTTCAAGGTGTCCATATCATCGGCTAAATAAATACCATTGCCAAGAGATTTAGACATCTTAGCATTCCCATCCAAGCCAGGCAAACGACCCGCGGCCTCATTTTCTGGGAAAATTCCTTCCGGTTCAACCAAGACATCACAATGATACGCATGATTAAAGGAACGAACAATTTCACGAGTTTGCTCAATCATGGGCTTTTGGTCAGTTCCAACAGGCACGAGATTGGCTTTAAAAGCGGTAATATCTGCAGCTTGGGAAACAGGATAAACCAAGAAACCAGATGGAATAGACTCACCGAATCCTTTTTGGGCAATTTCTGTCTTAACGGTTGGGTTTCGTTCCAAACGTGAAACAGAGACCAAATTCATGTAATACATGGTCAATTCCGCTAGCTCAGGGATTTGACTTTGAATAAAAATAGTTGATTTCTTTGGATCTAAACCAGCTGCTAAATAATCTAGAGCAACATTTCCAATAGACTCAACAATGGTTTGTGGATCTTTAGCATGATCCGTTAGGGCTTGCTGATCGGCTAAAAAGACAAACATCTGGTACTTGTCTTCATTTTGCATAAGAACTCGATTCTTCAACGAACCGACATAGTGTCCAATATGGAGCTTCCCAGTCGGGCGATCTCCAGTTAAAATAATCGGCTTGGTCATTTTTCTTCCTCCCTGAAGTACAAAATAAAAGCCCACGCATAGCAAAAACTATGCGAGGGCGTCTGAGACACGGTGCCACCTCACTTAGAACAGCATATGCTGTTCTCTCTAACTCATCACAAATGAGCTGCACATAAGGCCTGCTAGCCGAATCTCTATTGGTTAAGATTCTATTTGAACATCAGTCCATTTCATTCTGTTTCGTTGCTTATTTTCAGCAACCATAAGCTCTCTAAAATACGAATACAGATTACTCTTCTGATTGCTTTTCATTATATAATGACATCAAAGGAAAGTCAAGTTCTTCACCCTTTTCTACAGACTAAATGACTTCCTCCAACGCATAAGGGTATTCATTGAAAAATCAAGCGTTTTCTAGTAAAATAGGCTTATATAGACAGAAAAAGAGGAGAACTATACGTGCTAACAGTTACAGACGTCTCACTACGTTTTAGTGATCGTAAACTTTTTGATGATGTCAACATCAAATTTACAGAAGGAAATACCTATGGTTTGATTGGGGCCAATGGTGCTGGAAAATCAACCTTTTTAAAAATCTTAGCTGGGGATATTGAACCGACAACTGGTCATATTTCTCTTGGACCAGACGAACGTCTTTCTGTTCTTCGTCAAAATCACTTTGACTACGAAGATGAGCGTGCCATTGATGTCGTTATCATGGGAAATGAAAAACTTTATAGCATCATGAAGGAAAAAGATGCTATCTATATGAAGGAAGATTTTTCAGATGAAGACGGAGTCCGTGCAGCAGAGCTTGAAGGAGAATTCGCTGAACTAGGTGGTTGGGAAGCAGAAAGTGAAGCTTCACAACTCCTCCAAAATCTGAATATTCCCGAAGAGCTCCACTACCAAAATATGAGTGAACTAGCAAATGGAGATAAAGTGAAAGTCCTCCTAGCCAAAGCTCTCTTTGGTAAACCAGACGTCCTTCTTTTGGACGAGCCGACCAACGGTCTTGATATTCAATCCATTACCTGGTTAGAAGATTTCTTGATTGATTTTGAGAATACCGTTATCGTTGTATCCCACGACCGTCACTTCTTGAATAAAGTCTGTACTCACATGGCCGACCTTGACTTTGGAAAAATCAAACTCTATGTCGGTAACTACGATTTCTGGAAAAAATCATCTGAACTGGCTGCCAAGTTGTTAGCAGATCGGAATGCCAAAGCAGAAGAAAAAATCAAACAATTACAAGAATTTGTGGCTCGTTTCTCTGCCAATGCTTCAAAATCTAAACAGGCAACTTCACGTAAAAAGATGCTTGACAAGATTCAGTTAGAAGAAATTGTCCCATCTAGCCGAAAATACCCATTTATCAGCTTTAAAGCGGAACGAGAAATCGGGAATGATTTGTTGACAGTAGAAAACTTATCTGTAAAGATTGATGGTGAAACTATTCTTGACAACATCAGCTTCATCTTGCGTCCAGGTGACAAGACAGCTCTTATCGGACAAAACGACATCCAAACAACTGCCTTGATCCGCGCCATTATGGGTGAAATCGAATATGAAGGAACTGTCAAGTGGGGAGTTACAACTAGTCGCTCTTACTTACCAAAAGACAATTCAGCTGACTTTGCAGGTGGCGAGTCGATTCTTGACTGGCTCCGTCAATTCGCAAGTAAAGAAGAAGATGACAATACCTTCCTTCGTGGATTCCTCGGACGCATGCTCTTTTCTGGAGACGAGGTTAACAAGCCTGTAAACGTCTTGTCAGGGGGAGAAAAGGTGCGCGTGATGCTTTCAAAACTCATGCTTTTGAAGTCAAACGTTCTTGTACTTGACGACCCTACAAATCACTTGGATTTGGAATCTATTTCAAGCTTGAACGATGGATTGAAAAACTTCAAAGAATCCATCATCTTTGCCAGTCACGACCATGAGTTTATTCAAACTCTTGCCAACCATATCATTGTTCTTTCAAAAAATGGTGTCATTGACCGGATCGATGAAACCTATGACGAATTCTTAGAAAACCAAGAAGTTCAAGCAAAAGTCAAAGAACTTTGGAAAGACTAAGAAATCACTCTAAATGATCAAAAACCCTGGAACCTTTGTTTCAGGGTCTTTCAATAGACTATATGAAATTTAAAAAATTTTTATCACACCCTATCATATTTTACTTTACAGCTTTTTTACTTCCCTTTACAATCTTATTTTTTGTCTACCTCAGTCAAGGGATTTATTGGGGGAGTGAAACTTCTCCTTTATTAGGCGATGGTTTCCATCAATACGTTATTTTCGACGTTACCTTACGAAATATTTTACACGGAACAGACAGTCTCTTTTACAGCTTTACAAGTGGACTAGGCTTAAACTTTTACGCCCTTTCTAGCTATTATTTGGGCAGTTTTTTATCTCCCTTTGTCTTCTTATTTGACAGTTTATCTATGGTTGATTCCGTCTATCTTTTTACACTGATAAAGATAGGGTTGATAGGGTTGTCAACCTATCATTCAATTAAGGGAATCTATCCTCAACTACATAAATTCTTGATTCTTTCACTGTCAACTTCATTTGCTTTAATGAGTTTCTCAATCAGTCAGATTGAAATCAAAACCTGGCTCGATGTCTTCATTTTGGCTCCTCTTATTCTCTTAGGTCTACACCGTTTAATGACTCAAAAGAAACGGGTTCTCTACTTTACAAGCTTGACTATCCTTTTCATCCAAAATTATTATTTTGGATTTATGATGGCTCTCTTCTTGACTTTATGGTATTTTACTCAGCTTTCCTGGGACTTTAAAAAAAGAATATCTTCTTTCTTTGACTTTACAATCGTGTCAATTCTAGCAGGAGTCACTAGCTTGATCATGATTTATCCTACCATTTTAGATTTACGAACTCATGGGGAAAACTTTACCAAGATTACAAGAACCTTTACAGAAAATAGTTGGTACTTAGACGTTTTTGCAAAGAATTTAATTGGTAGTTTTGATACAACAAAATATGGGGCTATCCCTATGATTTATGTTGGCCTGTTCCCATTTTTACTTGCCTTTCTATTTTTCTTTGTCAAATCGATCCAGTTTCACGTGAAACTAGCCTATTTGACTTTATTAGTCATTCTTATTGCAAGCTTCTATTTACAGGCTTTAGATTTATTTTGGCAGGGGATGCATGCTCCCAATATGTTTCTTCACCGTTATGCCTGGCTTTTTTCATTGACAATTTTGTTCATGGCAGCAGAAGTTCTCAATCGGATAAAAGAAATCAATTGGCAACGACTCTGCCTAGCTGTTAGTTTGCTTAGTATTGGATTTGTTCTCACTTTTCTCTATCGCAAGCACTATCCTTTCTTGACAAGCAGTCATTATGTATTGACACTAGAATTTCTTCTTGTATTTTTTACTGTGACACTTGCCTTTACAGTTCGTAAACTTTCTTATCCAATTTTTTCCGCTGTTATTCTTTTCTTCTGTCTGTTTGAAATCAGTATAAATAGCTATTATCAGATGGATGGGATTGCAACTGAATGGGTATTTGCAGCTCGTTCTTCTTATCAAGGAAAGATTCCAGTAATTAATAAGTTGACAAGAAGTTTACAGGATGATCATAGTTTTTACCGAACAGAGATTCTCCAACCTCAAACAGGTAATGACAGTATGAAATACAATTTTAGAGGGATCTCCCAATTTTCATCTGTTAGAAATACAGATACCAGTTCAACCCTGGACAAACTCGGTTTTAAATCAGATGGAACCAACTTGAACCTGCGCTATCAAAACAATACATTACTAATGGATAGTCTGTTCGGGATCAAATACAATATTTCAGATAGGAATCCCCAAAAGTTTGCTTTTCATAAATTGGAAACGCAAGGAAATCAGACCTTGTATCAAAATGAAAAAGCTCTTTCACTAGCATTTCTAACAGCAAGTCCCTACAAAGATATCCAATTTTCTAATCTAACCTTGGATAATCAAAAGAATTTTCTCAATCATCTAACAGGCCAATCCTTGACTTTCTATCAGCGATTACATCCACTGAAAACTGGTGCAGATGATCCTTCTCAAGGTCCTCAGAAAGCTAAAGTTGAAGCAGATAGTTTTCTAACTTATGCCAGTATCGAATATGAGCTCTACGTTCAAAACGATAGTCAACTTTATGTGAATCTTCCTTCTTTAGAATTTGAGAATGAAGATTATACCGATGTTGAGATCATTACGAATGGCCAAGTCAATCGCTATACAACAGACAATGTATTTCCATTCTTCACCATTGGTCACTTTACAGCAGGGGAAACTGTTAAGATTCGAATTGCCTTCCCTGAAAATTCGTCAGTCACCTTCCAAAATCCAGAATTTTTTGCTTTGGACCTTCAAGCCTACCAGGAAGCCTTTGAAACGTTACACCAACAAGAAGTTCATGTGCAAACCAAAGGAAATACCGTCGCTGCAGATTTTACAGCAGACAACCATACAAGTCTCTTTTTCACACTTCCTTATGATAAAGGGTGGACAGCGACGATGAATGATCAACCTGTCCCTATTCGAAGAGCTCAAAAAGGATTTATGGCTGTTGATGTCCCTAAAGGAAAAGGACAGGTTGTTCTACAGTTCATTCCACATGGGTTAAAAGAAGGAACCATCGCTTTCCTACTCGGAATTCTGTCCTTCACTGGCTACAATGCTATTCGAAATAAATCTCAATCCTCAAAAAATCAGTAAATTTGCATCATAAGTCCCTTCAGTTGGAAGGGGCTCTTAGAATGTAGACAAACTGTATTATATCCAGCAACCTAAGTGATGCTGAAAAAAATAAAATAATAAACACTGAGCTCGTTAGGCTCATTCAAACATACACTGAAACTTTCCTCTGTGATAAAAGTGTTAGAAACACTAGTGTTTCTAACACTCGGGAGTTTTGAGACCTCAGGCTCAAAACTAAGTCATGGAACTTCTTCGAAGTTCGCTGACGTCCGTACTCACCTAAGGAAAGTTTCAAAGATGACTTTGTCTTTAATCTGAGAGCCCCATCATTTTGAAGGGGCTCTTATTTTAAACAAAAAAAGCATCCCTTAGGATGCTAGTTTAGCTCCGCCAGTAGGACTCGAACCTACGACATCATGATTAACAGTCATGCGCTACTACCAACTGAGCTATGGCGGAATGAGATATAGTCCGTACGGGATTCGAACCCGTGTTACCGCCGTGAAAAGGCGGTGTCTTAACCCCTTGACCAACGGACCATGTCATTAACAGAACATATCCCATTATACCATCGATTCAAAAATTGTCAAGCCTTTTTCTGTATTTTATTTAATAATTCTTCGACCCTTTTAACCTGTGTACGAGAGACGGGGCAAGTTGTCTCCTCTTCTAACATCAAGAGTCTCTTGCGACGATCAAAATTGACAATCATTCTTTGATTCACTAGATAGGATTGATTGGGACTAAAGAAATGATTGTCTACATCTTTTTCAAGTATATCCTTGATAGTCCCTAAAAATTCCTTTTGAAAATTCTTTCCAACAAGTCGCAATTTGTGGGAAACTCCAGTTGTTTCAATGTACAATATATCTCGATATGGAACTCGAATTTCCATATTTTTGAAACTATATTCAAAGAAATCAATGATATTTTTATTTTCAATCACATTCTTCTTCAAATAGAGAATACATTCTCGAATTTTTTCTTTAAACAAGTTTTCATTCAAGGTTTTTTCAATAAATTCGAGAGCTGATACCTTGTAACGATATGTAATGGTAGCAAATTCCGATTTCGTCGTTATAAAAGCAATGATTGCAAAAGGATTGACCTCGCGAATCATTTGAGCTGCCTTGATGCCAGCTTTTTCATCCCCTTTGATATCAATATCAAGGAAGAAAAGCTGATGAAAATCACCATTGGTTAGGTATTCCTTTAGTTCAGTTATTTTACTGGTGGAAACAATATTTAATCGTAGTCCTTCCTCCTCAGCGATAGCTTTCACATGTTTCTCTACTCGAACTTGTTGAGAAATTTCGTCCTCTAGCAATACAATATTCATCTATCTTCCTTTCTCTCCAATAACTAAGCTCTGCGTGAATTTTCCATTGATCAATTCTGTCTCTAGAAAAATAGCAGCATATTCTCCAATAAGCTCTTTTACAATCGCAAGGCCCATTCCTCTACGATCCCCTTTAGTTGAAAATCCCTTTTCATAGAGCTTATTCCAATTGATTGGCTCGTCAGAAATAGAGTTCTTTATGATCAGATGCACTCCATTTGGCATATTAAAAACCGCTATTTGAACTTCTTTTTCTTGACTCATTTTAGCTGCTTCAATAGCATTATTGACTAAAATTCCGACGGTTCGTACAAGATCCAATAATCTCATGGGAACCTTTTCAATAACATCTTCTGTTTCAAAGGTTAGTTTGACACCCATTTCCTCTGCATAGATCCATCCCTACTTAGTATGCTTCTCAAAGCAGAATCTCGAATATTTCCTAGGTCAAATCCTGTATATTCTTCTTTTTGGAGTTGACCGTAGCATTCCTCAAGAACATCTCTTTGAATTCGTTTAATATCCTCAATATTTTCTTCCTCAATCGCTAAATTTAAGGAAGTGATAATATTGCCAAAATCATGACGAAAACCTTTTAATTCTAAATAGAGACCTTGAATTTTATTCATATACTGCTCCATTTGGCGCTGTTCAAACCTCTTTTGCTTCAACTCCATTTTCTTTTCATAACGATCTCGAACCGTCTTCATTTGAACCATGGTTCCGATAAAGATCAAGAAACAAATCGTTGCTACCATACTACCAAAACTATTGAAATGAGCAATATCACTTATCCAATGAGAAGCATTCAATACTAAGGTTAAAATAAGATAACTAGCAATCAATTGCTGGACAAATTTCTTAAAAACCCGCTCTTTAAAATAGAGAAGATTTACTTCGAGAATGGAGATAATTCTCGTAATGATAACAATCGATAAAATTGAAATAAGAGTAACAAAAAATATAGAATAATAAGTTACTATGTAATCTCCAGTTATAGATGATAAAATTACTGATAAAAAAGTATCTGTTGTTTCAAAAGCTAGATAAATAAACAGAGAATATAAAATAGCAAAATAATGATCATATCTACAGAAGAATCTATAGTACGCGTAAAAAAATAGAGGATAAGCTAAAATAAAGAAAGCGTATAAGAAATCTAAGTCAAAATATCCTAAAATATAAGATATCACATAAAGTAAAGTAGAAATGATTAAAATTAAATAGAATTTTGAATGCTTATGTTTTAATTGTCTATCAATTAATGGATAAGATAAAATCAAGGGTAATCCAATGAGAATAAAATACACATAATTCATGGACATTATTTTTTACCTTTTTTAAACAAATCTCTAATTATTATTTTTGTATGTTTATCCCCTCCACAGACTTGCTGCAATTCTTTTTCTGTAAGAACTTTAAATGCCTTAGAAACTGTTAATGGATTGTTTTTCATAAAAAAATCTCCTTATAATTTATTTAATCATTAAATTATTAAATTTAATATACATAAATTTTAGTAAAAAATCAAAGACTTTTTTAACATTTCCGCTATTTGGTTCATTTTTACAGCTATTTGGTACGAAAAATCTAGTTTTTGCAATTTTTTTATCCCATCTATTTAGAAAAACTCTAGTTTTTTAAAAAACTAAGTAACAAAAAAACGTGATTTGTATAAAAATCACGTTCTTTTATTTTGATCCCAGCAGGATTCGAACCTGCGACCGTTCGCTTAGAAGGCGAATGCTCTATCCAGCTGAGCTATGAGACCAGATGTCTTCTTATTCTATCAGAAAATAGGAAGAGCGTCAAGATTCATTTATGGTAGGGACTTCCCTGTTGAATCATAAATGCCCGATAGATTTGTTCGATTAAAACAAGCTTCATCAATTGATGGGGAAGGGTTAACTTTCCAAAACTCATAAGTAAATTCGCTCGTTTTTTAACTGCTGGGGACAAACCTAGACTTCCTCCAATCACGAAGGTAATTTCAGAATACCCTCGTACAGTGACCTCTTCTAAGGTTTGACTAAACTTCTCAGATGGAAATTGTTGCCCTTCAATCGCTAAGGCAATCACATACTCACGATCTCCAACTTTAGCTAGTATACGATTTCCTTCTTTTTCCAGGATTTGCTGGTTTTCTAAATCACTGGCTCGATCAGGAGTTTTTTCATCCGGCAATTCTATCAATTCTAGCTTCGTAAACCGCCCCAAGCGTTTCGTATATTCGGCGATTCCATCTTTTAAATACTTTTCTTTTAATTTTCCAACTGTTACAATTTTAATTTTCATATTCATATTCTAACACAAATGAACTTATACACAAGTCTTCAACAAATAGACCAGCATCTATCTTTCAAAAAATGGCTCTATATTCACGTTTTTCACACTTATACACAGTTTTCCACAACTTGTGGAAAAAATTTCCATTTTAAGTTATAATTAAGAAACTAGGTCTATACTTTTCCATAATTGGAACAATAGGAGAAAACTATGAAACAACCATCAAATTTTCTAAAAAAAATTTTGCAACTTTTACTTGTTCTTGTCATTGGGTTTACTGGAGGAATCTTAGGGACCTTGACCTCTTTCCAGTTTACCAAGGGGAATTCTACAAATTCTAGCCAAGAAATAAAATCTACCAAAGTTAATCGTGCTTATAAGAATACAACATCAACTAGTGAAGCTGTTGATAAGGTTAAAAATGCTGTTGTTTCTGTTATTACCTATGCTGAAACCTCTGAAAAAGGCTTCATCAATGGAGAAACAGATTCTGATCCAGAAGTGGCTAGTGAAGGTTCAGGAGTTATCTATAAAAAAGATGGTAAAGACGCTTATCTAGTAACCAATGCTCACGTGTTGATGGGAGCAACAGAAGTCGATATTCTCTTTGCAGACGGAAATAAAGTATCTGGAGAAGTTGTTGGTTCAGATACCTTCTCAGATATTGCGGTTGTCAAAATCAGTTCAGATAACGTTACGACCGTGGCTGAATTTGGGGATTCCTCTAAATTGACCGTCGGAGAAACCGCAATTGCTATCGGTAGTCCTTTAGGGACAAAATTTGCCAATTCTGTTACCCAAGGGATTGTTTCTAGTCTCGGACGTACTGTGAAGCTCAAATCAGAAGACGGTCAAAATGTGTCTACAAAAGCTTTGCAAACGGATGCTGCAATCAACCCAGGGAATTCTGGTGGTCCCCTTATCAATATTCAGGGACAAGTCATCGGAATTACCTCAAGTAAAATCTCTTCAAATGGGCAAACTGCGGTTGAAGGAATGGGATTTGCTATTCCTGTAAATGATGTGCAAAATATTATTGAACATTTAGAAAAAGATGGTAAAGTCATCCGTCCAGCACTTGGAATTACCATGATGGACCTGGCTAACCTATCCTCTTCTGATCTTAGCCAATTAGACATTCCAAGCAAACTCAAAGGTGGGGTTCTTGTCCGCTCAGTTGAAAATGATATGCCGGCATCCAAATATTTGCGTCGCTTAGATATCATTACAAAAATCGATGACACAACCATTGAATCAACTGCAGATTTACAATCTGCCCTCTATTCTCATCAAATTGGTGATAAAATCAAAGTCATTTTCTATAGAGATGGTAAGCAAAAAACAGCAACCATTGAACTAACAAAATCTACAGAAAATCTTGGAAATTAAGTAAATTTACAACAGTGTCAACACACCTTTACGAAATTGTAAAGGTGTGTTATGCTATATACATCATGGAAAAAATTGATATTATTGACGTAAAGCAAATACGAACCAATCCTTTTCAACCTCGTCAAACCTTTGTACAAGAGAAATTAGAAGAACTCGCAGCCTCAATCAAAGAAAATGGATTAATCCAACCCATTATTGTTCGAAAATCTCCTATTGTTGGTTATGAACTACTTGCTGGAGAAAGACGCTACCGAGCAGCTCAAATGGCTGGTTTCAAAGAAATCCCTGCGATTATAAGAGAATTATCAGATGATGACATGATCAAACAAGCCATTATCGAAAATTTACAAAGAGAAGATTTGAATCCAATTGAAGAGGCCGAATCCTATCAACATCTTATTGATAAAGGGGCTACCCATGAAGAAATTGCTCAATTTATGGGAAAATCTCGTCCTTACATCAGCAACATGGTCCGTTTACTTCATCTCTCACCAGCTGTTAAAGAAGCTATCAAAAACGAGAAAATTTCACAAGGACATGCCCGCATTTTAGTTCCCTTAAAGGAAGATCTACAAATCTATTGGTTGGAACGAACTCTGAAAGAAGGGCTAAGCGTTCGTAGTTTGGAAGAAAAGGTTGGTCAAAAAAAGAAAACACCAAGTAAAAAAGAGAAAGAACTCTTTTTAGCACAGGAAGAAAACAGATTAAAAAAGATCCTAGGAACCGAAGTAGAAATCCGTCTGACAAAACAAGAAAAAGGTAGTATTCATATTTCATTTAACAACCTTGATGAATACCAACGAATTATTAACAGTCTCAAATGAGGCTGTTATTTTTTATAGAACAATTAACAGATTTATCCACTTATTTAAAACTCTTTCTCACTTGCTATTCCTACTTTATTCGATCTTATCCCCAACTTGTGGAAAAATTCTACACACATTGGGGATAACTATTCACATATTGTGGAAAAAAGTCTTTTTTATTCCCTCAGAACAAGTTGTGGAAAACTCCCTCCTTTTATGATAAAATAAGAAAAAACATAGCAAGTAAAAATGAATAGGAGGGCGATAGGTGTCAAGAGAAGAAACATTCTGGAATCGTGTGATTGAATTAAGTAAAAAGACATTTAAAAAAGAAATTTTTGACTATTTTGTCCTTACTTCAAGACTCATCAAAGTCGATCAACAAGAAGCTATTATTTATTTAGATGCGGAAGTAAAGAAATTATTCTGGGAAGAGAATATGACAAAGGTGATTCTGACTGCTGGATTTGAAATTTATGCAGTAGAATTAACCATTTCCTATCAATTCAATCTTGAAGAAGAGGAAGAAGAAAAAGAGTTTGTCCCCCTTTCAGAAACGAATAGAGATTATATAGTGAGCCATGCTCCAATCATAGATTTGCCTCCTATCCAAACAGGATTAAAAAAGAAATACACCTTTGATAATTTTGTCAGTGGAGACGGAAATCAATGGGCTTTGGCTGCCGCTTTAGCAGTTTCTGAAAACCTAGCTACCACTTATAATCCTTTATTTATCTATGGAGGCCCTGGTTTAGGAAAAACGCATTTGCTCAACGCGATTGGGAATCAGATTATGGAAAACTACCCAAATGCTCGAGTAAAATACATCCCAGCAGAATCCTTTATCAATGAATTTTTAGAGCGTCTTCGCCTCAATGATATGGATACCTTTAAAAAAACCTATCGAAACTTGGATCTGCTCTTAATTGATGATATTCAATCTCTTGGAGGAAAAAAGGTTACAACTCAAGAAGAGTTCTTTAATACCTTTAATGCTCTTTATGGGGATAACAAGCAGATTGTCCTAACCAGCGATCGTAGTCCTGATCATTTAGATAGCTTAGAAGAACGTCTTGTCACGCGCTTTAAGTGGGGCTTGACTCAAAATATTACACCACCAGATTTTGAAACTCGAATCGCTATTTTGAGAAATAAAATTGAAGACCTGGACTTTACTTTCCCAGATGATACACTCGAATACCTAGCTGGTCAATTTGATTCGAACGTCCGAGACTTAGAAGGTGCTTTGAATGATATCTCTCTCGTAGCAAGAGTAAAAAAAATCAAAGATATTACAATTGATGTCGCAGCCGAAGCCATTCGAGCTCGTAAGAATGAATCTTTACAAATCACTGTGATTCCTATTGAAAAGATTCAAACAGAAGTTGGAAAATTTTACAATGTCAGTGTCAATGAAATGAAAGGCTCTCGACGGCTTCAAAATATTGTCCTAGCTCGACAAGTAGCGATGTACCTCGCCCGCGAAATGACTGATAATAGTCTTCCCCGTATCGGTCGTGAATTTGGAGGAAAAGACCACACAACGGTCATGCATGCTTATGAAAAAATCAAAGGGATGATCGAAATTGATGACAATCTCAGGCTCGAGATTCAAACCATCAAGAAAAAATTAAAATAATCTCATGTGGACAATCATAGAAAAACTTGCTTCTTTTTCCACATGTTGTAAACAAGGAACTTTTCAATTCCTGTCGGGCTTTAGAAGAGTTTTCCACATGTTCCACACACTCTACTATTACTATTAACTTACTAATACTAAAATAATAAAAGGAGATCTCATGATCAATTTTTCTATTAACAAGGCTTATTTCCTACAAGCTTTAAATACGACAAAAAGAGCCATTAGTTCAAAAAATGCAATTCCAATCTTATCCACTATTAAGATTGATGTCACTTCTGAAGGGATTACTCTCATTGGATCAAATGGACAAATCTCAATCGAATACTTTATTTCTGTTAAAGATGAAAATGCAGGCCTTCTAGTAACGACACCAGGTGCTATTCTTTTAGAAGCAACTTTCTTTATCAATGTTGTGTCCAGTCTACCAGATGTCGTTTTAGATGTGAAAGAAATCGAACAAAAACAAATTGTATTAGTTAGTGGAAAATCAGAAATTACCCTTAAAGGGAAAGATGCAGAACAATATCCTCGCATTCAAGAAATTTCAGCCAGCAACCCTCTAACGCTCCCAATTCAAACTTTGAAGAAAATCATTTCTGAGACAGCTTTTGCAGCAAGTACCCAAGAAAGTCGTCCGATTTTGACAGGAGTTCATTTTGTTCTTTCTGATCACAAGGAATTAAAAACGGTGGCAACGGACTCTCATCGCATGAGTCAAAAAAATATTACCCTTGAAAAAAACGGGGATAACTTTGATGTTGTGATTCCAAGCCGTTCTTTACGTGAATTAACGTCTGTCTTTTCAGATGAAATTGAACAAGTTGAAGTCTTCTTTGCGAATAACCAGATTTTATTTAGAAGTGACAATATCAGTTTCTACACACGTTTGTTGGAAGGAAACTATCCAGATACGGATCGCTTGATTCCAACAGAGTTTAGTTCTGAAGTAACCTTTAAAGTTGCTCATCTTCGCCAAGCAATGGAACGGGCCCGCCTTTTGTCTAATGCTACTCAAAATGGTACTGTTAAATTAGAAATCGCTAATGGAGTCGTTTCTGCTCATGTAAATTCTCCTGAAGTAGGGCGTGTGAATGAAGAAATTGATACAGAAGCAGTTTCGGGAGATGATTTGAACATCAGCTTTAATCCAACTTATTTGATTGACGCTTTGAAAGCTATTGAAAGTGAAAAAGTCATCATTCGCTTCATCTCTGCAGTTCGTCCCTTTACATTGGTACCAGCAGAGGAATCTGAACGCTTCATTCAATTAATTACACCAGTTCGGACCAATTAAGGGCCAAAAGCTAGCATCAAAAAGGCTAGCTTTTCGTCTTCTATGTTGATGAAAGGAAAATCCATGTATCAGGTCGGTGATTTTGTAGAAATGAAAAAACCCCATGCTTGTATCATCAAAGCAACAGGGAAAAAAGCCAATCGTTGGGAAATTAGGCGAGTAGGGGCAGATATCAAAATTCGTTGTAGTAATTGTGATCATATGGTCATGATGAGCCGTCACGATTTTGATCAAAAAATGAAAAAAGTATTGTAAAAGAGAGTGGGACAGAAATCGGTAATTCGTTAGAATTCGATTTCGTCGTCCCACCTCCGCACAGTTGAGTAGGGCTGTAAAAGCTGATGAAATCAGCATAGTAGAGCCCACTCAACCACTGCGTCTTGCTCGACAATCCAAAGACAATTGAGAGGCTGGGACTTTTGTCCCAGCC
>SKEK01000328.1_pt1 | contig 28201 bp, 34 predicted proteins | sample 4826761 | NCBI WGS metagenome assembly SKEK01 (sample SAMN11008811, study PRJNA524170) | human gut metagenome | biome: Human fecal sample; material: Feces; isolation source: fecal sample from pouch patient p32 | host: Homo sapiens | place: Israel: Tel-Aviv | collected 2015-10-13 | reverse complement strand
CTTCTGAGACGGTCAGGCGTGGGGGTAAGAAAAAGCCGCCCGGAGGCGGCGAAAATCAGTCACTTTCGGTGTCGAGGGTGTAACTTTTGAACCGGATCACCTCCTGACCGGCCCAAGCGTTGACCTCGCGCATCCGGTCCTGTAGCGGGATGAGCTCGTTACGGACAAACACCTTTGCCACCTTCTCGATATCGCCGAGCGAACCGACGTTTTCCGGCTTGCCGCCCATCAGCTGGAACGGGATGCGGTGAGCGTCAAGCAGGTCGGTGGCGCTGACTTTTTTGATATTGAAGAAATCGTCTTTCGTTGCCACCTCACTGAGCGGCACAATTTTAATGCCGTCTGGTTTTCCGTGCGGTGCGTAGAAAAACAGATTTTTGAAGTTGCCGAGCCCCTTCGAACTGCGCATCGCATCGCGCAACGCCTCAACATCGGTACCGCTTTGCGCGGCGTCCGTCACATACATGATGTAACCCGCATGCGCCCCGTTCTGGTAATACTTGCGACGGAACAGCGTCGCCGCTTCATTCAGCCAGGCGGAGTTTAGCGCGCTGAGATATTCCGGCATGCCGTACAGCTCCTGATTAATGTCAGGCTCCAGCAGGTGGAACACGGAGCCCGGCGCGAACGGGTGCGGCTGGTCGAATGACGGCACCCACCAGTAGACATCCTCCTCAATACCACGCCGCGTGTATTTTGCCGGTGAGGCTTCCAGTTTAAGCGGGCGGCCAGTGACACTCTTTCGGAGCTCTAAAAACGCATTGCCGAAGACAAGGAAGTCGAGCGCGAAGCGGCTGAAATCCTGTTGTGATAAAAGCGGGTGCGGAATAAACGTTGAGGCCAGAATGTTGCGCTTAACGTAAATCGGCGAGCTGTGGTGAACGGCGGCGCGCAGGCTTTTCGCCAGCCCGTTAAAGCTGACCGGCGGTTCGAACCAGCGGCCATTATTGACGCATTCCACGTAATCCAGAATATCGCGGCGGTCGAGCACGGCGCTCGGTTCACCAAAGGTAAACGCCTCCATTTTTTGGGGCGCGCTGTCTTTCATGTTGCGCGGGCGCTTTTGTGGCTGTGGCTTGCGGCCTTTGTATTTACTCATCAGTTGAACTCCAGAATGGATGATGTTACCTGGCCGCTGCCAGCGGTAAGCGGTTCGTTTAGCAGCGCGTGCATGGTCGCCCAGGCGACGTCCGCGTGACTGGCTTCCTCGGTGCGGCTGGCCTCATAGGTGGCGCTGCGCCCGCTGCTGGTCATGGTCTTACGGATTGCCATAAACGAGGTGGTGATGTCGGTGGCGCTGACGTCATATTCGAGACAGCCACGGCGGATAACGTCTTTTGCTTTCAGCACCATTGCGGTTTTCATTTCCGGCGTGTAGCGGATATCGCGGGCGGCGGGATAAAACGAGCGAACCAGCTGGAAGACGCCAATACCGAGGCCGGTCGCATCGATACCGATGTACTCGACGTTGTATTTTTCGGTGAGCTGGCGGATGGATTCGGCCTGAGTAGCGAAGTCCATGCCTTTCCACTGATGGCGCTCCAGAATGCGAAACTTGCCCCCGGCGACAACCGGCGGTGCGAGCACCACACACCCGGCGCTGTCGCCGCTGTGCGAAGGGTCGTATCCCACCCAGACCGGGCGGGAGCCGAACGGGTTGTCGGCGAACGGCGCAAAGTCTTCCCACTCTTCCAGACTGTCGACCATGCAGCGTTGCAAATCCTCGAACGGGAACACCGACGCCTTGTCGTCAACGAACTCGCACATAAACAGATTGCGGAAGTCGTCGACGCTGTTTTCGCGCTTGAGTTGCTCCAGATTGAACAGCGTACAGCCCCCGGCGAGCGCATCCTCAATGGTGACAATCTGCCGCCACTGACCGTCAGGACACGCCACGCCAGCGGCGAGCGCGTCATGACTGATATCGATATCAACCCGCTCGCTGGCGCTGGCGCGGCCCCGGTTGAATAATTCCCCCGACCAGAACGGGTAAGCGCCGTGTGCCAGGGTGGAAGGTGTCGAAAAGTAGGTGCTGCGCAGGTGGCTTTGTGAGGCCATGCCCGACGACACTTTGCGTAGTTTCTGGAAGTTGGGGATCCAGAAAATTTCGTCGACATACAGGTCGCCGTTGTGGCTCTGCGCGGTGTTTGAGTTGGTGCCGAGAAAAATCAGCTTTGCGCCGTTGTTGCCTATGACAATCGGGTCGCCGGTCAGGTCGACATCGACCCGGCGGGCAAACTGAATGATGTACTCGCGGAATACATACGCCTGCGTCTTACTCGCTGACAGGAAAATCTGGTTATGGCCGGTTTTCAGCGCATGCAGCAGCGCCTCGCGGGAAAAGTAGAACGTCGCCCCAATCTGGCGCGATTTCAGAATGTCGCGAATACGGTGCTCAAGCCCGGCGCGGTGCCAGCGGAGCTGATACTCGAAAGACTCCGCGAAAAAAATCTCTTCCAGTTTCTCGATAGCCTCGTCGCTGAAAAAGTTCTTTGTCGGCTTTTTGCGGTCGCCTTTGTTGCGGTTGGCCACATTGGGATTAAGGTCAACCTCATTTCCGGTCTGGCCATAGCGATTAATGCGCGCAAAGCGCTCCATCTGTCGGGCCAGAAAATCCGCCACCTTGAAATCGTGGGGTGTCAGGTTGGGCTTTGCGTAGAGCTGAATCAGCCGGGCCTCTAAGGTGCTTTCGATCCGGTTCAGCGGTGCGGTTTCCTCCCACTGGTCGCGCTGTTTCCAGCTCTGCACCGTCGGGCGTTTGGTCTGCAACATTTCGGCAATCTGCGGCACGGAAAACCCCTGCCAGTACAACAAAGCCGCCTGGCGTCGCGGGTCGTTTAATAAAGTGGTGTCGGTGGTGATGGTCATGGATGCCTCGCCGTGATTGATACAGGGCAAGGCTAAAGAAACGGGTGATGCGAATCGCTTAGGTGCTGTTGTGTGAGGGATAAGCCATCCGGGATTGATAGCGGGTGGGCGGCGACGTCGGGAAACTAACCCCGACCCATTAACCCGATATCAGGACTCCTGACAATGGCAAAAAAAGTTTCAAAATGGTTTCGCATCGGCGTCGAAGGCGATACCTGTGACGGCCGCGTTATCAGCGCGACGGATATTCAGGAAATGGCAGAGACCTTTGACCCCCGCGTCTATGGTTGCCGCATTAACCTCGAACACCTGAAAGGCATCCTGCCGGATGGCCCGTTCAGCCGTTACGGCGATGTGGTTGAGCTGAAGTCTGAAAAGATTGACGACGATTCGGTATTGAAAGGCAAGCTGGCGCTGTTCGCCAAAATCACCCCGACCGATGACCTGATCGCAATGAATAAAAAATTGCAGAAGGTCTACACCTCAATGGAAATTCAGCCGAATTTCGCCAATAGCGGTAAATGCTACCTGGTCGGCCTCGCCGTGACCGATGACCCGGCCAGCCTCGGCACCGAATACCTCGAATTTTGCCGGGGTGCCAAATTTAACCCCCTCAACCGCTTCAAAGCCGAGCCGGGCAACCTGATTTCCGTCGCCACTCTCGCCGAGCTGGAGTTTGAAGACCAGGCGGAAAATGTCTTTACCGCCCTGAGCGACAAAGTGAAAGCGATCTTCAGCCGCAAACAGGCCAGCGATGACGCCCGTTTTCAGGATGTGCATGAAGCCGTGACGACCGTCAGTGAACATGTGCAGGAAAACCTCACTGCCACTGAACAGCGCCTTGCCGCGCTGGAAAATGCCTTTGCGACCCTGAAAAAGGACGTCACCACGAAGGCTGACCAGACCAGCCAGGCATTCAGCAAGTTAAAAACGTCGCTGGATAACACCGAAAGCACCACGCAGCCACGCCGCAAGCTCTCCACCGGTGGCGGTGGCGATGAGCTGCTGACCGACTGCTAAACGGTCGTGAATTTATCGCCGGGCGACAGGCTTGCCCGGTCAGACAACCCGATTTAACCCAACAGGAAAGACTATGCGTCAGGAAACCCGTTTTAAATTCAATGCCTACCTGTCCCGCGTTGCCGAGCTGAACGGCATCGACCCGGACGACGTGAGTAAAAAATTCTCCGTCGAGCCGTCCGTCACGCAAACCATGATGAACACCGTGCAGATGTCATCGGCCTTTTTGCAGAAAATTAATATCGTGCCGGTGGATGAGCTGAAGGGTGAAAAAATTGGCGTCGGCGTCAATGGCACCATCGCCAGCACCACGGACACCAACAGCGGCAAGGAGCGTAAAACCGCCGACTTTACCGTGCTGGAGTCCAAAAAATACGAGTGCGATCAGGTCAATTTTGACTTCCACTTCAAATATAAAAAGCTGGATTTGTGGGCGCGCTTCCAGGACTTCCAGCGTCGTATTCGCGATGCCATCATCCAGCGGCAGGCGCTCGATTTCATCATGGCCGGGTTCAACGGCGTTGAGCGCGCCGAAACCTCTGACCGCGCCACTCATCCGATGTTGCAGGACGTCGCCGTCGGCTGGCTGCAGAAATACCGTAATGAAGCGCCGACCCGCGTGATGAGCAAAATTGTCGACGAAGAAGGGAATGTTGTTTCCGCTGTGATCCGTGTGGGTAAAAACGGCGATTACGTTAACCTCGATGCGCTGGTCATGGATGCAACCGACAACCTGATTGACGAGATTTATCAGGAAGATGCCGAACTTGTAGCAATTGTGGGCCGTAAGCTGCTGGCCGACAAATATTTCCCGATCGTTAACAAAGACCAGCCCAACAGCGAAGCGCTCGCGGCTGACATTATCATCAGCCAGAAACGCATCGGCAACCTGCCCGCCGTCCGTGTGCCGTACTTCCCGGCGAACGCGATTATGGTGACGCGTCTCGATAACCTGTCCATCTATTTCATGGATGAAAGTCATCGCCGCTCCATTATCGAAAACCCGAAACTCGACCAGGTGGAAAACTACGAATCGATGAACATCGATTACGTGGTCGAAACCTACGCCGCCGGGTGCTTCATTGAAAATATCAAGCTGGGCGATTTCTCTGCCGCACAACCGGAGGGCTAACCGATGACGAGCCCCGCACAGCGTCACATGATGCGGGTCTCGGCCATTGAAACCGCGCAGCGGGAAAACAACCCGCTGCGGCATGCCACTGCCTACGAGCAGATGCTGGTTAAGCTGGCCGCAGACCAACGCACGTTAAAAGCCATCTTTGGTAAAGAGCTGAAAGCCACGAAAAAGCGCGAGCTGCTGCCGTTCTATCTGCCGTGGGTCAGTGGCGTGCTGGAACAGGGCAAAGGTGCACAGGATGACATCGTGATGACCGTCATGCTGTGGCGTCTCGATGTCGGCGATATCGGCGGCGCGATGGATATTGCCCGCTACGCGTTTAAGTACGGTCTGACCATGCCAGGCAAACACCGCCGCCCGCCGCAGTACATGTTTACCGAAGAGGTGGCGCTCGCCGCCATGCGCGCCCATGCCGCCGGTGAACCGGTCGTCGTCAGCCAGCTGCTCGACACGCTGGCGCTGACCGCCGCCGCCGATATGCCTGATGAAGTGCGCGCAAAACTGCACAAAATCACCGGCTTGGTGCTGCGGGACAACAAACAGCCCGCCGACGCGCTGGCCCACCTCAAGCGAGCGATGCAGCTCGACTGTCAGGCAGGCGTCAAAAAAGACATTGAACGGCTTGAGCGAGAGCTGAAGCCCAAACCGGCAACAGTCGTTAAAGCCCCGGTAAGAGCGCCGCGCGCCGTGAAAACCACGGCACCGGCTAAACGTGGCCGCCCGAAAAAGACCGTCGGTTAACAGAATGCGCCCCGCGCCAGGGCGGCACGCCGGTCGATGAGGGTGTTTTACCTGACCTGAGACCGGCGTCCACCGCCCACCTATTCAGAGGTAGTCATGACGACGCTGATTATTAAAAAGAACGATGAGCCGCAGCCGGGTGGCGTGGTGATCATCCCGCCGCCTGCCAGCGATGAGCCGGTGATAAAAAATACGTTTTTCTTTCCTGACATCGACCCGAAACGCGTGCGTGAAGGGATGCGACTTGAGCAGACCGTCGCCCCGGCCCGGCTGCGTGAGGCCATCAAAACTGGCATCGCCGAAACCAATGCCGAGCTGTTTTTGTGGCGGGAACAGCAGATTGCCGGGGGTTTTAGCAAGCTGGCCGACGTGCCGGCTGACGATCTCGACGGTGAGAGTGTGCGAGTTTTCTATTACCTGCGCGCCGTCACCTCAATGGCGACCGCCACACTCTATGAGCGTTATCGCGGTGTGGATGCCAGCGCCAAAGGTGACAAGAAAGCTGACAGCATCGATACCACTGTCGACGAGCTGTGGCGGGACATGCGCTGGGCCGTATCACGCGTCCAGGACAAACCCCGCTGCATCGTGAGCCAAATCTGATGCAGGCCATCGCGCAACAGGGCGACACGCTCGACATGATTTGCGCCCGGTATTACGGGCGCACTGAGGGGGTCTTCGAGTCGGTGCTCGCCGCAAATCCGGGGTTAGCCGAGCTCGGCGCAGTATTGCCGCATGGCACTGTGATCGAGCTGCCTGATGTGAAGTCATCCCCCGTAACAGAAACAATAAACCTCTGGGAGTAACCACATGACGGAAGGGGAAAAAAGCGTCATTTCGCTTTTTATCATCGGCGCGCTGATTGTCGTCGGTAAAGTGCTGGCCGGTGGTGAACCGATCACCGCACGTCTTTTTATTGGTCGCACGTTGCTGGGTGGCTTTGTTTCGATGGTGGCCGGGGTTGCCCTGGTACAGTTTCCAGACCTGCCAACCGCGGCCGTGTGCGGATTTGGCTCCATGCTGGGTATCGCCGGTTATCAGGCGGTAGAGCTTGCTATCCAGCGCAAGATTAAAAAAGGGGAAAACGATGGCAGTCATTAAGACACATCCCAACGTTGCGGCATTCCTCGACACGCTGGCGTTTTCGGAAGGGACAGCAACGCATCCGCTGACCCGAAACAACGGTTACGACGTTATCGTCACGGGTATCGATGGCAGGCCGGAGATTTTTACCGACTATCGCGATCACCCGTTTGCCGGTGGGCGCCCGGCGAAGGTCTTCAATCGTCGCGGGGAAAAATCCACGGCATCCGGGCGTTACCAGCAGCTTTATCTGTTCTGGCCGCATTACAAAAAGCAGCTCGCTTTGCCGGATTTCAGCCCGGCATCACAGGACAGACTCGCCATTCAGCTGATTCGTGAGCGCGGCGCGCTGGAAGATTTGCAGCATGGGCGCATCGAGCGCGCGATTTCCCGCTGTCGCAATATCTGGGCTTCATTGCCGGGTGCCGGATACGGTCAGCGTGAGCATAGCCTAGACAAGCTGGTCGCAGTGTGGCGCAAGGCCGGAGGGGGAACTGCATGAAGATAGTGATTCTCCTGCTGGCGCTGGCCTGTGCGGGTCTGCTGTGGATGAGACACGATAACAGCAATTTGCGCACCTCATTTGAACGTGCGAACCGGGTCGCCGGTACGCAGAAAACCACGATCACCATGCTGAAAAATCAGCTCAACGTTGCCGCAGAGCAGTCGCAACGTAAAGAGCTGGCGCAGGTCGCCATGAGGGACAAGCTTGCAGCGGCTAACCTGCTGGCTTTCCGGCGTGAACAAACCATCACGAGGTTACTCAATGAAAATGACGCGTTTCGCCGCTGGTATCGCGCTGATTTACCTGATGCTTTGCGCCGGTTGCACCAGCGAACCGCCTGTGCCAATGCCGCCGTCGGTGATTGTTTACAACGCCTGCCCGAAGGTCAGCCCCTGCCCGATGCCGGGAAGCGACCCGGTAACTAATGGCGACCTGAGCGCGGATATACGCCAGCTTGAAAGTGCCCTACAGAGTTGCGCAATTCAGGTTGATACGGTGAAACAATGTCAGGATGAAATCGATGCAAAAGCCCAACAGTCTGCGAAAAGCCTTAACTGATGCGGTGCCGGTACTGCGTACCAACCCTGATATGCTTTGCCTTCGCCTGGACGATGGCAACAATATGGCGACGCTGGCGAGCTCCCTGTCGTTTGAAAAGCGGTACACGCTTAACATCGTGGTGACGGATTTCACCGACGATATTGACCTGTTGTTTGTGCCGATTATGGCCTGGTTGCGCGTCAATCAGCCGGACATCATGGCAACCGATGAAGGAAGAAAAAAGGGCTTTATCTGGTATGCCGACATCAATAACGACAGTAGCCTCGATGTCAGCATCAGCCTGTTGCTGACCGAGCGAACGCTGGTCAAAGAGATCGACGGCGCGCTGCACGTTGAGAACATTCCGGAGCCGCCACCGCCGGAGCCGGTAACGCGCCCCGTTGAGATGTGGAGTAATGGCGAACTGGTGAGTAAATGGGATGAATGACTTCAAACCCTTTGAGGACAAGCTTGCCGGGTTGATAGCGGCCCTTTCTCCTGCCGGGCGGCGTCGGATGACCGGCGACATTGCGAAGAAACTGCGCCAGCGGCAACAAAAGCGTATTAAGTCACAGAAAGCGCCGGACGGTTCGCCATTTGTCCCGCGTAAGCGCCAGCCCGTCAGGGCAAAGAAAGGCCGGATTAAGCGCGAGATGTTCGCAAAACTGCGAACCAACCGCTATATGAAAGCGAGCGGTAACGACAGCGCGGCGATGGTGGAATTTACCGGGAAAGTGCAGCGCATCGCCCGCGTGCATCAACTCGGGCTTAAAGATAAGCCATCCCCCAAAAGCGCCACCGTAGAGTACCCGCAGCGCCAGCTACTGGGTTTTGATGATGACTCTATACAATTGATTGAAAAGGAGTTATTAATGTTTTTGTCTAAAAACGAATAATGTGGTGAGTTCGCAATGGATAAGAAATTTAGTTTGCTGAGGCATAAAATAAAAGAATCACAAAGTGCGGTAATGAATAAGGTTATTAGCAACCATAAAACTGAAATATGTATTCTTTGTGGTAGCGATAATGAAATTACAAAGGAACACGTGTTGCCTCAATGGTCATTTGAGGGAAGGCCAGAGAAATTCCTGATAAATACTAAAAACAATCAGTCGTCTAATTACATAAAGATGACTGTTCCGGCATGCAAGACATGCAACTCTGATTTGCTTGGTGCTTTTGAAGATTATCTTAAGCGATTTTTATTGGAAAAGGACGGTTCGGAATTAAATAATTATGAAGTGGATTGTATAATATGGTGGTTGCAATATATTGCGTTTAAATTACAGATAATGGATTTGCGTTCTCAATTCTTGCGATACAAAGGAGGTGAGTATATCCCTTTTTTATCTAATATCCCTGTGGCAATGTTCTGGGGGGAGATTGATACGACCCCAAATGATGTATTCAATACCATAAGAAGAAGTCGCAGGGTGCTAACTAAGAAAAGAAAGGCAAATAAGTACAATTCATTATTAGTTTTTAACACCACAAATAAAAGCTTTCACTTTTTTCATAAGGTAGATGATTTTATTTTTATTGAAATGCCTCAAGTTGGGAAAGCATTCTTTTTATTTTTGAATAAAGAATTTGCTGAACATAAAGACGCACATGCAGAATGCATGGAGATAATAAAAAAGGTATATAACGACTGATAATGTCTGTTGTGCTGTAGCTAGACAAACTGCCTTACATTGCCGTCGGAACACCCAGACGGCATCCTTTCCCCCTATGAATACTCTCGCATCTATCCAAGAACTCGCCCGCGCGATACGCAACATGATCCGCACCGGCATCGTCGTCGAAACTGACCTCAACGCCGGGCGCTGTCGCGTACAGACCGGCGGCATTTATACCGACTGGCTCCAGTGGCTGACGCACCGGGCTGGGCGCTCGCGCACCTGGTGGGCTCCCTCTGTTGGTGAGCAGGTGATGATTCTGGCCGTGGGCGGTGAGCTCGATACCGCTTTTGTGCTGCCGGGTATTTATTCCGATGACAACCCCGCGCCGTCAGTCTCGGAGGATGCCTGGCACGTTGAGTTTCCCGACGGTGCCGTTATGAGTTATGAGCCTGAAACCGGCGCGCTGACCGTCACCGGCATAAAAACCGCCAATGTGACCGCATCCGACTCGGTTGCCGTCAGCGTGCCGGTGGTGCTGGTCAAAGCCTCGACTCGCGTCACCCTCGATTCACCGGAGGTGATCTGCACCAATAAGTTGACGACCGGCACGCTGGAGGTAAAGAACGGCGGCAAGATGTCCGGCGATATCGAGCATGACGGCGGCTCATTCTCTTCTAACGGCAAGGTGCTCCACACCCATAAACACCCAGGCGACAGCGGCGGAGAAACGGGGGAACCACTATGACAGCGCGTTATCTCGGCATGAACCGCACGACCGGTGAAAGCATTTCAGACGTTGACCATATCAGCCAGAGCATTGGGGATATTCTGCGCACGCCCGTCGGCTCCCGCGTCATGCGTCGTGAATACGGCTCGCTGTTGTCGCAGATGGCTGACCAGCCTCAGACCCCGGCGCTTGAGCTGCAAATTATGGCCGCGTGCTACATGGCGATCCTGAAGTGGGAGCCGCGCGTCAGGCTGACCAGCATCACCACAGCGCGGCAGTTTAACGGGCAGATGGTCGTCGACGTGACCGGCCAAATCACCGATACCGGCGAGAGCCTTTCCTTAACCATCCCTGTGAGTTGAACCTATGGCAGTTATCGACCTGAGCCAGCTCCCCGCGCCTGATGTGGTGGAAACACTGGATTTTGAAACCATCCTCGCCGAGCGCAAAGCGACGCTGATTTCACTGTACCCGGAAGATGAGCAGGAAGCGGTCGCCAGGACATTAACGCTGGAGTCTGAGCCACTGGTGAAATATCTCGAAGAGAATGCCTATCGCGAGGTGATTTTACGCCAGCGCATTAACGAGGCGGCGAAAGCCGGGATGGTGGCCTATGCCATCAAAAACGACCTCGACCAGCTCGCGGCAAATAATAACGTTGAACGCCTGGTCATCACCCCCGGAGACGATACCCAAATCCCGCCGGTGGCGGCAGTCATGGAATCTGACAGCGATTTACGTCAGCGCGTACCGGCGGCATTTGAGGGTATGAGTGTTGCCGGGCCAACCGGTGCCTATGAATTTCACGCCCTGAGTGCCGACGGACGTGTCGCGGATGCTTCGGCGAACAGCCCGGCTCCAGCAGAGGTTACTATCGCGGTACTGTCGCGGGAAGGTGACGGCACGGCGTCGGACGATTTATTGCTGGTCGTCAGTACCGCGCTGAATGATGAGAGTGTACGACCGGTCGCTGACCGCCTGACAGTCGTCTCGGCTGAAATCGTCAATTATGCGATCGACGCGGTGCTGTATGTTTACCCCGGCCCGGCGACCGAGCCGATTCTTGCCGCCGCAAAAGCGCAGTTAACTGCCTATATCACGGAGCAGCGCCGCCTTGGTCGTGATATCCGAATGTCGGCGATTTACGCCGCGTTGCATGTGCAGGGGGTCCAACGCGTTGAGCTGCGCGAACCGCTGGCCGATGTGGTGCTGGATAAAACGCAGGCCGCTTATTGCACTGACGCCCGCGTCATTATCGGGGGATCGGATGAATAATTCGCTGATGGCGAACGGGTCATCTCTGCTGGAACAGCGAGCCGCCGCAGCATGCGCCTCTATCAGCGATTTATCTGTGCCGCTGCGAGATTTGTGGAATCCGTGGAAATGTCCGGTGAAATTCCTGCCCTATCTGGCGTGGGCGTTTTCTGTCGACCGCTGGGAAGAAACTTGGTCAGAAACGGAAAAGCGCCAGGCTGTCAGTGATGCGTTCTGGATCCACCAACGCAAGGGAACCGTCGCCGCCGTTCGTCGGGTGATTGAAACGCTGGGCTACAGCATGACGCTCCAGGAGTGGTGGAAGGTTGCCGACCCCGCCGGGACTTTCCGCCTTGAGATTGACCTCAATGATATCGGCATCACTGAGACAATGATTAAAGAGCTGGAGCGGATTATTGGCGATGCAAAACCCGTGAGTCGCCATATATCACAGCTAACGTTATCGGTGAGCACTAAAGGCCTTGCAAGTGTTGGGTGTGCAATATTAGACGGGGAAGACATAACGATTTATCCGGCTGGCTATATCCCGGATGAAAGTATTTATTATGACGGGCAGGCCCATTACGACGGGAATTATCATTTTTCAGGTGACAGCAAATGAATATTAGTGAAAAACCACAATGGGAAAATAATATCAGTATGCTTGCCCGCCAACAAAAGGTTGAAGGCGGGAGAGATGGTGCGGCTAATATTCAGGCTCAGCAACTGGCAAACCGTACCCGGTTTTTGAAACAATCCGTCGAAGCATACAGCACCCTGATTAAATCGGGCGAGCTTCCTTATTCAAATGAAGATGAAGCAAAGGCCGCTATTGCTGCGGGGAAAATCCCGGAAAATAGTTTGTTTTCCGTTCGCTCTGAAAGTGCGGGCGTATGGGTTGAAGAGTTTAAAAATATTAACGGGGTGCCTGTTTCAACTGGCAAGCGGTTGCCTGACAGTCAGGGTATTTCGGTGGTGGTTTTCACCAGTGATGATGATCCGACGGGTGAGAAGGCTGGATTGTCATTAACGGTGCCGGGCCAGGTTTTCCGGGTTGCATACCCCGATGACAGCAGCACCGAAACGGTTTACCGGAATGACGGAGATCGCGCGGTTAAGCTGCTAGAGGTCGCGGATAAACGTGCAATGGACAGGATGTTGCCAGATGCCGGGATTATGGGGGAGGTTGATCCAGATTATGCCGTCGAGTTTGTTGATGCATTGTTCCGTCGCGCCGTGGGTATTGATTTGCGTGGTGTGCTGGAAGCGAACGCCGGAATGCGCATTATGGGAGTCCCTGTAACCAACCTGCCGGATGACTCCGATTACTGTTTTGCATTTGGTGATGAGCTGGGGCGCATTGTCTTTGGTATCGGGAAAACAGGCTTCATCGAAGTGATGGGAATGCGGATTTTTGTCACGGAGGGTGAGAACTTTCTTGAAATTATTGATGAAAATCAGCGGGTATCCGCCGGGATTGGCAGCAAAGGCGAGATTTTCAATAATTCAGCGGTGGAGCCACAGCCCATCGAGCCTGAGCAATTATGGCTTGATTTTGCCGAAGTGCTGCATGTCATTATCTACGGGCAATCACTTTCAATCGGGCAATACGGTACGCCGGTGCTGAACACGCCGACACGCAACGCCCTGATGTTCAATACGGGGGTGCGGAGTTACAGTTCCAGCCCGGCATCACTGGTGCCGCTGCGTGAAACTGTCAGTGGCAGCAACGGGGAGACAGTGGCGTCCTCTCTGGCGTATGGCTTTACTGATAACGTCAGCGATATGGCCGGTCGCGATCTACTGTTTAATGCTGGCGGCGTCGGGGGAATTACGGTTGAGGGGCTTTCGAAAGGCACAGAGCCTTATCGCCGGTTGATTGCGCACCTGACATGGACAGCTTCGCAAATGGCGCTACAGGGGCGTGACTATGCCGCTGATTTTATGTTGTGGATCCAGGGCGAAGCGAACATGGCAAACGGGACCAGCGCTGACAGTTACACCGGGAGGGTGTCAACCTTACGGGCGGATGTGGCCGCAGATACGGCGGGGATGCGTGATGCAGGCCGCGATCTGGTCATGTTGATGTATCAGACCTCATCCCACGGCTATTACGTGGGTACAGCAGAAAACCCACCGGAGCTTATCGCTCAGGCGCAGCTTGATATGGCGCTGAATAATCCTCTTATTGATATGTGGGGGCCATCATATATGGGGCTTCCGGCAAACCATACCATTGGACAGGGAAACGTCCATCACAATGCCCACGGTTACCGGCTGATGGGCCTATATGCGCAAAAGGCATTGCGACATCGCCTGCGAACACGCACCGCAGATAAGCCGAATGGTGAAAAATATTTACCTGTGCATGCTACCCGTGCCCGAAAAATAAACAGCAGAACCGTGATTACTGATGTATTTACGTATCACCCACCGTTAGTTATTGATGACTCGTATATCACTGAGCTGGCAGATGGTAATCATGGTGTCGAATTACATGATGAAACCGGGCGGCTTGATATTGTATCCGTGGAGATTGTGGCGGGAACGAAAATTAAGATCGTGTCGAAAACAGATATCGGAAACGGGGCGTTTGTGGCATTTGCCTGGACGCCGGAGAACCGAGGAGAAATCACAAACAACCGATATCAACAATGGTTTTTCGGGCGAGAAACAGGGGTACGAACAACCATTCATGATTCTGACCCTGAAAAAACTGATTTAACAGATGAAAACGGCAAGCCTTATCTGCTTTATAACTATTTACCGATTCAAAAGATTGCCATTTCCGAATAACAGATGAAATTAAACGAGGTATATTATGATTCAGTTTCAGGTCGCTAAGGATTTTGGTAATCCCCTACTGCCCGTCAGTAAGGCCCGCTCGGAAATGTATCTGGATTCTGCACTCTCTATTTACGAAATGCGCAGCGCAAAAGAAAGCAGCAGTAATGGCAGAGCGCTGGAGGTTAACGGCCTGACCTTTGATAATGAGGGGCTGGTTTGTGATGGCATTGATGGTCATTACGCTGATACGGGGCTTATTGAGCCTCTGGCTAATACCGTCATCGTTGCATTTCGGGCTAATCCGCAGGAAGTCACAACGCAGATTTACTCGGGCCTGCCTGAATCGGAGAGACCGTTTACAGGAGCGCGGGCCGCGATTACTAAAGACGGTATTTTTGTGGCTGATACGGGGGCGACGCCCACGACGATCCACGCTCAAATCGGCAATATCACGCCAGGCTGGGAGCTAATAGCAGTAGTGACGGGAGCAAAACAACTTTCGGTAATCCGTGCATCGACTATGGAAACAGTGACCACGAAGTTTGAAACCCGAAACGAGCCGAAAAGAACTATTCGCATCGGGGGTGGGTATGTTGCCCCGCACAACCTGGGTATCAACGGACGTGTAGGATTATGGGCCATGTATAACGGTGTGCTGGATAGCGCGACCATTGTAGGTCTGTTCGCAAAAGCACGTACCATCATGGCTGGGAAAGGCGTCGTTATTCCTTAAGGGGGAGAATGTGGGTAAACCATTTTATACGCGCCTGACCCCTGCCGGGGAGCAAAAGTTTGCAACGGCGGCGGTGTCTGGTGAGCCGGTCAGTTTTTATGAGATGGCAGTGGGCGATGGCGGCGGAATCCTGCCTGACCCCTCCCGTATTGACGGTCTGATTAACGAGCGATTTCGGGCGCAAATAAACCGTGTAGTCATCGCTGACCAGGCAGCTAACGTCATCCGCGTTGAAATGATCATGATGCCTCAGGTGGGAGGATTCTGGATACGCGAAGCGGCACTCTACGATGAAGAAGGGATTTGTCTTGCCGTCGCGAATATGGCTCCGACCTATAAGCCGCTGCTTGCAGAGGGGGCCGGGCGTTTACAGTCGGTTAATATGTGGATTGCCGTCAGCAAAACCAGCGACGTTACGATTAAAGCGGACCCGGCGGTTATTCTGGCTACCGTGGAAGAGGTGAACCGCGCAAAAAATGAGGCAAAGGATTATGCCGACCAGGTCGCAGGGCAGCTGGATATGGATATTCAGCAGGTTATCGCTGACGCTATCACTGCGGCACGTCGGGACTTCTGGGAAGAGGAGAACCCGCCGGGAACTGTGCGCTTCTTTGCTCAAAATATTGATCCGAATGAGCGCTGGCCGTGGTCGCAATGGGTATACACCGGTGAAAATAAAACGATCCGGGTGGCAAAAGCAGACGGCTCAAACGTAGGGAATAACGGCGGCAGCGATACTGTCACAATCAAGCAGGCTAACCTGCCAGCTGTGCAGGTTAATGTCAGTGGCGAAACCAGTGAGCTACCCGGGCAGGAACTGACCACCAGGGAGGCAGGACGGCATAAACACAAAGGCGGAATGCTCGCCCCGGGTGAGGTCTGGGATGATAATTACATAGTCGGTTCGGATAACGACAGCCGCCGCACACGAAATTATACGGATGAGGTGGCCGATCATAGCCATATTGTGGACTTGCCAGCCCACAAACACACGAGCACTGGCAAAACCGATAACCTCGGTGAAGGGAAATCAATCAGCGTGGTTGAAGCTCACACGCTGCTGATGTGCTGGAGCCGTGTTGCCTGACCTGTGACGGTCATTCCTGTTGTACTATCCCTGTTACAGCGGGGATGACTCGTCACCTTTTCCACTACGATTAAAAATAATGCTCACCCTTAACCACGGAGTTAAACGGATGAGCGATTTTCATCACGGCGTCCAGGTTGTCGAGATTAACGACGGCACTCGCGTCATTTCCACCGTATCAACGGCTATTATCGGCATGGTCTGCACGGCCAGCGATGCCGATGCTGCCACCTTTCCACTCAATAAGCCCGTACTGATTACCAGCGTGCAAAGCGCCATTGCGAAAGCGGGTACAAAAGGCACCCTGGCCGCATCCCTCCAGGCAATCGCCGACCAGTCGAAACCGGTCATTGTCGTTGTGCGCGTTGCCGAAGGTACAGGCGACGATGCCGAAGCGCAGACTATCTCTAATATCATCGGCGGCACCGACGAAAACGGCAATTACACCGGGCTGAAAGCGCTGCTAACGGCGGAGGCCGTCACCGGCGTTAAACCACGCATCCTCGGCGTGCCGGGTCTCGATTCCCTTGAGGTTGCGACAGCGCTCGCGCCGATTTGCCAGAAGCTGCGCGCCTTTGGTTATATCAGCGCCTGGGATTGCCAGAACATTTCCGAGGCGATGCTCTATCGCGAGAATTTCAGCCAGCGTGAGTTGATGGTTATCTGGCCGGATTTTCTGGCATGGGATACCACGGCGAACGCGACCGAAACCGCATGGGCGACCGCCCGCGCGCTGGGCCTGCGCGCCAAAATCGACCAGGACACCGGCTGGCATAAAACCCTGTCAAACGTTGGCGTGAACGGTGTCACCGGTATCAGCGCGTCGGTCTTCTGGGATTTGCAGGAATCCGGCACCGATGCCGACCTGCTTAACGAGGCTGGCGTCACCACGCTCATTCGCAAAGATGGTTTTCGATTCTGGGGTAACCGCTGCTGCTCCGATGACCCGCTGTTCCTGTTTGAAAACTACACCCGCACCGCGCAGGTTATCGCCGACACAATGGCCGCTGGTCACATGTGGGCGGTCGACAAGCCGATCACTGCCACACTGATTAAAGACATCGTTGCGGGTATCAATGCGAAATTCCGCGAGATGAAAACGGCGGGCTATATCGTCGATGCGACCTGCTGGTTTGATGAATCGGCCAACGACGCGGCGACCCTCAAAGCCGGGAAACTGTATATCGATTACGACTATACGCCAGTTCCCCCTCTCGAAAACCTGACGCTACGCCAGCGCATTACCGATAAATACCTGGCGAATCTGGTGTCATCGGTTAACAGCAATTAAGGAGCCCTGACCAATGGCAATGCCGCGCAAGCTCAAATACCTGAACACGTTTCTGGATGGCGTCAGCTATCTCGGCGTTATCGAGTCCGTCACCCTGCCAAAGCTGACCCGTAAGCTGGAAAATTACCGGGGCGGCGGGATGTCAGGCTCGGCCCCTGTCGATTTTGGCCTCGACGATGACGCGCTGGCGATGGAGATTTCTCTCGGCGGCTTCCCTGATGATGCGATCTGGTCGCTTTACGGTGCCGTCGGTACCGGGACGCTACTGCGCTATGCAGGCTCTTACCAGCGGGACGATACCGGCGAAACCGTGGCGGTGGAAGTTGAGACCCGTTTCAAGGTGAAGGAAGTCGATAACGGCGAGAGCAAACAGGGCGAGGATACCAGCAGCAAATTATCGCTGGTCTGCACGTACTACAAGCTGACCATGAACGGTAAAGAGCTGGTAGAAATCGACGTCCTCAACATGATTGAGAAGGTGAACGGCGTCGACCGACTCGACCAGCACCGCCGCAATATCGGCCTGTAATTTTCCCCGGCCAGCATGCCTGGCCGGTTAATCCCGAATCCGTAAACAGCGAGAAACTCATGAGCAAAGAAAACATCGTCACCCTGGAAAACCCCATCAAACGCGGCGAGCAGGTCATCGAAAAAATCACCCTGATGAAGCCCAACGCCGGAACCCTGCGCGGTGTCAGCCTGGCCGACGTTGCGCGCTCTGAAGTCGACGCCCTGATTAAAGTGCTGCCGCGTATGACCAGCCCATCACTCACCGAGTCGGATGTCGTCATGATGGATTTACCCGATTTGATGGCGCTGGCAACAAAGGTGATCGGTTTTTTGTCGCCGAATTTGGCGGATTAAATTTTCCGAAAGATATGTCGGTCGATGACCTGATGGCGGATATCGCGGTGATTTTTCACTGGCCGCCATCAGAGTTATATCCCATGAGCCTGACCGAGCTCACCACCTGGCGCGAAAAAGCGCTACAGCGAAGCGGAAACACGAATGAGTAACGACGTTAAATTGCAGGTATTACTCAAGGCTGTTGACCAGGCGACCCGCCCGTTTAAATCCATCCAGACAGCGAGCAAAACGCTGTCTGGTGGCATCCGGGACACTCAAAAATCACTGCGTGAACTGAACGGCCAGGCATCCCGTATCGACGGGTTTCGCAAGGCCAGCGCGCAACTTGCCGTTACCGGTCAGGAGCTGAAGAAAGCTAAACAGGAAGCCGCCGCACTGGCGATCCAGTTTAGAAATACGGAACAGCCGACGCGCGCGCAGGCGCAGGCAATGGATGCCGCCCGAAAAAGTGCCGCAGCGCTCCAGCTCAAACACAACAGCTTGCGGCAGGCTGTACAGCGCCAGCGGCAGGAACTCAGCCAGGCGGGAATTAATACCCGCACCCTGGCGGCAGACGAGCGCCGGTTAAAAACCAGCATCAGCGAAACGACGGCGCAGCTTAATCGCCAGCGTGAAGCACTGGCGCGCGTCAGCGCGCAACAGGCAAAGCTCAACGCGGTTAAACAGCGATATCTGGCCGGTAAAGAGCTGGCCGGAAATGCGGCCGCAATGGGTGCCGCCGGTGTCGGTATGGCGACGACAGGCACGCTGGCCGGTGTTGCACTAATGAAACCGGGTTATGATTTTGCGCAGAAAAACTCCGAGTTACAGGCTGTACTCGGCGTGGCGAAAGACTCCGCAGAAATGACTGCGTTGCGAAATCAGGCCCGAATGCTGGGCGACAATACTGCCGCCTCTGCCGATGATGCGGCCGGTGCTCAGATTATCATTGCGAAAGCAGGCGGAGACGCGGCAGCGATTCAGGCGGCGACGCCCGTCACACTTAATATGGCGCTTGCTAACCGTCGAACAATGGAAGAGAACGCCGGTTTGCTGATGGGGATGAAATCAGCTTTCCAGCTTACTAACGAGCAGGTCTCTCACATCGGTGATGTCCTGTCGATGACAATGAATAAAACCGCCGCAGATTTTGACGGGCTTAGTGATGCGCTGACATATGCTGCGCCGGTGGCGAAAAATGCCGGTGTCAGCATTGAGGAAGCCGCTGCAATGGTTGGCGCCCTACATGATGCGAAAATTACGGGGTCAATGGCTGGTACGGGTAGTCGCGCTATTTTAAGTCGACTCCAGGCACCGACCGGGCAAGCCTACGCGGCGATTAAAGAGCTTGGGGTTAAAACGGCAGACAGTAAAGGGAATACCCGCCCGATATTTACCATCCTGAAGGAAATGCAGGCCAGTTTTGATAAAAATAAACTGGGTACCGGTCAGCGCGCTGAATACATGAAAACGATATTTGGCGAAGAGGCCAGTTCTGCCGCCGCTGTTTTGATGAACGCGGCTAAATCAGGAAAGCTGGATAAGCTCACGGCTGCATTTAAAGCCTCTGACGGTAAGACGGAGGAACTAGTTAAGGTTATGCAGGAAAACCTCGGCGGCGACTTTAAAGAGTTTCAGTCGGCATATGAGGCTGTAGGTACTGACCTTTTTGACCAGCAAGAGTCCTCTTTACGTAAACTGGTGCAAACCGCTACCGGCTACGTGCTCAAACTTGATAAGTGGATCCAGCGAAATAAAGAGCTCGCGCAGACGCTGGGGGTGATTACCGCTGTGGCGATCGGGGTCGTGGGGATGATTGGGGCTATTGGACTGATTGCCTGGCCGGTGATAACCGGTGTAAATGCCATCATCGCCGCTGGGACGGCACTCGGTACCGTATTTACTACGGTGGCCGGTGGCGTTGTGACTGCAATTGGCGCGATCTCCTGGCCGGTTGTTGCTGTCGTGGCCGCAATAGTGGCCGGGGCATTGCTCATCCGTAAATATTGGGAACCCATCAGCGCGTTTTTTGGCGGTGTGATGGAAGGATTGCGCACGGCCTTCACGCCAGTAGCAGAACTATTTGCACCGCTTAAACCGATGTTTGACTGGCTAGGCGGAAAACTTAAAGCCGCATGGGACTGGTTTAACAATCTGATTGCGCCGGTTAAATCATCACAGGAAACGTTAAACAGTTTCCGAGATGCCGGTGTGTTGTTTGGTCAGCGCCTGGCTGACGCTCTTACTTTACCGCTTACAGCATTCAATAAGCTGCGCAGCGGTATTGATTGGGTACTTGAGAAGCTCGGCATAATCAACAAAGAGTCAAGTACGCTTGACCAGACTGCCGCAAAAGCAAACGCAGCCACGCAGGGTAACTCTTATATCCCGGCTACCAGTACTTATAGCGGCTATCAGGCATACCAACCAGTCACCGCACCCGCCGGGCGTTCTTACATCGACCAGAGCAAAAGCGAGTATCACATTTCCGTTGATGGTAGCGGGAACGGCACGCAGCTCGATCGTCAACTACAGGATGCGCTCGAAAAGTTTGAGCGTGACAAGCGTGCTCGTCAGCGGGCCAGCATGAACCACGACTGACAGGAGGTAACGAGAAATGATGCTTGCACTCGGTATGTTTGTTTTTATGCGCCAGACGTTGCCACACCAGACGATGCAACGCGATGCCGAATATCTGTGGCCATCAAACTCACGCGTAGGTAAACGGGATTCTTTCCAGTATCTGGGGCCGGGGGAAGAAAGAATTACCCTGGCCGGTGTGTTATACCCGGAGCTCACCGGCGGAAAGTTGACGATGACAGCTATTCGTTTAATGGCTGACGAAGGGCGCGCCTGGCCGTTGCTGGATGGCACCGGCACTATTTACGGTATGTACGTCATCAATAATATCAGCGAGACAGGGAGCCTGTTTTTTGCTGACGGCACGGCGAGAAAAATTGATTTCACGCTGACGCTCACTCGCGTGGATGAATCACTCGCGGCGCTGTATGGCGATATTGGCGAACAGGCCAATGCACTTATTGGCAAGGCGGAAAATATGGCTTCGTCAGTGTCTGGCTTGGTGGGGATTAGCTGATGCTGGATATGCTGAATTTGAATGCGGGTGGCGTCCTGACGCCCGATTTTATGCTGATGCTCGACAGCAAAGATATTACCGGAAATATCAGTAACCGCTTAATAAGTCTGACGATGACCGATAACCGCGGATTTGAGGCAGACCAGCTTGATATTAAGCTTGATGACGCTGACGGGCTTGTCGAGTTGCCGTTACGTGGTGCCGTGCTGACGCTTTATCTGGGATGGAAAGGGTTTGCGTTAATTAACAAGGGCTCTTTCACTGTCGATGAAGTTGAGCATTATGGCGCGCCAGATAGCGTGACAATCCGTGCCCGTAGTGCCGATTTTCGGGGGACGTTAAATTCCAGGCGAGAAGAGTCATGGCATGACAAGACTTTAGGCGAAATTGTGGCGGCGATAGCGACGCGTAACAAACTGACATCGAGAGTCATACCTGAACTGGCGGGAATTAAAATCCCGCATATCGACCAGTCACAGGAATCGGATGCTAAATTTTTGACTCGTCTCGCCGAGCGAAACGGTGGTGAGGTTTCGGTAAAAGCGGGAAAGTTGCTTTTTCTGAAAGCCGGGCGTGGGTTAACAGCCAGTGGAAAGGCTATTCCACAAGTCACTATCACCCGCGGCGATGGCGACAGGCATCAGTTTTCGATTGCCGACCGTGGGGCATATACCGGTGTCACGGCAAAATGGTTACACACCAAAGACCCGAAACCACAAAAGCAAAAGGTGACGTTAAAGCGGAAACCGAAAGAGCGACATTTACGTGCGCTACAGCACCCAAAAGCCAAACCGGTAACGAAGAAAAAAGCGGTGAAGACACCGGAAGCCAGGGAAGGTGAATACATGGTCGGCGAGGATGACAACGTGTTCGCCCTGACGACAATTTTTTCAACCAAAGCGCAGGCGATGCGAGCAGCCCAGGCAAAATGGGACAAACTGCAACGTGGAGTTGCTGAGTTTTCTATCAGGCTGGCGACGGGGCGGGCTGATCTTTATCCAGAGACGCCGGTACAGGTTAAAGGCTTTAAGCGCGTCATAGACGAGCAATCTTGGACAATCACTAAAGTTATGCACTACCTGAGTAAAAGCGGCTTTACGTCGAGCCTGGAGCTTGAGGTGAGGTTGTTTGATGTGGAATATGATGCTGTGGATGCTTAAAAAGGAAAACAACCCGTAACCAAACGGGTTGTTGTCATCTTTATTTTGAAACGTAGCCGTGGGTGTTTTCATACATCAAAGTCTTTGCTTCATCGTCCATCAGCGCACCCATCTTTTTACATGTAATCAGAGGGGTTTCAAACGTATAGCCCTGCGCTGAAAATTTATTAACGACATGTATCTCTTTGGTGTTTTTGAGATATCCCTCAGGGGCACTTTTAACCCAAACAGGAGTGCAGACACCGGATGATATCAGTGCTTCATATGCATCCGAGGTTACAGTGGCAGTTGGTAACTTTATATTCATTGAGTCCGTCTTGACCTCAATTCCAACGGGCTGCCACGGTTTAAGACTTTTCATTAAAATTTGTGCATCAATGCTTTGTGAAAAGGCTCTACTTGAAAGGGCTGCGACAGTACATAGAAGCGTTATTTTTAAGAGTTTCATGGGCATCCTTATCAACTAACTATGAATATCTTTCGCTTTTGGTGAATTATTGTGTATGATTTATTCACGTTGTGTGAATCGCGGAGTGTAGTAATGTTCCATTGTCCAAAATGCCAGCACGCGGCACATGCGCGCACCAGTCGCTATCTAAGTGAGAACACCAAAGAGCGTTACCACCAATGTACTAACATAAATTGCAGTTGTACGTTCGTAACGATGGAATCGGTGGAACGCTTTATTGTTACGCCAGGAACGATAATCCCGGCCCCGCCTCATCCGACAGTTGGTGGTCAGCGCCCGCTATGGCTCTGAAAAAATTTCAAAAAATGCCCGCCGCGAGCGGGTTTTTTTATGTGATCTGAAAAGTGGCGGTAAAAAATGCACCGCCATTTTATCGCCACTCAATAACAATATAAGAAAAAAGCCACTCGCGTGAGTGGCTTAATTATATGATTTTAAAGCTAAAATTTGGTGGCCCCTGTTGGGTTTGAACCAACGACCAAGCGATTATGAGTTAGGATGCAACTTCTTACCTAAAAATACTTATATATAATTTTCAGTTAGTTAGGTGATTTTAAATTACTGTATAAATAACCAGAAATACTCTAAAATACTCCTTTGCGGTATCCTATAGGTATCCTAGAGAAAAACAAGCGATTCTCAGGATACTCTGATCGCTTGGTATGGAGTGTTTGTGGAAACATTCAAATTTACTAAATCCAAACTTGAAAGCCTGCCTCCCGCTGATAGTGGTCAGGTTGAGTATGGTGATACCGTTGTTAATGGTCTGCGGGTTCGCGTGGGAGTTAGCGGTGTTAAGAGCTTCTGTATCTCCCGTAAACGTAATGGAAAATTCATCCGGGCCACTCTTGGCCGCTTTCCCGATCTCACGATTGATAATGCCAGAGCAAAGGCTCTCGAACTGCTGGGGGACGTTGCAACCACTGGCAAAAATCCTAACGTGGAAAGACGCATCAACGAAAAGGCATCAGTAACGCTTGCCGACGCACTGAATACCTACATCGAGAGCCGAGACGCAAGATTAAGCGCGGACACGGCAAAACAATACCGCTCCATCCTGCAAAATTACTCAGGCGACTGGATGAAACAGCCAATCGCCTCTATCAGCCGTGAACGTGTGGAAACCAGGCATAAAGCTGTTACCGATGGTTCCGTTTGGTTTGGCGCGGACAAGTCAACACTTCGTGCTGGAGTTGGAACCGGCAGTAAAGCACAGGCCGATCTCTGGGCGCGGGTTTTACGTGCTATATGCCGTTTCGCCCACGATCATTATCGGGACAATGACGGCAAAACCTTACTCCCTGACCCTCCCACAATGGTTCTTAGCACAAAGCGTAAATGGCATGGAACCGTCAGAAAGACAGAACGCATCCGCACAAATGAGCTTAGCAGGTGGTTTAGCGCTTTATCCTACGTGCGGAATATTGCCGAACAGGGGCGCGATGATATAGCAGCAGCGGTATGCGATGCTGTGGAAATGGCTATTTTCACCGGACTGCGTAAATCTGAGATTTTAGAGCTTAGCTGGGATAGGGTTAATCTGGGTGGCCGCTACTTCTGGATTGACACTACAAAGAACGGCGATCCGCTTGAGCTGCCAGTTACTGAAACACTTCTGAAGTTATTTCGCCGCCGGGCCAAAATGAAATCTGCCGATGGTTTATTGGTTTTTCCTGGCAACAAGGGAGTTATTAAAGAGTACAGGCACATTATTGAACGCATAAGCGCTGCCACTGTACCAGAGGAAAATCCTGATTTACTCAAGCCGATACCTTTTAAATGGCATGATGCCCGCCGCACTTTCGGCACTGTTGCTGAGCTGGTGGGCGTCGGAAACTACATTCTAAAACGATTACTAAACCATCGGACGATGAGAAGCGCCGATGTGACTCAGGGCTATTTGCATTTTAGTGCTGATGAACTGATGGAGCCAGCTACAAGAATAGAACGGGCAATACTCGAACATTCCGGAAAAATTGAGAGTAAAAAATCAATTGATTTAAGGTTATTTTCAGTATTGGAAAGTTTAAATGATGAAGAAAAAAGAAAGTTAATCTTTCAGTTATCAGAACATGAAAATTCGAAGGAGGTTTTATGAAAAAAAGAACATTAGAACAGCTGGAAGATGATTTAAATTTTTATGAGTCATTCATTAAAGAATACATGTCAGTAATAGAAGGACATGGAAATCCAGAGTTTACAATGTCATTCGGTAGACGTGGTGAGAGAAAACTAATTTCCTATGAAGAAATGCAGTCTTATTCTCTTGATGAAAGATATGAGTTATCCAAAAAAATACATACTGATACTTTTTGGTGTGATGAGGATGATACTACAAAAGCTATAAGGGTTTTGTATGTTCTTGGTTTTAGAGATTTGGCATTTGCGGTTCATAAAGTAAGTGCTGAACATGCAATTAATAAAGATTTTAGTGATAAAATTAACGAAATCAAGCGACAGGTTAGCTTAAAAAAAGTAAACAGCAAAGGTGGGAAAAATAGAACCAGTCGCCATAAAGTTACCGCTTTACAAATTGCCTCATCTACATGGAAAGAAGTTCCCGGAGCCAGCATGGAAAGCCTTTCAAGAAAAATTTATGAACATTTGAACAAAAAACACAGGGATACTCCTGAGCCAGGGACGATCAAGACCTGGCTCAGAACGTCAGGATTGAATCCTGAACAATTACCGAAAATTAAAGACTACGAACTAGTTATAAAGTAGTAATGTGAATGGTTAAGTACTTAACTTACACTGTAAGTACTTAACCGAGCGTGAAACTACTTAGCTACTTCGTTAAGTAGTTTTTGCATCTAACGGATTCTAAATATCAATCTTAAAGTATCATCATTGTTAATCTAGAATACATGGTGATATTTATGCGTATCCATCCATCAGCTCTTATCCTTGAAAAGTTTACTCGTGCAGAAGCCGCCGTGTATCTTGGGGTTAATACCCAGACTCTCGCTAATTGGGCCAGCACTGGCAGGGTAAAAATTCCACATCATAAAGTTGGCAGGAAAGTTATCTATATGAAGTCTGATTTGGATAGCTATCTCGATTCAACGCGCCGTGTACAAACCGTTTAATTAACTACAGGTAATCAGAGATGAAAAAGATTAATGCCCTCACCGGGCAGGGATTCGCTCACCCTACTGTCAGTAAAAGCGATATTAGCGTGCAGCTTAAACAGCTTCCTGCCGTCGAATTTCATGGGCAACGCGTGGTGACGTTCTCAATGATCGATACCGCGCACCAGCGACCTAAAGACACGGCCAAAAAGACTTTTCAGCGTAACCGCACTCGCTTCATTGATGGTGAGGACTTTTTTATTGTCGGCGCGTCAGAGGTCGAATGGGGAGATGCTGGATATTTAGACAGGGGCATTAAACGCCCTGGCAAAAAAATGAACAGTCCGATACGCGGTCGCGTAACACTGATTACGGAATCGGGCTATCTGCTGCTGACCAAACCGTTTAACGATGATTTGGCCTGGCAGGTACAGCGCCAGCTCGTGAAAGCTTATTTCCGTTGCCCGGAGGTTGTCACCTTCCAACACATCGAGCTGCCGTCGCTCAAGGAACTGGCAGCTATGTCGGTTACTGATGCGCAAAACGTTGTCACCCGTGCCGGGAAGCATTCTAAGCAGCTTCATGGCTCACAGGGCAGTAATGGAATGAACCTCCGGAAGAAGGAACTCAAAGCCCTACGTCCTGCAGAACGGCTGGTGGATGCGATGGGGCAGATTGGCTTCGACGAATACGAGTGGGAGGTACAGCATGATCGCGCATAAAACAAAGGCGTCCATGCCGGGCCGCCTGAGTCACAACGCTTTACTGAAACACCGTCAGATTACCAGGCTTGCCGCCGGTGGTCAAACTTTGTGCGTCAGCATTACTGACCTGCAAATCAACTGCGTACGTTTAGCGTACGGACATCACAACCCGTTGAAATTGCTCCAGACTGTAAATTTACATTCTGCTCAGAACTCACTCAAACCATTGAGCCAGCTTAATTATCGCGAAATGCGAGAACCGGCTAACCCATGGATTATTTCAACTTCCACCAATGGTGGAGGTTGGTCTAACCCACTGAACCGCCTTGATTATAACGATTCGTTAGAACTGGATAAGTCATTGATTATTCCGAAAACCTGCGATGCAGGAAGCATGATGCCTTTTTTGAATCATGAGGAAAATCAACAAAGTCCAGTTTTGGACGATGACGCAAATCCGCAACATCTTAAAAATCGCCATGCTGCAGATCTGCAGGATGCTGGCCATGAGTCTGATTTAGTTTACGAAAGGGTAGTACCTCATAGTCACCAGGTTAACCGCATCGCTAAAAGATACGCAGACAGCCAAAACTCTTTAAGAGGGGAGCCTTTGCACAACTCATTAAGGGTTATGCAAAACAGCCCCTTTTTAAGAGGGGCTGTTCACAGCATTACCGAGAGTAACCCTGTTCAGCCTTTTGGCTCGATGCCCTGTCGGCGCAATTCCGCGCGGGCCAGTTCTTTCAACCAATTACCGAGACTAACGCCCTCACGTTCTGCGGCATCATTAAGCTGCTGCCGTAATTCTGGAGTGATTCGCATCTGGAAAGTAGGCGACAGCCCTTCTCCTTTTGGTGTTTTATCTCGTTTGATAGTTGACATGTACGTACGTAACCTTATAGCATGGATTTTGTTATGTACGTACGTTATCACGACGAACATGCAAAAGACAACGCCCCGGACTGCGGGAACAGTGCCAGGGCGTCTGACCTCCACCGATAAGTTACGTATCGAGGAAGCTATGAAAGATCATATCACACACCCGCAAGGGCGGAAGTCCTACATCTGGCGTTTTCTTGCACTGAGCGCCATCGGGCGCAACGTCATTCACATCACCGCTACCACTGAGCGCGAAGCCCGTGAGCAATCACCGGCTGGCTGCGTGATGGTATTCGCTGGCCGTCTGCCTGTGGAGGTGCGCCATGCGTGATCCAATCTGTCTGGAGCAGGCCGAATATAAATCAGCGCTGGCTTCATCACTTTACGAAACCATCCTGGAAAAAGCCTCTGGTGAATGTTCAGAAACGCTGCTGAATCTGATTTCTATTGCCTGTGATTTTAATCAGGAAATCCACCGGGCATTAGTCGCCGAGCTGCACATGGGAGAGACAAAATGAGACAGGTTCCTTTTGAAGTCCTGATGCACGCCGAAGACGCACTGGCATACAGCAATCAGGC
>SKEK01000317.1_pt1 | contig 28666 bp, 38 predicted proteins | sample 4826761 | NCBI WGS metagenome assembly SKEK01 (sample SAMN11008811, study PRJNA524170) | human gut metagenome | biome: Human fecal sample; material: Feces; isolation source: fecal sample from pouch patient p32 | host: Homo sapiens | place: Israel: Tel-Aviv | collected 2015-10-13 | reverse complement strand
CCCCCTCAAGGCTGGGGTCACTCTAAGCCCGTCAAGGGCCGTTTCACTCGACCGCTCGCCCGTGTCCTCGCTGCGCTGCGGGCCGCTCCATGCGACCGTTCGCCCCTGACTGCCTCGCCGTTCCGAATGCAACATCGAGGGCCGCCGAGATCCCGGGCCGGTCACGCCGTTGACCTGGCCCCCGATCACTCGTTCGCCCTGGGGGCGCTCGCCATCGAGGGCACCGGCAACCACTTCACAGCATTTTCTATCGTTTCCGGCAGCTGGCCAACGTCATAAAGCAGAGCTTTATTCTGTGCTCGCGTAATCATATGATTAAATGATGATATGATTAAATGAATATATGATTAAAAGATTATATAATCATATGATTATATGATGCTCGTTTGAGTGCTCGGTGGTATACTTACTGCGTAAGAAATCCATTATTTCGGAGGTGCCATGACCACAAGTAACGCCGAGCGTCAGCGACAATTCCGCGAAAGAAAGCGAGTTGCCGGTGAAGAAAAGAAGCCCCGGATCAATACCTATATAGACCAGAACGCCAAGGCCGCATTAGAGCGCATGGCGGCGCTTTACGGTTTGAGCCAACGGGAGGCAATGGAAAGACTCTTTCACTATGCCGAGCAGGTGATCATTAGTCGAGACCTCTCCCCGGAAGAGGTTAATGCCTACCACCAAGAGGAACTTAGGCGGGATGTTATCTCTAACGAAATGTTTCAACCTGTAGCCGGTGATTCTGCGTAACAAAGTGCTTTACATAATCATATGATTATATGATTATATGATTATATGATTATCGGATGCCCGTAGGGGGGTAATGATGAAGGTTCTTTCTGTACTGAATGGAAAAGGCGGGGTTGGTAAAACGACCACATCTATCAACGTTGCCGCTTGCCTGTCCCGCATGGGGTTTAAGGTTGTTGTCGTGGATACTGATCCACAATCAAGCGTGGCGAACTGGGTAAATGATAATTGCCTGTTTGATGTTGCAACCTGCCCAGACGAGAAACAGATCTATCAGGTCAAAAAAACGCTGGCCGGGTACGATTATATTTTGATTGATGGTGCTGGCAGTATTTCAGCCATATCAGCCGCCGCTGTCATGGTCAGTGATATGGTGATCGTCCCCATTACTCCGTCACCGCTCGATTTTGCGGCCAGTGTGGCAATACTGGACGTGGTAGAGGCCAGAAGCCAATTAAAGCCGGTGCCCGTTCGTTTCCTTATGACAAAGGTTATCGCCGGTACAGAAATGTTTAACGTTCTTCGTGAAAGCATTGGTGGGACTGGTGTTGAAGCTATGAAAATTCACCTTAAACAGCGTCAAGCATACGTTAAAACGCTAACTGATGGCGGCACCATATTTGATTCAAATGATGGTCAAGCAAAAGGTGAAATAGAACTACTCAGCAAAGAAATAATTAATGTTTTGGCAGGTGTAAAATGACTCCTAAAGGCAAAGTGTTTTCCCTTGGTGGAGGAAACTCCGACACTAAAAGCGTCATTGCTTCAATGAAGAAGCAAAAAGGGCCAGTAAAGAAACTCCAAGTTAATATTAACGAGGATTTGCACCGTCAATTTAAATCGGCTTGCGTTGCTAAAAACATTGATATGACAGAGGTTGTCGAGGCTGCAATTTTGGCATTTTTAAAGGAGGCTGGGGATGATTGATAGCAATATAATGAGTTTTGAACCGCTGGTTAACTTTGAAATCCTAAAATGGATTATGTGTTTTTTTAATATTGTCCTTTTTTATTTTGGTGTTGTGAATTTCAATAAACACAGACTTTTAAAGAAGGGGTTCCATGACAAACAAATACAAGAGTTTGTTGATTCTAGCATTCCAGATAAAAACACTTTCAAAAAGAAATCCGTGTTTTATTTTTCGCTTTGTGCTGTTTCGTGGGTCTTGATGTTGGTTTTTGTTTATGGGGGTAAATAATGAAACCCGAGAAAATAGCAAGTTTAAACCAGCGTTTAGAAGTGTGGCGGAATGAAAGGAATAAATGGTTGTGTTTAAAAATGCCTTTCATTGTGATATTTGGTTGCGCGTTTGCGGCGTTTGTACGGGCTATTATGACGGAAAATGAATTGCCTTGGTATATTCGGGCTGGTGCTGCTCTTGTTGCCATAGCTATTCCACCGCTTGTATTCAGCTACCCCAAAAAGCCGACCCAAAAAGACGTTGAGGAAGATATAGAATTGAGGAAGGCGTTTAAAATGGATCACTCAGTATCCGGGGACGAAAAAGGCCGCTAATCAGCGGCCTTTTCCTTTCGTGGTCGTACCTTGGCTTTGTCCATATCCGGCCATTGCGGCTGCATGTTATACCCCGCCAAACAGCCACAAGAGCGCGTACCACGCGCCCGCCTCAAGTTAGCCCCTGTTACTTCGGTTGTGTTGCCACAATCGCACAGGCAGCGATAGACGCTATCAGAGGGGCATGATCCCTCTATCGTCATCACTTGCACTGTTAGCCGCCCGTAACGTTCGCCTACCTTGATCGGTATTGACGGGGAACCGGCTGTAACGCAACCACAAGACGACCAGCCCGCCGCCCTCAGTTTGTCATTACGCCGGGTAACTTCTTTGCCGCATTCGCACCGGCAAACCGTTGTCGGGTGTGCTCCCTGATCTTCACCGGGTCGCAACGCGACAAGAAAGCCAAATCGTGTCCCTACCGGGATCAGTTTTCGTACCATCAAAATCTCACACTCGCCGCCGTGGGGCTCGGGAGCAGGTGGCGGCCTCCGGCCTAAACCTGCCCCTCCCCCTCAAGGCTGGGGTCACTCTAAGCCCGTCAAGGGCCGTTTCACTCGACCGCTCGCCCGTGTCCTCGCTGCGCTGCGGGCCGCTCCATGCGACCGTTCGCCCCTGACTGCCTCGCCGTTCCGAAAAAGACCTTCAAGAGAGATCAGATCTTGGCGCGGGGGGTAACTGGCGCACCGCTCGCGGCTGTCCATCTGACCGCCTGCGGGCAGTGGGCAGGCCAGTTATCCCCGGTGCTGGGGTCGCTCTGTCGAGATCTCGCGCCGGTCACGCCGTTGACCTGGCCCCCGATCACTCGTTCGCCCTGGGGGCGCTCGCCATCGAGGGCACCGGCAACCACTTCACAGCATTTTCTATCGTGGCCAACTCCTGCAGGGCGACCGCGGACGGGGTTTTATCCTGCCAACTCCCCAAAATCAACAAGGGGGCCACTGCGGCCCCCTCGTTATACATGCGGCGATTACTGATCGGGATCTGACAGCGACAACCACAGCAGCGCCCCAGATGGTTCGTCACCGGCAATGGTTTCCCATGCGTGGCCGTGCTCGTCAATTGCGATGCACCCGGCAACCCAATCCCCCGGAGATCTCAACTCGTTGACCCAGCTTTGCATTTTTCCCTTATAGAACACGATCACCCCGCCTTTGCCGGTGTAGCCGTTTTCTGCTCGCCATGTCCGGGCTAGAGCCATCAGATCAGGCAGCGGCAAGCCCTCTTTCAAGATGAAATGTGGCGACTGCTTCCAGCCAACAAACCGGCCGGAAACTCTGTGAACCCGGCGCAACGCGCCACCACAAAAGATCTCCCAGCTTGCCCCGTTCTCTTCGATCACTCGGTACGTTTCACCGCGCTGGATAGGCCCATAAGCCACGTCACAAAATAGATACCCGGTCGCCTTCATCTTTCCTCCAAATTATGCCAAGGCCCGCCAGATCGCACAGGATGGCCCACGCTGAATAGTTGATTGTCGTGCTATCTGACATCCACCGCCGAAACGCCCGGCATCCCTTGCCCGGATCGATAGAGAGGCCGACCAAGGCGGCCACCTCTGACCCGCCCAGCGGGCGGGGGTAGGCCAGCCGTTCACGGATCAGGTGCAAAACGATCTCGATCTCGTCTTTAGTGGGTGGCAGCCATCCGGCAGCATACGGGCGCAACGTTTCGGGCCGTGGTTGGTTTGTCATGGTTCGTTCTCCTGCTGCGAGAAAGCCCCGGCGCTGCCGGGGCCACTCTCTTAATGTGTTTTTGGCTTGGGCTTTCTGCGCCGCCCCAGCTCGTCTAAAACAGCCTCATAGACTTGCCAAGGTATAACCATTTTGAAACCGCCTTTATTCTCAAAGGCTTGGGCGACAGAGTTTGCCAGTGCTACAATATCGTGATTCATCGTGCTATCCCTTACTTGCTCGGTGATTGCGCGAATAGCTGCAACTAAACGCGCCCTCTAGTAATTTGCCCCGGCCCAGTGCCGGGGCTTCCTTTTTACTCGATTACCTGCTGAATCCCTGCGGCCTCCGGGCGCTCAATTGCCCACGCCAACAAAGCCCCGTAATGCTCCTCGAACATCACCCGATCAAACCCTTCTGTGTGGGTCGCCAGATGACGGAACAGCACCAAGCAAGCCGCGATCCCCATTGCATCCGGGCTCAACAGCGGGCCGCTGGCGGCCTGCAAGCGGGAATCTGCGCCCATGTCCGGGGCAAGGTAAAAACCGCCGTTTGACAGCTCCCAGACGATCAGGCCGGTACGGCTGTAATCAGGGGCCAGCAGGCGCAAACGCTCAAAGAGCATCGTTTCAAAAACTACGTCAAAACGCTTGATGTGGGAGGTGATGACTTGAGCGGAACGGCTCGCATCAATGCGGGAACAGATCAGGGGTAAGGCTTGGTTTTGCATAGTGGATTTCTCCAACTGACCGAGGCGATATGCCCGGCCTTCTGTTAACTATAGTACACAAAACAGGAGGGGGATGCAATCATATAATCATATAATCATATAATCATATAATCATATGATTATGGCGAGCAGCAAAAAGCCCGGACTGGCCGGGCTCTGGTGGGGCGGGGGAGATCTTAGCTTGTTATGGCGGCTGCAATGGCAAGAACGCCAATAACGATCAGGATCAGGGGTACGTGCATGATAAAATAAGCAGCCCCATGAAAGGCGTTCCAATCCTCCATTCCCTGAAACACGGCCACAACTCCACAAAAGGCCATCAACCAAGTCAGAAAGCAAACAAGCATTGCCAAGATCAGGTACTTAAACCACCGGCCATCCCCCCCTATTGACTTCTCCCCAAGGTGGACGCACACGCACAGCGCCCAGATGAAAACCGTCATCGCTGCCAGCGCCACAGATACGCCCCCCCAGAACGTACCGCCTAACGTGGCTATATTGCGGATGTAATAAAATGCAGCAATAACCAGATCCCATTTATAAATCACACTTGAAATAAGTGTGACCACTGCCGCCACAGCGGAAACCCCGATTATTGTTTTTACTCCACAGGAGCGGGCAACGCTAAAAAATACACTCATTCTATCCCCCTTGACCGAGGCGATATGCCCGGCATTGTTAAATTGCAGGAAATTAATTATTTGACGACATTAATGACCACAAACCCCACAAGAAAGCGGCAAGGATTGGCAGACTTACGAAAAGCATTGCCACAATATCAAATATATCCAAAACCTCTTTTTTGCCGGAAATATCGAATAAGGCACAATAAGCAACTAACCAGATAAAAGAGGTTAGAGCCATAATGCCAATTAGATATTTAAACCACCTTACAGCATTTCCCAGCTCGCTTTTTATCATTTTATTCAAATGGTAATGCACACAAGCAGACCACGTAAAAATAAACATAGCAGCACAACATGAGGCAACGGAACCCCAATACAGGCCACCGAATGAGGCAAAGAATTTAAGACTTTGCCACTCGTTAACTATCTCGGCAAAGGTAACTAGAGAAAGGCCGATAATGGCGGCGGCGGTGAGGGTTTTAAGGCCACAGGAGCGGGCCACGCTGAGGACTATATTCATTGTTTTACTCTCCATGACCGAGGCGATACGCCCGGCCTTCTGTTAACCATAGTACACAAGCAGCCCCCGAAACGCAATCATATAATCATATGATTATATAATCATTTAATCATGCAATCTCGAATAGCCCGCCGGGCAAAAAGGTTACTCCAAGCATTTGAAAGGTATCTAAAATTTTATCCATCTGCGCCCGGCGCGGCGTTGATTTTGAAAGCTCAAATTCACGTAAACAGGTCAGGCTAACCCCTGAGATCACCCGGAACTCTGCGCGGGTGAGCCCCAAACACTCCCGAGCATGGCGACACTGTAACCCGGTTACGTCATACGTTGGCCGGGTGTAGCCTTGCCGCTTGATTGGCAGGCCAGCCGAAGCCGCCCAGGCTACCGCTGTAGGGTAGCTGATAGCCAAAAGATCAGCCATTCCGTGAAGGTTTCCGGCCTGCTGATATGCGGCCATTAATTCCGTTTCAGTGTATTTTTCTCGCTTGCTCATTTACAAATTACGCCACTTAACAATATTCCTATCATCGTAATCATGCCCAAAACACACTTTTACACGATTACAAATCGTTTCATTTAAGCCATCAATGATGATCAAGCCCTTTCCAATATAACGCCCAAATAAAGCGCGTTGCGCTGCGGCACTTAACCGACCAGACCAGACCCCGAAAATAGAACCCGTTTTCTCTAATAGATAAATAGCAAGTGAACCGGCGTATTCCATATTATCCCCCACAAATGGGGCCGGTTGCCCGGCCCGCTGGTTGTCTCTTAATTGCGGCGGTATTCAACCCAACCGCTCCAGATAAACCCGTCTTTGCGCCAAAAGGCAAGGGTTACATTTCCATGGGAAAACTCACTCATTGCGTACCCGTTAACGTAGGGGAGCGGGGGCAAAATATCGTAAAAGTGATCAAACACCTCCTGAGTGACCACCCACTGAGTACCGGGAACGGGCGGCAAACAGTTGATCAGGGCGTAGAACTCCGACAGGGCCAGCCCGTAATAATTACCGCTGGTTTCATCGATCTGGATAACCTCTTGCGGGGCCAGACGATCAGACACTTCAGACATGGACAAACGGCGGTTGAATTGCATGGTTTTTACTCCAACTGACCGAGGCGATATGCCCGGCCTTCTGTTAACTATAGTACACAAAACAGGAGGGGGACGCAATCATATAATCATATAATCATATAATCATATGATGTTATCTATAGTTGACAGTTTGGGCGGTGTCAGGTATAGTTCACAGCATGAAAGAGATCATCAAATCACAGACATTCGAGCGATGGATTAAGTCGCTCCGCGACCCTCAAGCAAAAGCCAAGGTTGCTATTCGGATCAGGCGCTTGAGCCTTGGGAACCCCGGCGATGTGAAGCCAGTAGGGGAGGGGGTATCAGAGTTGCGGATCGACTATGGGCCGGGGTATCGAGTCTATTTTATTCAGGATGGCCCGGTTGTTGTTGTGCTGCTGTGCGGCGGCGATAAGCGAACACAGCAACGGGACATAGAGCAGGCGAAAGCACTAGCAAGCCAGTGGAGAGACCAGAAATGAAAAAAGAAGAGTTCACCAGATTTGACCCTGCCGAGATCCTGACCACTGAGGCCGAGATCGCGGCCTACCTCAACGAGGCGATGGCCGAGGGAGATCCTAACCTACTGGCGGCGGCTCTGGGCGACATAGCCAAGGCCCGAGGCATGGCCGAGTTAGCCAGAGAAGTACAGATGACCAGAGAGGGGCTATACAAAGCCCTGTCAGGCAAGGGCAACCCGGCAATGGCAACGATAGTAAAAGTCGCCGGGGCGTTAGGGTTTAAATTCACGATCCAGCCAGCACACTAAACAGCCGCCTCCGGGCGGCTTAATTATTGGTGAGAGATAACAACGGTGGTTGTTCTAGGGAACGGCGAGGCAGTCAGGGGCGAACGTGAGCATGGAGCGGCCCGCAGCGGAGCGAGGACACGGGCGAGCGGTCGAGTGAAACGGCCCTTGACGGCCTTAGAGTGACCCCAGCCTTGAGGGGGAGGGGCAGGTTTAGGCCGGAGGCCGCCACCTGCTCCCGAGCCCCACGGCGGCGAGTGTGGGGAGTGTAGAGGGGCAACGCCCCTATACTCGCCCGGAGGGCGAAAGGGCGAGAAGGGCAGCCCGAAGGGGCGAGACAGCAGTTTTTCCGCTGGCTCGATGCGCAGCACAACCGCCGTTCCGCAGGACGCCCCCAGGTTGTTTGTGTGTCATAGCTTTTGTTGTTTTTGCTGCTCCAGCAGCTCCCCGAAGCGGCGGATCACTTGCTCACGGTTCATCGAGCGCGGCATGATCAGATCATCAGCATTGGTCGCAGATTGCAGGCACTCGATCACCGCTTGCCGTTCCGGCTCCACCTGTCCGAGTTTGCATGACCGGGCCAGCATTACGAGAATCCCGCGATCTATCTGCTCCATATCCATCAGACCCGGCCAAACCACGACAAGCCGCGCCTTTGTGATCTCTGCGTCCCTGATTCCAGCCTGATAAGAAAGCCAAACCCCGATTGCAGACAGCACGATAAGACCGCCGAAAAACTTTTTTCTGAATGGTGTTAAGTAGCGCATTCTTAAAACCTCACCTTGATTTGATAATATAATTAGGATGGCGATCAGCCAGCAATAGAAGGAATTGATATTCAAGGGGCGATATTCGCGCCGCCGTGCCGGTTGCACTAATGCGGTTGAGCCACGTTTTTTCTGAGATACCCAATAGATCGGCCATCTGCTGATTATTATATCCGATTGCATCCCTGACCTCTATCAGCATATCCGCCGTAACTGTCTTATTTTGCATGATTAAAACCCTCCATAAATTCAGAATAAAACTTATCTGTAATTATTTTAAGCGGCAAATCGCCCCTGTTAATTTCCTTGAAAGAATTAAATTCAAGCGTTTTTTCAAACATGACAAAACGCTGACGGCCTTTGTTATCGTCCGTCTGCGTTCGGCCTAGTTGTAAGTAATGGAGCGTCACGCGCTCCGTTACCCCTACAGTTAATTTATAAACTCGGTTGCCCTTGTTTATGCGGGCCTGATAAACAATCATTCCTCCCCCTCTAGCTGGCCGACAAAAGCGGCCACCTTAATCAGTTGCTCCATTGTTAGACCATTAATCGATAAATCAAAATGGTTCCCGTATCTTTTTGAAACATCCCCCCGAAACCCTGCGCCGTAAATCTCACAAAACTGGTTATAGCCACCAAAGCGAACCTTTGCGACTTTTGAAAGTAGATCCTTTAAGATTAAATCCCTCTCCTTTAATTTCTTTTCCCGCTCGGCATACTCTTTCGCCTCACCATTGAGTTTAATTACATGCGGCAATAATTTTCGTTTAATATCGCCAGCAACAGAAAGCGGCGAACGGGAGCGAGAGAAATTACATTTTGCAGAGTTGCCATATTCGTAAACCTTGCGATTAGGGCCACCAAATAGGCGAATAACACCACCTTTTTCAGACTTTGCAATAATATTAATAAAGCGGTAATTCGGGTTTATCAGCGTGATAGTGGTGTTATTGCTGCTTTCGTTTTGATTCACCCGCCAATCTGGCCCCAAATAAAAACAAATCTGCATGAAATATTGAAGGTTATCAGCGTAAAAATTCATTTTTTGCCCTCCTGATAGTGTTGGGGGCGGCATTGCCGCCCCTCGTTCTTACGCTGCATCTAAAGCCTTAAACCCGCGCCCAGCCTTGCTTCCGCTGGTTCCGTACATTACCCGGATCTCGTCTATGGAGTGCTCGCGGCGGTTCCATGTGCTGCGGTGTTCCTCGGGGCGGTAGTACCACATTTTTTTCTTTGGAGCCCATTTGCAACCGACCTCCTTTAATGCGTCTTTGTGGTTGATTGTGTCGCCGGTAATCCAAACCCAGTTACCCACAACCTCAAAGACGATCCCGGCCATTGAGGAAAGGGCTGTTAATACTTTTTCCAGTTCTTCGCCGTAGTTATAACGCTCTTCGGCTTTTTCAGATTGAAACTTGTTGATGTTATCAACGTTATTCATCAGCACTTCAAAGGCGGCATTAACGGCCTTCATTAATTCCTCACCAAGGGGGTTACGGTCAGGATGATATTTAAGCGCCAGTTTTTTATAAGCCTTTTTAACAGTCTCAACGGTCAATTCACCTTCAAGGCCGAAAACATTAAGAGCTTGCTGAATATTCATTTTAAAACCTCTGCCCTTGTGGGCGTTATTATTGGAAGGCACCGCGCCGTTCCATGTAAGTAATATTACTCCCCAAATGGGGAGTAATCAAGGTTTTTTTCATCTATAAATCATTTTCTTTTCATTATTTCACTATTTAAAAAGTCTATCATTTCGCGCAATTTCTTTTCATCTGGAATATATGCGGGCAATTCCTCTTTAATTTCATTTGGTAAATATACGTTACCATAAAAGGAAAAAGAACCATCGCCATTTACCAAATACATAATAAAGGGCTCACATGCTGGCTCACCATCCTTTTCAATTTCAGTAAACCAAATTGTTGTAAGCTCACCGCTGGGGCCAGACTCCCCCAGATCTAAATCAATATTTCTTTTAAGTGCGTAGTTAATAGTTGTTTTTGAAATAACGCTGTTAATATCCAGTTCCATTTAAATTAACCCCCTCGATAATATAAATATATTTTACTCCCCAAATGGGGACTAATCAAGGAAAGAAAGGGCTTTCAATGTAGGAAATAACTGATTAGCTGACAGGTTTATAAATTGTGGTTGCGTCTTTGCGCTTTGTGGTGTCAAGGGGTTGGTGCGGCCCGCAGACCGAAGGGCGAGGACTCGGCCCCTTGATGCCACGATCTTTTAATAACCTACTGAAAGGGGGTAGCAACCCAGAGGGGGGCGACCCCCTTGATAAACCCGTCTTTTATTATTTTATTTGTGTTCAAAATGTTTTAAGGATTGCTCTAAAGGTGTTCCGTTTGGATTTTTAGAGTGGTATAATCGGCAGGTCTCTTAAAACATAGAAAGGAGCATTGGGATGAAAAAGCTATTTGTAGCAATGGCTTGCGTTGCGGCGCTGGCAGGATGCAATGACGGAGTAAGCGGCAAGTACGAGGGCACTTGGGAGCGCCCAGGGTACAAGCTAGAGATCGAGGCAAAGGGCGATCATTATAGCGTTCTGAGCCATCGAGCCTCAACAGGCAAATCCTCGTTTGAAGCTAAAGAGGATGCCGATGGTTTCCTGATCTTCTCCGATTCTGGTAAGCGCCTCTTGAAGTACCAAGACGCCAACACCGTAACTAATGCCGTGGGTGACAACCCCATGACCAAAGTTAAGTAAGGGGTCTTGATGATCGCGCTAACTGCTGCGGCGGGCCTGTCTTTCGCGTTGCTCTTTGAGCAGTGCGCCCCGGACGTTTCGCCTGTGACACTGGATGCAGTCATTCAGACTGAATCCGCTGGCAATCCGTATGTGGTGGCGAACGTTGACGATGGAACCAGTCATAAGTTCAATAGCCAGCCGGAAGCCACCCGCTTCATTAACAGCCTTAGCCAGCAAGGTAAAAGATTCAGCGCCGGGCTGATGCAAATCTATAGCGGCAACTTTGAAAAGCTGGGGTTGGATAACAACAGTGTTTTTGACCCCTGCACAAACATTAAAGCCGGGGCAAAAATTCTCGTTGAGAACTTTGATTCAGCTAAAGAGGGAAGCGAGCAAGAGAGACTTAAAAAATCACTTTCAACTTATTATTCAGGTAATGAGACTCGGGGCTTTAAAAAAGAACCTCAATACTCAAACACAAGCTATGTGGAGCGAGTACAAGGGAAAGTTTATAAGGTGCCTGCGCTTGAACCTGACCAACAGAATCAGAGTCGCAGCGCGACTATTGATGAACCCAAGAAAACACCTGATCAACAATGGGATTTATTCGGAGATTTTAATAATGCGCAATAACGTTCTTAACACTGCCACCAAATTCGCCGCTGCCGTTCTGCTCGCTGCTGTAGCCACCACCCCGGCCTTTGCTGCCGGTGGCCTGAATGCTGCAACCACAGCCCTTTCCGATCTCAAAACTTGGCTGTTCGCCTTTGTTGGGATCGGCGCACTGGTTTACCTGCTGTACTGCGTGGGCATGGCCTTCATGGAGCGCAAAACTTGGGGCGATGTGGGTATGGGCCTCGTTTATTGTACTCTGGCGGGCGGTGCCGTTTATGGCGGTACTTGGGCGCTGGAACTGTTCCAGTAATCGAGCCAAGGGCAGCCGGAGAAATCCGGCTGTATCTATATGCAACAACCAAAAGAAAAAGATCAGTACGCAACTTATAACGGGTTGAACCGGCCAGCAATGGCGATGGGCATCCCGTTAATGTTGCTCCTGCTGCTCGGGTTTATTGGGGTTTTTGGAACCTTCCTCTGTCTTTTTATGTTTGGTGCCAAAGGGTTTGTTTTCACAGCTTTCATTTTCTTGGTGGCGTTCGCCCTGAAACTGATTTGCGAGAAAGACCCTAACGCGCTGGACGTTGTAAAAATGAATATGAAAGGTTGGTTCATTAACCTCCGTCAAAACATCGCTGTGATGGGTAAGGATTCCATCATTGGGTTTGACTCTACCGGGATAAAAAAATGAAGCAGATAAAGCAGACGCCGCTTAAAAAGGGCCGAACTGAGCCGGTAATGAGGATGTATCCTGATTATCAGTTTCATGTCAGTGACAACGTTGTTTTTACTGCTGACAAAAAGGCGCTGGCCTCAATAGCTATTGAGGGGATGCCTTTTGAAAGCATTTCTGATGGTGTGCTCGAATCAGATTTCGACTCCATTAAAAACTTTCTCGTTAACATGGGTAAAGATGGGGATGTTTATCTCTGGACTCACCTTGTTAAAGAAAAGGTATCTCTTGACGAGGAATATCACTTTAAAAGTGATTTCCTTAATCGTTTTTCCAATCAATACACCGAGCTTTTCCGGGGCTCCAATTTCTTTAAATCAACGTATTATCTGACTTTCGGGATTAAGTATTCCAATATCAGCGAAGCGATTGAGCGACTTGATGAAGTCATTCATCAAGCAAAAGCAGTTTTGGGCAAATACGGCGCTCACGTTCTGACTGTTGACCAAAACAGGGTTAGCGGTGTGGCCGATTACCTGCATTTGCTGCTGAATAAATCCCATGCTGAAATCCCGCTGTCTATCAATCCTATTTCGTCCTCTATTGCCGATTCAGAATGGTATTTCGGCTATGACTCTTTAGAGTTGAGAAACAATGAAGCAGAAGAAAAGAAATTTGCCACAAACTATGTGGTAAAAGATTTTCCGATGTTCACAGAGCTGGGGCAGTGGGATTTTTTATTGCGCCTGCCGTATGAGTTTATTATCACTCAATCATTTATCTATGAAGCGCCGACAAAGACGCTGAAAGAGATAGATGCGCAGTTAAATAAAATGGGCTCCGCTGGTGATGCAGCAGAAAACCAACAGGACGAGCTTGTTTTAGGGAAAGAGGTTGTAACGAGTGGGATCACCCTCTTCGGGTCGTATCACTGCGTTCTGACTGTCTTTGGCCGCACTGCTGACGAGGCCCGGAAGAACGGGATCAAGGTATCCAGCGAGTTTGTGAGTGCCGGTAAAGGGTTCCGCTTCATCCGTACCAACAGTGCAGGGGCTCACTGCTATTTCAGCCATATGCCGATGAACAAGATCCGGCCACTGGCTACCCGGCGCACCATCACTAATCTCGCCTGTACGTTCAGCCTCCATAATTACAGCCACGGCAAAAAAAGAGGGAATCCGATTGGTGATGGTACGGCCATAATGCCGCTTAAAACCGTTGCTGATGGCCTCTACTGGTTCAATACGCACTATTCCGAGCCGGGCCGTGATGTTCGCGGCCAGAAAATCGCTGGTCACGCGATGATCCTGGGTGCGACAGGTGCGGGAAAGACGACTTTTGAAGGGGCCGCCGCTGGCTTTTTGCAGCGTTTCGACCCGTATATGTTCGTTGTCGATTTTAACCGCTCTACAGAGCTGTTTGTCCGGGCCTATGGCGGTAGTTACTTCACCTTGAAAGAGGGGGAGTATACCGGCCTTAACCCGTTCCAGATTTGCGATCTGGATGACGAGCTTGCACCTCGTCTTGTCCAGTTCCTCAAGAGCTACGTTAAAACCCTAGCCTATGACCAGAGCGGTAAGCCGTGTAGTGATGCACAGGCCGAAGAACTGGCAAAGGCCGTTGATGCAACAATGCTGCTGCCGCGAGAAATGCGCCGCCTGAGCACCCTGTTAAGCCGGATTTCAGATCCAGAGCTGAAAATCCGACTGGCTAAGTGGTGCGGCGCTGGTCAATACGCTTGGGCCGTTGATTCACCCCGAAACACGTTTAACCCGATGGATTTTAAAAAGGTTGGGTTTGACACAACCGTAATCCTCGAAAAAACAAAAGACGGCGTTCACCCGGCTTGTGAACCACTGTTAGCAATCCTGTTTTTCTATAAATCGCTGATGCAACGCGAAGGGCAATTAATGCTCTCTATTATCGAAGAATTTTGGATGCCTGCTAACTTCCCATTGACGCAAGCCATGATCAAATCCGCCCTGAAAGCGGGCCGGATGAAAGGCGAAATGATGTGGCTGACAAGCCAATCACCGGAGGACGCTATCTATTGCGAGATCTTCCCGGCATTGGTTCAGCAGACAGCCACAAAGATTCTTTTGCCGAACCCTGACGCTGACCTTGAGGGCTATAAAAAAATCGGCTTGACCGTAAAAGAATTTGACCGGCTTAAAAAGCTGGGCAAAGAGTCACGCACAATGCTGATTAAGCAAAGCGGTTCAAGCTGTTTTGCAAAAATGGATCTCTATGGTTTTGATGACTTCCTCCCGATTATTTCCGGCTCGATGGAAGGTATTACCCTTTGCGAAAAAGTACGTGCCGAACTCGGCACAGATAACCCGGACATTTGGATTCCCGAGTTTCTTAAACAACTGAGAGAAGAGTGAGGTTCACAATGAAAAAACAACTTATCTCCGCCGCCGTCTCTGCCGTTCTGGTGTTCAGCGCCCCGGCCTTTTCAACTGGTATCCCGGTTGTTGATGTTACAGCCATCGCTAAAACCGTTCAGGAAGGGCTGTTACGCGCTCAAGAAGCAAAGGCGGCTTTGGATCAGGCCATGCGTGAATATGAGCAAGCTAAAAACATTGGTGAAGATGCCAAGCGCCGGTTTGAGGGGTATTCGGATTATTCCAATCTCTTTGATACAGCGTCCAGCTACATGAAAGGGAACCTGTCTGAGCTGGCAAAGCCGGACAATATTGGTTCCCTTCGCCAACAGTACGGGCTTGTCAGTAATGAGCCAGCCGTACAAAGCAAATATGACGGGATGCTGCAAAAAATTTCCCTGTACGACAATTTCAACAAGCAATTGACGGATAATTCCCGTCAACTGGATAGCCTGCAAGGCCGTTTTTCTTCTGCTACTACACCCCAGCAGAAACAGGATATTGCAAATCAGATCCAGCTTGAAATGGTTAAGCAAAACAGTGTCATGCAGCAGTATGAATTTGCTCAAGCAAAAATCGAAAAGGAAGAAGAAATTAAGCAGATGCAACGCACCATCGAGCGAAACAAAAAACACAGCTTTACAGGTCAATAATTATGACGACCATTGTTTCGGAACTTCTCACGGGCGTTAAAACCGTAGTTGCTTCGGTTATATCCGGCAACATATCGGCTATTGCTGGCGCAATATCGCCCGTATTCTTTGCCGCCATCGGGCTGTATGTATGTTTTATTGCCTACGAAATTATTTATTCGCAACGCGATATAATAATGAGTGAGGTTACGAAAACAATTATGTCCTTTGCTGTGGTAGGTGTTTTCACATATAGCGGAGACTATTACACAAGATACGTTGTAACTTTTGTTATGGAAGCAGGAAATGACATTTCCAACGCAATAACAGGTAGCAGTGACGTTTCAACCACTATTGATAGTCTTTGGACTGAGTTAGTAAAGGCTCTTGATGCCTATTGGAGTAACTCTATAGAGGAATTATCTTTCAGTGATATTGGCGGGTGGATTAAAACCGGCATGATATACCTGATTGGTTTTGTGGGCGGGATTATCCTTGTACTTTATTCCGCTCTATTTCTCTGCGTCTCTACCTTTATGGTTGGGATACTCCTTTCGGTTGGAATTATTTTTATCTGTTTTGCTGTATTCCCTTCAACTCGCTCGATGTTTACGGCGTGGTGTGGGCACTGCTTAAACTATATTTTGCTGAATGTTTTTTACACCATAGCATTTGGTTTCGTTCTGCAATTTATAAACAAATACAGCACCATTGACCCGGCAACGGTGAATATCATGGATGTGGCTACCTTGGCCCTTGTAATTGGTATTTCCGTTTTCCTGATTGAGCAGATAGGTACTCTTTGTTCCTCTCTCACTGGCGGAGTAGGTATTAACGGCCTCACCTCTTCCGCAAATGGCGCGGCGGGGATGATGTACCGGGCCAGCGGCATGAGGGCAATGATGGGTGGAGCCCAAAGCCTTGCAAGCAAGGCGGGGAATAAATTAGGTGCCAGCGCGAAAAACTACGTTCAAAGCAAGCTGGGCAAAGGGATGATCAAGGGCGGTTAATTATGAAAAAAATACTTGTTTTGGTGATGACGTTGGCTTTTTACGGTTGTGCGGCCACGAACCCGCCAGAAGCCCCACAGGCAAAAGGCGACTGGCACAGCATTAATACCGATCTTGAAGCAGTTAAGAAGGGAACCTACTAATGAGCGCAGAAAACCAAGAATACTACGAAGAAACCGCCAAACTGGCCGAAAAGAGCCAAGGGGAGAGATCACGGGATAACAAGGCGTATTACGAGGCTATCAAGAGCTTTGAGCAAGACCGGATTAGCTCGCTGGAAGGCCAGCGCAAGCTGTTGATCCGGGGCATAGGGGCCGCTGGCGGCGTTATCTGCCTGCTGGCGGTTGCACTGGCGGGCCTTGCCCCCCTGAAAACTGCCGTTCCCTACGTTATCCGGGTTGATAACTCCACCGGATATACAGACATTGCCAAGTCTATTTCTGACGAAAAGACAACCTATGAAGAAGTAATTAATAAATACTGGCTTTCCCAGTATGTAATTAATTACGAGTCTTACGACTGGCAGACCGTACAAACCATGTATGACACCGTTCAGCTTATGTCTGATGGCAGTGTTTTTAGTGAGTATAAAAATAAAATGCTCGCCAGTAATTCGCCTTTGAGCTTGCTCAAAGACAATTACAAATTAAAAACAAAGGTTAAGTCTGTGACTTTCCTTAATGCCGATACTGCACAGGTGCGATTCACTAAACTTGTGCTGACTAAAACAGGTCAGCTTTCAACTGAATACGCCCCTACTGATTGGGTTGCTTTGATTTCTTTCGATTTTAACCACGAAATCAAGACCGAAGGCGAGCGTCTGCTTAATCCGCTCGGCTTCAATGTCCTGTCATACAGCGTTGACCCGGAGGCCACCAAATGAAATATAGCCACGTTGCCGGTGCAATCCTGCTTGGTGTAATGGCCGCATCTGCCAATGCGGCATCTGTGGGCTTTGGCTCGCGTTTTGATGGCCGTATTCAGCGCACTGAATACAACCCGGAGGATGTGATCAAGGTGCTCGTTAAAAAGGGCACCGTTTCACTCGTTCAGTTCGCAGAGGATGAAAAGGTCGAGGGGATCGGCCTTGGCGACCCTGCCGCTTGGAATGTGTCAGTGAAAGGCAATCACGTTTTCTTTCGCCCGACTGTTGACGATAACCCGGATACGAACGTTGCCGTTCTGACGAACAAGCGCAATTACAGCCTTTACCTTATGTCTACTCGGGGAACTCCGACCTATGTTTTAAGGTTTGATTATCCGAAGCCGTCCAAACCTCTTTTTACAGCGCAAGAAAAGAAAATCCCTTGCCATGATGGCAGCCTATTTAATGGCAAATATCAGGTGAGGGGTTCTAAAGAAATTGCCCCTTATCAGATTTGGGATGATGGTCAATTCGCCTGTATGCGTTGGAGCAGCACAAAGGATTTACCGATTGTCTATCGTAAAAATTCAGATGGGCAAGAAACTCTTGTAAATACCCACATGGAAAACAACACAATGGTTATCCATGAAATTTCTTCGGAATACGTTCTGAGATTGGGGTCTAACGTGCTCGATGTTCGCACTGAAAGCACCGCTCCGCGCCATTACAACTATAAGGGCACCTCGACCAAAGAATTTCGTCAGGAGAAAGCACAATGAGAAATGACGGCGTTATTGAAGTAAAAGGAAAAAGCGGGGCAGGTAAAAAGATCATTATCCTGCTGGCTGTCTTTGCCTTTGTATTTGTGGCCCTCGCAGTGGTTATTAAGCTGTTGCCCGGCAAAGATGAAAGCGCGGCCAGTCTGCCGAAGAAAGAAAACGAGTCTCTGCAACGGACTACGCTCGAAGAAAGAGGGCTATTAGGCAAGATTAAAGAGATCGAGGATGCCAAAAAGCGCGAAGAGGCCGAAAAAGCAGCCGCCGAAAAACGCCGGTTAGACGAGGAAGCCGCCGCACAGCGCAAGGCAGCACAAGACGCGGCCAATGCGGCCGCAACTCCACCCAGCAACACCAGCGAGCAGATCCGGCAAAATCAAGGCGGCCAAATGCAGCAGGCCAGCTATTCAGGGGATGATAAAGATCGCCCACTGCCTAAGCACTTGCGCGTTCTGACCGGTGAAACGCTGGTGAAGCTGGATAACAACCAGCAAGAGCAGGAGAGGGCCACTGATAGCGATGATTACTTGCAAGGCGGCACGTTCGCAGACGGTACGGCCAGCTTTATCAACAACCGCAAGCTGTTGCTTTCTGCCGGAACCTCTTTGAGCTGTGTTCTTAAAACTAAAATCGTTACCTCTTACCCCGGCGTAACCATGTGCCAACTGACCAAGGATGTTTATTCCGATAACGGTGAAATGGTTCTTGCGCGGGCCGGTTCCCTTTTAATTGGGGAGCAGAAAAAGGCGATCACTCAAGGCGTGGCGCGGGTATTTGTTACATGGACAAATATTAAAGACGGTAACGTAAATGTGCGTATTGATGCGCTTGGCGCTGATGGCCTTGGCGCATCTGGTTTGCCTGCTTGGGTTGATAACCATTTCTGGGAGCGATTCGGCGGGGCTATGCTGTTGAGTTTTATTGATGATGGCCTTGCGGCTGCCTCAACTCACCTTGCAAAGAGCGGTTCTAATAACAATTCCGTTTCTTTCGATAATACCAGCAGCACCGGCGAAAAAATGGCTGAAATTGCACTGGAAAACTCTATCAACATTCCGCCGACTGCCTATGTAAATCAGGGTGAAATCCTGACGGTTATTGTTCCGAGAAATATTGATTTCTCCAGCGTTTACGAGACTCGTTAAAATGAACGCATACACCTTTAATAAAGACTCGATGGTTTTACAATTCCTGCAAAATACAGGGATTCAAGCCATTCTCGATATGGACGGGGTTACTGAGGTTTCAGTAAACCAGCCCGGCCATATCTGGTATGAAGGCCGGGACGGCTGGCAAGTGGTAGAAGCGCCAGAGGCGAATTTTACCAATCTTGAGCACTTGGCAACGGCCATGTGCGTCTATAGCGCCTTGCCGTACACTCTCGGCCCGGATCATCCTATTGCGTCCGTAGTGCTGCCCGGTGGCGAACGGGGACAAATCATTGTCCCCCCTGCTACAGAGGCCAGTTCCATTGTCCTGACGATTCGTAAACCATCCCTGACCCGGTTCACGATTGATGACTATATCGCGTCTGGGCGCTTCTCTCGGGCCTCCATAGCGGAGGCCCAGGGTGTCACAATGACAGACCGCCAGCATTATCTCTACGAGCTGTCACGGGGCGGCCCTGAGCAGATCGGCCAGTTCCTCAAAGAGGCGGTGAAAGACCGCCTCAACTTCCTGATCGTGGGTGGTACTGGCTCCGGTAAGACTACGGTTGCCAAGGCTATCGCTGACATTTTCCCGCCAGATCGCAGATATGCCACGATTGAGGACGTTCACGAAATGACGCTCCCGAATCACCCTAATCATATTCACCTGTTTTTTAAGAAAGGCGGGGTAAGTGCAAGGGAGATTATCGAGGCTTGCATGAGACTTAAACCAGACCATATTTTTCTGGCAGAGCTGCGGGGGGATGAAGCATGGAGCTATTTAGAGGCGCTGAATACAGGGCATGAAGGCTCTATAACAACCATTCACGCCAATAATACCTATGCCTCATTCTCGCGGCTGGCGAGCATTGTTAAGCAAAGCGAAGTTGGTTTAACCCTCGATATGGATTTAGTAATGACGACCATTAAAAAATCCATAGACGTTATTTTGTTTTTCAACAAAACATATCTAACTGAAATTTACTTTGACCCAGCAGTAAAAAATAAACTGCTGAGTGAATCAATTTAATCGGGGGGACGCATGAAAAATAAAGCGGGTTTTATCGGGTTCTTGCTGTTTGTTTTTGCGCTTTGCTCGGTTGGTTCACTTTATCTCGGGGGCTATATGCTCCTGAAAAAATCAGGGGTCGATATGTCGGCCCTATCAATTCACACGTTTTTTGATGTGAATCGGGATTTAGGCGGCGACCCAGCTTTTAAAAAAATCATTGCGTGGGGCTGGATTGGCTTTGCAATTCCGTATGCAATATTTCTTTTCTTTGTTGGCGTGATGCTGGTCGGTTTGATGCCTAAAAAGGTTATCTATGGCGATGGTCGTTTAGCGACACCGATGGATCTGGCTCGCTCTGGATTTTTCCCCAAGAAAGGGGATAAACATAAACAGCCTCCCATTTTGATAGGCAAGATGTTTAAAGGCCGTTTCAAAAACTCATATATTTACTTTTACGGGCAGCAATTTTTGATCCTGTACGCGCCGACCCGTTCCGGTAAAGGCGTTGGTATCGTTATACCAAACTGCGTCAATTACCCCGAATCCATCGTTGTCCTTGATATTAAGCTGGAAAACTTCTTTCTCTCTGCCGGTTACAGAAAAGAGCAGGGGCAGGAGTGCTTTTTGTTCTCCCCGGATGGCTTTGCAGACAATCTTGATGCAGCCAGAAGAGGCGAGATCAAATCTCACCGCTTTAACCCTCTGGATTATGTCAGCCGTAGCCCGTTGCAGCGTGAAAGCGATTTAAAGAAGATCGCCGCGATTCTTTACCCAACATCCGGGGGCGAAAACGACACTTGGAACGAGTCGGCCAGTTCGCTCTGGATTGGCCTTGCGCTTTATCTTCTCGATATGGAGAAGGTGGAGCCAAAAACTAAAGTCGCTGTTTCCCAGATTATTAAAATCTCCGTGCCGGGCTCTGGTGATCCACTTGAAAAGTGGATGGAACTTACTATTAAGGCCAAGAGCGATATTTTAGGGGATGATACCAAGCAGTATTTCAGAAAATTCATGTCTGCGGCAGATAGAACCCGCGCATCAATTCTCGTCAATTTTAACAATGGGGTGGCGGTATTTTCTAACCCAATAACAGCGGCGGCCACAGATTCGAGCGATTTTGATTTGCGCGACCTGCGTAAAAAGAAAATGTCCGTCTATCTCGGCTTGTCTCCGAACAGCCTTGTTACCCATGCAAAGCTGGTCAATTTGTTTTTCTCTCTTCTTGTTAATGAAAACACTAAGGAGTTACCGGAAAACAACCCTGAGCTTAAATATCAATGCCTGTTAATTCTTGATGAATTTACATCAATGGGGCGCGTTGAGATTATTCAAAAGGCTGTTGGCTTCACCGCTGGTTATAATATTCGATTCATGTTTATCCTTCAAAACAAGGGGCAACTTGAAGATGATAAAATGTATGGTAAAGAGGGCGCAGAAACATTTATTGAAAATACGGGCGTAGAGCTTTATTACCCGCCGAAATCGGTCAATGATACCGCCAAGGCTATTTCTGAAAAAATCGGCGTTCGTGACGAAAAAGTCAGCAGTATTTCAAGAAGCAGTCAGAGCGGTAAAACCTCACGCTCTAAATCTACCAGCACAGAGAAAAGAGCGGTTTTATTGCCTGATGAAATCGTTTCTTTACGCGACCATAAAAACAAAGGCGGAAACATGGCGGTACGTGAAATAATACTGTCAGATTTCTGCCGACCGTTTATTGCAAACAAGATAGTTTACTTTGAAGAACCGATTTTTATGGAGCGCGTAAACTACGCCCGTAAAAACCCTATCGAGATTCCATTCCTTTTTAACGAGGATGAGCGAAAGACCTTCACTTGTGATAGCATCTCGCTTGGCTCGGTGATGAAGAAACCGGATCTTGATAACCATGACCAAGCTGATAAATCAGAATAAGGAGAGCACTTGATGAAATTGGGATATACAGCCATTGCCAGCGCCGCCTTAGCGTTGTTCGCTGCCACGGGGTTGATGGCCCCTAAAACCGTACAGGCCGCCTCACAAGACGAGTGCGCGATCTGGTTATGTCTGCCGGGCGGGTTCCCGTCCGGTTGTGGTGGCGCGAAAAGCGCCATGCTTAAACGGGTAAAGAAGGGCAAAAGCCCGCTGCCTGATTTTATGTCGTGCGCTGTCAAATCAGATAGTGATAGCACCATGAGTTATGACTATAACAATGCGGCAGCCATTCAAGAGCGGCGCGTCTGCAAGCGATACAGCGGCAATCACAACAACTCTCGTTGTGTCGAATGGGAAACCGTTCCAGCTCATTACGTGAAAGGCAAAACTTGTCGCATTAATTGGCAAACAGGATCACGCAACCCCGAAGGTTGCACCGCAACTTATAAATACGTTGATGTATTTATTGACGGTAAAAATGCCGGTGACACTTATTTCTGGCGCTAAATAATTAATGCCGCTTCGGCGGCATTAAAATAAAACTAGAGGGATAAAGAGGTTTAATTATGGCTATCAACCGACTTTTTATTGCAGAAAAACCGGCTCTTGGCACTGTGATTGCTGAGGCGCTGGGTAATCCAGTTCGTAAAGATGGTTACTTTCAGTGTGGCACAGACGCCGTGACATGGTGCGTTGGTCACGTTCTGGAGCTGGCCCCGCCAGAAGTTCATAACCCGTCATATGCCAAGTGGAATATGGCCGATTTGCCGATGAATATCCGCCCCCACAAATATCAGCCCAAGCCAAACACTGAAAAACAATTCAACGTCATTAAAAACCTGATTTCTCAATCTCAAATTCTGGTTAATGCTGGCGATCCTGACGATGAAGGGCAATTACTCGTTGACGAAGTAATCGAGTTTTGCAACGCCCGTCAGCCAGTCAAGCGGGTTTTGATTAATGACCTTAACGTGTCAGCCGCAAAAAAAGCATTGGGCAACTTGAAAGACAATAGCGAGTTTCGCGGATTGTCACAAAAGGCGCTCGCCCGTTCGGTGGGTGATCAGCTTTATGGTTTCAACATGACCCGCGCCTATACCTTGGCAGCACAAGCAAAAGGCGGCGGAAAGCAGGTTTTATCTGTTGGCCGTGTTCAAACCCCGATCCTCGGTTTGATTGTGGCGCGTTATCTCGCCAACAAAGACCACAAAGCCAGTTATTTCTATAATATCAATGGTCAGTTTGACTTTGCCGGGGCAAAGATCAAAGCGCGTTATACTCCATCTGAAAGCGCCCCCGTTGATGACAAAAACAGAATTACAGATGAAGCATTTGCAAACAGCATTATTTCTGATTGCAAGGGTAAAGCGGCTTCAATTTCCTCTCATTCGGTAGAAGATAAAAGGGCTCTGGCTCCGTTGCCGTTCGCCCTGCTGGATTTGCAAGCGGCAATGAGCAAAAAGCACGGACTTGGCGCACAGGCCACGCTTGATATTACTCAAAGCCTGCGTGAAAAACACAAGGCGATCACGTATAACCGCTCTGACTGCAATTACCTTTCCAGCGAACAATTTTCAGAAGCGCCGCAAACTCTCGCTATGCTGGCAAATATATTCCCGAACCTTTCCAGCCTGAAAATAAACAATACACAAAAGGGCCGCGCATTTAACGATGCGAACGTTTCAGCGCACACGGCAATCATTCCGACCACGACACAACCCAATTTATCGGCAATGACAGCCGATGAAAAAAAGGTTTATCAGGCCATTGTGGATCAATATGTCGCCCAATTCCTGCCAGACCGCACCTATAAGCAGTGCCGGGCTGAATTTACTGTGATCGGTCACACCTTCGCCACCACAGCCACACAGACCACAGATCAGGGCTGGGCCGCTCTGCTGGGCAGTTCCAGCGATGACGAGGGGGACGATGAAGCACAGGCCGAGGAAACGCCCTATAACGCACTGGCGGCGCTCCAAGGCGGCCAGAATGGCGCTTGTGAGACTGTCACAGCGTCCAAAGAGAAAACCAAGCCGCTCCCGCTCTACACTGAGGCCACTTTGCTAAAGGATTTGCAGCGGGTCGCCAAGTACGTGAAAGACCCACGAATTAAGCAGCTCTTGAAGGACAAGGACGCCGGGAAGAAGGGCGAAAGCGGCGGGATCGGCACCCCGGCCACTCGGGCGGCTATGCTGGAAACCCTCAAAAAGCGGGGGTTCTATATCGAGAAGGGCAAGAAGTTGGAGCCTACCCCGCTCGGGATCGAGTTCATTGCAGCACTGCCGGAGATCGCCACAACCCCGGATATGACGGCCCTATGGCACGAACAGCAAACGGCCATCGAGCGCGGTGAAATGACCGTGGATCAGTTCCTCGATGCGCTGGACGAGTTCATAGCAGGCCAGATCAGCGGGATCGATGTGAACGGGCTCAATGTCCCCAGCCCGGCAGCAGCAGGGCAACACGCCCGCCTTGAGAGTGTATGCCCGGATTGCTCCGGGGAGCTGGTCAACACAGCAAAGGCGATCCACTGCCGGGGCTGCCAGTTCCGCCTATTCAAAACAATCTGCGGTAAAAACCTGACTGATAACCAGATCTCAACTCTGTTTAAGAACAAAAAGACAGCGGTTATAAAAGGTTTTACGTCAAAACAAGGTAAAAAGTTTGAAGCGGCGCTCAAATTGGAACAAGGCGGAAAAATCGCCTTTGACTTTGGCAAGTAACGATTAAGGGTTAACCGCAGTTAAAACCCTAGATCATTGAGCTTGCTTGCGTGATAATCCGGTGCCGGTGGGGCAGGATGCAGGTTAAACCATGATGTTGTTTAGATGTTCATGGCCTCTAAGCGCCGGATTATCAAACTGATGACGTGAGATAAAACGCAATGACAGATTTTGAATCCATCAAAAATAGACTGACAAACAAGAGAAGTTTCAACGCATTTATAAAAACCGTGGATCTTGTTTGGTTAAAAGATTTCCAAGAAAGAATTAAAACCGCTATTAATGAGCTTGAGCAAGAAGCCGAAACCAAGAAATTAGAGGAATTGGAACGGCAAGAGCGCCTTAATGAGCTGATGAAACTTATTCAAGACGAGGGATTTGATATTGCCGATATTCTGGCGGCAAAAAGCGGGGTTGAAACCCAGCCAAAAACCAGAAGCAAGGCCGAACCGAAATACCAGTATACCGGGGAAAACGGGGAGCCTAAAACGTGGACAGGTCGAGGCCGGATGCCCCTTGAGATTGCACAGCAGATCGAAAAGGGCGGCAAGGTGCTCGATGACTTCCTGATCCAGAAGAAGTGAACGAGGGGGCCGCAGTGGCCCCCTTGTTGATTTTGGGGAGTTGGCAGGATAAAACCCCGTCCGCGGTCGCCCTGCAGGAGTTGGCCACGATAGAAAATGCTGTGAAGTGGTTGCCGGTGCCCTCGATGGCGAGCGCCCCCAGGGCGAACGAGTGATCGGGGGCCAGGTCAACGGCGTGACCGGCGCGAGATCTCGACAGAGCGACCCCAGCACCGGGGATAACTGGCCTGCCCACTGCCCGCAGGCGGTCAGATGGACAGCCGCGAGCGGTGCGCCAGTTACCCCCCGCGCCAAGATCTGATCTCTCTTGAAGGTCTTTTTCGGAACGGCGAGGCAGTCAGGGGCGAACGGTCGCATGGAGCGGCCCGCAGCGCAGCGAGGACACGGGCGAGCGGTCGAGTGAAACGGCCCTTGACGGGCTTAGAGTGACCCCAGCCTTGAGGGGGAGGGGCAGGTTTAGGCCGGAGGCCGCCACCTGCTCCCGAGCCCCACACGGCGGCGAGTGTGAGATTTTGATGGTACGAAAACTGATCCCGGTAGGGACACGATTTGGCTTTCTTGTCGCGTTGCGACCCGGTGAAGATCAGGGAGCACACCCGACAACGGTTTGCCGGTGCGAATGCGGCAAAGAAGTTACCCGGCGTAATGACAAACTGAGGGCGGCGGGCTGGTCGTCTTGTGGTTGCGTTACAGCCGGTTCCCCGTCAATACCGATCAAGGTAGGCGAACGTTACGGGCGGCTAACAGTGCAAGTGATGACGATAGAGGGATCATGCCCCTCTGATAGCGTCTATCGCTGCCTGTGCGATTGTGGCAACACAACCGAAGTAACAGGGGCTAACTTGAGGCGGGCGCGTGGTACGCGCTCTTGTGGCTGTTTGGCGGGGTATAACATGCAGCCGCAATGGCCGGATATGGACAAAGCCAAGGTACGACCACGAAAGGAAAAGGCCGCTGATTAGCGGCCTTTTTCGTCCCCGGATACTGAGTGATCCATTTTAAACGCCTTCCTCAATTCTATATCTTCCTCAACGTCTTTTTGGGTCGGCTTTTTGGGGTAGCTGAATACAAGCGGTGGAATAGCTATGGCAACAAGAGCAGCACCAGCCCGAATATACCAAGGCAATTCATTTTCCGTCATAATAGCCCGTACAAACGCCGCAAACGCGCAACCAAATATCACAATGAAAGGCATTTTTAAACACAACCATTTATTCCTTTCATTCCGCCACACTTCTAAACGCTGGTTTAAACTTGCTATTTTCTCGGGTTTCATTATTTACCCCCATAAACAAAAACCAACATCAAGACCCACGAAACAGCACAAAGCGAAAAATAAAACACGGATTTCTTTTTGAAAGTGTTTTTATCTGGAATGCTAGAATCAACAAACTCTTGTATTTGTTTGTCATGGAACCCCTTCTTTAAAAGTCTGTGTTTATTGAAATTCACAACACCAAAATAAAAAAGGACAATATTAAAAAAACACATAATCCATTTTAGGATTTCAAAGTTAACCAGCGGTTCAAAACTCATTATATTGCTATCAATCATCCCCAGCCTCCTTTAAAAATGCCAAAATTGCAGCCTCGACAACCTCTGTCATATCAATGTTTTTAGCAACGCAAGCCGATTTAAATTGACGGTGCAAATCCTCGTTAATATTAACTTGGAGTTTCTTTACTGGCCCTTTTTGCTTCTTCATTGAAGCAATGACGCTTTTAGTGTCGGAGTTTCCTCCACCAAGGGAAAACACTTTGCCTTTAGGAGTCATTTTACACCTGCCAAAACATTAATTATTTCTTTGCTGAGTAGTTCTATTTCACCTTTTGCTTGACCATCATTTGAATCAAATATGGTGCCGCCATCAGTTAGCGTTTTAACGTATGCTTGACGCTGTTTAAGGTGAATTTTCATAGCTTCAACACCAGTCCCACCAATGCTTTCACGAAGAACGTTAAACATTTCTGTACCGGCGATAACCTTTGTCATAAGGAAACGAACGGGCACCGGCTTTAATTGGCTTCTGGCCTCTACCACGTCCAGTATTGCCACACTGGCCGCAAAATCGAGCGGTGACGGAGTAATGGGGACGATCACCATATCACTGACCATGACAGCGGCGGCTGATATGGCTGAAATACTGCCAGCACCATCAATCAAAATATAATCGTACCCGGCCAGCGTTTTTTTGACCTGATAGATCTGTTTCTCGTCTGGGCAGGTTGCAACATCAAACAGGCAATTATCATTTACCCAGTTCGCCACGCTTGATTGTGGATCAGTATCCACGACAACAACCTTAAACCCCATGCGGGACAGGCAAGCGGCAACGTTGATAGATGTGGTCGTTTTACCAACCCCGCCTTTTCCATTCAGTACAGAAAGAACCTTCATCATTACCCCCCTACGGGCATCCGATAATCATATAATCATATAATCATATAATCATATGATTATGTAAAGCACTTTGTTACGCAGAATCACCGGCTACAGGTTGAAACATTTCGTTAGAGATAACATCCCGCCTAAGTTCCTCTTGGTGGTAGGCATTAACCTCTTCCGGGGAGAGGTCTCGACTAATGATCACCTGCTCGGCATAGTGAAAGAGTCTTTCCATTGCCTCCCGTTGGCTCAAACCGTAAAGCGCCGCCATGCGCTCTAATGCGGCCTTGGCGTTCTGGTCTATATAGGTATTGATCCGGGGCTTCTTTTCTTCACCGGCAACTCGCTTTCTTTCGCGGAATTGTCGCTGACGCTCGGCGTTACTTGTGGTCATGGCACCTCCGAAATAATGGATTTCTTACGCAGTAAGTATACCACCGAGCACTCAAACGAGCATCATATAATCATATGATTATATAATCTTTTAATCATATATTCATTTAATCATATCATCATTTAATCATATGATTACGCGAGCACAGAATAAAGCTCTGCTTTATGACGTTGGCCAGCTGCCGGAAACGATAGAAAATGCTGTGAAGTGGTTGCCGGTGCCCTCGATGGCGAGCGCCCCCAGGGCGAACGAGTGATCGGGGGCCAGGTCAACGGCGTGACCGGCCCGGGATCTCGGCGGCCCTCGATGTTGCATTCGGAACGGCGAGGCAGTCAGGGGCGAACGGTCGCATGGAGCGGCCCGCAGCGCAGCGAGGACACGGGCGAGCGGTCGAGTGAAACGGCCCTTGACGGGCTTAGAGTGACCCCAGCCTTGAGGGGG
>SKEK01000314.1_pt1 | contig 28826 bp, 27 predicted proteins | sample 4826761 | NCBI WGS metagenome assembly SKEK01 (sample SAMN11008811, study PRJNA524170) | human gut metagenome | biome: Human fecal sample; material: Feces; isolation source: fecal sample from pouch patient p32 | host: Homo sapiens | place: Israel: Tel-Aviv | collected 2015-10-13 | reverse complement strand
CTCTACTCAGAGAAAGAAGCACAGTTCGACACCAGCAGCACCAACGTGTTGGACCGCTACATCCTCGCAAAGCTCCACAACCTCGTCGCCAACGTCCAAGACGCCCTCGACGGCACCGACATCGCCCGAGCCTGCGACGAAGTGCGCTGGTTCTGCGACGCCCTCACCAACTGGTACGTGCGCCGCTCCCGCGCCCGCTTCTGGGCAGGCGACAGCGAGCACCTCGAGGCCTTCAACACCCTCTACACCGTGCTGGAAACCCTCTGCCGCGTCGCAGCCCCCTTGCTGCCCATGGCCACCGAAGTCATCTGGCGCGGACTCACCGGCGAGCGCTCGGTGCACCTCACCGACTACCCCAACGCTGCCGACTACCCAGCTGACGACGAACTAGTCCGCACCATGGACGACATCCGCGGCGTCTGCTCCGCAGCATCCTCCATACGCAAAACACACAAACTGCGCAACCGCCTACCCCTGCCGAAACTCACCGTCGCCCTGGAACAATCCGGCCGACTTGAGCCGTTCGCAGACATCATCCGCGACGAAGTCAACGTCAAGGAAGTTTCTTTGACCGATGACGTCGACTCCGTCGGACGCTTCGAGGTTGTCGTCAACGCCCGCGTGGCTGGCCCCCGCCTCGGCGGTGACGTCCAACGCGCCATCAAGGCAGTCAAGGCCGGCAACTACACCCGCGAAGGCGATGTTGTTGTGGCAGACGGTATCGAACTACAGGCCGGTGAATACACCGAGCGTCTAGTCGCGACAGACCCCGAATCCACCGCACAGATCGAAGGCGTCGGTGGGCTGGTCGTCCTGGATATGAACCTCACTGAGGAACTCGAGGCCGAAGGCTGGGCCGCTGATATCGTTCGTGGCCTCCAGGATGCCCGCAAGGCCAGCGGTTTCGATGTGTCCGACCGCATCGAGGTCATTCTCCACGTACCGGCTGACAAACTCGAATGGGCGCAGCGCCACCAAGAGTTCATCGCCGGGGAAGTGCTGGCCACCAGCTTCGATATTTTCGGGGCAGACAGTGGTGCGGCTGGCGAGCACCAGATCATCGATGGTGTGACAGCCACCTGTGTCAAGAAGGCCTAGAGACCTTCAAAGACTGAGAGGGCGGGGTTGGGGTAGCTCCCGCTCTCTTGGCTTCGCTGGGCGGCGACTACGAGGCCGCCCGGCTGCAGAATCGTTCGCGGAAACTCCCCAACCCCGCCCTGTGTTTAAGAGAGGATAGCTGTCTAGCTCAGGGGGGCTTTTCCGGTGAGTACGTCGAAGATGGCGCGAATTCCGTCGAGGGTGTCGGCCTCCGCGGGGGTCATCAAGCTGGCGGTGGTCAATGCTGCGAGGGCGGCTGCTGCGAATCATTTCATGGGTGTGGCACTAGCGACAAGTGTCTGCTTCCGCTACCCCCGGGGGGTAGCGCCGCCTGACGTAGGGCTGGTTAGCCATGATGGTGCCCCAAGTGGTTGCCGCCGCCAGGGCCTTAGAGTCTGGTGACAGTTTGTTGAGACTCTGGCGAGAGTCAGGAATGAGAGTGTTGGGCAGAATTTGGCGAGACTCTGGACAGGCTCTCCTGGTCAGGGGCGTTTTTGGACTAGACTCTAGTCTGGAATTGGGCCTCGCGAATGTTGCTTCGATCCAGTGATTGACCTCGTGTAGTCAGCGAGGCTCACTTCTATCTGTGATGGGGCAACCGCCAGTTAAGGTTGTAAGTATGTCTCGCTGGGTTTTGCACATCGATATGGATGCTTTTTTCGCATCCGTCGAGCAGCTCACCCGCCCCACCCTCCGTGGCCGCCCGGTGCTGGTTGGTGGCATGGGAGGACGCGGCGTCGTCGCTGGCGCAAGCTATGAGGCACGTGCGTTCGGGGCGCATTCGGCGATGCCCACCAACCAAGCTAAACGACAGGTTGGCCCTGGGGTTGTGGTGGTGAGGCCCCGACATGCGGTGTATTCGGCAGCGTCGCACAGGGTGTTTTCACTGGTGGCGGAGCAAGCGGGGGTGATCCAGCAGATCAGCATCGACGAAGCCTTCATCGAACCCCAGCAGTTAGTCGGCGCCACCGAAGAAGAAGTCGGCGATTGGGCAGAAGGGCTGCGCGCCAAGGTGCTTGAGGTGACGGGTCTAACGGCATCGATTGGTGCGGGTTCGGGCAAACAGTACGCCAAGATTGCCTCTGGCCTGGCTAAACCCGATGGGGTGATGGTGCTGCCGCGGGACACCGAGATGGAGTTTCTGGCACCACTTCCAGTAAGGAAATTGTGGGGTGTGGGGGCGGTGGCCGGGCAGAAGCTGCGTCAGATTGGTGTTGAGACCATTGAAGACTTGGCTGCGCTGACGCAGAAAGAAGCCGAAATGACACTCGGGCGTGCCGTTGGTTTGAGTTTGTGGCAGCGTGCGCGCGGCATCGACCCGGAACCGGTGGAGCCGCGGGGCGTCTCCAAGTCAATCGGTGCGGAATACACCTACCCGAAAGACCTGACGACTTCTGCGGAGGTTGACGCCGCGGTGGACCGGGCCTTTAATGCTGCTTACCGTAGGCTGCTGAAGGATGGCCGTGGCGTCCGGACGGTGAGCGTGAAGCTGAAGTTGGCAGACTTTCAAACCCAAAGCCGCTCGCACAGTATTGACTATGCGACAGACAATGAGCACGTGTTGGAAAAGATGGCCGGTAGTTTGGTGCGCTACCCCAACGAGGTCGGGCCCATTCGCCTGGTAGGGGTGTCGTTTTCTGGCCTGGAGTTTGGCATGCAGGATGCGCTGTTTCCGGAGTTGCAGCTGGTTGCATTAGCCAAAGATACAGATGTTGATTACGAGGTGGGGGTGCGTGCGCCCGCGACGGTTGCTGAGGACCTGCAGATTGAACGCGACGTCATGAGTGATTGGTGGGCTACCCAGGATGTTGTGCATGAAGAATATGGGCATGGGTGGATCCAAGGTGTGGGTTTTGGGCGGATGACAGTTCGTTTTGAGACGAGGGCGACGCCGCCGGGGCGGACAAAAAGTTTCGCGACGGATGATCCTGCGCTGCGGCCGGGGGACCCTTTGGATAGTTTGGCGTGGGGTGACAGGTAGCGTTTCCTTTTCTTGGAACAATAGGGGTTCTTTTCGCCCGCCTTCGGCCAGGAATTCCCAGTACATGAAGGCGATGGCGAATGCTTCTGGTGGGCACTGTTGGTCGGCTTCGAGCCGGAAGATGTCGTCCTTGCTGGGTAGGGGAGCGTAGCGCCAGTGACAGTAGCGTTCGCGCAGTTTGCTCATGGGTTGTGCCATGGAGTACATCCGGGTGGCGCTGTACCCGGATGGTACGTATGGGCTGGGGCAGTCCAGCCATTCGACCGTGTGTGTCCCTGGCATAACAACTACGCGGAAGTGGTATCCGTCAACCTCGAACTAGTAGGTGTCGCGCCGGCGGAGGCGGTCAAAAAGCTTCATGACGTCGCGTGTAGGTTACAGCTCGGCAGGTGTCAGCGGTTCGATTGAGCTCTGGGGCAGGGGAGGGGGAAATCTTTGGAAGCTGATTCCGCGGGGGCACCCGTTAAGTAGGGAACTTCGTTAGTGGTTAGTGCAGGGTTATCTTTTAAACATGCGCAAACACACGATCGCCACAGTTTTGATTGCAGCAGCCCTGTTGGTCGCCTGCGATGATACGGATGCCAAGGATAAAGTCGGCGGTCAATCTGCCGAGGTTGAGACCTCGACCGTTACCACCGTGACCACTACGGTGAGTGAAGCTCCGCAGCCCGTGCCATCAGGGGAGGCCTCTGAGCCTGCAGCAGTTCAGCACGGCTTCATGGCTCCGGCTGAACCTGAGTCAGAGCAAGCCCCTGCACCTAAGCCAGCTCCGGAAGTCGTAGAGCCCCCGGCGCCGCACGCGCCACCGGCCGCTCCGCAGGGTAAGCCGAGCAGTTGTGATGAGGCACGCGCGTGGGGCATTGCTCCGATGACTAGCGACAGTCCGTACTACTCGAAGAAGTTGGACCGCGATGGCGATGGAATCGCCTGCGACCAAACAGGCTAATACTCGCTATTGAGTGTCATCAGTGATCTCGCTGTGTCGCACCTGGCAGCTCGACGTTCAATCGGGCAGCCGCAAAAATACGGTGGAGCAAGTGCTCCAGGGCAACCGTCTTCATGTCGTAAGTTCTGTAGGACGTTACTAGTTTCACGGGCGCCCACCAAGGGTGCTGACGCGTTTTTCGACCGTATCAAGGTTACGTTTCGCCACGTGGAAGCTACTGTGCCATCTACTGTGTCATGCTGTGGAGCAATTGTATGGCCGGTGGGGGTATTAGCGCAGGTAGAGGCGTTGCTCTACTGTGTCGCTACTGTGTCATCTACTGAACCAATACTGCGCTGCCTAGCTCGCCATGTACTCCGCAGATTCGCCCGAACAACGAGGAAGTGGGACACTTAAATCCATGAGCATCCCCTCCTGCCCCGAATGCAGCAGCGACTACACCTATGAACTCGACGCGCTGATCATCTGCCCCGAATGTGCCCACGAATTCACCGCCGACAGCGCCAACAACGACGCGGAAACCGACACCCAACGCGACGTCATCGTTGACGCCGTGGGCAACCCGTTGCAGGACGGCGACACTGTCACCATCACCACCACCATGAAAGTCAAAGGCGCCCAGCAACCCCTCAAAGCCGGGATGAAAGTGCGCAACATCCGGCTCAACCCCGACGGTGGCGACCACAACATCGACTGCAAAATCGACGGCTTCGGCGCGATGAAACTCAAATCATCAATCGTGAAAAAAGCCTAAGTGGCCAAGGCGCCCAGCAACTAGGGCAAGCGTGTCCTCAACCTGCTTATTCGATATTTTGCAGCGAGTCTATCCGGCTGTTTGCAGAGGTTCCAACCGATACTTTGCAGAATTTTTATGTTGGCTAGACCATAAGCAAAACCAGCACGACCACCACAACAACGAACAACGCGATCGTCGCGCAACCGCAACCCACCGCCTGGCTCACAGACTTCTTAGATTCAACGCCATACGGTGCAGGCTGTTGAGGAGTAGCAACAGCCTGCACCGGGGTAGCTATCTGAGCTGCAGGCTTCTGAGCCGGAGGTTGCTGGGGCTCGGGCTTTTGAGACTCTGGCGCAGGCTCGGGTTCTTGAGCCTCAGTGTCGGGAGCGGCAACTGGCGCGACAGCCACTGGTTCGACAGACTCTGGATCGACAGACTCTGGATCGACAACAGGATCCGTTGCATCAACCTCGTCAGCGGGGGAGTGCTGCCGCTCTTCCAACACATCCAGCAGCTCAACAAAGCTGGCCTCGTCAACCACCGGAATACCCGCAGCACGCGCCTTCGCCACCGTAGCCAACGGTGCAGCAGGATCAGCCGCCACCAACACAGCCGTCGACTTCGCCAAAGCACCCCGAGTAAGCCCCAACCCCTCCAAACGCCCATCCCACGCGGCAGCAGGCTGCGACAAACGACCCACAAAACTCACACGGGACCCTTCACCAGGCGACCACACACCACCCCTGGCAACCGACACCACATCCACCGGCTCGGTCAACAAACGATCCCGCACCCGTGCCGGCACCTCCAAACACTGCGCCACAGTCAACAAACGCGCACGCTCATCAGCATCAAGCACCCCATCCTCCCAAGCAGCCAACGCCACCTGGGAAAAGAAACGCAAATGCTCCGCCTGAACCCCCGCAGCGTCAAGACCCACTGAACGTGCGACATCGCTAAGCTCCCGCACCTCCGCACGCGACACATAGCCATCAGCCAAGGCCTTAGCCAACACCGAACGGTACTTATCAACCCCCACATCCCCAGAAGCCGGCACACGACTAGCCACGCGCGCCACCCAACCACGCTGAGACCCTTCCGGCAACTGCTCACCACGGGCAAGCCTCGTCCCGCGGACCAACCCCAACTGCCGTACACCCACCATGTCCTCCAACGTGTACTCACGACGCAACAAAATCTTCTGCGCCGCCTTATCGGAGGCAAAAAACTGCAACAGCTCCGCCGTATGCCGGGCATCATTCATCGCATGATGCGCACCAGACTGCGCAATCCCCGCCATGCGCAAGCAATCCGACAACTTACCCGTGCACCCAAAACGCTCACGGCCAACAAGCATCGTGCACACCGAATTGTTGAAGAACTCCCCAGCATCCACCCCCACACGCTCAAACTCCGAACGCAACATACGCGCATCAAAACTCACATTATGCGCTACAAAAACCCTGCCATGCAGCAGCGAGGCGAACTCATCGGCGATCTCCGCAAACGCAGGCGCATCCTCAAGATCCTCCCGCGTCAACCCATGATGCTCCGTCGAACCCACCCGCTTCGACCACACTAACGTCTGCCACTCACCCTGAACCCGAAACTGCGGATCCAACAGCACCAGCCCAATTTCGATCACACGATCCCACTGGGAAAGACCACTGGTCTCCACATCTACTACCGCAAAACCACGATCGTCATAAAGGCCAGGCTGCGACACGATAGGTTCACCTCTCACACTAGTTTTGCGCTCATCATAGAAGGTAAAACACAAAAGACCCCCTCTTTCGGTGAAGAGGGGGTAACAAACGAGCTAAAACAAGGTCGCAGGGTGCACGCCACTAGCAATCGCTACCGCCAGCAACACACGAGCCTGTGCCGCCCTAAAATACGTCGACCCCAACGCACCCTTCGCCGCTAACGTCGCACCGCCACCGGCGCCACCATACGAACCAAACACATCACCACGAGGCACACGCGTAGTCACAACCACCGGAATCCCAGCATCCAACGCATCAACAATGCCCAACGCCAACTGGCGCCCCACATTGCCAGCACCCATCGCCTCCACCACAATGCCCTGCGCACCCGCAGCCACCGCGGCATCAATAAGCGTCCGATCAGCCCCCGCAAACGCCGGCACAATATCCACCCGAGTGCCATCCAACGCAACCGGAGCAATCGGATCCGGGCGTGTTGGCTCCTCCGGACCATTAGTCGCAAACGCTAACTCGTCACTGGTATGCCACTTCACGCACCCACGAGCAGGGATCACCGCATGCCCAAACACCACCAACGTGCCAATCCCACGCGCAGAATCATCCGCAGCAATCACACACGCCTCAAACAAATTCCCCGGACCATCAGCCTCCGGATGATCAAAAGACTTCTGAGCCCCCGTAAAAATCACCGGCCGCAAATCATTATGGAAACAATCCACCGCAACCGCAGTCTCCTCCATCGAATCCGTACCATGAGTGACCACAATGCCCGTCACAGACGGATCTTCGAAAACCCTGTGAATTTCCCCAACAATCTCATCAACATCCGCAAACGTCATCGCCGCAGAATCCAGACGATTCAACTCCCGAACATCAAAAGAAAAATCCTCCCCAAAACGGGCCGCCACCGGCGCAATCAGATCCCGCCCCGATACCGTCGGCAACAACACTCCCTCCGGGGAAGTCGTGCACGCAATAGTCCCGCCAGTAGCCAACACCACGATTTTCTTCATGCTACCCAGAATGCCACACCCGAGCGCCTCAGGTAACATAGTCACCCATGAAGACTCGCAAACTAATAGCTATCGCAGCCGCAGCCGCCACCATGCTGAGCGTCGCAGCCTGCTCCAGCGACGGGGACAAAGCCGCTGAAACCACCCGCAGCAGCACCACCGCACAGTCCACGACTGCGACCCAACAAGACCTCCCCACCGCCGCAGAACTCAACGAAGTTCTCGCCCGCGTCGTCGACCCGGCCGTACCCAACGAAGAAAAAGCACAGGCCATCCAAGGCGGCGAGCAAGCCCCCGAACTGTTCGACACCATGGTCCGTGCCAAGGAAGAATCCGGCGCAGAATTCCGCGTAGAAGACCCAGTCATGGAAGGCTACAGCCCCAACTCCGCACTGGCACTGGTCACCTTCACCCTGCCGGACCGCCCCGAACAAAACGTCAAGGACGTCGAATTCGTCTACGAAGACGGCACCTGGAAACTATCCACCAAGTGGGCCTGCATGCTGATCACCAACGTTGTGCCCCCAGAACAGGTCCCTGCCATGTGCACCGACGGCAATGACGCCGCCCCTGCCGCACCCGCAGAAGGAATGGAAGCTCCCGCCGAAGGCGAAGCACAACAATAAACCTTCACAACGACAAATAAACGCTCAGGGTGAATAACCCTGGGCGTTTATTTTTGTCAACTACTTAAGCCCCACGTGCGTTGTCATATCCTGCACAACATTCAATGCATCATCAGTCCCACGCTTGCCATAGACCACCCGCGTCGAGACATCCACGCTCATCCACGTCGGAACTGGCTGGGCAAAATCAATACGCATACTGCCCGACGACTCGCTAGAAGAATCCAACACATCCAACTCGTCGCCAACCGACGTCACCGCAGGACGCTGAACCACCGCGACGTCAACATCCATTCCCTCATCGTCCATCGCCGTCACCGTATACGTCGTCGTCTGCAACAACGTTGAATCCCCAGCAACACGCGAATCCACCGACCAAGAACCACCCACACCCACAGCATCCGTCGGCAGAATCACAGGCATAGCCATCAATAACTTCATCGCCTTTTCATCGGCCACACGCTGCTCATCCGGCGCATCCTCCGGCGCACGAAACGCCACCGCAGAATAACGCCCAGTGTCATCGACATCCATCCACGTCGCGCGGAAACCATCAGGCATCACAAAACGCAACACCTGACCCTCGCGGCTGACCTTCAGCTCACGCTCACCAGAATCCGGTGCGGGTAGTGAAGGGTCCCCACCAACCTCCTGTGCAAAAGCCGTAGCAGTCACCAACACCCGCGACGTATCCACATCCGCGACGTCAAAACGCACAACCTTTGGATCCTCACCAGACTCCTGCAACGTCACGCGCGGCTGATCGATCGGCGCCCCCACCGCATTATCCAACGCTTGATCCTGCACATCAGCGCCTGAGGAATCACCATCAGCACAACCAACAAGCAGCAAACACGCACACACAGCGGCAGCAATACGCGGGTAACTCATGGGTTTTAGGCTACCGGTGTGCAATGATATGGGGCGTGAATGACACAGGAAACGCTGTGAACAGCATCCGGCCACACACCCGCAGCCTGCTTGCCGCCATCGCAGCAGTCGTCGCCGCTGACCAGCTCAGCAAAGCCGTGGTGCTCGCCACCCTAGAACCGGGCCAACCCTTGTACCTCATCGGCGACTGGTTCCGCTTCTACCTTCTGTTTAACTCCGGGGCGGCGTTTTCCATGGGCGAAAACCTCACGCCTGTGTTCACCGCTATCCAATTGTTCTTCGGCATCGGCATCACCATCGTCATCACCCGGGGTAAAGTTTCCCGCATCTTCGGCCGACCCGATGCCTTCGCTGGCCTTGGCCTAGCACTCATCGCCGGTGGGGCGCTGGGCAACGTCATAGACCGTCTCTTCCGAGCGCCCGGATTCTTCATCGGCCACGTCGTCGACTTCATTTCCATCGGCAGTTTCGCCGTATTCAACCTTGCCGATTCCGCCATCACCATCGGCGTCGCACTGATCGTCCTTCGAAGCATCATGGAGGCAAAATGAGCCAAATCAGAACCTTGCCCATCCCCGAAGGCCTCGACGGAATGCGTGTTGACGCCGCGGTATCGAAACTGTGCGGAATCTCCCGCACCGCAGCAGCCGAGTTGGCGCAGTCCGGACAAATCACCGTCGATGGGGTAGAGGTCGGCAAATCAGACCGCCTCTCGGCCGACGGCCTGCTCGAAGTCAGCCTGCCAGAGCCCAAAAAAGTCATGCCCAAGGTCGAACCCGTTGAAGGCATGGACATCATCTATTCCGACGAGGACATCATCGTCGTGGATAAACCCGTCGGCGTGGCGGCACATCCCACCGTCGGCTGGGAGGGGCCCACCGTGGTGGGGGGACTCGCCGCTGCGGGTTTTCGGGTGTCCACCTCCGGCCCGCCAGAGCGTCAAGGCATCGTCCAGCGACTCGACGTCGGCACCTCTGGTGTGATGGTTGTTGCCGCATCAGAGCGTGCCTACACCCAGCTCAAGCGAGCCTTCCGCGACCGCACCCCCGAAAAGACCTACCACGCGCTCGTCCAAGGCCACCCCGACCCACTGACCGGAACTATCGAAGCCCCCATCGGGCGGCACCCTTCCGCTGGCTGGCGCTTTGCCGTGACCACCGACGGCAAACACTCTGTCACCCACTACGAAACAATCGAAGCCTTCCGCGAAGCCGCCCTGCTAAAAATCCACCTGGAAACCGGCCGCACCCACCAAATCCGCGTCCACTTTTCCGCACTCCACCACCCCTGCTGCGGTGACCCCATGTACGGCTCCGACCCCAAACTCAACGCGCGCCTGGGGCTCGACCGCCAATGGCTGCACGCTGTATCCCTCGGATTCGCGCACCCCGGTGACGGCCGATGGGTGACCTTCGAATCCCCCTACCCAGCAGACCTCCAGCACGCCGTGGATGTGTTGCGCGCATGAGCAGCTGGAAACAATGGGTATCCGCAGGCTGCCTTGTCGCCATGCTCGGCGCAGTCGTCGCCGCCAGCTATTCCGACCGCACCGCCAAACCCATGGCCATCAACGGCGACAGCCTAGGCCCCGACACCGGCGAGTCCCTCGATGAGTACGCCAATAGGGTCTCCGACAGTTGGAAAGACCTCCCCGATGGTCAACGCACCTTCGCCCTCATCACATTCACCCACCCCCTCGTCGACCGTGATGCCGGCGAACTCCTAGAGCGCCACGGCATCCGCCGTGTCAACGCCATGCTCATCGACGGCCAACCCGCCATCCCACTACCCGAACCCACCGGGGATGACCGACGCCGCGACGTGTTTGAACGCTACCTCAGTGCCGCACGCGCACGCGGAATGGACGCCCGGGCCCTACGCGGCGTCATTGTGTATGAAGACAAAGATCACCTGGAGTCTTTAGCCTCCGACCCGTCCGTAGCGGTTGTGGACAGTGCGCCCATCGACGCATCCTGGGGGCGCCTCGGGGTGCGGATGCTCGAATCCACCAAGTAAATCACCACCGCCGTCCAAATAATGCAAAAACCAACCCACCGGGCATGGCTAATGTGTTCATGCACAACGAACACCGCCCACAGCATCTGCATTGACGGCGTCAAATACTGAACCATTCCAATCGCCGACAACGGCACCAACTTCGCCGCCTTGCCAAACAACAACAACGGCACCGCAGTAACAATCCCAGTACTGACCATCAACGCAGCATGGCCTGGCCCATGGGAAGCAAACGTTGACGGAGTGAGCAAAACATACCCCAACGCCACAGGCAAAAGCACAAAAGTCTCCGCCGTCAGCGAGGCAATCGAGCTAAGCAACACCCGCTTTTTCATCAAGCCATAAAAACCAAAAGTAAAGGCCAATACCAAGCCCAACACCGGCGGCTGGCCGCCCAACACCATCAGCAACACCACAGCCCCGGCAGCCAGACCAATGGAGATTTTCTGCAGGAAGCTCAAACGTTCCGAATAAAACACAACACCCAGCGCAACCGCCACCAGCGGATTAATGAAGTAACCCAACGCGGCCTCATTCACGTGCCCGGAATTCACCGCCAGGATGTACACGCCCCAGTTTGCGGCGATCAACACGGCAGCCGACGCGATCAGCAACCACTGTGTTCGATCGGCTTTCCGTAGCTCCGACCACTTGCGGGTCACTGTGATCAACCCTGCTAGAAAAACGGCTGTCCAAATAATGCGATGGGCCAGGATCTCCATCGGACTTGCTGGCTCCAGCAGGGGAAAGAACGCCGGGAACGCACCCCACAGAAGGTAAGCCAAGATCGCGTACAACATGGCTAGACCATAGCAGGCGGCGGGGAGTGGGCAGCGTATTAAACAGCGTTCAATTGCGGGCTACAATAAGCCCGTGAAAGCAGCACCCAGCCCCCATTCCCACACCAGCCTCGAAGCCGACGCAGCCACACGCAACACCGACTGGGCCGCGCAAGGCCTCGCCCGCTTCGAACGCCACTTTTCCACGGGCCAAACCCCCACCGCAGAAGTCGACGGCGCCCAACGCCTACTATTTTCCAGCTCAAACTACCTGGGCCTCGCCGAAGACCCCATAGTTATTGACGCCGCGATCAACGCCGCACGCACACTCGGCGCAGGCTCCGGTGGGTCACGCTTGACCACCGGCACGCTAGACGCTCACAGGCAGTTGGAAGCGCACCTAGCCGGCTTTTTCAACTATCCGGCAGCGGTGTTTTTCGCCACCGGCTACCAGGCCAACCTGTCGACTATCTCTGCAATCGTCGGCAAACGCGGCGACGACTTTGAAATTTTCTCCGACCAGTACAACCACGCCAGCATCATCGACGGCGCCCGCATCGCACGCGCCCGGGTGCGCGTTTTTAAACACTGTGACTATGACGACCTGGAAGCCCAGCTGGCCACCCGCACCCGGCCTCATGCCTTGGTGATCAGCGACGGGTTGTTCAGCATGCATGGCACCTGCGCTGATGTTCCCCGTATCGTCGAGCTAGCACGCAGCTACGGCGCGTGGTCCTATATCGATGATGCCCACGGCGTCGGCACTCTTGGCCCAACAGGTAGGGGCACGTGTGAGCTCCAGGGCGCCTGGCCAGACGTGCTGGTTGGCACCGCTAGTAAAGCCCTCGGAGGGGAAGGCGGTTACGCCTGTTGTGGGCCGGAAGTCGCCACCCTGCTGCGCAATCAAGCACGCAGCTATGTGTTTTCTACCAGCAACAGTCCCATGGTGATCGCGGCAGTTGACGCGGCCCTCTCGCGTGTCGACGCCGCGTTGGTATCGCGCCTGCAGTCCCGCGCACGGTTGCTACGTGAACTGCTGCGGGCAGCCGGTGTTGGGGTGGCTGGTTTGGAACAGTCAGCAATCATTCCCGTTCACGTGGGCGATGAGCTCCTTGCCGTCGAGGCAGCCGCAGCATTACAAGACCGAGGAATCCAAGCGCCCGCGATCCGATACCCCACGGTGCCTCGCGGACAGGCCATTTTGAGGCTTACCGTCATGGCCACGCACACCGATGAGCAGCTGAAACAGTGCGCACACGTGATGGGTGAAATCTTTGAAAACCTAGGTTTGACGCAATCCGTAGAATAAGCCGCATGAGTAAATCCTCCTTCGTGCATCTCCACAACCACACCGAGTACTCCATGCTCGATGGAATGGCGAAGGTGGATCTTCTAGCCGAGGAGGTTAAACGCCAAGGTATGCCCGCCGTCGGCATGACCGACCACGGCAACATGTTCGGCTCTGATGCCTTCTACCGCAAGATGGTCGATGCGGGCATTAAACCCATCATTGGTATCGAGGCCTACCTGGCACCAGAATCGCGTTTCAACAAACAGCGCGTGCGGTGGGGTGAACCCCACCAAAAATCTGACGACGTGTCCGCATCCGGTGCGTACCTACACCAAACGATGCTGGCTGAAACGGCTACAGGGCTGCGCAATCTGTTCTACCTGTCATCCATGGCATCCTACGAAGGCCAGTTGGGCAAATGGCCCCGCATGGACGCGGAACTTATTGCCGAAAACGCCACCGGCATTATCGCTACCACTGGCTGCCCTTCCGGCGACGTGCAGACCCGTTTGCGCCTCGGACAATTCGACGAAGCACTCGAAGCTGCCGCAATGTGGCAGGACATCTACGGCAAGGAAAATTACTTCCTTGAGTTGATGGACCACGGGCTGGACATCGAGAATCGAGTCCGCAGCGAGCTGCTGGAGATTGGTCGCAAGCTGGATTTGCCGCCACTGGTGACCAACGACTGTCACTATGTGCTCAAAAGCCAAGCTGAAGCCCATGAGGCCATGCTGTGTGTTCAAACGGGTAAAACCCTGGCCGACCCCGACCGCTTTAAATTCGACGGCGACGGCTACTACATCAAATCCGCCGAAGAAATGCGCGCAACCTGGGACAACATGGTTCCCGGTGCTTGTGACAACACGCTGCTGATTGCCGAACGCGTCCAAGATTATGGTGAAATCTGGGAACCACACACCCACGATCGCATGCCAATCGCCGACGTTCCAGATAGGCATACACCCACCAGTTGGCTCACCCACCAGGTGATGGAGGGGCTTAAGGATCGCTTCGACGGTGGCCAAGTGCCGCAAGAATACGTAGATCGGGCGAAGTACGAAATCGAAGTCATCGACATGAAGGGCTACCCGTCCTACTTCCTCATCGTCGCCGACTTGATTAAGCACGCCCGCTCCATCGGTATCCGCGTAGGTCCCGGGCGTGGATCCGCTGCGGGCGCGCTTGTTGCCTACGCATTGACTATCACTAACATCGACCCCATCGAGCACGGCCTGCTGTTCGAGCGCTTCCTCAACCCGGAGCGCCCGTCCGCACCCGATATTGATATCGACTTCGACGATCGACGCCGCGGAGAAATGATCCGCTACGCCGCCGACAACTGGGGTGAAGACAAAGTCGCCCAGGTCATCACGTTCGGCACCGTCAAGACCAAGCAAGCCATTAAAGACTCAGCCCGCGTGCAGTTTGGTCAGCCCGGCTACCAAATCGCCGACCGCATCACCAAAGCACTGCCGCCGGCGATCATGGCCAAAGACATTCCACTGTCGGGCATCATGGACCCAGAGCACCCGCGCTATGGCGAAGCCGGTGAAGTCCGCACCTTGATTGAAACTGACCCGGATGTCAAAAAGATCTACGACACCGCTCGAGGCCTTGAAGGCGTCGTTCGCCAAGCAGGCGTGCACGCCTGCGCCGTCATTATGGCTTCCGTCCCGCTGCTGGACTGCATCCCTATGTGGAAGCGTGCCCAAGATGGCGCGCTGATCACCGGCTGGCCCTACCCGGCATGCGAAGAAATTGGCCTCCTGAAGATGGACTTCCTGGGGCTGCGTAACCTCACGGTCATCGGCGACTGCATCGACAACATTAAATCCAACCGTGGTTTCGACCTTGACCTCGAAGCCTTGACCACCGATGACGAAGAAGCCTACAAACTCCTTGCGCGTGGTGACACCCTTGGCGTCTTCCAGTTGGACTCCGGCGGCATGCGCGAACTGCTCAAACGCATGGAACCCACCGGCTTTGACGACATCGTCGCTGCGTTGGCGCTGTACCGCCCCGGCCCCATGGGCATGGGTGCTCACTGGGCCTATGCCGACCGCAAAAATGGGCGTGAGGAAATCACCCCCATCCACCCGGAACTGGAAGAGCCTCTGCAGGAGATCCTCGCCGATACCTACGGTCTGATCGTCTACCAAGAGCAGATCATGCGTATCTCCCAAAAAGTCGCCAACTACACGGCCGGCCAGGCAGATGGTTTCCGCAAAGCCATGGGTAAAAAGAAGCCCGAGGTGCTCGCCAAAGAGTTCATCACTTTCGAAGCGGGCATGAAGTCCAACGGCTTTTCCGACGCCGCGATTAAAGCACTCTGGGACACCATCGAGCCCTTTGCTTCCTACGCGTTCAACAAGTCACACGCCGCAGGGTACGGATTGGTCAGTTTCTGGACCGCCTACCTCAAAGCCAACTACACAGCCGAGTACATGGCGGCACTGCTCACAAGTGTGGCAGACAAGAAGGACAAATCGGCTATCTACCTGTCTGATTGCCGCCACCTGGGTATCCATGTGCTGTCGCCGGACGTCAACGAATCTGCTTTGACCTTCCAATCAGTGGGAGAAGACATTCGTTTCGGCCTGGGTGCCGTCCGCAACGTTGGTGAGGACGTCGTGGCCTCCATCGTCAAAACCCGCGAAGAAAAAGGCCCGTTCACGGACTTCTCGGACTACCTCGAGAAGATCGATACGTTGCCGTGTTCCAAGCGTGTGACTGAGTCGCTGATCAAAGCGGGTGCCTTCGACTCCATGGGGCACACCCGCAAGGGCCTCATGCTCATTCATGAAGACGCCATCGATTCCGTCATCACCACCAAGAAGGCCGCCGATAAGGGGCAGTTCGACTTGTTTGCGAGCCTGTCGGGTGAGGACGCCGCGTCGTCCTCCGTGTTCGCAATTTCTGTTCCGGAGGATAATTGGGAGCGCAAACACGAGCTCGCGTTGGAACGTGAAATGCTCGGCCTCTACGTCTCCGGGCACCCGCTGGATGGGTTCGACGAGGCCCTTGCTGCACAGACTGATACACCGCTGACCACCATCTTGGGTGGTGAACTCCGACACGGACAAGAGGTCACCATCGGCGGCATTATCAGCGGTGTCGACCGACGCTTCAGTAAAAAAGATGGCTCCCCCTGGGCCATTGTCACCCTGGAAGACCACAACGGCGCCAGCGTCGAGTTGTTGGTGTTCAACAAGGTCTATGCACTGGTCGGATCTATGATCGCCGAAGACAACATCGTGCTTGCCAAGGCCCACGTATCGATCCGCGAGGACCGCATGAGCCTGTTCTGTGACGACATGAAGATGCCTGATCTGGGCGTTGCCGGCGGGGGAGTACCTCTGCGTCTGACCATGCGCACCGACCAGTGCAGCATGAGCAATATCGCCAAACTCAAGGAGGTTTTGGTGGCCAACCCCGGTGACTCTGACGTCTACCTCAATCTGGTCGATGGCGAAAACTCCACCATTATGGTTCTCGGAGAACACTTGCGGGTCGACCGATCAGGGTCCCTCATGGGCGATCTCAAAGCAACCATGGGACCGGGCATCCTCGGATAAAATGCTTAAGGTAATCTAAATGATCGTTAGAGTATCTACCGATCATTTATTAAGGATCACCCGTGGCCCAACCCACCATCGAACGCAGGTCAGTCGGATTCGTCCCACTTGAGGAACGCCACGGCAGCGCCTGGAACCAATTCACCCTCTGGGTAGGCGCAAACCTCCAGATCACCGCACTAGTCACCGGAGCGCTCGCCTTCGTCTTCGGCGGCGACGTGTTTTGGTCCCTGATCGGCCTATTCATCGGACAGATCGCCGGCGGCGTCGTCATGGCCCTGCACTCCGCACAAGGGCCGCACCTCGGCCTACCCCAGATGATCTCCTCCCGCGCCCAATTTGGCGTCTATGGCGCCGCATTGCCACTGATCCTCATCATCTTCATGTACCTGGGATTCTCCGCATCCGGCACAGTGCTCGCAGGCCAAGCAGTCGCGGAACTTTATGATGGACCGCAATGGAGCGGTGTCATCATCTTCGGCGCAGTATCGACCGTGTGCGCAGTCTTCGGATACAACGTCATCCACAAACTCGGCCGATGGGTCAGCCTCGTGAGCACCATCGCCTTCCTCTACCTCATCATCCGACTGTTCATGGTTGCCGATGTGCCCGCGCTGCTATCGATTAAGCACTTCGACCTGCCGCAGTTCCTCTTTGCCATCGCACTCGCGGCCTCCTGGCAGATTGCTTACGGCCCCTACGTCGCTGACTACTCTCGCTACCTGCCGGCGGACATTAAAACCTCCCACATCTTTGGAGCTACCCTCGCAGGAACCGTCATCAGCTCCACCATCTCTATGAGCCTGGGCGTCTTCACCGCAGCATGGGCAGGGGAGAGCTTCCGCGGACACGAAGTAGAAACCTTCGTCGGCCTAGGATCCGCAGGTGTAGTCGCCGCGCTGATCTACCTCTCGATCGCCGTCGGTAAACTCACCATCAACGTGCTCAACATCTACGGCGGATTCATGTGTATGACCACTGCTTATTCTGGTTTCCGAGCACGCGCAGAAGTCACCCCCACCCAGCGACTCATCGCAATCTTCTGCATGGCCGCAGCCAGCATGGGCCTAGCCGTATGGGGAACCGCCCAATTCCTTAGCGCCTTCAGCTCCTTCCTGCTGTTCCTCCTGACTTTCTTCATCCCCTGGTCAGCAATCAACCTCGCCGACTACTACTGGGTGTCCAAGGAACGCTACGACGTGCCCGCGCTGTCTGATCCCAACGGCCGCTACGGCAAGTGGAACTGGGCAGCGCTCGTTGCCTTCGCTGTAGGCGTGCTCATTCAAATGCCCTTCGTGGCAACCAGCTTCTACACCGGCCCCCTGGTCGCACACATCGGTGACACCGACATCTCCTGGATTGTCGGCCTAGTCGCCACCACGGTTCTCTACATGGCACTACGCCCCCTGGACAAACGCGTCATCCCCGAGCAGACCATTTTGCCCGAGGTTGATCCCATCGAAGCCGCAGCCGCACGCGCCATGAAAGGCGCACATCCACCCACCGGAGCCTAACCCCGCCCGGAGGAGAAGTCGCACCCACCCGCACATAAGGTAAGCCCATGACGAATCCATTCGAGTCACCACAACAGCCGGGCTGGCAGCCCCCGGCAGGCCAGCCCGGCTGGCAACCGCCAGCGGGAGAACCTGGTTGGCAGCCCCCAATGGGCCAACCTGGTGCACGGCCCATGCCTCCAGCACCCCCATCCGGGGTCACAACGCCCTCCAGGAGGTAGCCCTTGCACCCGGAAGCACCAAAACATTCAACATGTGCTACGAAGCTTCCGGCCACAACGGTGTCTACAGCTTCACCTACGACCCGACGTTCTTCACCACCGAGGACAAGCCCACCTGGAGCATCGAACTCACAGACGAGTAAACGAACAGCCCGTCACCGCAGCCACCGACTCGACGGTCTCACCTGGGGCTAACTCCACTAGCCTCAGGCCACCATCGATGGCGAAAACACCCAAATCTGTCACCACCATATCCACACACCCCACACCCGTTAGCGGAAGTGAACAACGCTCCACCAACTTCGGCTGGCCACCGGCAGTGCAATGAGTCATCATCACGATGATTCGCTTGGCACCATGCACCAAATCCATGGCCCCACCAATACCCTTGGCAGCGCGCCCCGGCACAGACCAATTGGCCAAATCCCCACCAGCAGACACCTGCAAACCGCCGAGCACCGCGACGTCAATACGCTGGGAACGAATCATCCCAAACGACACCGATGAAGAGAAAAATGACGCCCCCTTGGCCGCCGTAATCGGCGCCTTGCCGGCATCAATCAAATCCTCATCCTCCAAGCCAGGCTCCGGGCGAGGCCCCACACCCAACACCCCGTTTTCGGAATGCAACACAATCCGGCGGCCAGCAGGTAACGCCCCCGGAATCAACGTCGGCATCCCAATACCGACATTGACATACTGACCATCCTGCAACTCCGCAGCCACACGCTGCGCCATCTGCTGCCTAGTCCACCTCATCAGGCACCTCCACCACACGATCGACATAAATACCCGGCAGATCAATCAACTCCGGCGGCAACTCATCAACAACACAGCGCGCCTGCACAATACTGACCTCCGCGCACATAGCCGCCTCCGGATTAAAATTCTGCGCGCTAAAACGGAAATGCACATTGCCGAAACTATCCGCCATGTGCCCCTGCACCAGCGCAAAATCCGCGTGCAACGCCGTTTCCAAAAGGTAGCGCTGCCCATCAAACTCACGGACTTCCTTCGGCGCACTGGCCTCCACAACCGAACCATCCGGACCATACCGATACGGCAAACCCCCAGTTTCCAACACCGTGCCCACACCAGCCTTGGTGAAAAACGCCGGAATGCCCGCCCCCGCAGCACGCATGCGCTCGGCCAAGGTGCCCTGCGGAGTGAACTCCACGCACAAACGCCCATCCAAATACATCTGCTCGTATTCCTTATTGGAACCGATATAGGAACCGATGGAACGCTCCACCCGACCCAAGGAAAGCAAACGCCCCAACCCCACCCCCTGGGCGCCCAAATTATTCGAAATGATCGTCAAACGCGTGCAACCCCGGGCGATCAAATCCTCAATCAACTCCGTCGGGTTGCCGCAGAGACCAAAACCGCCGACAGCGATCGTCGCGCCGTCATTAATCCCCTCAAGCGCAGCCTCGCGCGAGCAAATTTTCATGGCTTCACCTTCACCTGCATAAGTGTAATAAGATTTAACGCCGCACAGCAGATAACAAAAGCACCAAGCGGATGCGCGTCATACACAGGCACAAAAATCAACGGGGACAACGCCAACAGCTGGCCTTTATTCAACTCAAGCGCCATATTCGCGAGCTTTTCCTGCGTCAGCTGGTAGCTGGCGATGGGCTGATCAAACTGGTGACGCTCAGTCGCGTAGGTCAAGTCCTCTTCCAAAGAATCACGCGCAGCCCCTAACGCGCCAAAGCTGATACCTAGTCGTGCCTCGCCCAAGCATATGAAGGGGCCACGCAGCCCTGGATTGTTGTGCAACAGTGCATCAGCGCCCACCGCGACGTCATCAAGGGAAATATCGCACTGGATTGACGCACGCATCGACAACTTATGCTCGATGGCGTTGGCGACAAAGCCGTCTGAATCTGTCGGCACGATGAAACCACGGACCTCCCCGCCCTTGCCTTCGTCGCGTGCCATCGGGGGCAGCCACTTTTGCTTCTGCTGCTCCGAGCCATGCTTGTGGAGCCAGGGAACCCTGCACCGAGGCCACAGTGCGGATGCCGGAATCGCCGGCCTCTAGTTCTTGCATGGCCAGACCGTACTGGGGCACCGACAGGCCAGCGCAGCCATAGCCCTTGAGGTGCATGCCAAACAGTCTCTCGGAGGCTAGCTTGGAGAAAATTTCGGTGGGCAGCTCTGCGTTTTCGAACCACCGGCCAACGTTGGGTTTGAATTTACGCTGGACGAAGGCTCGCACGCGTTCGGCTACCGCATGATCGCAGGGCTCATCCCCGTTGCCTTCCTCCAAGGCATCCAATACGATCCACGCGTTCTAGCACAGGTGCACGTCATGGGAACCGAATCCATCTTCGGCCTACCTTTCAACACCGCGGCGTCATTACTCGTAGGCTTCCTGCTGTTCGGCGTCACCCTCCAACACACAGGCGGTGCAGAGCTTTTCACACAACTCGCTAACTCGCTGTTCGGACGCTACCGAGGGGGTGCCGCGAAAGTTTCCGTCGCCTCCTCCGCGGCGATGGGCATGATGAGCGGATCGGCCGTATCCAACGTACTCACCACGGGGCCCATGACCATCCCCACCATGATCAAATCCGGCTTCTCCAAAAAGACCGCCGGAGCCATCGAAGCGACCGCATCCTCCGGCGGATCCGTCACCCCACCGATCATGGGCGCGGCAGCCTTCCTCATGGTCTCTTTCGTCGGCGTGCCCTACATCGACATCCTCATTGCAGCATCGATCCCAGCATTCCTCTACTACTTCGGCATCTTCATGCAGATCGACGGCTACTCCGCCCGCTACCACATCCAGGGACAAGATCAGAACAGTCTGCCGAACTTCTTCGCAACGCTGCGCGACGGCTGGCCCTACATCCTCGCCATCGCATGCTTCATCCTCGGCACCGGACTGACCATCTCAGCATCCTACGTCTTTCTCGCCATCGTCATGGTGCCTGCACTGACTGCACTGGGGGTCAACCCCATCGCCGCACACCTCTTCGTCATCTACTGGGCCAGCGTGTCCTACATCACCCCACCGGTCGGATTGGCAGCCTTCGCCGCCGCAGGCATCTCCAAAGCAACAGCCATGGAAACCTGCTTCGAAGCCATGAAGTTCGGCGCCGTCAAATATCTCGTACCTTTCGCATTCGTGCTCAACCCCGCGCTAGTCGCACAAGCAGACACCATCCACATCGCCGTAGCAGCACTGACCTCATTCATCGCAGTATTCGCCCTCAGCGCAATGTTCTCCGGCTACCTCCAAGGTGTCGAAACCACCCTCAACTGGCCCCTAAGAATTATCCTGGGACTCGCAGGAGCAGCCGTCTTCCTACCCCAATGGAGCATCAGCGCCATGGGCGTCGCCGCCATCATCGTCGTGCTCGCACTGACCAAAATCAAAAGGACACTCGCATGAACCCCAACGACCACATACTCCACGAACAACACGGCCACACAGCCGTCGTGACCATCAACCGTCCCGTCGCATACAACGCCATGAACCGCGACGTCATCACCCAACTGTCCACAACGCTCGACGCAATTGAAGTCAGTGACACCACGGCTATGATCCTCACCGGCGCTGGTAAGTCCTTCGTCGCCGGCGCCGACATCGGAGAACTAGCCACACGCACACCCCTGGAAGGGCTCAACCCACTGCTCCAACGCACACTCGACAGACTCGCGGCCTTCCCCATCCCCACCATCGCAGCCATCAACGGATACGCCTTCGGTGGGGGAGCAGAACTCGCGCTAGCCTGCGACATACGCGTCGGATCCACCGACGCCCAATTCGCGCTCCCTGAAACCGGCATCGGCATCATCCCAGCCGCCGGCGCAACCCAAAGAATGGTCAATATCGTAGGCCTTGGACTGGCCACCGACATGATCCTCACAGGTCGAAGGCTAGACAGCGAAGAAGCCCTAGCCGCAGGGTTAATCACCTACCGCGTCGCCCCCGAAGAACTCCTACCCACCGCACACAAAGTCGCCGAACGCATCCAAAGCAAAGGCCCCATCGCCATCCAACTCGCCCGCGAAGTACTACGCCACGGACACAAAAGCGACCACGCAACCGGCATGCTGCTCGAACGCCTCGCACAATCCATCCTCTACGCAACCGAAGACAAACACGAAGGCACCACAGCATTCACCGAAAAACGCAACCCAGAATTCAACGGACGCTAAAGGACACCACCATGGACAACACAATCAACCACGTCACCGTCATCGGCGCAGGAACCATGGGCTCACAAATCGCCATGGTAGCCGCACTCGCAGGCATCACCACCACCCTCACCGACATCAGCCAAGACACCCTCGACCGGGCCCGCGAACAACTCCACGCGCGCATGGAACGCAAAGGCACAGTCGACGCCCTCGAAAACCTGACCTTTACCACCGACCGCGATAGCGCAGTCGCGCACACCGACATCGTCATCGAAGCAGCCATCGAAGACATCGACATCAAACGCACCTTATTCGCAGAACTCGACGCCATCGCACCCCCACACACCATCCTGGTCACCAACTCCTCCAACATCGTGTCCTCACGCATCGCCGACGCCACCACGCGGGCCGACAAAGTCTGCAACATGCACTTCTTCAACCCCGCGCTCGTCATGGAATGCGTCGAAATCGTTTGCCACCCCGGCACCAGCGAAGATACCCGAGCAACCGTGACCGAACTAGCCGAACGCATGGGTAAAAAACCGATCCAAGTGCGCAAAGAAATCCCCGGCTTTGTCGCCAACCGACTACTCAACGCGCTCAGAAAAGAAGCCCTGGAACTCTACGCCGACGGCGTCGCCAGCTTCGAAGACATCGACGCCGCAGCAACCACCGCGCTACGCCACCCCATGGGCCCCTTCCAACTGATGGACCTGGTTGGCATCGACGTTGTTTACCTCATCCGGCAGGCAGAATACGAGCAGACAGGCGACGCGGCGTCATTGCCACATCCAGAAATCACAAAGCTCTACCAAGCAGGACGATACGGCAGGAAAACCGGCCACGGATGGTACGCCTACGAAGGATAAACCTCGTCAACCACCTCAAGTACCGAGCGGAGAGCCGGGTTATTGTCGCCCGTGCGCCAAATAATCTGTAAATCGATAAAGCGATTGCTCTCCGCAAGCGGCACAAACGTCACATTCGGCTCCGTCACATTATCGACCACCGAATCCAGCGTCACCGCAACCCCCATTCCGGCACCCACCAACACCAACATCGTCCACGAATCCAGCGCAATAGTACGGATAGTAGGGACAAAACCGCCTTGCTTAGCCAAAACATTAAAACGGTTAATCAACGCGCTGGAAAAGCCCCCAGGCAACACTATCCACGCCTCCTCCGCCAATTCCGACATCGACACACTCGCCCGATCAGCTAAACGGTGAGAACTAGGCAAAGCGACAAACAACTCTTCGCGCGTGATCACTTTGCGCTCAATATCAGCGGGGAGGAAATCCCAGCGGCCAATAACCATATCCAAACTGCCGCCATGAACATTTTCCAGCCCCTGCTGGGAAAACTGCGACGAATGCAGATCGACCCGAATGTCAGGAAAGCGCCCTGCGCAGCGACGCACAATATCGCCTACTGCGGTGTGAGTGGACGCGCCCGCAAAACCCAAACGCACATGCCCGGTCACCCCGCGCCCAGCGTCCAGTACCGCGGCGTCAGCAGCCCGCGCGGCGTCAATAAGCGCCCGAGCCGGCCCCAACAGCGCCGCCCCCGTAGGAGTCAGGCTTACATGGCGAGTGCTGCGCTCAAACAACTGCGTTTTATATGTTCGCTCCAACTGCTTAATCATACGGCTGAGCGGCGGCTGAGTCATGTTCAATCGATCGGCAGCATGGCCAAAATGAAGCTCCTCGGCAACAGCAATAAACGCGCGGGCCTGTTCAACATCCATGAATAGAGATTAATATAAAAAAGTCATAAAATATAACTAATTTTATATTAGAATCGGCAAAAAGCTGTGGTTGGATCGAGACCATGAACATCCTCGAAGGTATCACCATCGCAGACTTCTCCCGAGTTCTCGCCGGACCCGACTGCTCCATGTGGCTCGCAGACCTCGGCGCCACAGTCCTCAAAATAGAAAGCCCACAAGGCGACGACACCCGGCACTGGAAACCCCCAACATTCAACGACACCAGTACCTACTGCCTCTCCGTCAACCGCAACAAACAATCAATCCTCCTCGACCTCAACAACCCCGACGACCTTAAGCACGCCCACCGCATCGTCGAGCAATCCGACGTCCTCATCGAAAACTTCAAACCCGGTGGCCTCAAAAAATTCGGACTCCACCACAGTCAAACACCGGCCCGACACCCACAACTCATCCACGCACAAATCAACGGATTCGGCTCCGAAGAGGGCGCACACCTGCCCGGATACGACCTCCTAGTGCAAGCATTATCCGGATTCATGCACGTCACAGGCGACCCCGATGGGCCACCACAACGCGGTGGCGTAGCCATCTTTGACGTCGTTGCCGGCCTCAACATGGCCACCGCCATCTGCGCAGCGCTCTACGAACGCGAACACTCCGGCCAAGGCCAACACATCGAAGTCGACCTACTAACCTCCGCATTGTCCGCACTAGTCAACCAAACAATCGGCGCAATCACCTGTGGAAATGACCCCATGCGCTCCCATCCTCACCGTGCCGGAAGGCGTGCAACACGCCCAAGCACTCGGGCTCGATCCCGTGACAACCATCGACGGCATCCCCCAGATACGCAACCCCGCAACCTTCAGCCGTACCCCCGTTAGCTACCGCAACGCACCACCCACACTAGGACAACACAACCCATGAAAATCCACGTACCCCTCGAACTGCGCTGGTCCGACCAAGACGCAAACCACCACGTCAACAATGCCACCATCGTCACTCTGTTAGAAGAAGTACGCGTGCGAACACTCAAGGACATCACCGATGGACTACGCGTCGTCCGGACACTCGAAGTCCGCTACGACGGTGAGCTCACCTACGGACAACCCGTCGACGGATACGCTTGGATCAGCAAGGTAGGCAACACCTCCTATGAAGTCAGCCACGAACTGGTTCAAAACCAGGAAGTCAAAGTCTTCGCCACAACAATCATCGTCGCACTCGACCCCGACACCCGCCGGCCCACCCCAGTGAAAGGACTCACCGATGGACTTCCTTAAACTTGACGAGCAACTAACCGAACACGAAATTCACCTGCGTGACACCATCCGTCAGTTTGGTGAACAACGCATCCTCCCCATCATCAATGACTACTGGGAACGCGCTGAATTTCCGTACGAACTGCTCGACGGGCTACGCGAACTGGGTATCATCGGAACCTTCATCAAGGGCTACGGATGCCCCGGGCTTAGCCGCCGCGAAGTAGGCATCGTGGCGCGCGAAATGGGGCGCATCGACGGCTCCATCCACACCTTCCTCGGAGTCCACTCCAACCTGGCCATGGGCAGTATCTACATGCTCGGCAGTGAAGAACAACGCAGCCGATGGCTGCCCGCAATGGCTCAGCTGGAAAAGACCGGCGCCTTCGCCCTCACCGAACCAGACCACGGCTCCGACTCTGTCTCACTAGAAACCAGCGCGCAGTTAGAAGACGGCCACTGGGTGATCAACGGACACAAGCGATGGATCGGCAACGGCCACGCAGCCGACATTGTCGTGCTCTTCGCCCGGGACACCGCCGACGGCCAAGTCAAGGGCTTCATCATAGAAAAAGACACACCCGGCTATAACGCCACAGTTATCACCGGCAAAGTCGGCAAACGCGCAATCCTCCAAGGTGATATCATCCTCGACAACGTGCGCATCCCCGAATCCAACAAACTAGCCAACTGCAACTCTTTCAAAGACGTCAACAAAGTCCTCGCCGCCACCCGTGGGGGAGCATCCTGGGAAGCCCTCGGTCACGGCATCGCCTGCTTCAACCTAGCCCGCGACTACGTTATGCAACGAGAACAGTTCGGAGCACCCCTGGCCAGCTACCAACTCATCCAAGAAAAGCTCGCCACCATGCTCGCCGACGTCACCCACATGCAACTACTCTGCCTACGCATGGCCGAACTTCAAGAAGCCGGGGAATTCACTGGCCCTATGGCAGCGCTGACAAAGATGACCTGCTGCCGCAAAGGCCTCGCCATTGCCCGCGAAGCCCGAGACATGCTTGGCGGAAACGGTCTGCTGCTGGACAACCACATCGCGCGCCACATGACAGACATGGAAGTCGTATCCACCTACGAAGGCCCCGACTCTGTCCACGCGCTACTCGTCGGCCGCGAAATAACAGGAATCTCGGCATTCACCCGAAAGGCACACTCATGACCACCTACATCATCACAGGCCTTCGCACCCCCACCGGCCGATACGGCGGCGCGCTAGCGCACATCCGACCCGACGACCTGGTCGCGGAGGTCATCCGCGGCGTCATTAATGAAACACACATCGACCCGCACACTGTCGACGAAGTGCTCATCGGCAATGCAAACGGCGCAGGCGAAGACAACCGAAACGTCGCACGCATGGCCTGGCTCGCAGCAGGCCTGCCGGACGCCGTCCCCGCCATGACAGTCAACAGGCTCTGCGCATCTGGAATGAGCGCAATCACCACAGGCACCGCACTTATCGAATCCGGACAAGCGCACCTAGTCGTTGCCGGCGGAGTTGAATCAATGAGTCGCGCCCCATGGGTAATGGAAAAACCCAAAAAAGCCTTCAGCCGGCCCGGGGAGATCGCCGACACATCAATCGGTTGGCGCTTCACCAACCCCAAATTCCTCGCCCGGGACAAAATGACGTACGAAATGCCCGAAACTGCAGAAGAGGTCGCACGCGTATGCAACATCAGCCGCGAAGAATCCGACCTTTTCGCCTACGACTCCCACATGAAAGCTGCAGCAGCGACCGACGCCGGACATTTCGCCCGAGAAATCCATTCGATTGCTATTGACAGCGACGAAACCATCCGCCGCACTACCACTATCGAGAAGCTAGAAACACTACGCCCAGTAGTTGCCGGCGGCAGCGTCGTCACAGCAGGTAACGCGTCGTCGCTTAACGACGGGGCATCTGTGGTGCTCTTGGCCTCAGAAAAAGCAGTGCAGCGCTATGGTCTCACCCCGCGTGCACGCATAGTTGGTAGCGCGACCGCAGGGCTCGCACCGGAAATTATGGGACTTGGACCCGTTCCTGCCACCCGAAACCTACTTGAACGTATCGGGGGCAGCATCGACCAGTTTGACGCAGTAGAACTCAACGAAGCTTTCGCAGCGCAATCTCTGGCCTGCATCAAAGAAATGGGCGTCGACCTGCAGGTAGTCAACCAGTGGGGAGGTGCCATTGCCCTGGGGCACCCCCTTGGCTCCTCCGGCTGCCGCATTGTCATCACGTTGCTTAACAGACTCGAAAAAGATCAAGGCACACGCGGTTTGGCGACGATGTGCATTGGCATCGGGCAGGGCCAATCGCTGGCGATTGAAACGGTATAAAACTAGCGGGGCTAGCGGGGGAGGAACTTCACCGCGAACTGTGCGATGGAACCGAGGAGACTGATCAAGCTGACCAAGCCAGCGAGGATTCCCATGATGCCGCCGCCGTTACTGGAACCAAAGTCCCCGAAGCTATCGAAGCTAGGGGCGCCCTTTTTGACCCCAGTGGGCTTTTCGCCGCGGGTGGGCACACCGTATATCTCGACCGGATAGTTCTACCCCTATGTGGCGGCGGGGCCACCAGTGCTGGGTGGGTGGCCCCGCCTTGCGCGTTGACTGCAGAAGCCGCCCCACAGATGCGATGCGGGTGGTCGTGAGCCCCCGAGTGACCCTCGACGCTGGCAGCAGCTACGCCTTCCGCAAGCCATTCCCCTCAATGGTTTGCGGGTGTGTCGTGTGCGCTCCTGTCCGCCATTGACTGGAGTGCTTGGCGACGGTGCGGGTTGGTGCTCCCTCTAGTGTCATGGGCCCCCGAGCAGCTCTTGACTGCGGTGTGCTGACCTAGCTCCCTTGGCGCTCCCCTCAGCGCTTTCGGATGGCGTGGCATTGCCCGTACCGACGCGTGGCGTGGTCGGCGGGCGGGGTGGTGGGAACCATGCATGTCTTACCTGGTGCATCCTACGGTCCTTTCTGTGTGTCTAAGTGGTTAGACTGAATTAAAGCGGTTTCGGTTCCCTTAAGTGGCGAATTTGAACAAGAAATTCTAAAAGTGCTGGTCAATGCGGATTAAAATCTTTTGAAAAAGCTAGACAATAGCAAGTTTGCTACCCTATTTTGGGGGTTATACTCCCCTTGTTGGACAGTGGTGGGAGCTAACTTAGGTTGACTTGTTCCATCTTTAGATCGATTCGATTACGCGCCTGTGAACCTCTGGTGAACCTCTAGGGGCGGCGCAGGGGGTTCACGGGTGGGGG
>SKEK01000311.1_pt1 | contig 28970 bp, 29 predicted proteins | sample 4826761 | NCBI WGS metagenome assembly SKEK01 (sample SAMN11008811, study PRJNA524170) | human gut metagenome | biome: Human fecal sample; material: Feces; isolation source: fecal sample from pouch patient p32 | host: Homo sapiens | place: Israel: Tel-Aviv | collected 2015-10-13 | reverse complement strand
AGAGACTTTATGTTCCATCACCTCTTTTAAAAGAGGGAGAGAACGAAATTGTTATTTTTGAACTTCATAATAATGGTGAAGTTATGGAACTTTTTGCAGAAGCTAAACTTTTTTAAGGAGGGTAAAAAAATGAAAAGATATTTAAAGGTTTTAGGAGTGGGAACAATGTTATTTATGGCTGCTTGTGGTGATGGGGAAAAGAAAGAGGTAGCTAAAGTAGAGGATAAAAAAATTGAGCTGACGTTTGTAACATACTCTGGAACTGGTGAAGAGTATATGATGGATACAAATAGTCTAGCAGAAGCATATCAAAAGGTAGCTCCAAATGTAACAATAAAAATGGAGAAAATACCTGCAACTGAGTATGACAATACAATGAAAATAAGAAATTCAGCACAGAAGCTACCAGATATTTTCCCAGTGAGAGTTGTAACTATGGAAAGCTTTAAAAGTGTACTGCTTCCTTTAAACGAAACAGAAGCTGCAAAAGTAAATAAGTTTGCTAAGGATTTTGAAATTGATGGAAATATATACGGATTACCAATGTATGGTTTTAATGAGTTTGTTTATTATAGAAAAAGTGTATTTAATGAGTTAGGACTTGAAATACCTACAACTTGGGCAGAGTTTGTTGCACTTTCAACAAAGATAAAAGACAACGGCAGCTATATTCCAATGGCTCTAGGAGCAAAAGATTCTTGGACAACATATCCATTTAATGAGTTTATGCCATTTTTAGTGCCTGGAGGTAATGATATTTTAAGTAAAATGGCTGTGGAAAAAGATCCGTTTTCACCAGGAAAACCATTTTATGTAGCTTATGATATGTTAGATAAATACTATAACACAAAACCTTTTGGAGAGGATCCATTAGGATATGGTTGGGATCAGGAAAAAAGTATGTTTGCTTCTAAAAAAGCGGCTATGTTAGCATCAGGACAATGGTTTTATATGGACTTAGAAAAAGATATGCCTAAAGAAACATTAGAGGATATAGGGGTATTTGTACTGCCAGCTCGTGAAACAAAAGAGGATCCATTTAGATATTTAGTTTCAGCTGAGGTATTCTTATCAATTCCAAAATATAGTAAAAATGCAGATGAAGCTAAAAAGTTCTTAGATTGGTTCTTTACAAGTGACTACTATAAAGAGTATGTAACATATATGAATGTGTTGCCAGCTGTAGAGGGAGTGAAAGGTAGAGAGAGTATGTTTAATGTAGCTATAGCAAATATTCCAAATCCAGAGGTTGTACTTCAAAAAGGTGGAGATGAGAAGTTTAGAAAAATAGCTAATTATATCTCTTTTGATGTTAAGAGAATGGGACAAGAGATGATTCAAGGAGTTAATTTTACAGAGTATATGAATGAGTTTAACAAAAGATGGACAGAAGCTCAAGAAAATACAAAGTAGTTGTTAGGAGTAAAATATGAAAGATAAAACACAAAGAAGTATATTGTTAGCATGTTTTTTAGCAATACCAACTATATTGCTATTTGTATTTGTTCTTTATCCAGGATTTAAACTAGCTCTAATAAGTTTTACTGATTGGGATGGAATAAATCCTAGTTATAACTACGTTGGGTTAAAAAATTATACTCAAGTATTTCAAAGAAAAGATATTTGGCAAAGTTTAAAAAATAATAATTTATATTTTATGTTACATCTTCTTTTTATTCCAATAGAGATGTATTTAGCAATGCTTTTAGATAGATATATTAAAAAAAGTGAATTTTTTAAAACTATAGTTTTTATGCCATATATAATAAATGGAGTTGCAATAGCCTATATGTTTTCATTTTTATATAGTTCTGAGGATGGAGTATTAAATGGACTTTTAGCTCTTGGAAGCATTGGAAAAATTAGATGGTTAAGTGATCCTAAAATTGTAAACTATTCATTAGTTGTAGTTTCTCTTTGGAGATTTACAGGAGTCCATATAATACTTTTCTTAGCTGGACTTCAATCAATAAATAAGGATATGCTAGAGGCTGCATTAATTGATGGAGCCTCAGTATTACAGCAATTTGTAAAAATAATAATGCCTAATATGAAATCGATTCTTAGTATAGTACTATTTTTAAATGTAAGAGGAGCACTTATGGTTTTTGATATTCCATTTGTTATGACAAGTGGAGGACCTGGAACGAGTAGTACAACATTTGCTCTTCATACAGTAAAAACAGCCTTTGAGTTTAGTAACTTTGGTTTAGCTTGTGCAATGGCCATAGTTTTAATAGTGGCAATAATAGTTATATCAATAGTTCAAGGGTTAGTTTTAGAGCCTGAAAAGTTCAGAGGCAAGTTAAATAAGATAAAAGGATTTTTTAAAAAAGAGGAGTTAAAAGTTGAAGCAGTAATGGAAAAGGAGGGGGAGAAGTTTGAAAAAGAAAAAAGCGAGCGAGTTACTGTTTAATGCTCTTAATCACACAGTTTTTGTAGTTATAACTTTGATAGTTTTAGTTCCCTTACTTTTAGTGGTGTTATCATCTTTTAAAACTCCAGAACAGATATCACAAGGGTATCATCTGTCTTTACCAGCACCATTTTCATTAGATAACTATAAAGAGGTTTTTAAAAATGGAAATGTATTAACAGGATTTAAAAACTCAATGCTTTTAGTTTTAGGAACAATAACGGTAAATGTTATTTTAAGTAGTATGGTTGCTTACTCTCTAAGTAGATTTGAGTTTAAGCTTAAAAAGGTATACTTCTTTCTATTTAGTTTTTCAATGTTAATACCTAGCTTTATTGCTGAGATAACAAGATTTGGAATAATTGGAAGACTTGGAATATATGATACTCTTTTAGCACCAATGGTAATCTATATCTCAACGGATATACTTCAAATATATGTGTATAAGCAGTTTATAGATCAGATTCCATACTCTTTAGATGAAAGTGCAAGAATAGATGGGTGTTCATATTTTAAAATCTATTGGAAAGTTATATTCCCACTGATTTTACCAGCAACAGCAACACTTATAATATTAAAGTCTGTAGATGTATTAAATGATATGTTTACACCATATCTATATATGCCTAGTGCTGCTAATGCAACACTTACAACAATGCTAATGAATTATGTGGGGCGTAGTGGTTCATGGGCTAAGTTATCAGCTGCAATAGTAATAGTTATGTTACCAACAGTTATAATGTATTTGATCTTTAAGAAAAAGATTTTATCAGGAATAGTAGCAGGAGCTGTTAAAGAGTAAAAGAAAATGGAGAAGTGAAAACTTCTCCATTTTTATTATTCATTTGAATTTTATTTAATACCAGTTGATGCCATTCCTTCAATAAATTTCTTTTGGAATATTATAAACATAATTAACATAGGTAAAACTCCTAAAATAGCTCCAGCCATAGCTAAAGGATAATCAGTTCCGTGTTGCCCAGATAGAGCAGCAAGACCGGCAGAAAGCGTCATCTTATCAGTAGAAGTATTAACAATAAGAGGCCACATAAGTTGATTCCAACTAGCAAGAGCTGTTATTATAATTAAAGCTACAATACCTGGCTTAACAAGAGGTAACATAATTTTATAATAGATTTGGAAATGATTACATCCGTCTATAATTGCAGCTTCTTCTAATTCTTTAGGAAGAGTCATAAAAAATTGTCTCATTAAAAAGGTTCCAAAAGAACTGAATAATCCTGGAATAATAAGACCACTTAAAGTATTTAATAAACCTAACTTTTGAATTATCATATATTGTGGAAGTAAAAAAATCTGTCCAGGAACCATTAAAACAGCTAATAATAATAGAAATATTGCATTTCTAAATGGAAATTCAATTCTAGCAAAAGCATATGCAGCCATAGAACAAAATATAATCTGTCCAATTGTTCGAATTACTGTATAAATAATTGTATTATAATAAAATTTCATGAAAGGCATAGTAGCCATAACATCTTTATAGTTGCTCCATTTAAATTCAGAAGGAAATATAACTGGTGGAACTTGTATACTTTCTCCTAAAGTTTTAACAGAGGTTAGAAACATCCAAATAAACGGGATTAAAGTAAATATTACTCCGGTTATAAGAACAATGTGTAGAAAAATTTTCCCTTTTTTATCCTCCATATTTTCCTCCTAATAGTTAACTAGTTTTTTTTGTAGTTTAAGTTGAATCCAAGTAAAGGCCATAATAATGATAAATAAAACTACGGCAATAGCTGCTGCATAACCTCTTTCAGACATTTGGAAAGCGTTTGTATAGAAGAAGTAAACTATAGTCATACTACTTTCAAAAGCTGGGTTAGTTCGATTTACCATCATAAAAACTAAGTCAAATATTTGAAAAGAATTAATAAAAGACATTACAGTAACAAAGAATAAAGATGGACTAAGTAAAGGTAAAGTTATTTTAAAAAAGCAAGTAACAGGACCAGCGCCATCTATTTTTGCAGCTTCATAATACATTTTAGGAATACCTTGTAAACCAGCAAGAAGTATAACCATGTTATAGCCTATATTTGACCAGATAGCAACAACTATAACGGCATATAAAGCTGTTTGAGGATCTGATAACCAAGCTCTAGGTTCAAATCCAAAGTTACTTAAAAATTGATTTAGAATACCAAACTCTTTATTGTACATCCATCTCCAAACCATAGCTATAGCAGTAGGCATTGTAACAGCAGGTAAAAAATATAAAACTCTATAAATAGTAAGACCTTTAATTTTGCTATTTAACATAGTTGCAACTAAAGTAGAGCAAGTTATTCCCAAAGGAACAGAAAATAAAACATATACAAAAGTATTTTTTAAAGCTTGATACATTTTAGGATCATATATTAATTTTTCATAATTTTTTAAACCAATAAACTTAAATTGTCCAAAGGCACCAAGGTTAGTTAAACTGAAATACAAGTTTTGAAAAAATGGAAATATATAAAAAATTCCAATTCCAAGAACTAAAGGGGCAATCATAAGATATGCCCACATACTATTTTGAAATTTATCCTTCCTCATAATTAAGCTTCCTCTTTTAAAATAGAATTCATTTTTTCATTTATGATTTCACAAGCTTTTTCAGGTGTTAATTCTCCCATCCAAACTTTATTAAGGTATTCATTCATAACATCTTCCCATTTACCAGTATTTAAAGATGCTGGGTATTCAATTCCGTTAGGTAGCATATTAGAATAACCATGTAAGTTTAGATTAGGGTATGAATCTGTCCAAATTTCTTGTGATTCGATATAAGCAGGAATAACTATACCACTTTTAGCTTGAATATCATGTGAATCTTTACTAGATAAGTATGTTACTAATTTTTTAGCCTCTTCAGGATGTTTAGTTTGAGAGTAGATAGCATATCCAAGTCCGTGAATAATAGCAGCATCCTTAGTTTTTAAAGGTAATTTAGTCAAATCAACTTTATCTTTTATAATCTCATTTTTCATATACTGTTTAACCATCCAAGAGCCAGAGTATGTCATAGCAACCTTTTGAGATTGGAAAAGATCAGAAGATCTAGTGTCTGCAATCTCACCAAGACTAGGAATAACTTTTTCATCAAGAAGTTGCTTTATCTCTTTTACTGCAGCTATAGTGTTAGGATCTGAAAAACCGCTAGTTTTTTTATCAGGAGATATTACTCTTCCTCCAAATTGAGATATTATTTCATAATAGTCTTCTTGTCCAGAAAAACCTAGAGCTAAACCATAATTTCCAGTTTTATTTTTAATTTCTTTAGCAGTTGTAATCATATCATCCCAAGTCCAATTATCATTAGGATATTGTAATTGTAAAGAATCAAAAAGTTCTTTATTATACCAAAGAGCAGTAGTATCAATATCTTTTGGTGCAGCCATAAGTTTATTGTCGTAAGTATACATTTTAATCATACCTTCAGGAAAAGCTTCGGTATTTATAGCTTTATTATCCGCTAAATCTTGAATAGGAAGAATCATATTTGCTTTGGCATATTTTGTAAAGTTCGGAGCATTAATCCAAAAAATATCTTGAAGTTGTCCGCCAGTAGCAGCAGTTTCAAGCTTAGTCCAATACTGAGAGAATGGCGTGATTTCTACAACGACTTTTACACCAGGGTTTTCTTTTTCAAAATTACTAATCATACTTTCTATAACAGGTTTTTGATTGGCGTCCCAAAGAGCAAGCTTTAAAACTTTTTCTTTATTAGTAGTGGATTTTTCATCACTACCACAACCTGTAAAAGAAGCTAAAAGACCTAAACTTAATAATGATAAAATAAATTTTTTCATAATACCCCCTTAAAATTTGTATACGTATTCATAATTATTTGATAAAATATACCTCATAGATTAAGATTTGTCAAATTTATTTTAAACTACTATTTCGTATTTCAATTCCAGGAGAAAGTTGGAGTGTTTTTTTTATCTTTTCTTTATTTAAAACCATTTCAATTCCAGCTTTAACCATAGCTTCTGTAGGTTGAGTAATACTTGTGATATTAAGAAGTTTAGAAACAATAGTGTTATCAAATCCAACTAAGGCAATATCTTCAGGAATTTTATAACCAAATTCATTAATTTTTTTCATAAATAAGCAGGCTACTTCATCATTAGATGCAATATATGCAGTACAAGGAAGTTTTCGTTCTTTTAAAACGAACTCTATATCCTCTTCTGAAAGGGTTACCGTATTAACTTTTATAAAAAAATCAGGCTTAAAAATTAAATTATGTTCTTTTAATTTTTTCTTTACTCCATCAAGTTTTGGATTATATTTTTTGTGATCTCCTCCAATATAACCTATATTTTTATGACCTTGATCAATTAGATGTTGGCATGCAATTTCTCCCCCTTCAACAAGAGAGGTTGTAACATAATTATGTCCAGGAAAATCTTCATTTAAAGCTACAAATGGCACACCAGTAGTTTCTAAAAAATCAAGATTTTGTTCATCTACAGGAGCTATAAGTATTCCTTCTACATTTCTAGCTAACATCATTTTTATGTGGTCTAATTCAAAATCAGCATTTTTTTCAGAATTCATAACAAGAAGACTATATCCCTTTTCTCTAGCAACTTTTTCTGCATATTTAATCATATCTAAATAGTAATAGTTAGAAAAACTAAAAACAATAAAACCTAGAATTTTACTGCCTACTCCTCTCATAGTTTTTGCATTTTCATTTGGAATAAATTTGTATTTATCTATAAAATATTGAATTTTTTCTCTTACTTCAGGCTTAACTTTTTCAGGTTGGTTAATAGCTCTTGATACTGTAGCTTGAGATACACCAATTAAATTAGCTAGTTCTGTCATAGTCATTCGTTTATTTTTCATCTATCCTCCTTATAAATTTAAACTATATATAAAAAATAATACTCTATAAAATTATTATAAGCAAATTTTTATGAAAAAAATTTGACATTTTAAAAATCATGTACTATACTCACATTAAAAATAAATGTATACGTATTCAAAAATAGGAGGATGTTTTATGTTAAGAATCGGTGTAATAGGAGCAGGAAATAGGGGAAAGGATGTTTATGCTAATTTTATTTTAAAAAATAGTGATGAAGCAGAGATTGTTGCTGTAGCAGAACCAAATCCTATAAAAAGAGATCAAATGATAAAAACTCATGGGATTCTACCAGAGTATGTATTTAATTCTTGGGAGGATTTTTTAGAAAAAGATAAATTTTGTGATGCTGTAATATTAGCAACAGGTGATGATATGCACTTTGAACCTATGGAGCTTGCTATGAAAAAAGGCTATGATATTCTTTTAGAAAAGCCAATGTCAAACAGGGTTGAAGAGTGTATTGATATAGTTAAAATGGCTGAAAAATATGGAGTTAAAGTTATGGTTTGCCATGTTCTTAGATACACACCATTTTTTAGTAAATTAAAAGAGTTAATAGATAGTGGAGTAATTGGAGAGGTTGTAGATATACAACATAATGAAAATATAGGAAACTTCCACTTTGCACATAGTTTTGTTAGAGGTAACTGGAGAAATTCAGATGAAACAAGTCCTCTTATTTTACAAAAAAGTTGTCATGATTTAGATATTCTATCTTGGCTTTTAAATGGTAATCCTTGCAAAAAAATAGCTTCTTTTGGAAATTTAAAATATTTTAGAAAAGAAAATGCTCCAGAAGGTTCAGCAGATAGATGTTTAGAGTGTAAATATATAGACAGTTGCATATATTCACCGAAAAAAATATATTATAATAATATTGGAGCTTGGCCAACTTTAGTTGCTAGTGAAATACAAACAGAGGAAGCTTTAACAAAATCTTTAGAACACAATCAATATGGAAGATGTGTTTATAAATGTGATAATAATGTTGTAGATAATATGGTTTCTATAATTGAATTTGAAAATGGAGTAAATGTAACTTTTAATCTATGTGCTTTTACAGATGAAGTTTGTAGAACAATAAAAATTATGGGAACTAAAGGCGAAATAAGAGGAAATGATGCAAAAAACCATATAGAAGTTTATGAGTTTGGAAAAGGTGAAGGACGTTTTGCAAATGGAAAGAAAATAGAGGTTATTCCAGATGTTTTAGAAGGTGGACATGGAGGAGGAGATACAGGACTTATGAATGATTTTATAAACCTTTGTTTAGGAAGACAAGAGGATTCTAGAACTAATCCAAGAACATCTTTAGAAAGTCATATAATGGCCTTTGCAGCGGAAGACTCTAGAGTTAATGGAAATGTTGTTTATATGGATGAGTATTTAAATAGATTTAATTAAAAATAGGGGTTAGCCATTTTGGTTAACCCCTTAATTTTTTATTTAATATTTGTTAAAGCTTTATTCAAATCATCAATAAGATCATCAACATGCTCTAATCCAATAGAAACTCTCATTACTCCAAGAGATAAACCAGTTGATTTAAATTGCTCAGGACTCATCTCTTTTAGATAGCTTATAGCAGGAGCGTGAATAAGAGACTCATGTCCTCCCCAGCTAACTCCAATACTAAAGTGTTCTAAAGTGTTAACAAAGTTTTTAATATCTCCTAATTCCTCTGAATCTATAACAAAACTCATAAGTCCACTGTAACCTTTCATTTGCTCTTTTCCAAGTTCAAATTGAGGGTGAGATTTCAATCCAGGATAGTTTACTGATTTTATCTTAGGGTGATTTTCTAAGAAGCTAGCAACTTTTAAAGCATTATTTTGATGTTTTTCCATTCTCATAGGTAGTGTTCTTAAACTTCTCATAAGTAACCATGCTTCAAATGGAGCCATTTTAGCACCAAATAAAAGAAATTCATTTTGATAGATGCTATCAATATCTTTAGCTGAACCAATAATAACACCAGCTATAATATCACTGTGTCCTCCTAAATATTTAGAGCATGAATGTACCTCTAAATCAATTCCTAACTCTAAAGGCTTTTGAAATATAGGAGTTGCCCAAGTGTTATCCACTATAGTTTTAATATTGTGTTTTTTAGCTAAATCAGCTATAGCTTTTAAATTTTGCATAGAAAATATAGCTGATGACGGTGATTCTAAATAGATAAGAGTAGTATTTTCCTTTATAGCATTTTCAATCTCTTCTACAGATTCTCCACTTACAAAAGTTACATCTACATTAAATTTGTCTCTTAAGTAGTTATCTAAAAAATTCATAGCAGGACCATAGATATTTCTTAAAGTAATCACATGACAATTAGCTTTAACACAACTCATAATAGCACTTGAAATAGCGGCCATTCCAGAAGAGAAAAGTCTAGCTTTTTCTCCACCAGCAATTTTGGCTAATTTTTTTTCAACAATAGAAACTGAAGGGTTATTACCTCTAGTATATATATTGTTGTTTATAGGATCAGAAAAAGCATTGTCAATATGATCCCAACTTTCAAAAGCAAATAGAGTATTTTGATAGATTGGTGGAACAATAGCTCCATTATGTTTATCTCTTTCTTCTCCATAGTGAGCAAGTATTGTTTCTAAATTATTTTTCATGATAGTCTCCTTATTTAAAGTAATCTTCGTTATTAGATAGTTTCATTAGCAGCAGTTTCGTATTCAGAGATGCTACTTGTATTAGATTTATTAAGTTTTCTAGAAAGCATATATGTTTGAATAAAGAAAACAAATATACCAAATATATTAAAGAAACTCCATTTAACATATTCTGTGGTGAACACTCCTAAAGTAGTAGACATATATATAGCTATAACATGCCAAGGTAAAAGACTTTCTAATAAAGTCATACTATTTTCCATTGTTCTAGATAGAACTGAAAGAGGAACACCTTGTTTTTTAAAGCTTTCTTTAAATAATTGTCCCGTAGTCATTATAGAGAATTGACCATTTCCAGTAATACCATTCATAATACCACCAGTGAAAAAAGTGACAGTAGTAAGACTAAATACACCAGTGATAGCTTTACTCATCTGTTGAACTACCTTATCTAAAGCTCCAGATACTTCCATGAAAGATCCAAATGGCATAGCTAAGAAACAGAATAAAACAGCTCCACCCATCATTGATGCAAAACCACCACGATTTAAAAGTCCAAGTAATCTAGGAGTTATATCAACTACATTGATTCCAACACTTTCAGCCATACTAATATTAAAACCTGATATTAAAGCATTAGCTGCATCATTAAATAAAAATCCATTGCTAAATACACCAATTAACATGGCTGTAATAGATGAACCAAGCATTAAAAGAAGTGGTGAAATACCAAAATATCCTCCACCGAAAACAATAATAGGTGGTATTAACATAGCAATATTGAAGTTATAGATAGAATTTAAATCAGACATTATTTTTAAAGTTGTATCTGTAAGTTCAGAATTACCATTGAAATAGTATGAACCTACAATTGTAAAAGCTATTAGAGATAGAGCACCAGATATAATTACATTTGGTAGCATACCTTTAATATGCTCATAAACAGTTATTTCTGAAGACATAGCACTTAAGTTTGTAGTATCAGAAACAGGAGAAACCTTATCTCCGAAAAAAGCACCAGATATAATAGCTCCAGCTACAACTGGTAAAGGAATTCCCATACTTTGAGCTATTCCCATAAACGCTACTCCAGACGTTGCAGCAGATCCCCAGCTAGTTCCAGTGAATGTTGAAACTAGTGCAGTAACTAAAAATGCAGTAACAACTACAAATTTTGGATTTAAAAATTTAAGACCATAATAAATCATCATAGGAACAGTTCCACTGAACATCCAAGTTCCAACTACACCACCAATAGCAATAAGAATAAGAATTGCTGGAAAAGCATCAGAAAACTTTTTAGTATAAGCGCTCATCATTTCATCCCAAGATATTCCCACTCTGATAGCAATAATTGCAGAAAAAATAGAAGCTATAATCAATAAAAATTCTAATCTTATTCCCATAATGATATTCCCCACTAATACCATTAAAGCCATAACTATTATTGGTAGAAAAGCTTCAAAATTTGTTGGTGTTCTTTTTGATTTCATAAATACCCTCCGTGTTTTAAAATATATATTAATTTCGAATTAGAAGAGTTGGATCTAATTCAATATTTAATACCTTATTTTCATCCTTACAAGTACCATTTATTTTTTTGGTTAAAGTATCTAAAGATAACTCAATCATTTTTTTCATAGGCTGCTCAATACTAGAGATAGCTAAAGCTTCAGCTAAAAGTGTATTATCAAAGCCTATAAATTCAATGTTGGAATAATCGATTTTTAGTTTTTTTAAAGTTTTGAGAAAGTGAAGTGCCATAAAGTCACTAGATACAAAATAAGCAGAACATTGAATCCCTTTATTTTTTATAAAACTTTCTAAGTCATTTATAAAGTTTGAATCTAAATTAGCAAAAAAATTATACTCATCTATATTAGAGATATACCGACTCTTAAAGCCGTCGAATTTAAGGGAGGGATATTCACCAATATAACCAATATTAGGATGCCCCTTATTAATAAGAAAATTAGCTGCAATTTCACCACCTTTAAAAAGTGAAGTGGAGAAACTATCATAGTCTTTTAAAATTTCATTAATAACAACAAAAGGAATGCCTAATTTTTTAATAAAAGACATATTATCTTCAGACACTGGACAAGCTACGATTCCATCAACACCTCTTTTTTGAAGTTCAATAATATGTTTTTTTTCAAGAATAGATGAACGTTCAGAGTTCATGACAATAATAGAGTATCCCTTTTCTCTAGCGATTTTTTCAACATAATTGACTATTTCTAAATAGTATTGATTCTTAAAATCAACGGTAAGTAAACCGAGTATTTTTGATTTCTCTCCACGTAAAATCTGAGCACTATAATCAGGAAGAAATTCATTTTCATCTATAAATTTTAAAACGCGGTCTCTAACTTCTTTTTTTATATTTGGATGATTATTTATAACTCTAGAAACAGTTGATTGAGAAACTCCAAGCAAATCACCAATTTGCTTCATTGTAAGCTTATTTTTTTTCATAAAAGCTCCTCCTTTATTCTTGCATACGTATGCAAGGAAGAATATAAAATGATTATTACATACAATATGTACTGATGTCAATATAAAAGTTTTAAAAAAACATATAAAATTTATAAATATACTTGAAAATGCTAAGAGGATAAGTATTTAAAAATTCAAAAAGGAAATAAAATAGTGATAATGAATAGATTATTAACGTAAAGCAGATTTCATGGGGGAGATTTATATGAAAATATCTATGTTAGTGACTATTTTATTAGGATTAAATATCTATGCTAGTGATGTTAGAGGAGTTTCAACAGCTCAATTTACAACTGAGATTTTATTGACAATTGGAGCTGAAAAACATTTAGTAGGAACAGCAAACTTATGGAATGAAATTGCTCCAGAATTAAAAGAGCAATTTGAAAAAATTCCAGAGCTTTCAAAACGCTCTCCAACAAAAGAGCAATTTTATGAATTAAATCCCAATTTTTTAACAGGCTGGAAATCAATATCTACTAAGAAAAATTTAGGTGACGTTGAAGAGCTAGAAAAAAATGGAGTTGAGGTATATATACCTAAAACTTTAGAAAGTAATAGTTTAGAAAGTTTATATGAAGATATATTGTTTTTTGGTAAAAAATTTAACGTAGAAACTAATGCAAGAGCATTGATAGAGAAACTAAAAAAGCAGGTAGAATTAATTAAAAATAAAAATATTTATAAGAAAAAATTAAAAGTTTTTGGTTATGATGGAAAAGAAGATTTTCCTTATGTAGTTGGTGGTGGTGCTATAGGAAATACTTTAATAGAGATAGCAGGTGGAGAAAATATATACAAAGAAACTAGTTTTGGATTTGGGAATGGTCAGTGGGAAAAGATAATAGATTCTAATCCAGAAGTGATTGTGATTGTTGATTATGACAATGCCAGCTCAGAAGAGAAAATAGAGTTTTTAAAAAATAGATCACCAATAAAAATGTTAGAAGCTGTTAAAAATAACAACTTTATAGTGATACCACTAAATTATATATCTTCTGGAATACATGTGGTAAAAGGAATAGAAATTTTATCAGATGGAATAGATAAAATTAGAAATAAAAATAGAGAGTGAAAGCTCTCTATTTTTATTCATCCTCAAGATTTTCAAATATCTCAATAATTGTAGGTAGATCTTTTCTATATAAGATTTTAAATGTAAACTCTTTATAAGTGTAAACTAAAGTTTCATCATTTTTTATATTATATATTTTAACTAAAAGTTTTGAGTTAAAATGATAGTTAGAAATATATGATGAATCTCCTTTAAGTTTTTTATAAATTTCCATAAGCTCGCTATGAAGTTCAAAAAGATTTTTAAAAGTTTTGGTTAAAGTAAAAATAGGTTTAACATCATTAGTTTCACTATTTTTATAATCTTTTATAATTTTAATTCCTAAAATTTTAGCACTTTTATACTCTCCAACTTTATCCTTTTCATATTCAATATCTAACTCCCCAATAGTTGTAAGGTCTTTAAAAATAGGCTTTAAGAGATTTTTTTCAATATCATAGAATCTATCGTAAGTTTCTTGAATCTCTAATATATCTCTTAAATTATTCATTGAGATATTTAAAATATTTTTTTCACTATTTAAAATCTCTTGATAAAATCTATATGAGTATCTTTCTTTAAATTTAAGCATTTTTTTTATTTTTTCATCTAAGATATGAGATGAAAATTCAAAAATTACATAATCTCTTTCAAAAAAATAACTATTTAGAATATTAAACCTTTTTTTAAAATTTGAATTTGAATCAATGATAGTTATGTTTTTAGAAAAAAACTTAAATAAAAGTTTTTCTAATTCAATAACTTTTGGCTCCTCTTTAACTTCAAATATTTTATAAAGTGTTTCTAAATGAACAGTAACTGAGCTACTGCTAATATCAACTGATCTTAAAAAATCTCTCTCTTTTTTACTCAGTTTTTTAGAAAATTCAATAAAAATATTTTTATTTCCCACCTTGAACTCCTTTTTTCTAATTTTTTAAAAATATTTTTTATGTTAAAAATATTTTTTTAAAACGATATATTAAAATATCTTATATCGTTATATATAATCATAGCTTATAAAAAGGTTAAAATCAAGATTTTATATATAAAAAATGAATGTTATTAACGAAATACGCACTGAAAAAATGTAATTTGACCAATAAAAAGAATTAGTATAAAGTTAAACTATGAAATGATACGGGAGGTTTTTTATGGATATTGAAGCGATAGCAATGGCCATAGTTGGAAATGCAGGAGAGAGTAGAGCTCTGTCTTATGAAGCTTTAAGAGCAGCTAAGAAGGGTGAGTTTGAAAATGCTAAAAAGTTACTAGATGAAGCAAAAGAAAGGATGTATGCAGCTCATAGTGTACAAACTGAACTTATATGTAATGAAGCAGATGGAAAAGGTGTAGAGATAAATCTACTTATGATTCATGCACAAGATCATCTTATGAATGCAATATTAGCTAGAGAGTTAGTAGAAGAGCTAATTGAAGTACACAAAGAGTTGAAAGAGTTAAAAGGAGAATAAGAGTATGAGAAAAAAATGGGGTATGATAGCAACTTGGAGAATGGCTTCTGAAGGAGTAACTTTAGGTTCAGAGATGTTAAAAAACGGTGGAAAATGTCAAGATGCTTTGGAAGAAGCAGTTAAATTTGTAGAAGATTATCCATTTTATAAATCTGTAGGTTATGGAGGACTTCCAAATGAAGAGTGTGAAGTTGAATTAGATGCAGCATTTATGGATGGAAAAACTCTTTCTATAGGAGCAGTAGCTTCAATAAAGGATTTTAAAAATCCAATATCTATAGCAAGAAAACTTAGTGCGGATAGATACAACATATTTTTAGTTGGAGCTGGAGCAGAGTCATATGCTCATAAAAATGGCTTTGTAAGACAAAATATGTTAACAGAAAGAGCTAAAAAGACTTGGGAATTAAGAGTTAAAGAGATACAAGAAAAAAATCTTTCTCCATATGATGGTCATGATACTGTTTGTATGATAGCTTTAGATAAGGATGAAGATATGGCTGTGGCAACTTCAACAAGTGGACTTTTTATGAAGAAAAAGGGAAGAGTTGGTGATTCACCAGTTTCAGGTTCAGGTTTTTATGTTGATAATGAAATTGGAGGGGCAGCAGCAACAGGTCTTGGAGAAGATATAATGAAAGGCTGTCTTTCTTATGAAGTAGTTCAGAGAATGAAAAAGGGAGAGCATCCAATGAAAGCTGCTCAAAAAGCTGTTGATGAATTTTCTGAAACTTTAAGAAAAAGAAGAGGAAAAGCTGGAGAGATATCTATTGTAGCTATGAATAATAAAGGTGAATGGGGAATAGGAACAAATGTTGAGTTTACATTCTGTGTTGGAACAGAAACAGAAAAACCTCAAGTTTACATATCAACTCCTCAAGAAAATGGAGAGATAAAGATAGAAGTAGCATCTGAAGAGTATATGAGAGCATATAAAGAGAGAATTCAAAGGGGGATTTAAATGTCAAAAGTAATTGAGATTTTAGAAGAAAAGCTGGTTCCTGTAGCAGCTTGGATTGGGAGAAATAAACATATTAATGGTATAAGAAGAGCGTTTGTTTTAATGATGCCTCTTTTAATGATTGGATCTATATTTTTAATGATATCAGCATTTCCATTACCAGCTTATCAAAAATTTATGTTAGAAACATTTGGGGCAAATTGGAAAAATGTAATAGATATTCCTGTAAGTGCAACGTTTTCATTAGTTGGAGTTTATGTAGCATTTTTAGTTGCTCAACAACTGGCTAATCAATTTCAACTTGATAGTGTAGCTGTTGGACTTTTATCACTAGCATCATTTTTAATTTTAACACCATTATCTGAAGTTGAAGGTATGGGTTCTGTTTTAAGTTTTAACTGGCTTGGAAGTAAAGGAATGTTTATCGCTATGGTAATTGGTATAGTTACAGCTAATATATTTAGATTCTTTGTAAATAAAAAGATTCTTATTAAAATGCCAGATGGTGTACCACCTGAAGTTATAAAATCATTTGAAGCATTAATTCCAGGAACAGTTATATTATCTTTAGCATTACTATTAAGAATAGGGATGATGAACACTGAGTATGGAACAATTCATGATTTTGTATATAAAGTTTTAGCAATGCCATTAAGAGCTTTAGGAACATCATTCTTTGGATCACTATTAACAGTATTCTCAATTTCAATACTGTGGTCAGTTGGTATAAATAGTGGATCTATGGTAAATGGATTTGTAAGACCTTTCTGGTTAGAGAATCAAGTTGAAAATATCAATGCTTTAAAAGAGGGATTACCATTACCACACGTTATTACAGAGCAATTCTTTGATATGATATGGATGGGTGGAGCTGGAGCAACTTTATCACTACTTTTGGCAATAGGTCTTTTTGCAAAGAGTAAACATATAAAAAGTGTTGGAGCAATTAGTGCTGTTCCAGGGATATTTAATATAAATGAGCCAATTCTATTTGGAATGCCAATAATATTAAACCCAATTATGTTAATACCTTTTAATATAATTCCGTTAGTATTTGTTACAACTCAATATTTAGCAATGACAATTGGGTTTGTAAGTAGACCTTTAGGAGTAGCTTTCCCATGGCCAACACCAGCAATAATTAGCGGATTTTTAACAGTTGGAGATATGTCAGGAGCTATTATTCAAATAGTTAACTTAATATTAGGAGCTCTAATATATCTACCATTCTTAAGAATATTAGATAAAGCAAGTAAATACGAAGAGGATACAGTAGAGGCATTTGAGAAGGAGGCAAAATAATGAAAAAAATATTACTACTTTGTTCAGCAGGGATGTCAACAAGTATAGTTGTTAAAAAGATGCTAGAATCAGCAGAAAAAAGAGGAATTTCTGTAGAGATAAAAGCTGTTGGATTAGAGATGTTCCAAGAGAATTTAGATAAATATGATACATTTTTACTAGGACCTCAAGTTAAGTTTAGAAAAGATGAACTTAATAAAATAGCTCAAGAGGTTGGAAAGAAAGTTGAAGTTATAAACATGATGGATTATGGAATGATGAAAGGGGATAAAATTTTAGATTTTGCTCTTTCATTAATCGAGGAGTAGTTTGAATACTAGAAAAACTCTAGAACACTATATAGATGAACACTTCCAAGATACTTTAAAAGATATACAAAAAATTGTTAAAATTAAAACTGTAAAAGAGGAGAGCACCGTTGGTGCTCCCTTTGGTTTAGGTCTAAAAAAAGGATTGGAAGAAACATTAAAAATAGCAAAAGATCTAGGGTTTAAAACTGTAAATTTAGATAACTATATTGGTTATGCTGAGTTTGGAGAGGGAAAAGAATATATAGGAGTTTTAGGTCATATAGATGTTGTACCAGAAGGAGAGCATTCAAAGTGGAGTGTTCCACCATTTAGTGGAGAGATAATAGGAAAGAATATGATTTCAAGAGGTGCCTTAGATAATAAAGGACCAATAATCTCAGCGCTGCATTCAATGAAAGCTTTAAAAGAGTGTGTACCAACTTTTAATCATAGAGTTAGAATAATATTTGGGACAAATGAAGAGAGCGGAGATGAGGATATAAAATATTATTTGTCTAAAGAAAAAGCTCCAAAATATGCTTTTACTCCAGATGGACAGTTTCCAGTTGTATTTTCAGAAAAAGGAATCTACACATTCTCTTTTAAAGATAGTTTTATAAAGGAGAAAACTTCAATATTGGATATAGCTGGAGGAACAAGATCAAACGTAGTTCCTGAAGAGGTTAAGGTATTTCTAAAAAAAGATTTATCTGAAAAGGTTTTAAAAGAGTTAGAAAAATTTAAAGATACTCCATGCAAATTTGAAGTTTTAGAAAAAGAGAGATATTTAGAAATTACATGTAAGGGAATACCAGCTCATGCAAGTTCTCCACAAAGAGGCGTGAATCCAATAACTTGGCTATTTAGATTCCTAAATAGTGTTATATCTAAGGAAGATTCCTTAAAAAGATTTGTTAATTTTATGGATAAAGTTGTTGGGGTAGAAACAGATGGAAGTGGATTAAATATAAAAACTAAAAACGAAGAAACAGGAGATTTAACTTTAAGTTGTGGGATTGTAAAGATAATCGAGGAAAAAAATTCTTCAATATATGTTAAGTTTAACATTAGATATCCTGTAACTACGGATGAAAAACAGTTAGATACTACACTTGATAAAATAGGAAGAGAAAATAATGTAGAGTTTGTAAAAGAAAATCATAACGAACCTCTATATTTTCCTAAAGAGCATCCGCTAGTTGAAAAACTTCAAAAAGTTTTTAAAGATGTAACAGATAGAGATGATAAACCTGTAGCTTTAGGAGGAGGAACATATGCAAAACTTATGCCAAATACAGTTGCATTTGGACCAAACTTTAAAGAGTTTAGAGGTAATCCTCATGGATTTGATGAAAAAATGGATATAGATATGCTAAAACAAGGAATGCTAATGTATGCATTAGGAGTATTGGAATTAGCATAAAGAAACTACCTTTAAAAAGGTAGTTTTTTTATTCAAAAAAATTGAAAAAATATTATATTAGAATATTATTATATGTTTCAAAGAATATGAATGAAAAAGAAAAATTGGAACGTTTAAATAAAAAAAAATATATGGTATTATTTTTTCATAGTGAAGGACAATTGAAAATTTTTACAGCTTAGGGGCGAGCTTAATTTTACTTTTTTTACCGTTAAATAGTTAAGGGGGCAGACTAATGGATGAAAGAGACGTAATGTTGGCAAAAAGTGGTGACGAAGAGGCCATGGAAAAAGTTTTTTTAAAATATAAAGGTGATATTTTGAGAAACAGTAAAAACTTTTTTATAAAGGGCGGAGACATTGATGATCTACTTCAAGAGGGGTATATAGGTCTTATGAAGGCAGTAAAGTCATTTGACGAAACAAGGGAAGTATGTTTTAGTACTTTTGCAAATCTATGTATAAAAAGACAGATTATTACAGCAGTAAAATCGTCAAATTCAAATAGAAATCAAAAGTTAAATACATCAATAATTGGAGATAAAGATATTAATTTAGATGATTTAGTTCAATATGCAAAACCATCTGTAAACTTTTATTCTCCAGAGGATATTCTTATAGGGAAAGAATTGGTAGAGATGTTAGGAGAATTTTTAAATAGTAATTTAACACCTTTAGAAAAGAAAGTGTTTTTCTATACTTGTAAACAGTATAAATATAACGAAATTGCAGAGCTTTTAGAAGAACCTTCTAAAAAAATCGATAATGCAATTCAAAGAGTAAGAAAAAAAATTCTAGGGTATTTATCAGAATACACTAGAGATTAATATAAGAATAAAGGATGAAAGACAAAACTTTCGTCCTTTTTATTTACCAAATTTTTACCAAAGTTATGATATAATATGAAAAAAACTAGGAGCAAATATGAATGAATTAGAGAAAAAAATAGTATTAACAATCTATAAAATAGGACCTACATTTATATCAAAATTAGCTAATCGTATACTTGAAAATCAAAATGAAGTTAGAGAATGTATAAGAATATTAATTAAAGATAAAATATTAGAGCGAGTTGAAAATATAATGGTTCAGTATAAAACCAAGGAAGCTAATGTAGTAGTTAAACATAGAAATCATACTTATTATAAATTGACAAAGCTTGGAGAAAAAAAGGCAAAAGAGTTAGAAGAAGAGCATGAATTAGAGGTAAGAGAGGCGTTTAAAACATATAATAAAGCTTTACAAAATAAATTAGACAATGTAATAGAAAATACTGAGAAAAAAATATACTGTGTAATAGATTTTCCGTATTCACAGGAACTAAATGTAAAAAATATTTTAAATGAAAAATTTGAAAATCTTCAAAAAGAGTATGGTCACACAATAACTTTAAGAGGAGAGATAACAGAGGTAGAGAAAGAGAAGTTACTAGAACTACCTAATATTATTATAATTTAAATAGAAGGAGAAAAAGTGGAAGAGTTAATAAAACAAGCTAGTGAATTTTTTATGAGTTTAGGTTATTTTGGAATTTTTATAATGATGTTTTTAGAATCTTCATTTATCCCTTTTCCTTCAGAAGTTGCACTGCTTCCAGCAGGGTATCTAATAGGAACTAAAGAGATGAGTTTTATACCAGTATTATTAGCGGGAACTTTAGGAAGTCTAGGTGGAGCAGGTTTAAACTATTTTCTTGGAAGAACTTTAGGAAGAAGCCTTCTTTTAAAATATGGGAAATATCTTTTTTTAGATGAAAATAGATTGGTTCAAATGGAAAATCTATTTGATAAGAGAGGAGAGCTAATAGTATTTTTAGGAAGATTTATACCAGTGGTTAGACAGTACATATCGTTTCCTCCTGGAATCTTAGAGATGAATATCTATAAGTTTAGTATTTTTACAGGACTTGGAGCAGGAATATATGTTGCATTTATGGTAAGTGTAGGAACTTTATATAAAGATTATGAGCATATTATAAATACATATATTGTTAGATATAAATATTTAGTTGCTTTATTAGCATTAGTTTATGTAGGTTATAAAGTTTTAAAAATGAGAAAAAATAAAAAAGACTAACCTTAAGTTAGTCTTTTTTTGCTAGAAGAAGTATTTAGCTCCAATACTTGCAATAAATAAAGGATCATCATTAACGATAGGAGAATCAGTAACTTCGCTAGAAAACTTCTCTACTCCTAAAATTCCTATGAAAGATACCTTTTCATTGTATTTATATTCAGCTGATAAGTTAGCTCCAATTGAATACGCAGTATCAGCTTTATATTCTCTAGTTAATTTATCATTGCTTGATCTATTAACTTCGTCTGATGTTACACCAAAATAGTAATCTGTGTAATCTCCAGAGAACCCTTTAACATAAATTCCTGGAACTAAAGTAAATTTATCATTGATGTTGTAAGGTCTAAAAGCACTTAATTTTGCTTCAGAACCATGCTCACCAAACTGAACAGAAGCTCCTGTTCTAATTCCAGCAATTCCTGTGTTTAGGTCAGCTCTTAATCCAACCATAGCTTGGAAGTCTCTGTCATCAATATTAGTATATCCATCTCCCATATCTTTAGCTTTAATAGGAAAACCAGCTAAAGGATCAAGGAATACAGATAGAGATAAATCTTCACCTTTAAAGAAGAAGTATCCAGGAGTAATTCCTTTAATATAGAAGTTACCATAGTTAACATCTAAAAGGGGTACAGGATAAGCTTTGTCTTCAGCTCCTTTATAGATACTATTAGAAACTCCAACCCCAGCTCCTACGCCATATCTATTCTCTGCCAAAGCCATAGTAGATAAAGTCATGGCTAAAATTCCAAAAATAATTTTTTTCATAATGCTCCTCCAAATATATAGATTTGTAACGGAACAATTATATCATAGAATATATAGTTTTAAAACTAAGTATAATATAGAAATCTAATGCTAAAAGAGGTGTACTTTTTTTCAAAGAACTAAGATTTCAACTATATAGTTACTTTATAGTCTTCTTCTTTAATTAAAACTAACTTATTTATAAAAATAAAGTTACAAATATATCCAAAAACAATTGGTAGAATAATGAACAAAGTAACCACAAGAAGTATATTTTTTAAATTCCAAGAGAGATGATTTAAAGCATTAATTGGTCCAATTAAACCACTAATTCCGAAACCAGCACTAAAAGCAGTTCCTTTAATATTAAATAAAGCTCCTAAAACTCCTAATGTAAAAGCATTAATAACAATAGGGACAATAATAAGGGGATTTTTAACAAAGTTAGCCATTTGTATTTTAGCAGAACCTAAAACAGGCACCAAAGTTATACCAATAGGATTAACCTTAAGTCCAGCAAGAGCAAGACCAAAGGCTGCAGCACAAACTCCAAGGTTTGCAGCACCAGCAGCAATACCACCAAGATTTACAGCAAGGGCTATTCCAACAGTAGAAAATGGTGAAATAATAAGAATAGAAAATATAATTGCTATAATTCCTCCAGTTAAAAGAGGTTGCATTTTAACAACTTCTTCAACAGTAAGACCAATGGCTCCATTGACTTTACTAACATAAGGTAAAAGATTTAAACCAATCCATCCAATAGCAGTTGAAATTAAGATAGGAAGAGCTACCATGCTTAATCCCTTCACTTTATCTCTAAAAAGATAGATAGCTAAAGATGCAATAAATGCTGTAACACCTGCATTAACAACATCACCTGTTCCAGTTAGAACTATATTTCCATTAACAAAAGATACAACACCTGATCCAATAAAAGTGGCAACAGAAACACATATACTTTCTAAAGGAGTGAAGCTTAATTGGTATGAAACTCCAGTTCCAATTGCAAAAGGAAGTAAGCTTGTAGAAATTTTTGTTAGATTTAGTATACTTATTAAATTTAAGCTCTTTGCAATTTCACCAAGAATTGCTGATGGAATAAGAGTAGCAACAATCCCTAAACTCATACCATTTAATATTTTAAACATTAGCTCTTTTATTTTCATTTTTTCACCTTCCCATACTAGTTATTGAATTTTTTTCAATTCTATCAAAAGCTTCTTTTAAAACTTCTAAACTATTAGAACAAGCTATTCTAACTGCTTTATCATCACCAAAAGGCTTTCCAGGAATAACTTTAACTTTTAATTTTTCAAAAAGATAGTCTGAATACTGAATAGAATTAAGGTTTGTTTCACTGATATCTATAAAAATATATATTCCACCTTGTGGAGCAAAAGCTTTTAAACCAGAGATATTATTGATTCTATTTAAGCTATATTCAACTCTTTCTTTATATAGAGGAACAACACTATTTTTTACATGTTTTCTATTTTTTAAAGCTGCAAGAGCAGCTCTTTGAGATATGGCTGAAGCACTATAGACAATAACTTCATTTATTTTTCTAATTGTATCTACAATAGCCTTAGGTGCAATATTGTAACCAACTCTCCAACCAGTCATAGCAAAATTTTTAGAAAAGCTACAAACAGAAATAGTTCGTTCCTTCATTCCAGCTAAAGTGTAAATAGGAATAAAACTATTAGAATAATCATAAAAATCATAGATATCATCAGCATATACAAGTAAGTCATGTTTTTGAGCTAACTCACTAACAATCTCTAAACTTTCTAAAGAGTAACAAACTCCTGTAGGATTAGAAGGAGTGTTGATAATAATACCCTTGGTTTTATTAGTAATAGCTTTTTCTAAATCCTCTTTAATAATTTGATAGTTATTTTCAATAGTTGTATGAACAATAACTGGATTGCCTTTAGCTTCTTTTATTTGATCTACATAAACAGGGAAAAATGGTGCAATTACAATAACTTCATCCCCTTCGTTTAACGTGGCTTGTAGAGCTAGATACATACCATGACAAGCTCCTGATAAAACAATAACTTCATCAAGATTAACATTGTAATTATTAAATTCAGTTTTATGATATTTAATAATCTCCTCACGAAGTTCTAAGTCTCCTAAAGGATCAGTATAATGAGTATGACCATTTAGTGCATCTTGAAAAGCTGAATTTATAATGATTTTATCAGTGTGTATATCTAAATCTCCAATTCCTAAATTTATAATTTTATCTTTTTCTGATTCATCAATACTTTTAAAAGTTGTTTCCTCTTTATTTTGAAATCTTTTAGCTAAAAATTTTGTTCCATTCATCTTAATTACCCCCTATAAATTTCCTTCTAAAATAGCTATAAACTCTTCTCTAGTAAACTCAAGTGGCATTTCACTACCAGCGATAGAGTTTAAAATTTTATTAATAATTTCCTCTTTTTTCTTAAGATACTCATCTTTAATAACTATCTCTTTAAGAGTAGTTGGAAGATTAATCTCTTTATAAAACTTTAAAAGATTATGAAGCTATTCACAATTACCTTCTAGTTGAAGTTGAATTAATATACCGAAAGCTACTACTTCTCCATGTAAATGTTCCTCCTCTACTCTTTTAATTTTAGTTAAAGCATCAAAAATAGCATGAGCTAGAGCTCCGTTATATTTAAAATCAATAAGATTTGAAACGACTCCAGTTGTAACAAGAATAACTCCAGCTACTTCTTTGAAATCATCATCTACAACTTCTGTAGATAAGGCATGTTTTCCATAATTTAGCATAGTCTCTTTACAAAGATGACTTAATTTCTCTCCCATTGTAGTATTAAAATTTAATCTCTTTCCACGAGCCTTTAAATTCATTTCATAATATTTAGCGAGTGTATCCCCTATTCCAGCCCATAGATATTTTTTAGGAGCAGTGATTAGAGTTTCTAAATTTATAAAGGTTTTATGAGGAGGTCTATTTAAAAAATATAGTTCTTGAAATACATGATTTTCTTCGTACATTACTGAAATATATGAAACTGCAGCACATGTAGAAGCAATAGTGGGGATTGTGAAAAGTGGTAGATCTAATTTATCCATTAGGACTTTTGAAGCATCAATAGATTTACCACCACCGACACCAATTATTAAATCATAAGTGTTATTTTTTAGATTATCTAAAATGGAATTAATAATAGTGTGACAACACTCATTTCCATAGTGAACTAGATGAAATTTTTTTCCTTCTAAAGTTTTTAAAAATTCATTTTTAATTGATAAAAGGGATTTCTCCCCATGAATAACTAAGATATTATTATAGTTTTGAATCTCTTTACCTAAAACATTCCAAGTGTTGCTGTCCATATAAACTTCTGTTAAAATAGATTTTTCCATAAAATTTCCTCCCAGTTCATAAATTTAGATAAAATAAAAAAGCTTCTGGTTTCCCAAAAGCTTTAAACAATAAATCTTTAAAAAGTTAGTTGGGATATAAGCCTATATTTTTTTAATACAAATAGGCTCATATCTATAATTTCTAGATATAAACCATAGTTTTAAAATAATACATAAACCAAAACATAGCCCTAACTTTTCTTAAAGACATTTTTAATTCCTCCTAAATTTTTTTTATTTGCATAAATATAACATAAAAAAATAGGGTTGTAAACATTTTTTTGAAAATATTTTTTTAAAAAAAATAAAATAAAAAAAGATTGACAAAATTATAAAAAATTATTATCATTTTTAAAACATTTATAGCTGGGGGGATTTTATGAAAAGAACATTATTGCTATTAATTATTGTTTCAAATTTTGTCTTTGGAAAAGATGTGTTTAAAATTGGGGCTACTCCAATACCTGCTGGGGAGATTTTAAATGAGGTAAAGGAGGATTTAGCAAAAGAGGGATTAAATATTGAAATTATTGAATTTACAGATTATATAATGCCAAACTTAGCTTTAGCAGATGGGTCTTTAGATGCGAACTTTTTTCAACATAAACCATATTTAGCTAATTTTATGAAAGAGAAAAATTTAGATTTGGTTCCTCTAGAGGATATATATGTGCCACCTTTAGGAGCTTATTCTAAGAAATATAAAAGTGTAAATGATTTAAAAGTTGGGGATAAGATAGCTATTCCAAATGATCCAACAAATGCTGGAAGAGCATTGATTTTACTACACAATAATGGAGTAATAAAATTGTCAGATCCTAAAGATCTTATGGCCACAGAGTTTGATATAGTTGAAAATCCTAAAAAGTTAAAGATTGTTTCTCTTCAAGCTGCTCAATTACCAAGATCTTTAGATGATGTGGACTTAGCAGTAATAAATTGTAATTATGCTTTAGATGCAGGATTATCACCTCAGGAAGATTCTTTAATTGTTGAGGGAAAAGAGAGTGCTTATGGAAATGTAGTAGCAGTAAGAAAAGGCGATGAAAATAGTAGAGAAATTGCAACTTTAATGAAAGTTCTAAGGAGTGACAAAGTTAGAAGTTTTATATTAGAGAAGTATAAAGGAGGAATAATTCCTCTATTCTAAACTATTTTGGAGGTCTTTATGAAAAAAATATTAAAAGGAATTTTTATAGCATTAATTGCATTGATTATTTTTAGCTGTGGAGAGAAAGAGGAGAAAATTCAAGAGAAAAAAGAGAGAGTTTTTGTAATTGGAACTAATGCAGAATATCCACCATTTGAATATTTAGAAAATGGAAAAGTTGTAGGATTAGATCCAGTGTGAACGTCAATCATATTTGTAAAAAAAATTGATTCGAGTTTGCAAAATTTCGTGAGTGGTATTTGCAAGTTTTTACTTGAAGATAGTCTCTCTATTTTCTAGCCGATAGCTGTTACCTTTTAGATTGAATACCTGGCATCTGTAAACCAACCGATCTAATATTGCAGTGGCTAGAGCTTCATCTTGAAGAAGCTCTGTCCATTGACTAAAATCTTTATTTGATGTTATGCAAATTGATGTTTTTTCATGAAGTCCACTTACTATTTCAAAGAATAGATTAGCATCTTCCTTGGTTAGCGGAATATATCCAACTTCATCTATCATTAATAAATCACATTTATTTAAGCGATTTATTACCTCTTTTGATTTTCTACAACTGTCCTTATTCTTTAAAAAAAATATTAATTCACTCATAGTAAGAAACAATACCTGATATCCTAGTTCTGCAGCGCGATAGCCTAACCCTATCATCAAATGAGACTTTCCTACTCCAGGTGGTCCCAAGAAAATTAAGTTGTATATATTATCAATCCATTTCATTTCTTTTAGAATATTTATTTTAGTTTTATCAATAGATTTTTGAAAAGTTGTATCAAAAGTTTCTATCTCTTTTGGATAAGGAAACCTTGCTCTTTTAATTCGATTTCTTAAAGCGTCTTTTTCTCTTCGCTCAACTTCAGCTTTCAGTATCTTAAAAAGAAATTCTTTGTACGTTTCGCTTCCTTGTTCTGCTTCTTCGATAAATTTCATAATGCTAATTTTCAAAGTAGAAAGTTTTAGTTGGTTTGCCATATCTCTTAAAATGTCTAAATCATTCATAGTCCTTCCTCCTGAATATTTTGGTATTCTAAAATACTACGTGTATTTACATCACAAATTTTAGGAATCAAATCATTTTGTGAAGATTCTTCTTTTTTTACAGGTAATGCATATTGCTTAACTTTTAAAATTAAAGTTGCCAATGATAAATCACCTTTTAAAAGGCCGTATTCTACACCTCCAATTAAAAAGTTTAAAGAAAACTCATTCCCTAAAGTTTGCAACTTAACTAGGTTTCTTCTAACATTTTTAGGATCAGAAACTATCAATTTTTCAATATATTCCATTAATTTCTCATTATATTTAAATTGTTCAAATATTTCAGCTTTAAGCTCTGAAATTCCTTTATCTACTTGTCTATGATAGGGTTCTTTCTGAATTAATCTACCTTTTCCACTAGTTATTTTATATGAAATTATTAAGTTTAAATCTAATGTTTTAATTTCGAGTAAATCTCCAACAATATTTAAAACCACGTCTCTATGAGCGCTGTATGTTCCTTTAGGTAAAGAATATCTATTACCTTCATAAGAAATCGTATTGTCTTTTTTTACTCTATGCTGTATAATTTGGGTGTCTTTAGATAAGTGCTTATCAGAAAGGTATTGTCTTTCCAGGGAAAATACTTCTGATGGCACTTTTTTTGTTGTCTGATGAATTTTTGTATTTCCAGTTCGTTCTAGCCATCTATGAAAAGCTGCATTTAGATTATCAATCCCTTTGTATGTTCTATGATTAGCAAAATTAAACTTAAAATATTTAACAACAGCTTCTATTTTCCCTTTACTTTCTGGATCATAAGGTTTACAAAACACAGGTTTAAATTTAACTTTCTCAACATATTCTTCAAAAGTTTTACAGAGTTTAAAAGTTCCATCTTCATTTTCATTTATTAACGCTACTTTCGTTCTATCATATACAATTTCTTCTGGAATTCCACCAAAGTACTGAAAGGCTTTATTGTGTACATCTACAAAATCTTGAGCATTAAATGGTTTATCTTGCCAATAACCATATTTATATCTTGAATGTGATAATACCATGGCAAAAGTCCATACTTTTACAGGTTTATTTTCAATATCATAAAGAATAATTTCTCCAAAGTCTACTTGCGCTTGCTTTCCCATAGGAAGTTCTTCCACAGCAACATATTCACGTTCTTTAATTTTTTTATTAAGATTATGTTGTTCTCTTAATTTAGCAACGTAATTTCTAACACTACTTTCGCATAAATTAAAATTAATATGTTGTTCTTTTAAACGGTCATAAACCTGAGCAGCAGTAAAACTTTTGTAAGTTGTTAAGAATCCTAATATTTCATCTTTATATTGATCTAATACTGATTTTGATTTACTTTCATTAAGTTTTTTTACAAGATTTACAAAATCTTGTTCAGTCATATTCCAATATTTTTTAACTGTTCTAGTATCAATATTCAATTGTTTAGCAACTTGAGATTCTTTTAATTTTAGAGGTAATGCCTTTAACTTTTTTATTTCTTCAAACATATACAGTCCTTTCAAAGCAGCCATCTCCTTGTAATTTAATGACTACTTTTATTACAATATTTTTTAGAAAAAATCAAGCATTCTCCTCTCACGAAAATTTGCAGGGTTCTCTAACAAAATCTTACAATCTATTATATCAGTCACA
>SKEK01000309.1_pt1 | contig 29126 bp, 46 predicted proteins | sample 4826761 | NCBI WGS metagenome assembly SKEK01 (sample SAMN11008811, study PRJNA524170) | human gut metagenome | biome: Human fecal sample; material: Feces; isolation source: fecal sample from pouch patient p32 | host: Homo sapiens | place: Israel: Tel-Aviv | collected 2015-10-13 | reverse complement strand
GCTCGAGACGGTTAAAACCGCTGTGTCAGTGATGTCTTTAGCTTGGACACGGTATTGCATACCGACTGTGACCACGCCGTCCAAAGCCCAGCGCCATGAGACGTCCCGACTAACAACTTTGCCACCTTTCCAAAGTGTGGCTTTTACTAGACTTTCGCCCTCATTGTTCTTGAACATCGTTCCATTATCCGTCGAAATGCGAATATTGTACGGTTTTGCATCTTCTACTAAACGTTCAAGTTCGCTCTGGATGTCGTTAGATAACTTGCTTTGCAAAGCTCTAAAATTTCCAAGTGTGGTCTTCCAGTTTTTTTTAGTCGAAAAGCTTAGCTTTTGTTCAAAAATACGTGCTTCAATCAGCAATGTGTTAGCAAAGCCACCATCTGAGAGCTCTACTGTGTCTCCAATATCTGCATCAATATAGCCGTCAAATTCGTATGTTAATTCTGGATAAGCTGACGCTTTCAACTGTTTCAAGCCTTCTGTCTCAAGCTGTTGAATGCTTTTGACGTTAAAGTCCATGTCACGTCTAGTCCATTGATCTGATTGAGTTTCCGACGTAAACGTTGACGGATAAAGCTGTGCTGAAATAGGCGCATAGAGAGCATCGCCACGCTTGTAAAACTCAACGATGCCTTTATCATTCTTGAGCTCCCAGTTTGGCAAGCTTCCGATAGTCAATTTCTGATCACTGTTCTCTTCACTTTGAGCAGTTGGCACAATCATGTTAAAGATATTTGTCTTGTCAACCTTGCGCTTGATTGACTTAAGATTCTTCCTATAAACCAGCGTAATGTCTTTTCTGTCACGCCCAACGCCGTGATAATTAACGCCGTCATTTTCGTGATAAACATTGACCAAAAACTGCTTGATAGTACTGTCATCGTTGAGATATGTTTTAAATTCGATTTCAGCATCAAATTTGTTCGCAAGTGAAATAAGTCTGGCAAGTTTGGTGTCTTGCCCTTCCCATTCCAAAGTGCGCTTGTAATCTGAAATCTCATTAATACCGATGGATAATTTAGTCATATTTAGTAAATCCATAGCATTACAGTACTCAACAAATGACATAGCTCTGTCTGCTTTAAACGGATTTGAATATTCGTTAATAAGTTCTAGGTTTAAATTCTCACAATAACATTTGATTTTCTTTTCATCTTCTTCAACAGTCATCACATTAAACAGAAACGTCTCGCCTTTATATTCAAACGACACAAAGGCACGTTCGTTCAAATAGCTGTATGTTCTGTTTAAGACTGTATCTGAAACAAGCGTCTTCTTAGAGATGCTAAACTTATACGTTGACGAACCTGTTTGTAGATTACGTGTCCAAGTATCGTCGTAAAAACTCAATGTGCCTTGCTTCTCGTTGTCAATAAACGCTACTTTCTTCAAATGTGCATCGTGTATTGTTAGAAGCATCTACAAGCTCCTTTTCTCAAACTCCACTTTGACTGTAGGCATTTTCTTGATCCATGATGAGAAATAGATGTCTAACTCAGACTCGCCAGGCGGAACACTCAAGAAATGATGTGAGCCCTGTACGATATCCTCATTTTTATTCAAGTTATCTTTCATCACTGTGTCTGTTTCGTTGTTAATAACAACGGTTGAGCCCATAGCATAGCGGTTCGGGATGTCTCTAGTACCTGTCACAAAATCTTTGCGATAAACGATATCATCAAGATAAACGTGTGTCACTCCAGGTTTGCCCCCTACGCTCCCAAATATAACACTGACTTTAGCGGACTTTTTACCCTTTATCTCAGGGATGTTGTATTCTTTGTATTGACCGTTCCAAAAAAACTGTATCCAGCCATCTTTCCTGTAGATATCTGACCAACCTCGTGGCTCATTAAATGGATTTTGACTGTCTAAATGCGTACACCAAAATGTATAGCGGTCAAGAAAATGATAGCCACCTTTTCCGTCAGAAACCATAAAATTATATTCAGTTGTTAGACTGTTAGAACGTTTAAATGTCTCTGTCCCGTATAGAAATTGACCATTTTCATCTGATACAACCACTTTCATAAATCCGTATTGCGACTGATGACCAGCCCAAAAAATCTGTCTCCACCAGATGTACTCATAGAGTGCTCCTGCCTCTCCTGCACTGTCTGCTGGTATGTCCCAAGTGATAGACGCAGACGTCCCGTTTTTCAAGTGGATGTGTGGTCTCCCCCAAGCGTTGTCTATCTCAAGTTGTCCGTCTAGAACCTCTTGAACGTTACTAATTGCCTCATTAAATTTACCCTCTTCAAATCCGTTTAAAATCCTTGTTGGTCCAGTGTTTGACGTGTAATCAAACAAAATTTCAGATTTCTTGTATTCTTCTGAGTCTGCTTCTTCCTTACTTCCAAGCTCAAAAGCGCCATTTTGACTAACTAGTCCGACATAGCCGTTTTCTGAATTATGTTTAATCGTGATGATTGGATAAGCATCTACATTGCCTTCATTGTTAATTTGAAACGTCATTTTATTGCCGTTCCAGGTAGGCTCTTCAAAACGTGCATCCGTCACCGAATGAGCCACTCCGTCAGGGATTAAAATAGTAATTTCTGAACGCTGAAACCAACGTGTTATGTTATCGTGAGAAATATCGTCAACAGGCAAACCTAAATAATACTTGTCTGGTTCATCTGCATATGTGATTTTGACTGGTTTATCAACATTGAAAACACCAGCTAAATCATGTTTGAGCTGTTCAAGCTCTATTTCTGATTTCCCTTTGATGTCAAATTTGATCTTATGTTCTTTCGCTCCAATTTTAATTTCTTGGATATTAACGCCCAAAAAAGGAGAAGTGTCAGTTGACACCGTCCTTTTATTACCAATCGGGCGAATAATGTCAGTAATTCTAAAGTATTGAGACATCCCAATACCGTTAAAAGTCATTATTTCTGTCATGGTCTACCCCACATTCTGTTATTGCGTGTAATCTGTGTTTGTTGATAATCTTGATATCTATCGCTAGTAGATGCGATAAGCGTGTCGTCATTCAATCGCATATCGATTGGACGGTCTGCGAGTCTGCCCATTGCATCTATAGCTTTTTCCATTACTTCGTTTGATTTTTCTTGTACAATCTCAACTTTTGCTTTGATTGCTTTATCTAAATCGGATTTAACCTGGATACTGTGTGAGAAATTAGTTGATCCAGCTCCGATTAGGTCTTCAGCTCTGTAGCTAAATGCTTGTACTTTGTCATACATTGCACCTAGAGCGTCGTTAACTGTGTAGCTGTCCTTTTCAATACCAACCGCAACACCTTGTGCAATATAGCGACCTACATTGTCACGAAATAGGCGTGATGGTGAATGAATTTTGGCTTTTGCTCGTGCCGCTCTCTCTGCTTGTGCTACTAACGCATTAGCAGCTGCCGTCACACTTCCAAGAGCTGACATCATACCACTAGCCAAACCTTGCCCGATATATGCACCAATTGCACGCATTGAACCGACTCCAGACATCCCTGCTGCACGTACAGACGCCATAAGAGAACTCATTGCTGACCTTGCACTACCAGCACCGCTAGAAATACCTTGAGCGATATTTTGAGCTGTTTGTTGACCAATCATGCGTCCTTGATTTTTCATCTGATTACCAATAGATGTAACAGCACTAAGCATTGCTTGCATTGACGATTGCACTTGTGTGCGCATTGAGCTAAACGCTGAAATAACAGACTGTGTCGCTGAAATGATTGAACGCATTTGAGACGCTGAACTTGCCGCACTCGCACCAATATTTGCAAAACCGCCTGAAACTGACGATAGAGCTCCACCTAAAGCACCTACTCTACCAGCTAACGCACCAAACGACGCTCCTGCCATTGCTGTTGCTGCGCCCATTGACAAGATGCGTGCGTTAAATGCACTAATAAGTCCACCGATGACGGTAAACGTGCTATTGATGACCATCGCTCTAGCACCAAACATTGCAAAACCCGCTGTAGCAGATAAGATTGTTGGTGTTAAACTCATCAATTGTGCTTTAAATGCTGCAATTGGTGCATTAACAGCTGATAATCCAGCAATACCAGCGACTGCTTGAGAAACGAATACTGGGAAACCTGCACCAGCCACCGTCATCATCGCTGGCAAAAGAGACAAATTGGTCTTGAGTGTTGTAATCACTGCATCAAACTGACTTAAAGCAGCTAACGAAATCATTGCGCCAGTCGCAAACTGAGTCATACCAGTTCCAACTTGTGTCATTGCCGAGCCGAGCTGGCTCATCCCTGCTGAATGACTAGCCATTTTACCGAGACCACTAGCTGTAGTAGCTAAAGTTGCTGCTAAATCGCCTAGTTTTAAATCAACTAGCATCTTGACACCTTGCGCCATCTGCTTAACGCCATTACCAGCATTAAGAGCGGCATTCCCCATTGAGTCGAAAATGCCCGCAATACCGTCTAAAACGTTTCGAACGGCGTCGCCGAAACCAGTGATAACACCCTTAGCACCGTCCAGAATGTTGCTGATTTGCTCACCTAACGTCTTGAACAGGTTGGTGATTGAGTCAATAATCGGACTGATTTGACTGATTAGGTTGTTAAACGCATCTACGATTTGAGATAGTACTGGAGCTACCGCTACGACCATCTCTGTAATCGCTGGGATAAACGGTGATAGCGCTTGAATAATTTGAACAATAGCGTTAGACACTACCGTCACAATTTGAACGAAAGCACTACTAATAATTCCAACGATTGGTGTAATAGCAACAGCAATTTGAGAGATGGCTGTGCCGAGAGATGTAATGATTGGTGGCAAAATCGTACCAAGCATTAAGCCGATTTGTGTTATCGCATTGCTAATAGCTACAATAATAGGCGGTAAAGCCACACCAACGGATGCAACAACCGAGCTTATTGCGTTACCTAAAGCTGTGATAGCTGGTGCTGTTGCACCAATTGCCACACCGACTGCTACTACTAAAGGCGCTAGGTTAGCTAATGCACTTGTGACAACTGGCAATACACCAGAAACTGTTACAATTGCCTGAGCGAAAGCACCGATAATTGCCGTTGCTACTGTTGCAAAGGCTGTACCAAGCGCTTGAATAATCACGGACACACCTGCGCTTTGCGTTGCTAACAAAGTCAACGCTGACACGATAATTCCTACACCTGCACCAATACCAACGGCTGCAATACCGACTGCTGTGCCTAATGCAATAATATTTGCTGGTCCAGCCATTTTAAGAGCCGTACCTAATCCAACAAAAGCATTTGCCAAGCCTGTACCAATCCCTTTTGCTGCAACAGCAATACTAGTACCCACCGATTTAATGACCGATGCAAGACCTTGTAAGATTTGAGCAATCTTAGATTTACTTTGACCTACAGCTTCTGTCGCACCATCTGCTCCGTCCTTAGCGTTCTTCTTGAACATTTTGAACGGATTAAATGACTTGATAAATTCAAGTCCCTTCATGCCTTTTGAAACTAAGTTAGTCCCTGCTGAAAACGCCATCAAACCAGCAATACCACCAACTAGAACATTGGTAAATCCTTGGACAATGCTTGGGTCTAACCTTGAAATAAAATCAGCAATAGCTTGTACGACTTGTGCAATGACTTTAGCAACATTACCGATGACTGTTCCCAACGTCGACCAAATAGAAGCTTCACCAACTGCATAAGTCAATGTCGTGTACGCCGTAATAACACTATCAATCGCAAATTTGATTTGTTGCATAGCGCCAGTATCCGCAAATGCATTGATAAATTTTTTAACAATGCTAGCTCCAGTAGCTACTGTTCTAATTAGTGCCGACATTGCATTGCTTAGTGTATAAACCCACGACCATCCACCGCCTGCAACACCAGAGAAAGCCGAAGTTAGAGCGCCTACGGCACCTTTAACTTCATCTATCGCTCCTTTGAATTTGATAACAAACAATGGATTGAAAAACATTTTCATCGCTGTTTGAGCCTTAGAAAACATGCTCTCAATATCAATAGAATCCAGAGTTTTTCCGAGATTGTCAGCGATTTTACCAAAATCAATATTATCCAAAGCATCCGTGAGAGCTACTACTGCCTTGATACCAAATTGATTCAGTTTTTCAAACGCTGGCATCAGCTTGTTAGATAGCGTTTCTTTCGCACCATCTATGGCTTGGTCAACTGTTTTAAATTCTGTAGCCATTTTCTTGAATTGGTCACTATTACCAACCTTAGCTACTGCGTTAAAGAAGTCTTCTGTCGCAATTTTTCCATCTTGAACGGCTGTTACCATTTCAGATGTAGACATACCCATTTCTTTGGCAACTGCTGCGATACCTGCTGGTGTTTGTTCGAGCATCAATTTAAAATCTTGCCATTGAACCTTAGGCTTAGCAGCCATCTGCGTAGCTTGTTGTGACAAGGTCTTCATGGCTTGTGTTGGGTTTTCGGCGGCTGCTGCAAGCCCGCCAAACCCCATAACGAGTTGATCAGTATTTTTGATACCAACCGCCGCTAACTGACTGTACGTTTGCGCCATGTCAGACGCACTGTAGATTGTCTGTGTAGCATAATCTTGCAATGTACTTTTGACTTGACTAATCTTCTTGCTGGTTTCTTCTGACGCTCCCCAGACTTGCGTCAAGTTACCTTCAAACGTCTTCCAAGCTTTTGTATTAGAGCTAAGTTCTCCATACATGCTTGTAAGACCGCCTTTAAGCGCTCCAATTCCAGACATCAAAGCAGAACCAACTACATTAGCGGCTAATAGTGATTTAAACGAGCTACCAATCTTATTAGCGCCATCACCTAGACTAAGCAAAGTGCTTTTGAGTGATTTCACTTCTGATTGTGCTTTTCTACCATCCATATCAATTTGGATGGTCACTTTACCTTCTGCCATATTCCCCTCCTTTCTTAATCAGGCAATGCGTACTCTTCTTGTAAAGCACGCATGCGCTGTTTTTCTTTTGCGCTGTCGCCTTTTTGTGGCTTCCACGCCCTAATTTTCATTACTTCAATTAGCTTCGTGCCGTCTGGTAAACCAGCTAACAAAGCATTAAATTTTGACCAATGCAATTTCCCTTGTTCTTCAATCAAATCAATGTGATAGGCTTGCATAAACGATGAAAAAATGAACTCGCCGTCATATTTGATTGAATACAGAGGTTTTCCGTCATCTGAGTCTTCTCGTGGTTTTCTGGGGATAACATTCCCTTCCAGGTCATAGCGCTCAACTGCATCAATCGCTCTAACGCTCTTAATATGCTTGTCAAACACTTCTGAATAAATATTCAAAGCTGTTTCAAAGTCCATATTTTTAAAATCAGAGCTATTAGTGAGCTTAACCAGTGCTAACTGTGGCTTAATCTGTACTGGAAATCTGTCATCTGACCACATATCAAAGACTTTCAAGACGTTATCGAACGAAAGAAAAAGCTGGTACTCTTTTCCATTGAGCACCAGCCTATCATCCATTCTTTTGGAAATGTCAAACATTACTCAGATAGAAACTGTTTAAAATATTCATCGTTTTGACGTTCAGCATTAACTTCGTTAATTGCTTTTGAAATTTGCAAGAACACCTTGAGATAGGTCATTGTATTTTGACCAACAGCTTTATAGAGCTTTTCAGGTGTTTCATTGTCAAACATCGTTTTAAAGAACTCGTCTAAGACAGCTTTGATTTCTTGAACTGCTCCCCAAGAGTCCTCGTTAGCAATTCCGTCAATGCTATTAGCACGCTGTTTCAACTCATCAGCTTTTGCTTGCATTTCTTTGCTTTGCTCATCGCTTGGCATGAATTCAAGCGTACAATCTCCTACTACAAATTCAATCGCATCTTGCTTCGCATCAAAATTATAAACTCGTGACATATTTCAAACCTTTCTATTCTGTAATAGCTTTCTCAATTGGCTTTTTAATCCATTTGAGTGTGCATTCGAATTCTTCATAAGCTGTCGCATCACCAGAACCAGCTTTAATGCCAGAAACGTTAGCGATTTGAGTAAATGACTTCTTGCCGTTTGACTCAACTACACGATGCCATACACGACGACCATCACCGATTTCATAGCGTTTAGATGCAATTAGAGCTTGCGCCTTATCCTCCGCATCATATAGACCAGAAACAGAGTAAGCACCAGAAACAGATGTAACCGTTTCTTCTGGTGTACCATCACCGTCATAGTAACCAGTGTCATCTGTTTCTTCGTCTGTGTCGTCATCGATAGTTTCGATGTATTTAGCCAATGGTAAGAACGCATCATCACCTGGTACAGTATCTGGCGTTCCTGGATTAAACGGTGCTACAAAGTGTTTGCGTTGGGCATTTTTTTGACGTGCCATAATTTCCTCCTCAAATTTCTAATTTTGCTTGTAATTGCAATGTGTAGACGAAATAACCGTGTTCGTCTTTGCCATTAATGCCAGGTTTACCAACTGAAAGAGATAAGAATTTGTAAGAGTCGTCTGTGCTTTGCAAATCAATATCAAATGCTGATAGCTCGCCGTTTAGGAACCAAATGACATCACTTGCTAGCTGATTGACCTTACTTTTGACTGCAATTTCAAACGGTAGGCTTACTTCTCTCGTACCGTCCATATATTCTCTTTCAATCGTTCCGCCTGGAATAGCGTTGACAACCAAATCATCTTGATCATCTTTGAAATAATCTAGCCGTGCTTTTAACGGCAATTTTTTAAAACTGTTAATGTATTTTAAAAGTACTATTTGAAAGTTTTTGTTATCTTGCATCAGAACCCCATCCCTTTAGCTGCAACACGTTTCCATTTATCAACATTTGCTTCTGCTGATTTGTCATACCAAAGCTTGCCTGTACCTGGTGTTGTATACTTCTTAAATACAACAATGCCGTTTGTCCCATAAAATTGAGCTCGTGCATATACTGTATTCCAAGAAACAGCACTACCATCTATAGCTATTTGTCCGCTGGCTCGCAAAGCACCGCCCTTCATTGGGATGTACTTGTCTGTATCCATCAAAACTTGGTTAGCTAGTGCACGTTTCCCCCTCAAAACATTAGCATCAGACACCTTCCGTTCAGCGCCACTCAAATCAGCTTTTGTCCGAATGTGAAACATCAAATCACCTCTACTTCATAGCTAAAGATTTTGCCATTTAAGTAATTAGGCTCATGACTTTTAACAATGTACGTATTAGCACCATCGCTAACAGTCGCCTCATCCCAGCTGTTGTCTACCTTGACACCAGAAATGGCTGGATAAATGAAAATTGTTCCTGTTCTGTCTTTTTTCTTAGAGTTATTCGCTCCAGAAACAGAACTAGAGCGGTCAAAGCGAACGTGTTTGACCGTCAACGGTTCTGAATAAGTTAAATCACCAAAATCATTTTCTTTTTGTACTTTTTGAACAATAACAGTGTCAGTTAACAAACGTTTATCTATCATAATCAACTCCCACAAAAAGGCTAAATCCTGCCTGTTTCAGAACGTTTTCAGCATCAATCGATAAATTATATTGCTGACCGCTAAACATGCTCTCAGATGCCTTGTAATCGATTTTGGTACGTCCGATAGAAACGCTTGTCATTGTTTTCTTGTCATCAGCTGTCATGATGCCTGAAACATCCAAATAAGCAATTTGAAACGCCATAGCAAGCTTGACTGCTTGCTTACGATAATCAAAATCATCTTCAAAGTTGATAAAACGCTTGTAGATGTTTTGTGTATACATATCAATGGCAATTTCAGCACGTTTTGCTAACTTATCAAAGTTCTCAACATCATCAAAACCAAGGTCCGAAAACTCTGTTTTAGTTAAATAAGTCATGGTAACCTCCCTAAAAGGGTGTTATCACCCTCATTCTTCTGTTTTGGCTTTCTTACCACGTCTAGCTTTCTTAGGCTCTACTGTTGTTTCTTCCTCAGATACTTCTTCAGGTACTGACTCGGGTTCTTCCTCAAGCGGTACTAGCACCTTTTCAACGTCTGGAAAAGCTTTAGCTAAATCAGCATTAACATGGTCAGCGTATTCTTTATCAAGCTCAATAGTTTCATCAACCATCACGCTTTTATTGAGCGATTTAAAGAATAGATTTTTAGCAGCTTTATATTTAGCCATTATTCACCCTCATTTTTAGATTTTTTGGTACGCTTAGGTTTCTCTTCTTGTTCTTCAACTTCTTCAACAACTTCTTGTTTAAGTTCTAGAACTTCAAAACCATCTGCGATAAGTTGTACTTCAAGCTCGCTACCTTCTTGAACAGTGTAGACTTGATTTTCTTTGAAATACTTTTTCATCTGCTACCTCCTACGCTGATTTATGTGAGACATAAATACCATCTTCTTGTGATTTCAAAACAAACAAGTCGTGGTATAGACGGTTTTGATACAAGTAGCCGTCACCTTCTGTGTGTTGCCCTGGCGCAAAGAGATAGATAGAGTTAAATTTGGCTTTGGCAATAACAGCTGTTTTAGCAACAATCAAGAAATTAATATCTTTACCGTCCTCAGCTTTAACAAAACCTGTAGTGAAATCAAATTTAGTTTTGAAACGTGCATCATCCCAAACTTCGATAAGCTGCACACCGTCAAGAGAAGTGACACGGGTATCAATACCTTGTGGAGATGTAGTTGCGATTGAGCGTGTAAAGTCTTTAGAACGTTCTAAAGCATCCATCACCTCGCTAGACACGTACATAACAAGGTTAGATGCACCAAATTTACGCATTGGCAAAATAGCAGCTTTCAAAGTGCTATAGACATTTTCTGGTGTGATGCTATCTTCTGCTTTGAAATGGTTACCAGTGATTGCTGCTGTTGCAATTTTAGAAAAGCGATAAGCATCAACCTCTGGTGTTGCATGTTCTGAAATGAAAGTATTTGAAATGTTAGCCGCTGAAAGTTCTTGATTTGTTTCATCGACATCTGCTGTATCAACAAAGAACTCTACATCACGGTCAAATTCCAATGTGTAAACATTTTTGTCGTTCGATACTGTTCCAGCGTTGTAACCTTTAGAGCGTGTGTGAGTTTTATAACCTGTTACAGAAATGGTTGGAAGTTCAAAAGAACGTGCGCCAAGCCAATTTACTCTAGGGGTTTCAAGGATTGATGTTAAAGAACCTTGCATAAGGCGTTTTTCAAATTGCCCCTCATGTTTAGTAATGTAGTTAATTGACATGATTTCCTCCTTTTTATTCAGTCAATCCCAAAGCCTGTGCAAAGGCGTCTGGTGTTGGGTCTTTTGCTGCGGGATTTCCAGTAGCAAAAATACTTGGGTTAGGTGTGTCATCGTCTGCTTTGAAAAGATAAGGGTCACTTTCCTTTAATCCTGTGATGATGTCATCTAGTTTTGGCTTACCGTCTTCGTCAAGCTCAATAGTGTCAACATCAATAAATTTCATCAAGGTTGATGGATTGTGTGCGTTAGTGTCTTTCAATGCAAGGTTGATAGCATTGACCTTTTGTGTCATTGCAAGATCTGCTTCAGCATCAGCTTTGAATTTGTCATATTCAGCTTGCAATTTATCAAGCGCTTCTTTTTGTTCAGCGCTTGTATTCGCATCAGCTTTCAATGTTTCAATCTGTGTCTCAGCATTTTGCAATTGATTTTTAAGACTGTCTCGCTCTTGCGTGATAGTGTCCAAAGCTGATTTAGTTTCATTTAAATCTTTGCCATGCAAAGTAAAAACTTCTTTAGCTTGTTCATCTGTCAATCCAAGATTGATAAGGTCATCTTTTGTAAATGGCATTTTGTCCTCCTAGTCCTTTTTGTAGGTGGCTAACCCCCACCACAAAGGTAAAATCTTATTTACTTCTTCAGTTTACCTTTGAACAAAGCGGACTTTTTACCGTTTTGAACGCACAAAAAAAGCACCTAGAAAAAATCTAGGTGCAAATAAGTAAGATAACTTACCAAATATTCAGATCTACAAATTTATCAATGATACTTTCTGCTATTTTACCTTTTTGTGTAATGTTGTATGCATTGTCAAAGGCTTTGAGCTGGTAATAATCTTCCAAAGCTTCTGCAAAGTCATCATTCAACTCACCGTTTTGCAAAATTTTATCTAAATCAAAATTAGGTAAGCACTCTTTAACAAAAGCTATTTGCTTTTCGTTTAGAATTTCAACTATTTTCATTTTTCAAAACCATACTTTCTGCGAATTCTTTTTCCTGTCTTATGAGTTGTTGCAATATTCCCTGTAGATGGATTAATAACAACTGATGTATCTTTACCGATAAATTTTTGAGATGGTCTACCATACTCATCATATTTAATCTCTTTTATTTCAAGAGGATTTTTTAAAGCATCAATGATAGTTTGAGTTTCAACCTTTCGTTCAACAGCACGATCAACAAGATGTTTTGAAACGTCTTTAATTTTTATATTTTTCGTATGAATTTTGAGTTGAAAATAACCTTTCCCTTGAATAATCACGATGCAAGAAATCATGCTGATCAACATAAGCACGCATCTTTCCTTGTAAGTTTCTAAGTTTTAAGCGTTCAGATGTGATAAGTTCATCATCTCCCAGTTGACTAGCGATGTGTAGGCGCTCTTTTTGGTTTCTGATAGCACGTTCAAGTGCTCTTTGTTTGGCTTGTATACGTGCATTCTCTTCTGCTTGTTCGGGCGTTAAGTCTTTGAGATAGTCTGGGTCTTCTGGTAGCTCATTGACCCCAATAATAAAAGGTGTCAAATAATGTCCACAATGCACACCCAAACAACCACCAGCATAACCATATCCGTAGTCAGACAAAGCAAGTACCTTAACACCTTGCTCTGTATGTGTCATGCCTTCCATTGTCACTATACGACCCTGCAAAGGTGCACACATTTCTCTAGCTGTGGCTTTCTTTGAGTAGTAGTAAGTGTCAATACCCATTTCCTTAGCTGGTGCTGTGCGCATTTCGTTGTAAACTCTAAACGTTGTCGTTTTAATAACAGCTCTTGCGTACGCATCTGCTCGCCACTCTCTGCCGCCTTTATCGACAAAACCTGTAAAATTCTTCTTTTGCCATTTCATGATAGTGTCACGAATAGCTTTATCAGCTGATTTTGAACTGATAACCACTTCGGCTACGGACTTCTCAACAATTGATTTGTATGTTTTTTGAATTGACCTAGGCAAAGTCGTATTGATAAGGTTTAAGTCACTAATCGCTTGCGATGTGTAAGCTTCAAGGCTATCTGTCACGCCGTTGGCAATATATTCACCATCTCTCCTGCCTAAATCCTCTGCAAGTTGCTGTTTAGTGTCTTTGTAAACCTTTAATCCTTCGTTAGCTATAACGTCACGTAACAAGTCCTCTGCTATACCTGTGCGCTCCGTGATAATTTTAAGATTCTCTTCGTTTAGCATGTGCATATCATTCAACTTTTGCATTTGCCAAATATATGGATTTTCTTGTAAATCAGCACTACCACGAACGATTAAACGCTTAATCATATTATCAAAGAGTTCTTGCTGCATCTGAGCGTAAATATCGCTAACTCCTTGCATCTTCAAAGAGAATTGCTGGTCATTTAAGACTGGTCTCTTACTCATCGTCTTCCTCTACTTGTTTCCTGCCATAAAGCGCTAAGTCTGCATCATTTTCTGGTGGTAATTCCCCATTGATTTCAACTAGATAGTCTTTAGCTTCCTCTTCGGACACATTCAATGTTTTTTGGATGCCTAAACGTTGTGGTGCAAAGCCTGCTGATACCATTTGCATCCAATAAGCAAGCTCTGCGTTTCGGTCTGTAAAGACACCATCGTCAAGATTGACTGAAATGTCTTCTAGCTCTGGTATTTCGCCCTTGTACAGACCTGTAGCTTTACCGAGTTCGCAAATAGATACGCATAACTCTTTAATCGATTGCTCAACAAGAGCAGCAATACTATTGCGCATTTGGTATGTGTCGCTATTCTCGCTAACTACTTCGGTAGCTGTCTTCATACTCTTGCCGTCAAACGAGAACATGCCAGCAGACACGCCAATCTGCATCTCAAATAGTTTCAGACCTTCTGAAATGGCTGTAATGTAGTCGTTTGAGCGGATAGGTGTTGTAATGTCCTTAATGCTGTTAGCGTCCATATCACCACCGCCTAGCTGTGTATAGATGTTTTGGTCTGTCTCAAAGCGTCGTTTAAAAGTGATTGAACCATCTTCTCTCTGTGCTGTTAGCTTAGTTAATTGTTCAGGGATAATGACACGACGTTGACCCATTTTGACTTCCCACATGAACTCATCGTAAGTTCTGTTGATAAAGTCAATTGTCGTTTTAGCATTATCAAAGATAGATAGACCAAGCGGACTGTTGATGTCTTTGTTGTTCATTCCTGGAGTCTTGAGATACGTAAACAATGGACGTGATAAGTCTTTAAACATCGTTACTGGTTCAAGGTCTGGATACAATTCAGACAAGTTCACACGTTGACCTAATGCGTCGCTGATGTCTGACTTGTAAAGCTCGTTAGTGATACGATAATAGCTTTTATCTTTCGTACTTCCTTGCTCGTTTCCGTCAGCTGTCACCCATTCATGAAACTCTACGAGCGTGTAATACACGTTCTTTCTGCCCTCTGACTTGATTGCTTTAGTCAAGATAGCAGCATTCGACACGTCTTGCGTATTTGATTGCAACGGTAAGAATACTGGTGCTTGAACGAATGCTACACGAATTCTGTCACCATCTACATATGGACGCATGGCAAGACCACCCAACGCCAAACCGCTTTCCAAATAGCGCTCAAAATTCTTGTTAAAGCGGTCATTGTCAAGCGTGTAGCTGATGAACTCATCAACTGATTTGTTGTCTGATGTGATTTCTGCTTGTTCGTTATAAACCAAGCTAGCAATCTTCTTCGATGCTGTTCGTGCAATCGGCAAATGATTAAACTTGCGACGTTTCACATCACCCTCGCTATTGATATATTCGACGTCATCAAATTTCGATTGATAGTAAGTTAAATTATGTTGAATACGACTGTACTCCTCTTGACTGACTGCAATTTTTGGATGATCAAGAATACTGTTTAAGTTTGAAGTCTGCATGTTATACCTCCCACGATTAAAAAAGTCTTTTACTTTTTGGATTAGACCCATATTGTCCTCCTAACTGTTTCCGACACGTAAGCCAAGGATTTTAGCGTTGTCCAAGGCAAAATACTGCGATACGTCGCATGTGTGGTCATCTTCTTTGATGACGTTTGGATTATCTGACTGGATTGTCTTCTCATCCCATCTATACATGCGATGCTCTTCGATGAATATTTTATTGGCTTCCGTGTCTAAATAATAAAATCGTCCTTGAGCAAGCAATGACTGAAAACTGTCAATCATTGTCACTTTTTTAAGCTTGGCTACTGGATGCCAGCGAATAGCAAAGTCTAAATACATCTGGTTTCGCAATGCCCCCTCAGCACTATCGATTGTGTACTGTAGCACTTGCACTCTGTACTTATCCACAACCGAACGAGTAAAACTGTGTATGTCTTGTGATAATTGACTAGGCGCTTTCTTGACTACTTTCCCCGCTGGTGAATAGTAGTAAGTATCAAGCAAAATGACATTGCCTTTTGCTGTAATTCCAAATGCTCCGCAAGCTGTTGCTGACTGCTGGTGACCACCGTCAAGTGCAAAGGAAATACCAATCAGCCTATCATTAGCTGGCAAACTATCCAACGGATGAAACGTGCTCATGTTGTATACGTTGTTTCCAAGTCCGACTGGCTCGCCCAGGTAGATATATCTGTAATAATCAAAGTCATTAGCTTTAATACGTTCGATGTCTTTTAGCATTTGCTCAGTGACAAAACCCAGCTCGTCATCAAGATAGCTAGATGAGTGGCAAAGATATTCATCACGGATTTTCATAGTCTCAAACCACTTGTTAATCCAACTGTATGGATTACGTGGAGGGTTATAAGACCAAAAGAATTGTACGCATTTAGCTTTAGCGTGTTTTTGGCGCATGAAAGTAACGTTTGATTGGTCAAAATCTTCTTCGCTATCAAATTCGGCTGCTTCTTCGTACCAAACCGCAATAATATTCCCGATATCGTTTGATTTCAGCTTTTGGAAGTCGTCCTGACCGTAAAAATAAAACGTTGAGCCTGTCTTCTTATGGATAATCTTAAACGGACTAACAGTCGTCTTAAAACCGCCAAACACGCCATATAATTGCAATGCCCATTGTATTTTGTTAAACACGCTATCACGGATTGTATTGGCTACTTTACGAATAATAACAACGTTAGCTGTGTCGCCCTTTTTGATGTATTTAATCATCATGTATACAAGCTTTAATGCAATTACAGACGACTTAAACGAGTTCCGTCCACCTTTTAAAATGTTATAAGGTTCGCTTGATATCCAAACTGGCTTAAAATGTGGATTGACGTTCTTCTGTACATTAAATACCATCGTCAACCTCCTCAGCCCACTCATCAACGATGATAATTTGCTCGTCTTGCGCCTCGTTAGCATTGACTTGTTCACGCAACTTAGTCAATTCAAGTTCTAATTTTTCAGCTTGCTTAGCTGTTGGATAACGTTTCAAGATTTCTGTGATAGCTTTGATAACCGTTGCATTGTCCGCTTTCTTCCTAAGTCTTTTGACTTCGCCTGTAACTGGGTTCATCATCAAAACTTCTTCATCACGATTTCCTCTGGCAATGTCTGATAGTATACTCAACGCCTCTTCAGCATCCATGATGTTTTTCTTGTGTAATTCAGAAAGTTGATCATCAATGTACGCTCGAATTTTAGTATTTTTTAGTAGCTTATCAGCGTTAGCGCCTGCATATTTCTCAGAATATCCAGCGTTAATTGCTGCTTTCGTTGCATTTCCTAGCTTGATAAATTCATCTGCAAATCGTTTCTGACGTTCATTCATTACCTCTCCTTTCACACAAAAAATCATGAGTTAAGACTCATGATTTCATTGTAATATCAAGTTAACGTGGCTTTTTACCGTTCTTTCAAGGCGTTAGCTAACAAATGTCTGTATGTAGCACGGAAATAGTTATCAAACCAGTTGTTGAGATGTTTGTATGTTCTGTTTGGACTCCTGTAGTAAATCCTTTGACTAGCACCTATCACGTTCATTGTCTCGTATACATATACCTCTTTGAGCACTCTGACAAGTGACTCATCTGTTCTTGAGATAACCTCACTTGTGACTGTGTTCAAATTGACGTAAAACGCTGCATCTTCATTGTTATTTTCCAGAAAACAGTCTTGTATCTTTTGCTCTAGGATTGTTTTCTCTGGGTTTGTTTTATCTCTCAGAAAATACCACTTCAGCCATATGATTTCTCGTCTATGTATTACAGACAATCTTTCAAACTTCGTCTTTGCCATAACTTCACCTACAAGGTTTCCATCGCTTTAATAAACTCTTCATAGCTATTCAAAACTTTATAACAACAATCACGCACGTTAACTTCACAACCCTTGTGTTCCGCCAAATTACCCGTTTCTTCGTCAAAGATTTCAAATGTATCTTCCGCTATTGATATAATTTCATTTGCGTTTAATATCAGTTTGAATTCCTCAAGTTTATCTACATCATACGCTGTTATTTGACTTATCCATTTAACGTCACTCATCTTCAAACTTCCTCTTTTTCTACCGACTCGACAAACAAAATATGTCGCGGATTAATCAAAACATCGTTACTTGATAAAAAAGCTTTTCCTGTAAATATACCTTGTGCAATATCATTTATCAAGATTTCTTTTTCTTCACTATTCGAGTGCGTTGTAATAGTGATGTCATTAGTTAAATGTATTGTTATTTTCCACATTGTTTACCTCCTCAATTGTCAATACAAATCTGTAATAGCCTTTCTTACCACTCAAACCGCCCAACTGAAATTTAGTTGATTTAATCACGTTATCATTGTCATCAGTCCAAATTTTAGCTTCTGTCATACCATCGACTAACGCTTTAACCGTTGGATAAAGGTTTGGCGTGTCTAATCTTCGATTTGTTGGCTTATACACCGTCACAATTAAATGACATGGTCTCTCTGGACTAAAAGGTTTCATCTGCTTATCTTTCTTAGCTGTAACTTCATACATCGCTAACGCTTTAATACGTCTTGTCATGACCGCTTGCGCTTGACGATGAAATCTGTCATTGCTGTTGATAACCATGTTTTGCTTTTTTAACTTGGTATTTCTAGGCAACATGAACTCAAATTCCATGATTTACTCCGTCACAATCGCTGTTTTTCTCTTTTTCAAGAAAATCTAACTTACCCTTAAGCCTTTGAATCTCCGCTTCTCGTTTTCCTTTTTGAACGGCTGGATTATAGTTCAAGTCTCTTACTTCGTCACCAAACATGTCAAGGTTCTTATTCAGCATTCTTGTACGCTCGAATAATTCGTCAATCTTTTTAGCCTGAACATTGACTAACCAAATGTTCACGACACCAAACACAGTAACAACCACCGCAAAAAACATTTCTTTCATTTCGCTTCCTCCACAAGCTCTGGATTTTCGTAAATATTGCCTACAACTTCAAACGTGTTCCAATACTTATCTTTTAATTCTTCAAACGTCATATCAATACCGTTTGATTTAGTAGGAAGATAAGCAATGCCATACATGCCATAGCTTTTATCGTATTGAACAATGCCTTCAAAACCATCACTGTCTCTAATAACATCATTCTCAAATACTTCTTTTCCATTCTTATCAATCAAACCTGTTGATTGCATGAGTTCGCTACAATATCCAGTATCAGCATCAGCTTTTAAGAAACAAAACAAATCTGACAAGTCCTCATAATCACTTGTTGTTATCATCATGCATTCAACTTTATCATATACTCTAAATTTTGGTATCGTCATCTTTATCCTCCCAATTGTCAAATAGTAAATAAATAGCTATTTCACATTGTGCTAAGCTAGACCCTTGGCTTTCCCATTCTTTAAATTCTTTTGATTTAGGCAACCAGTCTTTAGAAGCTCCCCAATCATAATCATCTGGCTTTTCGTTGCTAAAAATACAATCTAAACAACCTACGAGTGTCATTCCGTCTTCGAACATTTCAGCAAAATAGTCCGCACGGTCTTTAACCGCTTTTGGAAAAGTGTGCTTTGGCGGCTCTACCTTGCCATCTTTAACATTCCAAGCATAAATGCCATCCCATTTTTCTTTTAAAGCATCAATTGACATAATTAGACCTCCAACTCCTCAATAGAAACATAACCAACATCTCTTAGTCTCTCTATTTCTTTATCTAATTCGCTATCAAACACAAAAGTTTTCTTGACCAACCTTATTTTTTTATGCTTACCGCAAGAACACTGTAGTCTTGTATATAACTTAATATCTTGACCATAAGCTGAATAAGTCATAACATAATAGCCGACTTTCTTATAAATGTGCTTATGGACTGATTTGATTCCTAACATCCTTTCAACCTCACCTCAATTCTACTCCTCTACAATCGTAATGTTGTATCCTATGATTTTTCGCCCGTCAGTAGTCTCGATTTTGGTTCTTCTCTCAAAGAAAGAATAATCTTTTACCTCCACACGCTCCCAGCCACAATTTCTGTTGTCGTTAGGTATATAAGCATATACGCCGTGACTAGACGCGTTGCTACTCTCCGAACAGCCATTCAAGCCTATTACAGCTAACGCTAAGCCTACTAGCACTATTAATTTTTTATTCATAATCATAATTACCTCCCCAACTATCAGCGTAATACACAATCACTTGATTTTCTTCTAAAAGCTTAATTTGTGCCTTAGCATCTTTGAGTTCAGTCTTTAACTCTGTCATTTCGGACTTGCTTTCATGCCTGCCAATGTCGTATCCAACAGCGATGCACATAAACGCTGCTAGCATAACGACTAGCCCAATTATTAAATTTTCACTTTCCATAATCGCCTCCTAAATAATCAAAGATAGCTGTTTATTAGCTTGTTCAATCTCTAAACGTAAATTTGTTTGTGGTTGCCATTGTTGCCAATAATCGTAAGCACGCTCAATGTCTTTCTTTTTCAACAAGTCATAGCGTGGAATTTTGAACAACTCTTTAAAATCTCTGGCTGCTTGACAAAACACTTTCTGTCTCAATTTGCTATCAGAATATGCTGGCGCATCATAACCACCCAAACATTTAACGACTGCTTTGTTACGTTCTTTAGTCAAATCCTGGTTGATTGACGGATTGACTGGTTGTTCTTCTTTCAAATAAACAATGTCATCACGCATTACAGCTTGTTCTTTCTTGATTTCTTTCTGCGTTTGGAACAGTTGAATAAACGCATCCTCTGGGCTGAGCGCTGTTTGTGTTGGTGCCACATAGCTACCGTGTTTTCTAATGGCCGGAAGTACCTCACTTGTCACCCAACGTTTGAATGCTTTAGCTTTTTCTTTAATTTCGGTGTTAGCGCTTTGTTTAGCAGCGCCAAAAATTAAATTGTAAACTCCTGATTCGTTGATGATGACCATATTACGTTTTTGACCTGACCCGTAGAATTGACGGGTCAGCTTATCTTCCTCATCAACATGACTTCTAATAGCTTGGTTTGTATCGCTATAACCTAAAACCTCTGCTACGTCTTTCCCTACAAAATAAGGTACTCCATCAATTTCAAGTGTACGCACTTGACCAAATTCTTCGTTATTGAATACTTGTACATCCATCATTTAAAAACCTCCTCACCATTTCGAAGCATATTGTTAGCTAAAACATGACTTGTAATTTGTCGTTGTGTTTCTGGATCTTGATAATATTTTAAAGTTGCTTGATAAGCTTGTTTAGCCTCTGTGATTTTCTTGTTCGCCCATCTAGTAAATAGTACTAGATACGTAAATCCTAAAATTCCAAATAAGATTACAATAAACTGCTCTTGTGTCATTTGCTGTTCTCCTCAAATAATTTCTCGAATTCTCGTGTGATCTTTCTCATTCCATAAGCTTCTGACGCTCTAAAATAGAAACCTTTATCATTTGTTTTCTTAAGATATAGTCGTTCTCGACATCCTGGGCAAGAAACGGACTTTCTGTGTTTCTTGATTTTTAGAACCATATACATTCCGCAAAACGGACACATGATTTCTGCTTTAACTCGTTCTTCTTTCATGCAACACCTCTAAAATGGTAAGTCGTCTTCATTAATGTCCATTGGATTAGCATTCCCAAAGTTTCTGCTAAAGTCAGGATTGGTCTGTGTTGTTTGCCCTTGGAAGAAACTTGTCTGTTGTCCTTGTGGCTGTCCAAAATTACCTTGATTTGGATTTTGATAGCCATTGATTGCGTTTTGTGGCTGTTGATTTCCAAAACTACCATTATTTTGGAAGTTGCCTTGGTTTTGGTAGCCTTGATTTTGCCCAAAATTGCCATTGTTTTGGTTCTTGGCTGGTGCATATCCATTGATTGCATCGATGATAATTTGTGGATATTTATTGCCTTCGTGCTCATTTTGACGATAGCGACCTGTGATAGTTACCAAATTTCCGACATTGTCATACAGGACATTTCCTAGCTCACCGAAAGCAATTACTTTGATGTAGCCATGCTTATAATTGCCGTCTTCGCCTTTACCATTTGCAAAGCTCATGCTTGCGGTCGTAAAGTTTTGATCGTGCTTGTTGTATTCATTGTTAAAGTTAATATAACCTTTATTCGTTACTTCCATCGCCATTGTCGCTACCTTCTTTCTTTTCTCTACTTACGCTGCTTGTAAACAATAGCGCCAAAAACATCCATAGTGGCTGTTTAAAATAAACAGCGATGAATGCACATACAAGCAAAGCACCAACATCGTGTAATAGCCAAGCTAGCCACATCATTCAACTTCCTCCACTTCTCTAACTTCCAACTCGTGCACGCCAAATTTTAAAAGTGGCGCATATCTCTCATTAAATTTAATCGCTGCCGCATATGGATTAGAAGCCTCTACTTCAGCCCCTAAATCCAATGCCGCAATTTTTCCGCTGACGTAATATTTTTTCATCCTTCAAACCCCATTTCCATGATCATGTTTTGTTGTTCATACTTAATGCCATTCATCTCCAAGAAATCTTTAAACATTTTGGCTTGTTTAACACCTCCAGGAAACGTCAAACGCAAATCAAGTGTCAACGCTTTGTCAGGCTCAAATTTTGGCTCATTTTCAGCCGTGTTTTGTGTCTCGGGTGTAATTGTATTACCTTCCAAAATCTCTCCAGTTTCAGCATTATATGCCTTGATTTGAGAGTTTGCATTTTCTTGCGCTAGACGTTCAATCTCTGCTTTACGTTCTGCCTCTGCTTTAGCTCGTGCCTCAGCTTGTTCTTTACGTAAAGCAATCGCATCTCTGTCTGATTTCATGATTTTAAGCACGTCTACAAGTGATTTGCCGTCCTCTAAATAACGAACGTAAGCGTCTGGTAGCAATTCGTAATCTTTAGCTTGCTCAACAATTGTCTCTTTACTTTCTTCAAATTCACGTACAGCTTTGTATTCTTCCAAGACGATCTGATTAATTTCCTCAAGCGTTGCTGTTTTAAGCTCAAATTTGCCTGCTTTAAAGTATTTCTTCAAGCTGTATGAGTCGTATTTATCCTCAAATGTTGACTTATCCAATTGAGCTAGCTCACATTTCTCTTCGAAAGCAGCACGTACTGCGTCAACTCGTAGCAATCGTTCCTGTTCATCGATTGCATTTAAGCCTTCTGTCATTTTTTTGGTCACTTCATCAATTGGCGTTAATACTTTTTCTTTATACCACGCTTCAAAATCGTTATAAGGTAAATTGAAAATACCTTTGATTTCTTTACGTTTAGCTTCTAAAGCTTTAGTTAGATTGTTGTAGGTTGTGCGCTCGTTATACGCCTCTTTATAGGTTTCTGCTGTTATTTCTCGATTTGAGTATTTAGCAACGGCATCAGCAACTTGCGCCTCAATACTTTCACGGTCAATTTTGATGACCGCTGGTGTGAAATCAATATTAATTTCTGTCAATGTACTATTTGTTACGTCTTTCATCTTTATCTCCTTTATAGATCATTAAAATTTATTTGATTTGGATTTGGATTTTGTTGTGGCATCAATGATTTGATGTAATTTACCACTTCGTTAAAATATCCGCTTGGAACAGCTCTAAAATCGTTGATGTTGTAACGAACCAAAATACCACTTGCTACAATATCTGGGTTTTGGTTAGTCATCTGTGCAAGCCGATTGATGCCGTTGTAAATCTGCTGCAATTGATTATCGTTGATGTATTGCGTTTGCTGTTTTGTGTTCGCACCCTGCTTTTGCTGTTTCTGATATTCATTCGCATCAGCATCTTTAGCATCATCAATTAAGAAAATACCGTTTAAGGCATATTTTCTGGCATAGCTTGACGCAGAACCTGTAATTTGCGACGCATCCATACCTTTTTTCTTTTCCTCCTCACGGGCTCTTGCCTCAACCGTAATTTTTTCGCCTGTATTTACATCAACAAAATCAAATGTAGCTACTAGATAATATCTATCACCAACTTGCTCAATGACATCTTTTCTAAAGAAAGCTGTACATTCGTTTTCCCACAACAATGGCTTTATAGCGTTCAAAATATCCTCAGCATTCCTGTAGCTATAGCCTCCAAATTTGTTATATTGACCTTTAGGAACGTTTAAAACTTTTTGGATATTAAGGAGTTTTTTATAAATCGTTACATTTTCCATTCCTGGTACTCCAACTGTTCTTCTTTCCAACGATCATAAGCCTCGTCTTCGTCATCTTCTTGAAAGAGTGTGCCATAATTATTTTGACGTTCTAACAAATCATCATAATCATCTGTACCAAAAAGCCCATACTTCATTCTTCGCTCTCCTTGAACTTCGTTTCACTTAACCCAACCCAACGGACAAGGATGCAAGCGTAATTCTCTACGTATGTATAGCCATGTACTTCACTTCTCCATTGCGGATTAGCTTTAATATCTTCATTTAGTTGTTCTGCCGCTTTAATTATTCGAATTGTATCAATAATATTGCCAGACACGTATTCTTTTTTTGTAATGTATTCTTTATAAAATTCCATGCTTACTCCTCGTCCTCATCTGGAAACAATGTATCACCTACTGCCTCTGCTGCATCTTTACCATCCAACACATCTTCAAGAATATGCGAGAAGACGTGCATTGTTTCAAAGAATATCAATTTATGTTCTGGCTGTTCAATAATCCCAACCTCGTGTAACCCAATTGCTAGCGTTGATGCTCCGTGCATAAACGCTTGTAGTTCTTCGATACGTTTCAAAGTTTTGTGTTCTGCTAAAATTATTTGTTTTAAATCTGACATTGTGTTCTCCTATTTTTGAAATTCTCTGTATAAGCTAATTTGATGCTCTCTGCTTTCCTCGTCATCGTCCCAAAGTTCGGCGGCTGCTATCAGCATTTCCAAGAAGTCGTTATCAACCTCAACTGGTTTACTACTCCCTTGCTTTAGCTGTTCAGCAGCTCTCAATTGCTCAACGTTTGTAATACCTTGCGAACGCATGCGAACTAGGATACCAACGACGTAATTTAAGAATAGCTTTCCGTTTCTAACAGATATCTTCAAAGCCTCGTTGATTAATTCAACAGGATAGCCGTCCTCTTTAACCAGCTTTTGAATGTCTTCCAGTTCGAACGGTGAAAGCATACGACCAAAATTAGCTTCAAAATTATTAATAAGTTCCTTTAATTCCATTACACCCACTTATTAATTATTAGTAATTATTTATTATTAATATTTATTGTTAGTTAGTATTTGTTAGTGTTAGGTTTTACAACTTTGTAAAATACAACTTTGTAAAATACAACTTTGTAAAATACAACTTTGTAAAACCTAATTTTGTAAAGTTTGATTGAGATTTGTTTTTAAACTCTCAAATATTTCATCACTAATTTTCCTATCAGCACAAAATCTAAAGTATTCAACACCTTTACCTCGTCCCAAAGACTTCTTATAAGTCCTAACATATCCAGCATTTTCAAGCTCTTCTAATGTATTTCTGACACTAACAAGACCATCTTTTGAGCGTTTAACCAATTCTGTAGGATATACACGCCACTCGTCTTTGTTACTGAGAATGACCAACAACAATCCTTTGGCTTTATTTGATAAATCTTTGTCTTGTATGAATTCATTACTGACAGCTGTATAGCTACTTGTTAACGTTTTGAAAGATATATTGCATCAGCTTGCCTCCAATTGTTTCTCGTTAATCGCTTTTAAAATGTTATAAACTTGATGACCCGCTGGGATGACGTAGTCAGTAATGTCCTCAAGTTCCGTACCATCAGCCATTACGTGGATTATTTTGTAATGCTTTTTAGCCATAGTTTCTCCTTTCTTGCTTGAGCCAAAACATTCAATGTGTCTGTAAGTGTTAAACCAATTAAGCTTGTAATAAGTACCTCGCTTAATTGATAATGTTTTCGTTGCCAGTTTCTCACTAGCATTTCTTGTGTACTATTAAGTTCGTTCATGTTATAATTTAGTTAGTTATAATTTGTTAAACACTTCATGAATTTTTGTTCATAAGTGTTTTTTATTTTTTATTTGAACGAATTTTCGTTCACGTCGTTAAAAAATTAAGCTGGCGATGCAGCTGGTGAAAATAGATATTTTAAATCATACTCTGGGAAAAATTTTTGTTGAATTTTAACCGCTTCATCAAATTTAAATGGATATGTCCCATTGATTTTATCCCTTACCGTTTGAGCTTTGATACCTAGATAATCAGCAATATCTACAAGAGCCACCTCTTTCTCAATTCTAGCTTGTTCAATGTTTAACATTTTACTTCTCCTTTCTTTAAACGAATTTTCGTTTAATTTGCTATTTTTTTAAGCCATTCCTTAGGCTCACTTAGATAATAAACTAATTTTCGTTCATTGTCAAGAGGAAACAAATATTTTTTCGTTTATTTTTAAATAGACAAACGAAAAATCGTGTGTTATAATCATTTTATAAGGAGTGTAAGATAATAAATGAACGAAAAAGAACTACGAGAACTTATAGAGCGGCGCTATGGTAGTGTCAGACAATTTTCAATAGAAATTGATATGCCAGCGTCTACTATTAACTCTATTTTAAAAAGAGGTATTGCAAACTCAAATGTTGAAAATGTATTAAAAATTTGTTCAGCATTAGGGATTAGACCTGAAATTTTTTCTTCTCTTATAGAAAATACTGATGATAAATATAAAGAGATTGTTTCTATTTATAAGAAACTTGATCAAACAAGACAAGAAAAGGTTTTAAACTTTGCTAGCGATCAACTCGCTGAACAGGAACAAGAAAATACTGTTTCTTCTATTTTTAGCAAAAAAGAAGATGACGACGAATACATCACCGACTATGTTCAAGGTTTAGTAGCTGCTGGACGTGGTGTCTTCCAAAACGATAATCTTTATATGGAAGTTAAGTTAAGAGCTGATGATGTACCAGAAGAATACGATACAATCGCTAAAGTTGCTGGTGACTCAATGGAACCATTAATAAAAGATAATGACTTGTTGTTCATTAAAGTAACTAGTCAGATTGAGCCTAATGAGATTGGTGTATTCCAGGTTAATAACAAAAACTTTGTTAAAAAGCTAAAACGTGACTACGACGGTAGATGGTATTTGCAAAGTTTGAATGACAAATACGAAGAAATTTACCTATCAGAAAACGACGACATCCGAACAATCGGAGAAGTCGTTGATATTTACCGAGATTAAAAAACTACGTGCAAAAGACTGAACCACGTTAAAAGCTGGAGGAGGATTTTATGGCTAAGAAAGGCAACCAAAAGAACTCTAAATTAACGATTTGGGTTCTTGGGTTTATCCTAGTCTGTCTTATTATCTACCTTTTATCAATCGTTATGCCGATTGTTTTAATTGGTGGTATTGTTGGTGTTTGGTATTTTACCAAGAAAAAGCCAGACACCAGCAAACGTAACATTTCAGCAATTGTGGCTGTCGTTGGATTGTTAGGAAGTGTTTTTTTAACATCTAATACTTTAAATGCTAAAAAGACAAGCGTTCCTAGCGTGCCATCTGTTTCATCTGTAAGTTACTCTTCATCTAAGAAGAAAAAACAGAAAACCGAGGACACTTCAGCAAGCGCTATAGAGTCATCAATTCTCAAAGAAGTAGCAAGTTCATCAAGTACTGAGGCATCCTCAGAAGAAAGTGCGCCTGATATAACAAAAGACAATATGCCTGCCATTATTGAACGTGTTCAACAACGTTTGTCAGAAGATGGCTTTGATATGACAGGATATAATCTAACTTATGATGATACAATTTTGTATCTTGTTGTACCAGACGAAACAAAATACTATGATAAGACTAAACTTCAACAATTCGCTGACGGATTTCAAAATAAAGTCCATTCATACTTTAATGGTTGGGCTTTAGAAAACAATTATAACTATAATCGTCCACCGCTTTTGGTTATTAAAACACAAAGTGGTGATCGCATTGCTAGCGAAACACTTTCAGGAAGTATGAAACTTAAAAAATAAATAAAAAATCCTCATGTTCTCCATCGCCAAACTTTGAACATGAGGAAAGATAAAACTACAAGAAAAACAGGCATTAAAAAGCCCTTTTTCTTGTACCCATTTTATCATTTTTCAACGATAATTGAAAGAGGTACAAATATGAACAAAGTAGCTATCTATGTACGTGTATCAACCACAAACCAAGCCGAAGAAGGCTACTCTATAGAGGAACAGATAGACAAGCTAAAAGCATATTGCATGATTAAAGATTGGAGTGTATATGATGTCTATGTAGATGCTGGTTTTTCTGGTTCTAATATCAAAAGACCAGCTATACAAAAGCTTATCAAAGACACAAAAAGGAAAGTCTTTGATACCGTTTTAGTCTATAAACTTGACCGACTAAGCCGAAGCCAAAAAGACACATTATACTTAATCGAAGATGTTTTTTTAGAAAATAAAATAGACTTTGTCAGTCTACTTGAAAACTTTGATACTTCTACAGCTTTTGGGAAAGCTATGGTAGGTATTTTATCGGTGTTTGCTCAATTGGATAGGGAGCAAATTAAAGAGCGTATGCAATTAGGTAAATTAGGGCGTGCTAAGTCTGGTAGGCCTATGATGTGGGCTAAAGTCGCTTATGGCTACACTTATCATATTGGAACAGGTAAAATGACCGTTAATCAGTCGGAAGCTATTATTGTAAAAGAAGTGTTTAGCTCATATTTGAATGGACGTTCAATCACTAAATTAAGAGATGATTTAAACGAGAAATACCCAAAAACACCAGCTTGGAGTTACCGCACTATAAGACAGATGCTTGATAATCCTGTATATTGCGGTTACAACAAATACAAAGGTCAGGTATACCCAGGAAACCACGCGCCTATTATTTCCAAAGAAATATACAACCAAGTCCAAGACGAGCTTAAAATTAGACAACAAAAAGCATATGAGCACAACAATAATTATAGACCGTTCCAATCAAAATACATGCTTTCTGGTATTGCACAATGTGGCTACTGTAAAGCGCCTTTAAAAATAACATTAGGCACAATCAGAAAAGATGGAACACGTTTTAAACGCTATCAGTGTGTTCAGCGTACACCTAGAAAAACAAAAGGCGCTACCGTCTACAACAACAATGAAAAATGCAACTCAGGATTTTATGAGAAAGACGATATAGAAGCATACGTCCTAGAGTCTATTTCCAAGCTCCAAACAGACTCTAATTGCATAGATGAGCTATTTAATGACGAACCAGAAAAACTTGATAGAGACGCTTTAAACAAAGAAATAGAGACACTCTCAAATAAGATTAGTAGACTCAATGATTTATACATTAATAATTTAATTACGCTTGATGATCTAAAAACAAAAACAGATACTTTACAATCGAAAATAGATATTTTAAAAGAAAAGCTAGAAAAAGACCCAGCTTTAGAACGACAAAAAAACAAGCAAAAGATGCTTAAAAAACTAGACACTAAAGACATTTTTAAAATGGATTACGAAGAGCAAAAGATGCTTGTCAGAGCGCTTATTAACAAAGTTCAAGTGACTGCTGACAGTATCAAAATTTTATGGAAAATTTAACAAATTTAGTATCATTCATTTCCACAAGTGTAAAAGCTTCTACAGACTTTTTACGTAGTTTTTTCCAAATGTTTTTCATTAAAAATTTCCTCCCATATTTTGATACATCGGCAAAAGCATT
>SKEK01000307.1_pt1 | contig 29298 bp, 28 predicted proteins | sample 4826761 | NCBI WGS metagenome assembly SKEK01 (sample SAMN11008811, study PRJNA524170) | human gut metagenome | biome: Human fecal sample; material: Feces; isolation source: fecal sample from pouch patient p32 | host: Homo sapiens | place: Israel: Tel-Aviv | collected 2015-10-13 | reverse complement strand
CCCCGTCGGCGCTGCTTTCCGCCGCGCCGCCAAAGCTGCGATCCAGTACCGTGGCCGGAAGCCACGGTGCCTGAATCGGTTTGCCTTGCGCCGGTTTAGCATGCATGGTGACGGCAAAGCTCTCCGCCGCGCGCGCCGACTCACTTGGCGCACCCGACACCGGTTTGCCGTTGCCCTTCGGTACGGCCGCTGCGAGCTGTTTCACCAACATCTCCGCAATCCCCAGATGGCTTTTCTTGCTCATCTCCGAGGCCAATTGGCCATCATAGAAGGATTGGTAAAAGTCTTGCTGGCGACTGCTGAGTGGCGAGTCGGGGTCACGCATAGCATTGTTTGCCTGACGCATATGCTTGAGCACGGTCTGCAAGAACACCGCTTCAAACTGCTGTGACACCTGACGTAACGCTTGCTGCTGATCGCGGTTGCCCTTGATGTTTTGCAGCTGGTGCACATCGTTATACAGGAACGAGGCTTGCGCCTCGTCCGGAGAAATCTCCATACTCATATGACAATCAGCTCGCCTTCCAGCGCGCCGGCCTGTTTGAGTGCCTGCAAAATCGACATCAGATCGCTCGGGGTCGCGCCCAAGCTGTTGATGGCATCGACGATCGTTTTCAGTGAAGTGCCAGCCGGCCAGACAAACGCCTTGCCACGCTCTTCGTTCACGCTGACATTCGACTGCGGGGTGACCACCGTCTGCCCATTCGACAACGGGTTAGGCTGACTGACCCGCGAGTTCTCGACAATGTTCACCGTCAGCGAGCCGTGGCTGACCACCGCTGGACGCACGCGCACGTTCTGTCCCATCACGATAGTACCGGTACGGGCATTGAAGATAATGCGTGCTGGCGTTGGCCCTTCCGCCACCTTCAAGTTCTCCAGCGCCGCCATAAAACTCACGCGCTGGCTCGGATCTAACGGCGCCCGCATCACCACTTTGGCATTACTCTGCGCATTGGCAACCCCTGGGCCCAACACGCGGTTAATCGCCATCTCGATGTTACGCGCCGTGTTAAAACCCGGCTGTTTCAAATTCAGAACGATGTCAGGATTGGTCAGGAATGAAGACGGAATTTCGCGCTCAATCAGGGCGCCGTTCGGGATCAAACCAGCAGTCGGGATATTCACGGTGATCCCACTGCCACTGGCGCCCTCGGCATTCAAACCACCCACCACCAGATTACCTTGTGCCATGGCATACACTTGGCCATCGACCCCACGCAGTGGCGTCAACAGCAAGGTACCGCCGCGCAGACTCTTAGCATCCCCCATCGAAGAGACCGTAATGTCCAGCGCCTGACCTTTCGCTGCCAGTGGTGGCAAGGTCGCGCTGACCGCAACCGCGGCCACGTTTTTCAGTTTCGGATCGGCATTGGCCGGCAATTGCACCCCGAACTGGCTTAGCATGTTTTTGATCGACTGTGAGGTGAACTTGGTTTGGCTCTTATCACCCGTACCGCTAAGACCGACCACCAAGCCGTAACCGACCAGCTGGTTTTCCCGGATCCCCTGTACGTCCACCATATCCAGCAGTGGCGCCGCCACGACTGACATGCTGCCAAGCCACAGAGCCAGCAGCCAATAACATCTCTTCATTATCATCCTCAGATCGGGAAGAACGGGCTGTTAAAGAAGCGGGTCAACCAACCTGCCGAGTTGGAGTCAGCCAGTGCGCCGCGACCGGAGTAAGTGATCCGCGCATCCGCCAGACGCTGCGACGACACGCGGTTCGTCCCGTCGATATCATCCACCCGCACCAAGCCGTTGAGACGGATATACTCGTCACCTTGGTTCAGACGCAGCCACTTCTCGCCACGCACGCGCAAAATGCCGTTCGGCATCACTTCATACACCAGCACGGTGATGCTGCCGGAGAGCGAGTTTTGCTGCGAACTGGTGGAGTTACCTTTAAAGTCGCGATCGGCGCCCAATGACGACGCCGCTTTCGGGTACTCACTGCCAAACAAGGTGGCGGCACCGATGCTGGTGTTGCTCTCTTTGCCAAAGCTGGTACCAGCCTTCTTGCTGGAGCTGGTCTGCTCTTGCAGTACCACCGTCAGCACATCGCCAACCCGGAACGCGCGCCGGTCCTGAAACAGTGCCATGTTGTAATCGGTACTGAACAGGCCACCGTCCTTGTCCCTTTCCATCGCTGGCAATTTCATCGGCGGTGGGGTGAATTCATCTTCCCCCGGATACGGGCCGATTGGCGGGTGTGCACACCCGGCCAGCAATAGGGTTAACAGAACCAGAACGCGTCTCATCTTAGGTTTACTCTCTCTTTATTCGCCACGTGCGCCGCTCGTCACGCTAATTACAGTGACTGACTCACAAACTTCAGCATCTGATCGGCACTGGAAACCACTTTGGCGTTCATTTCATAAGCGCGCTGAGTGGTGATCATGTTCACCATCTCTTCCACTACGCTCACGTTGGAGCCTTCCAGTGAAAACTGCTTAAGCTGACCCAACCCATTTTCACCGGCCACCCCTTCATTCGGCGCGCCACTGGCACCGGTTTCTTTGAACAGGTTGCTACCGGCCGCTTCCAGACCGGCTGGGTTGGTGAAGTTCACCAGAGTGATTTGGCCCAGCTCTTGCGGCTGCGGATCATCGGCGCTGGTATAGGTCACGGTGCCATCGGTACCCACCGAGAAGCTGGTCGCATTTTCTGGGATTTCGATATTCGGGCTCAGCGGCAGACCGCTGGAGTTCACCAGCATGCCTTCGGCATTACGGTGGAACTGGCCGTTACGGGTATAGGCCATGGTGCCATCCGGCATTTCAATCTGGAAAAAGCCCTGACCTTGAATCGACATATCGGTCGGCACGTCAGTTTGCTGATAGGCACCGGTCTTCATCAGCTTTTCGGTACCCACCACACGCACACCGTTACCCAACATCAGACCACCTGGGGTCTCATTTTGCTGATCGGCCATACCACCTGGCTGCTTTTTGATCTGATAGAACAGATCTTCAAACGCGGCGCGATCTTGCTTAAAGCCGATGGTGTTCACGTTCGCTAAGTTGTTGGAAATCACCTGCATCTGGACATCTTGTGCCGCCAGACCGGTTTTACTTACCCATAATGCTGCATTCATTCTGTTATGCCTTACTCACGGATCAGACGATTACCGGCAGTGGTTAAATCCTCTGCGGTTTTCATCATCTTGACCTGAAGTTCAAAGTTACGCGCCAAAGTCATGTTGCGGATCATCGCGTCAACCGCGTTGACGTTGCTGGACTCCAAATAGCCGCTGGCCACCTGTACGCCGTCATCGGCAGGAGCACTGCTGTTATCCAGCATGCGAAACAGGCCATCGGGGCTTTTCGCGATTTGATCGGGTTTCGGATTGACCAATTTGAGCTGACCGGCTTCTTGCATCAGGCCGCCATTCGGCGCCACGATCGACAACGTGCCGTCTTTCCCCACGGTCAATTGGCTGTATTCCGGCAACACGATCGGGCCGTCGGTGCCCATGAGCGGATGGCCATTGACGCTCAGCTCGCCGGCATCGTTAGTGGTGAAGTTACCGGCGCGGGTATAGGCTTCGCCTTGTGGGGTCTCCACGGCAAAAAAACCGTCGCCCTGAATGGCCACGTCTAACGGACGATCGGTTCGCTGCAGCGCGCCACCAGAAAAGTCCGAGCCCAGCGCTTGCTCACCGACCAGTGCCCGCGTTTGGTAACCTGCGCCACGCAACAGCTCAGTGGACGCCTGCTCCAAGTCAGCGCGAAAACCGGTGGTGTTCACGTTGGCCAGGTTGTTGGCCTGCACCTGCTGTGACATCAGGGTTCGACGCGCACCAGACAGCGCAGTAAACAGCAATTTATCCATGACTTAAGCCGCGCCTTACAGAGAGTTGAACAGGATCTTGGTCATCTCATTGGCGACCTGAATCGACTTGGCATTGGCCTGATAGCTGCTCTGCGCGCCCATCAAACCGACCATTTCATCGGTGATGTTAACGTTGGAGTTCTCATAACGACCGGTCAAAATGCCGCCCAACTGACCTTCCCCTGCCACGCCCGTCATCGCCTGACCAGACGCAAACGTTTCGGTCCAGCGGTTACCACCGGCCGGTTGCAGACCTTCGTTATTGGTAAAACGCGCCAGTTGCAGCTGACCTTGGCTGACTTTTTCGCCGTTGGTATAACGGGCTACGACGGTACCGTCTGACTCAAAAGACCAGTTGGCAAACTTACCCGCCGCATAGCCATCGGAGTTCACGGAGTTGATGCTAAAGCCACCGCCATACTGGGTCATGGCACTCATGTTCAACTTAACCGTGTTACCACCAGGTACAGCAATAGTTGTCTCACTTGGATCGGGTGATGCCAGTTTTCCCGTATTATCAAATATTAATTTTGTTGGAGCTGGCAGTGGTTTTGCAGGGTCCTTTCCCGGATCTACAATGGAATACATATCCCACTCACCTTCTGCCGTTTTACGGTAGTACTGGGTCACTTGATGCTCATTACCCAGCTTGTCATATACCTTCACGGTACTGGTGGAGTTGTAGGTAGACGGATCGTTGATATCAAACGGTTTTGCTGCATCAATAATTGGCGCCCCCGAATCCAAATTCAGCCCCAGCGAGCCTTTGGTGCTGGCCTTGGGTGCTTGATCCGTTTTGTCGATGGCGATCGGCTGACCGCCTTTACCCAGCAGCAACGAGCCATCGGGGCTTACCAGATTCATCATGCTTGGGTTGTTCTTATCCTGGCGGGTATCGAAGATCCCAGCGCGGGTATAAAACTTCTGACCGTTGTTCTCGACCACAAAAAAGCCATCGCCGTTGATCGCCAGATCGCCGTTACGGTTAGTGGTGGTCATACTACCGGTGGCAAAGCTTTGACGGATGTTGGACACCGCCACACCGTTAGCTTGGCCGCCACCGAAAGTGGCAGAGTAAACATCCTGAAACTCGGTACGAGATGATTTAAAACCGGCGGTTGAACCGTTGGCAATGTTGTGGCTGATGGTGTTCATCTGCTCACTGGTCGCTTGCAGACCGCTCAGGCCAATATTAAAAGACATACAAACTCCTGAAAAATCTTAGGTGATCAGATGAGAGAAAATGGGAATGGTTTACGTGACTGAGCCATCGCCGGCACCGTGTCGGAATCTGCGATTTCACACATGTCATAGATAGACATCCGGCCAACACCAGCCAACTCCAACTGATTCGGGACGTCGGGATTTTTACTGATATGAAACGCCTGCACTTTAGCGGCCAGCAGCATAGGCTGGCTCCAAGCGTCAGAGCCATTCTCAGCCAACACTTCAAATTTGTATTTACCGGCACCCAACTTATCGCCGTCGATGTCGAACTTCACTAAGCCGGCCGACTGCGAACCTAAATCCAACGTATCAACCAACTTGCCCTTTTCGTCGTACACCGCCACTTTGACGTTATCAGCCGCTTTATCCAGACGAATACGACCATCAATTTTCTGGCCTTCTTTTACCTCCAGCGCATTGTTGACTTCCATCAACACGCTCTTGCCAATCAAGCTGGCACTCTGCAGCATCTCCACATTGCTCATGCCGATGTTGAGATTCAGCGTGCCTCGCTTGACATCCTCCAGACTCGACACCGCCGACATCATGCCGAGCTGGGTCAGGTACTGGGTTCCGTCCATCGGGTTGAGTGGGTTCTGGTTGCGAATTTGCGCCACCATCATGGTCATAAAATCGTTTTGGTTCGGGTTCATCCCGTTTTGGCTTACCGCGCCCTGCGGCATGACATCATCAGCCGAAGGCTGGTTGGAAGACTGTACTCGGGCCAGACTCATGAGACGTCCTTAAAATCAGATAATCGAAAACGTAAGCCGAACCCACTTAGGCCGGATTGCCCAGACGCAAGATCCCTTGCTGCATGCTGCGCACGCGGGATAGCACATCCACGTTGGTTTCAAAGCTGCGTGACGCTGCCATCATGTCCGCCATCTCTTCCACGATGTTGACGTTCGAGACGAACACATAGCCGTCTTTGTCGGCTTGCGGGTTTTTCGGCTCATAACGGCGCGTTAATGGCGCTTGGCTCTCTTCGATCCCGCGAATGTTCACTTTGGCGGTCGCCAGACCACCGTGCGCGGTATTCCCCATAATGGTCGAGAACACCGGCCGACGCGCTCGGTATGCCTCTGCTGCGCTACCGGCCGTAACATCCACGTTCGCCATGTTACTGGCCACGGTGTTGAGTCGTACGGTTTGCGCGGTCATCGCCGAACCGGCGATGTCATAAATATCTCCGAATGACATCGGTTACCTCATTACTGTCCGGTAATTGCTTGCTTTAACCCGCTGAAGGTCATGTTCATGAAGGTCAAGCTGGTCTGAAAGTCCATCGCGTTACGCGCAAACTGCGCCTGCTCAACACCCTGATCAACGGTGTTGCCATCTTTCGATGGCTGATACGGATTGCGGTACATGGCCACATAATTCGGTTCGGCCGCTGCACGGCTGCCAAACTCGGCGCTCATTGACGAGCGATTAATCTGCCGCATCACATCTTTAAAACTGATGTCGCGCGCCTTGTAATCTGGGGTATCCACGTTGGCGAGGTTACCGGCCAGAACCTTGGCCCGTTCAGTGCGAAAATCGAGCGTGTGCGGAAAAACACCCAGCGCTTTATCAAAACTCAGTGACATGTTCTGTCCCCCTGCAAACAACGTGAATAAGCCCTGTCTCTTAGCAATTAACACGCCAATTTTTTAACCATCTGGATTACAATGCGCAAAACCGCGCACAGATTCCCCAGGCAACCGCGCCCGGTCAGTAGCGGAAACTGTGCTCCCTGCGCATTAAAGGAGACGCCATGTCCATGCTGGCTCGATACTTCGGCTTGCTGCCGGCCCTGCTGCTCGGCAGTGCCCCTCTGTGGGCGGCCGTGACCCCCGCCGAACAAGTGACGCAATTTATCCAACAGGACGTGACATCGTTCGCAAAAGCACAAAAGAGTCAGCAGTTTGACGTTAAGCTGCGCAACATGCCGGACTTCCCAGAGTGCGCCACGCCGCCGCAAATTCAGCGCCTGAGCGAGGACCCTCCGGCCGGTCGCGTCAGTTACGAAGTGCGCTGTAGTGCCCCCAAAACCTGGCGTTTGCATGTCAAAGCCGATGTTTCCATCTTGCTGCCGTTGATTTTTGCCAGCCGTAACCTTGAGCGCGGCCAAGTGCTGAGCGCCGGCGATCTGAGCGTTAAAGCCACCGATATCGCGTTTTTACGCCAAGCCTATTTCACCGATCCACAGGCGCTGATTGGCCAGACATTGCGCCGCAATCTACCGGCCGGTCGCCTGATTAACCGCAATATGCTGACCGCACCGGATCTGATTAAGCGCGGCGATGAAGTGGTGATCTTGGCGCAAAAGGATGGGGTCAGTGCCTCAATGAAAGGGATTGCGCTGGAGGATGGCAGTCAGGGCAAAAAAATTCGGATTCAAAACAGCATCAGCGGCAAGGAAATTCGGGCCCGAGTGAGTGGACCGGGTCAAGTTATGACCGACTTTTAACCGTCAGTGCCGGATTTTTGCCGCTGCCGCCGGCAATTATGTGCCACAAATAAAAAACGGCCGAAAAAAGTGCGCTCTGATTTAAGTTAGGCCAGTAGCCGGTCGCCGTATATAATCAAGCGGTCAGATGCCACAGCCAAACTCACGGCGGCGCACTGACTTCACCGATGACGTTAAGGTAAGCACCACCATGATGCCTACACTGCCTAATGCAAAAGGAGCAACCATGATTGGTAAAGTACAGCGTGACGTGGCCGTCAGCACCGTACTGACTCCGGCCAGCGGCACCGCCCAGAAAACTCCCGCAGCCAACAGCAAGCCGGTTGAGTCCGTGGCCCTGAGCCGCGATCTGAAAATGCTGGAACAAGCGCAGCAAACGCCACGTCCGGCGGAAGTAGATTTAGAGAAAGTCGCGAAGATGCGTGCCCTGCTGGCGCAAGGTGGCTTGAGTATCAACACCGATCGTCTGGCTGACAGCCTGTATCAACATTACAAAGGCTAAACCACGCTATGGATCGTAAGTCTCGCGTTAAAGCGCTGCTGCAAACACTGGCGCACGATGTGCGTGATTATCAGCAACTGCAACCGCTGTTACAGCAGCAGTATACGTTGATGCAACAGCGCGATAGCCGTGGCTTAACTGACAGCAACCACCAGTTGCAACCGCTGCTGCACACCTTGCAGCAACGCGCGACCGAACGTTGCCAACACCTGCAAGCGCTCGGCCTGCCCGCCGATGACCACGGGATGCAAGCGCTATTTCGTGCCTTGCCAGAACAGCTCAGCGCCAGTGCTCAGCAGCAATGGCAACAGCTGCATCAGCTGATCCAAGCCTGCCAGCAGCAAAATAGCCGTAACGGCAAACTGCTGGCGCAGCAAAAACAGCTGGTCACCCAATTACTGAAACCGGATGCGGGACTGACCTACGCACCGCGCTAAGCCAGTGTCATCTGCAATAACCTACGCCGCTTCGTGTTAACGGCACGCCTGCTGACGACGCAAAAAACGCTGTCCCGACAGCTCATCTAACACCCGCTGCTCACGCTTCGCTTCGCGCTGTAACTGCTGTTGCTGCAACTTTTGCAGCAAGGTATCGCCTTTTTTCAAATTCAGATGCTGATGCAACACCCGCTCACGGGCGGCACGCAACTCGGCTTCCGCCAGCGCCAGCTCTTGCTGCTGTAATTGGGTGATCAGGGAAAGTTGGTTACGAAAGCGGCCAATGCCTTTTACCAGTAGCGCACTGGAGCCATTGCCGCTACCGAGCGCATATTGGGTCGAGACCTGCTGCAACAATTCCAAGCGCTCGGCGTGCGCCTGCTGCTGGCGCTGCCAACTGCCCTGCTCAGACTGTAACTGTTCAAATCGCTGCTGCTGCTGCTGATACCAGGCGTGCAACACGCCGTGCTGACGAGACATAACGCAAGACCGCTCCTCGAAAACTCCACCTCAGGCCAACGAATTCACCGTGTGGCCACTGACGGCTGGCTGACGCTCACAGGTCGGCCAGCTGCCGGTTAGCGCAGTTGCAATAACTGTTCCGTACTGTCGGCGAGGGTGACTTTTTCTTGCATGCCTTGCTGCAGATAGGCACAGATCGCCGGATAACTGGCAATCGCCGTATCCAACTGTGGATCTTGCCCCGGTTGATAGCCGCCCAAGGCCAGTAAGTCTTGCACTTGGCGGTAACGGGAATAGCGTTGTTTGACCAACTGCGCCTGACGCAGGTGCTCAGGAGATACAATTTGTGGCATGGCACGGCTGATCGACTGCTCAATATCGATCGCCGGATAGTGGCCACTTTCGGCCAAGGTGCGGTTGAGAACGATGTGACCGTCTAAAATCGCGCGCGCCGCATCGGCAATCGGATCTTGCTGGTCATCACCCTCGGACAGCACAGTATAAAAGGCGGTGATCGAGCCTTTGCCGTGTGCGCCGTTACCCGCGCGCTCCACCAATTGTGGCAACAGGCTAAATACCGATGGTGGATAGCCTTTGGTGGCTGGCGGTTCACCGACAGCCAACGCAATTTCCCGCTGCGCCTGCGCGTAACGGGTTAGTGAGTCCATCAACAGCAGCACATCATGGCCGCGATCGCGGAAAAACTCGGCAATTCGGTGGCATAATACTGACGCCCGCAGCCGCAGCAGTGGCGGATCATCGGCTGGCGAGGCTATCACAACCGCATTTTTCAGCCCTTCACTGCCCAGCGAATGCTCAATAAATTCGCGCACCTCACGGCCACGCTCGCCAATTAAGCCCACCACGGTAATTTCGGCGGTGGTGTTGCGGGTCATCATCCCCAGCAGCACACTTTTACCCACCCCACTACCGGCAAACAGACCCAGACGCTGACCCTTACCGACACTCAGCATGCCGTTGATGGCGCGCACGCCCACATCCAACTGCTCACTGATCGGCTGACGGATCAACGGGTTAATGCTCTCACCTTGCAGGTGAATACGCTGATCGGTTTGCAGCGGGCCACGGTTATCCAGCGGCTCACCGACACCGTTCAAAATGCGGCCCAGCAAGCCATAACCGACGGCAATTTTGCTGTCGCCCTGCAGCGGCAGCACGCGACAACCCGGGCGCAGCCCTGAGGTGTGCCGGATCGGCATCAGGAATGAGGATTCACGGTCAAACCCGACCACCTCCGCTTCCACCAGCGCGCCACTGTCGGTTTCTATCATGCAGCGCTGACCGCTACTAAGACGACAACCGACCGCTTCCAGCGTCAAGCCGGTCATGCGGGTTAAGCGGCCATAGGTGCGCGCCACCGGCAGCTCTGGCAATTGCCGACCAGCCAGCGCCAAGCGACGCGCTAAGGTTTGCTGCAGATTACTCATTCGGCGTGTTCAGCCACCGGTTCAACCAGCAACGTATCGCGCACCACATCCATACAGGCTTGCAGGCGCTCCTCACTGTCGGCCACCGCCTCCGAATCACGGGTCACCACTCGGCAACTGCCGCTTTCCAGTGCGGAATCCGGCTCCAACTGCCACTTGTTCACCACATCGGGCAGCAATTGCTGCAGACGCTGGCAATCTTGCGGATTGAGATGCACCGCAATCTGGCCTTCTTGCTCAGGCACTTGCGCTAAAGTCTCTTCAATCAAGGTCACCAGCTGCTGTGGCTGTAACGTCAGCTCACAGCGGATCACCTGACGCGCCACCTTCTGTACCAGATCGCAGATCATCTCGCTCTGCTCACGCACATGCTGATGGAACACTTGCTGAATTTGCTGCAACAGCGCATCGGCGGCAGTCACCGAATGGGTCAGCTGCTGACAGCCCTCTTGCAAACCTTGCTGCTGGCCATCTTGGTAACCGGCTTGATAGCCTTGCTGACGACCGCCTTCCAAGCCTTGCTGCTGGCCTTGCATAAAGCCTTCGTCATAGCCTTTTTGCATGCCGTCCTGAAAGCCGTTATTGAACTCTTCCTGATAGTGGGCGGCACTGCTGCCATGACGGCTGTGGCTGTCATCAGCAAAGTCATCAAAATCAAACTCGTCATCCCGGGACCGCTCTTCCACCAGCGGCGGAAAACGGTATGGCCGGAATTGACCGGGTTGCGGACGAAAAATGGTGCCGGGTTTGTCACACATGGCTCAGCTCCCCTTATTCGACCACATTTTCCGCGAACAGCGACAACTCGACTTCGCCGTCGTTGGCCAACTGACGCAGGGTCTGCATGATTTCGGTACGGGCTTCTTCCACCGCACTCATGCGTACTGCACCCTTGGTTTCCATCTCTTCGCGCAGATACTGAGCGGCCCGCTTCGGCAGGCAAGCAAAGATCTTCTCTTGCAAGGTGGTGGACGAGCCTTTGAGTGCCAGCGCCAAACGCTCTTGCGGCACTTCTTCGATCATGCGGCTCAAGGTGGCCTCGCTCTGACGCTCCAGAATGTCGAACTGGTACATGCTCTCTTCCAGTTTCACCATCAGGCTCGGATCCATGTCGCGCAGCGACAGCATGATCTCAGATGTACGGCTGCCCATGCGGTTGAGGATATCCACCGCCTTTTTGGTGCCGTCCACTTGCGAGCTGGTACGATGGCCGACTTGCTGCAAGAATTTCTCCAGCAACACATGCACTTCATCAATCATATCCGGATGGATCTCATCCAGATTGGCCAGACGATACAGCAAGTCATCGTGGGTTTCTGGTGGCAAACGGCTCAGCAATTGGCTGGCCATATCCGGCTCTAAGTAGGCCAAAAATACCGCTTGTAACTGCGGGTGCTCACCGGCAATCAGCTCGACCAACTTCGACGGCTCCAGCCACTGCAAACGCTGTAGGCTGCTACGCAGGGTATCGCCATAAATGCTGTCAATCAGTGGACGCGCCAAAGAGCGACCCAGTGCTTTATCCAGCGTGCGCTCCAGATAGCCACGCGATGCACCGGTGATCCCCGACTCCGAACGAAAGTCGGTGAAAAAGCGCAGAAAAACGGACTGCGCCTGATCTTTTTTCACTCCCGGCAGGCTGGCCATAGCAACGGTCAGGCGGCTCACTTCCTCACGGCTGAGCTGTTTGAGGATGTTGGCGGCGGCCTCTTCCCCCATGCTCAGCAGCAAAATCGCCGCCTGTTGCAAGCCGTCTTCCGGCTGCATTACTTCAGTTTCCGTCATGTTGCTCAACCTTTATCCACTGTTTAACCACCTGCGCCACACGCTCCGGCTCCTGATTAGCCAGGAACTGGATACGCTCCAGCTGCACTTCCAAACCGGTTTCCGGTGATGGCAGCTCCAGCAGGTTTTCGTTCAATGTCAGACCCGGACGTGATACCGGCAACGCCGCGCTCGCCTCGCCCTTCTCGCTCGTGCCATCTGGCTGCAGCTCACCGCTGCTGGCGGTAGCGTCATCCTCGGCTTGCGCTGGCAGCGCCGGATCGTTGACCGGCAACGGCTTAGCCAGCTGACGCAGTACCGGACGGACGACGCCAAACAGCACCGCCAACGCCACGACCGCGGCCAGCACATAACGCAGGACATCCATCCAGAATGGATCTTTCCACCATGGCGCATCGGCGCTCAGCGGATTATCACCGGCCACAAACGGGAACACGTGCAAGCTAATCTGATCGCCATTGGCACTGCGCAGGCCCAAGGCGTCTTGCAGCATGGTGGTCATCTGATCCAGCTCGGCTTTTGAATATTGCTCTGGCTTGCCGTTAATCAGCACCGACACACTCAGATGCTGCAGCTCGCCTTGCTGATAACGGATATGACGTTGGGTGCGATCTAACTGGAAGTCGCGGTTCAGCTCGGTGGTGCGGTTGACCAGATCTTTACTGTCCGACTGATTTTCTTGGGTCGTAGAGGTGGTCTTGTTGTTAGCGTTTTTGGTATTGCCCGATTTGTCCACCGGTTGGTTACTCAGCGCGCCTGGTACCCCAGCACTTTGATCTTCATTGCTACGATCTTCGCGGCTGTACTCACGAGTTAACGCCCCTTGCGGGTTGTACACTTCTTCGGTGGCTTCCTTGCGGTCAAAGTTGACCTTGGCCGCCACTTGCACCTCAAAGTTGCCCATACCGAGCATCGGATCGAGCATCCGAGTGGCGCGGTCAATGTAGCTGCGCTCCAAACGGTTAACGTATTCCAAATATTGGGTGTTGGTTTCACCGGCCTGTGCATCAGCATCATTGGCACTCAGCAAGCGACCGGCCTGATCCACTACCGTGACGTTTTCCGGCTTCAGATCGGTAACGCTGCCCGACACCAGATTCACAATCGCGCGTACCTGACCCGGCTTGAGGCTCACGCCCGGTTGCAAGGACACCGCAATCGAGGCCGATGGCAGCTCAGGGTTACCGCGGATAAACAAGGTGCGTTTAGGAATGGCCAGATGTACGCGGGCATTGGTAATGCCATCAAGGGACATGATGGTACGCGCCAGTTCACCTTCTAAACCGTGGCGGTAGCGCGCATCTTCAATAAACTGACTGGTACCGAGACTGTTGTCTTTATCCAAGATCTCAAGGCCGGTCGGCAACTGCACTTTAACGCCTGCCGCAGCCAGCGCCATGCGCGCTTTACCCAACTGGTCACGGGCCACCATTAGCTGGCCACTGTTACCATCAACATAAAAATTAAAGCCCTGCTTATCCAACACGGACATCACTTGGCTTTGATCAAAAGCTTCATTGCGGCCATACAGCGGACGGTATTCACTGTTACCGAGCCACAACGCCAACACCACAATACCGGTCACCACCAGCGCAATCACCCCGAGCAACGCGCTCAGGCGACGGCCTTTTACCTTGGCCAGCATCGCCGACGGCGCCGGCAATTGGGCCCATTTTTTCTGTAATAATTCGGTCACGTCAGACTCTCACTTATACCGGCATTTTCATGACATCGTCATAGGCTGTCATCAGTTTCTGACGCACCTGCACTAACGCGGTGAACGACAAACTGGCTTTCTGGCTCGCCACCATGGCGCCGACCAGATCTTGACTGGCCCCGGTATCGACCGCGGTCATCATGTCTTTGGCGGTTTTGCTTAGGGTATCGACCCGATCGACCGCTTGGGTCAGCGCCGCGCGGAAACTCGGCACCTGCGCACTGGATGCGGTCAACGGGTTGGCGGCAACCATTTCGGTGCTACTGCCGACGCCGATTTGTGACTTTACCGCCTCCATCTGGGCCAAGGTGTACTGCATTCCCGGGGCTGTGTGATACATGACGCTGACTCTCCGAAATCCTCTGATGAACAAGGCTCTGATAAACAAGGAAACCGCCACAATGACGCGGACGGTTTTACGCGCAGTTCAAAAGCAAGTAACGTGCCATTAATTGAGCAACACTGGCCTAGCGCGCTGACTGTTCTTTGTCACTTGTCAATCAATCCGCGCGTCAATATATGTCCAATCGTCACCTTTGCGACTTGAGTCAAAAAAATGACACGCCAATTACCGTCCTTTACAGCCCCTGCTCACGCCCTCACCGCCTTAACACTGACGCGGTTTTGCTCAAAAACTGGCAGAGAATTTGCATTACGCAGACCTTACTTATTACAGACACAGAATTTTGCGGTCGAGAAGACCCGGTAAGACGTTGCCGAGTGAGCCGGAATGAAAACAATCAAACGAAAAATTATCTCCCCCAGCGAACAGGCGCATATCAAGACTTTTGATCTGGCAAACCCGGAGCATCGCATTGGTGCGCTGCAGGCGACCCTCGATACCATCTGCCAGCGTTTCGAGCGCTCCGCCAAGCAGTTCTTCTTCGGTCTGCTGCGCAAGCCGGTGAATTTTCACTTCGAGCAGCAAGATACCCTGAAGCTGCGCGAATACTTGGCCTCGATCCCGAAGCCGAACAGCCAGCGCGAATTTCTGGTTGAGCCGCACGATATGCGCGGCTTGATTGCGATGGATGGCGATCTGCTGTTTTTCATGGCCGATCTGTTTTTCGGCGGCAAAGGCACCAGTACCCGTCGTCGCAGTGAGATGAGCGATACCGAGCTGCGTTTAGTCGAACGGATTTTCCGTCAGTTGCTGGAGCAATTTGATGACTGCTGGCGCAACCAAACCAGCTGGTACAGCCAAATGACCCAGCAGCAATCGCTGCACTTGAACAACAGCATGGCCAATCAGCCACTGTTCCAGATCTGTCGCTTCTCGATTCAAATTGGCGAACATCTGGGCTGGCTGGAAATCGCGCTGCCATTTAACGGTCTGGAGTTTTTACGTACCCCAGCGGCGGAAGAGGCTAACGTCGAGCTCGACCCGACGTTGCAAGCCAAGGTGGAAGAGCGGCTGCAACAAGTGCCGCTGCGCCTGCAAACCACCCTGTGCGAAAAATCGCTGACTCTGGGTGACGTGATGGATTTGCAAGTGGGCGATGTGATCCCCGTGGACATGCCTTCACAGCTCACCGTTCGCGCGGGAAATAGCCCACTGTATAAAGCGCGCATTGCCGAGCGTAACGGCAATCTGGTGCTGCAGGTTGATGACGTGCTGGACACGCCGGCCTAACGCCATTTTACGGCCCGGTACTGACCGGGAAATATTGATGATGTACCGTTTTTTGTAACCGCAAGGAACCCCCGATGTCCGAAACCCTGAATGATTTAAATCTGGATCTGAACGATCTCGATATGGGCGATTTGGCCGCCGAAACCCCGGCCAGCGCGCCGGAGGCAGCCAGCTTCCCAACGGACATGAAATTTATCCGCAATATTCCGGTGAAACTGACACTGGAAGTTGGCAGCACCGAACTGATGATCGGCGATCTGATGAGTATCGGTCGTGGCACCGTGATTGAGCTGGACAAGCTCAACGGCGAGCCGATGGATGTCAAAGTTAACGGCACCCTGCTCGGCCACGCCGAAGTGGTGATCGTGAATAACAAATATGGCCTGCGCCTGACCAACGTGGTGGACAGCGACGACATGCTCAAAGGGTTGTCTCGCTAATGCGCAAGCTCGGGTTACTGGTGCTGCTGTGCCTGCTGGCTCATCCAGCCTTAGCGGCGAACGGGGATATCGGCCTGCTGACGGTTACGCCGCAGGCCGGTGGCGCACAGGAGTACAGCGTCAAGCTGCAGATCTTACTGCTGATGACGGCGCTGTCGTTCCTGCCGACCATGCTGCTGATGACCACCAGCTTTACCCGCATCATTATTGTGCTAGCGATTTTGCGCCAAGCCTTAGGTCTGCAGCAAAGTCCGCCCAACCGGATTTTAATTGGCATCGCCCTGACCCTGACCTTGTTCATCATGCGTCCGGTGTTCAATGACATCTACGTCAACGCCTTCGAGCCGTATCAGAACGATAGCCTGACCTTGAAGCAGGCCTTTGCCCAAGCGGAAAAGCCGCTGCGGAAATTCATGCTGGCGCAGACGCGCGAAAGTGACCTGCAACAGCTGCTGGATATCGCCGGTGAGCCGCGCGCTACCCCGCCAGAGAAAGTGGATTTTCTGATCCTGATGCCAGCCTTTGTGCTCAGCGAGCTGAAAACCTCGTTCCAGATTGGCTTTATGATTTTTATCCCGTTTCTGATCATCGACATGGTGGTATCCAGCGTGTTGATGGCGATGGGGATGATGATGCTGTCACCGCTGATTATCTCACTGCCATTCAAGCTGATGATTTTCGTGCTGGTTGATGGCTGGGCGATGACCGTCGGCACCTTAAGTGCCAGTTTCGGCTGACCGGACAGACTCTATGGATACCACTGCCATCTCCGTCATTTTTGGTCAGGCCCTGACCGTGATCGCCACTATGGTGTGCATTTTAGTGCTGCCCAGCTTAGTGGTCGGTCTGCTGGTCAGTATCTTTCAGGCGGCGACCCAGATTAACGAACAGACTTTGTCTTTCCTGCCGCGCTTTTTGGTGATGCTGGCAATGCTGGGGTTTGCCGGTTCGTGGATGTTGACCACCTTACACGATCTGTTTACCCAGATTTTCCACGAAATTCCGACCCTGATCGGCTGATGAGACACCGCTGATGTTAACCCTGAGCGCAGCCGATATTACCGCCTGGATAGGCATGCTGTGGTGGCCGTTTTTCCGCCTCACCGCCGCCTTTATGGTGATGCCGCTGTTTGGCAACCCGCAGATCCCGATTCAAGTACGCATCGGGCTGGCGTTGCTGATTAGCGTGGTGGCGGCGCCCTTGATGCCGCCGATGCCCGCGGTTGATCCGTTCTCGCCGCTGGCCATTTTTTACGCCATCCAGCAATTGATCATCGGCGCACTGCTGGGCTTAGTGGTCGATATCCTGTTTGCGGTGTTCACCACCTTAGGCCAGCTGGTGTCGATGCAGATGGGCCTTGGCATGGCGATGATGAATGACCCTGTTAACGGCGTTAGCTCCGCGGTGCTCGGCGTGATGTACCAGATGTATGTGTCGCTGCTGTTTTTAGCGCTCAATGGCCATTTAGTGGTGCTGGATATTTTGGTGCGCAGCTTCACCGCCATCCCGGTCGGTAGCATGCTGTCGGATACGGCCTTGCAGCAGATCATCAACATGTTTGGTTGGATGATTGGCGCTGCTCTGCTGCTGGCGTTACCGGCCATCGCCGCCATGCTGCTGGTCAATATGACCTTCGGCATCATGACCCGCGCCGCGCCGCAACTGAATATCTACTCGCTCGGTTTTCCGATGACCTTGCTGTGCGGGGTGCTGAGCGTCGGCTTAACGCTCTCCAGCGTGCCGGAAAACTTTACCCAGTTCAGCCGCGAAGTGCTGAACCTGCTGGCGGCCATTTACGCCCCGCCTGCGTCCGTGACCCCGTAAGAGCCAAGCCATGAGCGAGAAGAGATAAGCAATGAGCGGGGATAAGAGCGAAAAACCCACCGGCCAACGGCTGGATAAAGCGCGTAAAGAGGGTAACTTGCCGCGCTCGCGCGAACTGGTCACCGCCTTATTGGTGCTGGGCGGCACCATCACGCTGTCGGCATTTAGCGAAAGCTTAGGCCGTCTGCTGACCGGAAGCATGCGCTACAACCTGGCTTTAAGTAAACAAGAGGTGTTTGACCCACAACTGGCGTTCAAACATCTGGGCGAAAGCCTGTCCGCCATGGGCTGGACGCTGCTGGCACCGCTGGGTTTGCTGATGCTCATCGCCTTGGTCGGCAACTTGCTGCGCGGCGGTTGGAACGTCAGTATCGATTCCTTGCAGCCGAAGTTTTCCAAGCTCAATCCGATCAGTGGGATGGGACGAATGTTCTCCTCACAATCGATCGCCGAACTGGTCAAAAGCGTACTGAAAACCGCGCTGATCTCACTGACCTTATGGAGCGTGGTTGGCGACAAAATTCAGATGCTGCTGAGCTTGCAGCATCGCGATATCGGCACCGCCATTACCCTGACCCTCGATTTGATTTGGTCGACGGTGTTGCTGTATGGCTTGGCTCTGCTATTTATCGCCCTGCTCGACCTGCCCTACACCCAGTGGCAGTACATCAAAAAGCTCAAGATGAGCAAACAGGAAGTAAAAGAAGAGCATAAAAACAGCGAAGGGAACCCGCAGATTAAATCGCGCATTCGCAACTTACAGCGCCAGATGGCGATGCGCCGAATGCACAAGGTGATCCCGCAGGCGGACGTGATTATCACCAACCCGACCCACTATGCGGTGGCCCTGAAATATGACCAGAACAAGGCGGAAGCGCCGTTTGTGCTGGCCAAAGCGGTAGACGCCATGGCGCTGCAGATGCAGCAACTGGCGCGGCAACATAACCGCCCGATCGTCAACGTCCCGCCGCTCACGCGTGCGGTGTACTACTCCACCAAGGAATGGCAGGAGATCCCGGCGGGGCTGTATACCGCCGTGGCCCATATTTTGACTTATGTCTTCCATCTGGAAGAGTACCGGCTCGGCCGTGGCCTACCGCCACCACCGTTGCCTGAATTAACCATCCCGCCAGAACTGCGCCATTAAGCGGAGAGATGATGCCCAGTAAATTATCCAACTTCACCCGTTACCTGAGTCAGGGCCAGATCGGCATCCCATTGATGCTGCTGGTTCTGCTCGCCATGGTGATCTTGCCTATCCCGCCATTGCTGCTGGATATGTTCTTCACCTTCAACATCGTACTGGCGCTGCTGGTACTGCTGGTGAGCGTGTACAGCAAACGGCCACTGGACTTCTCGGCCTTCCCGACCGTGTTGCTGATTGCCACCTTGTTACGTCTGGGCCTGAACGTGGCCTCGACGCGCGTGGTATTGCTCAACGGTCACGAAGGTGGCGACGCCGCAGGTAAGGTGATCCAAGCCTTCGGTGAAGTGGTGATCGGCGGCAACTATGTGGTCGGTATTGTGGTGTTTGTCATCTTGATGATCATCAACTTCGTGGTGGTCACCAAAGGGGGCGAGCGGATCTCCGAAGTGGGTGCACGCTTTACCCTCGACGCCATGCCGGGTAAACAGATGGCCATCGACGCCGATCTGAACGCCGGCCTGATTGACCATGAACAGGCGCGGCGACGCCGAGAAGATGTGGCCAACGAAGCCGACTTCTACGGTGCGATGGACGGTACTTCCAAGTTTGTGCGCGGTGATGCCGTAGCCGGTATGTTGATCCTGTTTATCAACATCATCGGCGGGGTCAGCATTGGGGTATTCCAGTACGGCATGCCATTTGGTAGCGCCTTCCAGACCTACGCCCTGCTGACCATCGGTGATGGCTTGGTGGCCCAGATCCCATCATTGCTGCTCTCCACCGCGGCGGCGATTATCGTGACCCGCGTCACCGATCAGGACACCTTCTCCAAGCAAATCAGCCGTCAGATGCTGGCCTCGCCAGTGGTGCTGTTTGTGGTGGCGGCCATCATGCTGATCTTGGGCTTGGTCCCTGGCATGCCACACTTCGCATTTTTTGCCTTTGCCGGTGTGGTTGCGCTGGCCGGTTGGAAGATGCGCCATTACCATGAAGACGACACCGAGTCAGAGGATGATCTGCGCCGCGCCGAAGCGCTGGTGCAATCGCCAGAGTTTGGCCCCGCGCCGGAAGTCAGCAACGGCGATATTCCTGCGGTCTACGCACTCAGTATCGCGGTCGGCTACCGTCTGGTGCACCTGATCGATCAGCGCCAAGGCGCTGAATTGCTCAATCGCCTGACCGGGATCCGCAAAACCTTGTCGGAACAGCGCGGTTTTCTGATCCCGCAAATTCGGGTGCATGACGACCTGACGCTGGCACCCGATGAGTACCGGATCAGCCTGCGCGAAGCGGTGCTGGTGAATGCCGAGTTGGAGGACAACCATCTGCTGGCCATCAACCCCGGCGAAGTGTACGGCAATATCGACGGCATTTTGACCACCGATCCGGCCTACCAGATGGAAGCGGTGTGGATCCACCCAGATAACAAAGACCGCGCGGTCAACTACGGCTATACCGTGGTCGATCACGCCACCATCTTGTCGACCCACGTCAGCAAAATCATCAACGACTACATTGATGAAGTGATGGGGCCACAAGAAGTGCGCCAGATCATCGAGCGCCTGCAAGCCAGCGACGCCAAAATGGCCGATGAGCTGCAGCAACGGCTCAATCCACAGCAGCTACTGCGGGTATTTCGCCAGCTGGCGGCTGAGAATGTGTCACTGCGCGATATCGTCACCATCACCAACTCCTTGCTGGAGTCGGCGGAGCTGACCAAAGACCCGATTTTGCTGTGCGCTGACGTGCGCTGTGCCCTACGCCGCCCACTGCTGTACCAACTGGTCGGCAACCGCAGCGACATTCCGGTGATTACCTTGGCCGCTGAACTGGAAAATATCCTGCTCGGCGCCCTGAGCCAGGCGCAGCAAGCCGGCCACGTCCAACTCGATGGCTTTGCCCTCGAACCGGGCGTAATTGAAAAACTGCAGTACAGCCTACCGCAAGTGGTCGACAACATGCGTATGGCCGGGCACGCACCACTGCTGATGGTTATGCCACAGCTGCGCCCATTATTGTCACGCTACGCCCGCGTCTGCGCCCCGGGCCTGAGCGTACTTTCGTTTAATGAAATTCCTGATGACAAGAATGTGTCAGTGGTAGGGAATTTGGGGTAATAAATAGGATGAGTAAATGACTATTTTTTTTCTGCAAGGCCTATCACAATACGATGTATTGAATAATTTTAGCAATGAAATTGAAAGTGAATTCAAAACTAACGGGTTCACAACAAAAAAAATTAATTTATTAAAAGAACATCAACTAAATGCACAGAAAGATGATGTTGTAATCACATTCAATCACATGGGGTTACAAGGGAAAATATTAGATGAAATAAATAAGCTACATTTAAAAACCATAAGCTTAATAGTAGACCACCCTATCTACCATCAAGAAAGATTACTAACAACCAACATACAAAGCATGTTAATTGGGGTAGCGGATAAGTCATGGATTGAATCCATTAAACTATTAAATTTAAACATAGAAAACCCTATTTTCTTCTTCCCAAACGGAGGAATGATAACATTACTTCAACCGCCGAAAAGATCAAGCTGGTTAAAAAGAAGTGATAGGATTTTATTCCTCGGCGGAGCACCAAAAAAACCATATAAAACAGTAGATGATATGCCTAACTCCCTTCCCAAGGATATAATTTCATCTGTACGAGACATATACATCTCTGATGAAACAAAAAATATAAATGATGTATTTAACGTTACCATTCAATCAATGGGCCTGAATTTATCCCCATTACAAACAGCTATGATATATAAAAGCACATGCAGTAAAATCATACCAGAAAAAGGATTTAACGACCGAATAAATGCGATAATTAAAATATCACATGAAAATGATATAATTATTTATGGCCAGTCAGAATGGGCCTCCGTGTTAAGAAGCAACCATATTAAAAATGTTACACTGAGAGATCCAATTAGTATAACAGAGTCTTTAAGTGTAATTTCATCCCACAAATACATGTTGAATGATTTTGGATACGCATATTATGGAACTCACGAAAGAAATATAAACTCAATACTCGCAGGAACAATACCTATCACTAGAAGAAATAAGTATACAGATATTATATTTGACGGCGCGCTGCCTCAAATAGAAACTTTCGATATAAATAGAAAAAAACATGAGTACGACAATATGTTTTTTTTGTTTAACAAAGCAATAAATCACTCGTGGGCACAAAGAGCAAAAATACTAATGGATAAAATAAGCAGCACATCGTAATTTCAAGGAGGAGGACTATATTAATCTTCCCCATCTACCAGATGATTAAAATACTAAACTAGCAAAAATTTTGCACGAACAAAAACATCATCTAAAATAAAGTCGGTGAGTTGTGGTAAATCTTATAGATCGAAAACAAAAAAGTAAGACCAATGAAACATCTACAACTCACCGAAATCTATTTTTTGTAATTGCCATATTATGTGACAAGATCGTAATAGCTCTTCCGAACAATCACTCCACCGTCACCGACTTCGCCAAGTTACGCGGCTGATCCACATCAGTCCCCTTGTTCACGGCCACGTGATAAGAGAGCAGCTGCAGTGGGATGGTGTAGAAAATCGGTGCCACATCTTCTTCTACCGGCGGCAGCGGGATGATCTTCATGCCCTCTTCATCGCGGAAACCGGCGTCTTGCGCGGCAAACACATACAGCTGACCGCCACGGGCGCGCACTTCCTCGATGTTAGATTTGAGTTTCTCCAACAGCTCGTTGTTTGGTGCCACCACAATCACCGGCATATCGGCATCAATCAGCGCCAGTGGGCCGTGCTTCAGCTCACCAGCGGCATAGGCTTCCGCGTGGATGTAGGAGATCTCTTTGAGCTTGAGCGCCCCTTCCATAGCAATCGGATATTGATCGCCACGGCCTAAGAACAGCGCATGGTTCTTCTCGTTGAAATCCACCGCCAGCTTTTCAATGGTCTTATCCAGCGCCAGCATCTGGTCAATGCGATTTGGCAGCGCTTGCAGCGCATGTACCAATGCCTGTTCACGTTCGGCGCTCATCCCGTGCAGACGGCCAATACGGGCCACCAGCAGCAACAGCGCCGTCAGCTGAGTGGTAAAGGCTTTGGTAGAGGCAACCCCAATCTCAGCGCCAGCTTTGGTCATCAGCGCCAGATCCGATTCTCGCACCAGCGAGGAGCCCGGCACGTTACAGACGGTCAGTGAGCCCAGATAGCCCAAGGTCTTGGACAGACGCAGCGCGGCCAGCGTATCGGCGGTCTCGCCGGACTGTGACAAGGTGATCAGCAAGCTACCCGGACGGCGCACCGACTTACGGTAACGAAACTCCGAGGCAATCTCGACGTTACAAGCCACGCCAGCGATGCTCTCAAACCAATAACGCGCTACCGCACCGGCATGGTAAGAGGTACCGCACGCCACGATCTGTACATGCTGCACTTGCTCTAACAGCTGATCGGCGGCTTCCCCCAGCTCACTGAGCTGGACACTGCCATGCGCAATCCGCCCTTCGAGAGTGTTCTTGATCGCAACCGGCTGCTCATAAATCTCTTTTTGCATGTAGTGACGGAACTGCCCCTTATCACCGGCATCATGCTGCAAATTAGACTCGATCTCCGCACGCTGTACCGGCTGGCCATCGACATCAAAAATCGCCACCGACCGACGGGTGATCTCCGCCACATCGCCCTCTTCCAAGAAGATAAAGCGACGAGTCACCGGCAGCAGCGCCAGCTGATCGGAGGCCAAGAAGTTCTCACCCAGACCGCGGCCAATCACCAACGGACTGCCGGAGCGCGCAGCAATCATGCGCTCTGGATCGCGCGCATCAATTACCACCGTGCCGTAGGCTCCGTCCAGTTGACGTAAGGTGCGCTGCACCGCCGCCAGCAATGGGCCGCCGTTTTGGGTCAGCTCCCAATGCACCAAGTGCGCAATCACCTCGGTATCGGTCTGTGAACGAAACTCGTAGCCGCGCTCACGCAGCACGTTACGCAGTGGCTCGTGGTTCTCGATGATGCCGTTATGCACCACCGCAATAAAATCAGACACATGCGGGTGAGCGTTAGCTTCAGACGGCTCACCGTGGGTCGCCCAACGGGTATGCGCAATGCCAGTACCGCCTTGCAGTGGATGCTGCTCGACAGCCTCGGCCAATACTTGCACCTTACCTAAACGGCGCAGGCGCTGCATCAGGCCTTCGGCATTCACCACCGCAATCCCGGCGGAGTCATACCCGCGATACTCCAAACGGCGCAAGCCCTCGAGTAAAATCTCTGCCACATCCCGCTGCGCTACTGCGCCGACAATTCCACACATAGATCCAGTCCTTGTTACTTGCCGGAGCTGCGTCCGGCGCTATTTTGCACTTATCCCAGCGAAGGGATCAGAGTGAAGCGCAGAGTACCTGCACTCCCCGTTGTTCGATTTGCGCTTTAACCTGCGGGTCAATGCCCTGATCGGTCACCAGTACCGTGATGCTCTCCCACGGCAGCTCTAAGTTGGGAATTTTGCGCCCCACCTTGTGTGACTCGGCCAAGACAATCACTTCCCGCGACACCTCAGCCATTACCCGCGATAGCCCCACCAGCTCATTGAAGGTGGTGGTACCGCGCGCCGCATCAATACCGGCAGCGCCCACAAATAGCTGATCAAAATCATAAGAGCGTAAGACCTGCTCGGCCACTTGGCCTTGGAAAGACTCCGAATGCGGATCCCAAGTGCCACCGGTCATCAAAATGGTCGGCTCGACTTCTAGCTCACGCAGTGCCGATGCCACTTGCATCGAATTGGTCATCACCACCAAGCCGCGAAAACGCCCTAATTGAGGGATCAGTCCCGCCGTGGTGCTGCCGGCATCGATAATCAGCCGGTTATGATCGCGGATCAGGCTGGCGGCTAACGCCGCAATCGCCTGCTTACGCACAGAAAGCTGCTCTTCTTCGCCGCTCTCTTCCACCAACTCACTGGGGATCAAGACTGCCCCGCCATAACGGCGTAGCAACAGGCCATTACGCTCCAACTCGGCCAAATCCTTTCGAATCGTAACTTCTGAAGTTTCAAATCGCTTAGCCAGCATATCGACACTGACTTCGCCTTGCTCACTGAGCAAAGCCATGATGGTATGTCGCCGTTGCTGGGTATTGCGCTTACTCATGGAAGTTTCGTTTCATCCCGTGATAGGTTAATTTGCTCATTATAAACTTACGAATCGAAACATCAATATTTGGTCAGTAAAATCGTCAGTAAAACAAGGCGGATTTTCTATCCCCATTTACTGAACCGATCGCGTGGCCTCAACCTATTCATGACCCGTACAGCACTAACGCCCACAGCATCAACAACATCAATGCGCGAAGAGCTATACCCAAACGACTTGGCGTTGCAGTTAGGCGGCAAGTGAGTGAATCCCCATGAGCATAGGCAAGGCTATGTGATTGGGGTGAACGAGCGTAGCCAACACCACTGCAACTTCAAGTAGGAAGGGTATAACTCTTAAGTATTAATTAATGAGTACTGTTTACAGCATAGTCCAGCTCAACCAGAGACGACGGGAAAAGCACAGCTAGCTATCAACAAGACACAAGAAAGGGCAAAAAAGGGATAAAAAAAGGGCTGAGAAGACTCAGCCCAGAAAGGTAATACACGCTATTTATTATGTTTGTTACCGGAATTGAAACTTATCCGCAGAACGCGAGTTATTTTTTAACCGGACGCTGCCAGTTGCGAATATGACGCTGCGCGACACGGCTGATCACCAGCTCACCTTCCGCCACATCTTTGGTAATGGTGCTGCCCGCACCAATGGTCGCACCATCCGCGATCGCTACCGGCGCAATCAGCTGGGTATCCGAGCCCACAAACACATCGTTGCCGATGGTGGTCTGGAATTTGTTCACGCCATCATAGTTACAGGTAATAGTACCCGCGCCGATATTCACGCGCTCGCCGATCACCGCGTCACCCAAATAGGTCAGGTGATTGGCTTTTGAGCCTTGGCCCAGAACCGCTTTTTTCATTTCCACGAAGTTACCGACGTGGGAATGATCGTGCATCACCGCCCCCGGACGCAGACGTCCAAACGGACCGACGCTACACGCATGACCCACGCTGGCATCTTCAATCAGGGTATACGGCTTGATTTCAGTGTCGTCAGCCACTGTGCAGTTTTTCAGCACACAGCCCGTTCCCACGCGCACGCGGTTACCCAACACAACCTGACCTTCTAAAATCACGTTGGTATCAATCACCACATCGCGGCCACACTGCACGCTACCGCGCAGATCAAAACGGGCCGGATCCAGCAGCATTACCCCAGCTTCCAGCAAGCGATCGGCTTGCTCGCCTTGGTAAATACGCTCCAAACGCGCTAATTGCTGACGATTGTTCACCCCTTCCACTTCGTAGAAGTGGTTCGGATGCACCGCCACAATCTCATGCTGCTCTTCGTAAGCCATGGCGATGACATCGGTCATGTAGTACTCGCCTTTGGCATTGTTGTTGGTCAGCTTCGCCAACCAACGCTTGAGGTTCTTGCCGTCCGCAACCAGAATACCGGTGTTCACTTCACGGATCGCCAGCTGTTCAGCGCTAGCATCTTTGTGCTCGATAATGCCCGCCACCTTGCCGTTTTCACGCAAGATACGGCCATAACCAGCAGGGTTATCCAGCTTCGCCGTCAACAAACCAATGCCATTCACCGGTTTGGCTTGCAGCAGACGCTTCAGTGTATTGGCGGAAATCAGCGGCACATCACCGTACAGCATCAGCACCACTTCATCGTCAGCAAAATGCGGCGCGGCTTGTTGCATCGCATGACCGGTACCCAGCTGTTCCGCTTGGATTACCCAATTCAGATCATCACCACTCAGACGCGCCTGCAGCTGATCGCCACCGTGGCCGTAGATCAGATGGATATTTTCGGCACCGATACTACGTGCCGTATCAATCACGTGAGACACCATCGGTTTACCGGCAATCGGATGCAGCACTTTTGGCAGATCGGAATGCATCCGGGTGCCTTTACCGGCTGCCAGAATGACCACACTGAAATGTTGATTTGGCATGCTAAAAACCTGAATTGAATAAGGGTACTGGTTCAATCGGTGCACTCTGTATTTCGCACGGACTGACTTATTTATGCGCTAAGTGTAACGGAACCACAGATAAAGAAAACCTGTCGCCGATCACCGACACCAACCATAATTAATTGATTTTTAATAATATAAAGAGAGGAAATGAGATCCTGTCGATCCGTCAGATATGAAAAAAGAGGGGCAAGCCCCTCTTTTTTGCGTTTTTTTTCGCCATCATCTGACATTAACCGGCGTTACACGTCCAGGTTAGCGTTGAGCGCATTTTGCTCGATAAAGGCACGACGTGGCTCAACCTCATCCCCCATCAGGGTGGTGAACAGCTGATCAGCGGCAATCGCATCTTTGATGGTGACCTGCAGCATACGGCGGCTGTTTGGATCCATGGTGGTCTCCCACAGCTGATCTGGGTTCATTTCGCCCAGACCTTTGTAACGCTGCAGAGAGAAGCCTCGACGCGACTCTTTCACCAGCCACTCCAGTGCCTGCTCGAAGCTAGCCACCGGCTGGCGACGCTCGCCACGCTCCACAAACGCCCCCGCATCCAGCAGGTCACGCAGCTGACTACCCAGCGCGCAGATCCGGTGATATTCACCGCCGTGGATGAAATCGAAGTCCAGCAGATACTGGGTGTCGATACCGTGGGTACGCACCGTGACCACCGCTTCAAACAGGTGACGCTCGTGGTTTTCACGAATTTCACAGCTGTAGGTGCTACCGGAAGTCTCTTTCTCGGTCAGCTTAGCCACCAGCGCCGAGGCCCACTCGGTCAGCGCCGCTTGGTTGTTCAGCGCCTGCTCGTTCAGAGTCGGATGATAAATCAGCTCTTTGAGCAGAGCCTCAGGGTAACGACGGGTCATGCGCGCAATCAGCTTGTGTACGGAATTGTACTCTTTAACCAGCGTTTCCAGCGCCATACCAGACATCGCCGGGGCGTGCTCGTTGACATACAAGCTCGCGCCATCCAGTGCCAGCGCAATCTGGTACTGATCCATCGCCTCATCATCTTTGATGTACTGCTCTTGCTTGCCTTTTTTCACCTTATACAGCGGCGGCTGGGCGATATACACATAGCCACGCTCGATGATTTCTGGCATCTGACGATAGAAGAACGTCAACAGCAGGGTGCGGATGTGAGAACCATCCACGTCGGCATCGGTCATGATGATGATGCTGTGATAACGCAGCTTGTCTGGGTTGTACTCATCGCGGCCAATCCCGCAGCCCAGCGCAGTGATCAGGGTCGCCACCTCTTGTGAGGAGAGCATCTTGTCAAAACGCGCCTTTTCCACGTTCAGGATCTTACCCTTAAGTGGCAAAATAGCTTGGTTCTTACGGTTGCGGCCCTGCTTGGCGGAGCCGCCCGCAGAGTCACCCTCGACAATGTACAGTTCAGACAGTGCCGGATCACGCTCTTGGCAATCGGCCAACTTACCAGGCAAACCGCCTAAGTCGAGCGCCCCTTTACGACGGGTCATTTCACGTGCTTTACGCGCCGCTTCACGCGCACGCGCCGCATCGATGATCTTACCGACCACAATCTTGGCGTCGTTCGGGTTTTCCAGCAGGTACTCTTGCAGACGCTCGCCCATCAGCGACTCCACCGCAGGCTTCACTTCTGACGACACCAGCTTGTCTTTGGTCTGGGAAGAGAACTTCGGATCCGGCACTTTCACCGAGATCACCGCGGTCAGCCCCTCACGGGAGTCATCACCGGTCATGTTGATCTTGGCTTTCTTGGCAAAGCCTTCTTTTTCGATATAGGCGTTCAGGGTACGGGTCATCGCGGCACGGAAACCGGCCAAATGGGTACCACCATCACGCTGTGGAATGTTGTTGGTAAAGCAGTACAGGTTTTCTTGGAAACCGTCATTCCACTGCAACGCCACTTCCACGCCAATGCCATCTTTCTCGCTGGAGAAATAGCACACTTTATCGTGAATTGGGTTTTTGTTGCGGTTGAGGTACTCAACAAACGCTTGAATACCACCTTCGTACTTAAAGTGATCCTGCTTGTCGTTACGCTTGTCGAGCAGATGAATCGACACGCCAGAGTTCAAGAACGACAGCTCACGCAGACGCTTAGCCAGGATCTCGTACTGGAATTCGATATTGGTGAAGATGGTTGGGCTGGGCCAGAAACGCACTTGAGTACCGGTGGCATTGGTATCACCGACCACCGCCAGCGGCGCTACCGGCTCACCCAGATGGTATTCTTGGGTGTGCACTTTGCCTTCACGGCGGATCATCAGCTCCAGCTTATCCGACAGGGCGTTAACCACCGAAACCCCTACCC
>SKEK01000306.1_pt1 | contig 29413 bp, 17 predicted proteins | sample 4826761 | NCBI WGS metagenome assembly SKEK01 (sample SAMN11008811, study PRJNA524170) | human gut metagenome | biome: Human fecal sample; material: Feces; isolation source: fecal sample from pouch patient p32 | host: Homo sapiens | place: Israel: Tel-Aviv | collected 2015-10-13 | reverse complement strand
TAGAACGAGACTGTCTATAGTGATGTAAGTGCCTTAATCTATCGTGTTTCCGGCGCTAGGGATTTTTGAGACATGAGGTTCAAAACTTAGGCATGGAACTTTTTTGATAGCTAGAATCACCCACCGAATCATTTCACCCGCGTCCGTCATCACCTAAGAAAAGTCTTAAAAGGCTTGTTTCTGCTATTAAATATACATGATTTTCAACTTTTTATAAAAATATACAAAAAAGACTTGCTTTGTTCTGAATTTTCAGGTAAAATAAATTAAAATCGAAATCGTTGATAGAAAAAGTCAGATCGTTTCACAGAGAATGCGGGAAGCTGAGAACGCATGAGATCAAAGACGACACATTCTTGAGAGCGTATGCGAACTCTGGATGACAGTAGTGTACGACGGGTGGTTCCGTTAGAGACTAGGAGTTACAAGAGAGACCTTGTGACTTCATGAGGAAGAGGGGGTGACCCCTGTTCGAATTAAGGTGGAACCACGTGCCAACGTCCTTGCAAAAGTTGTTTTTGCGAGGGCGTTTTTTGTTACACTTGCTTTTAGTATTTGTAGCTAGCCGTACACTTGGTCGGAGTTGAACAGAAAGGATAAACTATGGAAATCAAAGGATTACGAAAGATTGAACCCTATGTGGTAGGTAGTCAGCCTGCTGAGAAAAATATCATTAAGTTGAATACTAATGAAAATGCCTATGGACCAAGTCCAGCAGTCCATCAAGCTTTAGCATCCTTTGATGCCCATCAGTTACGCAAGTATTCGACTTTGGATCAAGCGGCTTTGCGTCAAGCCTTATCTGAACAGTTAGGTGTTCCTGCCGATCAAGTGATTATTGGAAATGGGTCAGACGATATTTTGTCAATGGCTTTTCTAGCTTTCTTTAATAGCGAGGAAGAAGTCTTGTTTCCAGATTTGACCTATGGTTTTTACAAGGTATGGGCAGATTTGTATCGCATCCCATTTAGAGAAGTGCCCTTGAACTCTTCATTTGAGATTGATACTCAAGATTATCTGGTTGAAAATGGTGGGATTGTCATTACAAATCCAAATGCCCCAACAGGTATTTATAAACCTCTCAATCAAATTGAGGAGATTGTAAAGGCCAATCTGTCAGTAGTTGTGATTATTGACGAAGCCTATATTAACTTTGGTGGGGAGACGGCCTTACCGCTCATAGAAAAGTATGACAATGTGTTTATCACTAGGACCTTTTCTAAGGATGCCTCCCTTGCTGGCCTGCGTGTCGGTTACGGCATAGGAAGTCCTAAACTAATGGCTGTAATCAATGCCGTCAAGAATTCAGTTAACCCCTATAATGTGGATAGCATTGCGGAAGTCTTGGCGACTGCAGCGGTTAAGTCCTGGGACTACTATGAGGACACTTGCGCTAAGATTATGGCAACACGTGACTGGTTTAGCCAAGAATTGCAGGCGATTGGTTTTGATATCCTACCTTCAAAAACTAATTTTGTTTTGGTCAAACCTCACGGAGTGACTGCAGGTCAATTGTTTGACTACCTCCAAAGTAAGAAAATTTATGTCCGTTATTTTCCAAAAGTGGAGCGTATTTCAGACAGACTACGCATCTCTATTGGAACTCAGGATGAGATGGAGCGCGTACTAATGACAATACAGGAGTTACAAGCATGAAAAAAACGACATTAGCCTTAGGAATGCACGATAAACTTTTCAAACGTGCCCGTACCATGTATCAGATTGAACACCGTATCTGTGACTTGTTGATGACAAAGGGCTTTCTTCGGATTGAGACACCAACCTTAGAGCATTTCGAAGTCTTTAGTGATCTTGTGGACAATGGAAACTATAATTTCTTTGACAAAAATGGAGAGCTTGTTAGTTTACGTCCGGATATTACCAGCCAAATTGGGCGTGTGATTGCTTCGACTCAAGTTCATACACCCATCAAATTTTCTTACTCTGGAAAAGTATTTAACTACAATGAGGAGATGCGTGGCCTATCCAATGAGCATACGCAGGCTGGTATTGAGATCATAGGATTCCCCGTTCACCAGGCCATGGAAGAAGCTGTGATATCTGCTAAAGAGGCTCTAGATGCTGCAGGGGTCAAAAATTACAAGTTTGAATTTTCACATGCCCGTCTCCTACAACTCATTTTTGAAGAATTAAACCTTCCAGCTGTAAAAGAAGCAGAGCTGGCGGCCTATATCCGTGACAAATCAATCACAGGCCTCAAGGAATTCACCAAAGAAAATCCAAGTCAATATGACAAGGTCTTGGAACAGTTGCCATTCCTCTTTGGTGAGACAAAGGATGTCTTGACCAAGGCTAGACAGTTGACAGACAGTGAAGCCTTTTTGACGGCTCTAGATAGTTTGGAAGTCTTAACCAATCGCCTAGCAGATAGTCTCCCAGAGACGACGCTTGATTTAGCTCAATTGCCAGCAGTGCCTTACTATACAGGCATGATGTTTAAGGTCTTTGGTGATAAGGTGCCAGATGCCTTTGTATCAGGTGGTCGTTACGATAAACTATTTGAACGCTTTGGTGCCACCGAGTTAACAGCGGTTGGTTGGGCCATTGATGTCGATTCGGTCTATCAAGCAGTGCATGATGATGTGGAATTTGGAGGTGACTTGGATGACTAGCAATCAAATCACAATTGCCTTGACCAAGGGACGTATTGAGAAAGATACGGTTAAATTACTAGAAAAAGCTGGCTTTGATATGTCTTTCATGGCTGATAAGGGACGTAATTTGATTTTTGAAAGTCCTGACAAACGTTTCCGTTTTCTCCTAGTCAAAGCACCAGATGTGACCACCTATGTTAGACACGGTGTCGCAGATATTGGGATTGTCGGGAAGGATGTTTTGGTTGAACATCCGACAGGCTATTTGGAAATGTTAGACCTTAATTTTGGCCTTTGTAAATTCTCCGTAGCATCAACAGAAGACTATAATCCTGATGACCATAAGCGTAAACGTATCGCCACCAAGTATCCAACCATTGCGACGGACTATTTTAATCAAAAGGGTGAGGATGTTGAGATTATTTCAATTCAAGGGAGTGTAGAGATTGCCCCTGTTATTGGTCTAGCGGATGCCATTGTCGATATTGTGGAAACAGGGAATACCCTTGTTGCAAATGGCCTAAAAGTTTATGAAGATATTTGCCGTATTTCAGCACGAATGATTGTGAACAAGGCTTCTTTGAAAAATAACAAGGAAGTCCTGCCATTCATTCGTAAGATTGAATCACTTGTAGGGAACGAGGAGGTACCGTTCGAATGAAACGATTAACTGGAACAAATAAAGAAATTGCAGAGCTTCTTTATCAGGAGCAATTGGAACTGTCAAAAGAAAATAGAGACGTTGAAAGCACGGTTCAAGCCATTATTGAAGACGTTAAAAAACGTGGAGACGAGGCCCTTCGTGACTATTCAGCTAAATTTGATAAGGTTGACTTGACTGATTTTGAGGTTGGACAGGATTTGATTGATCAAGCCTTTAAAGAGATTGATCCAGAGGTTTACCAAGCCCTAGTTAATGCCAAAGAAAACATTGAATCTTACCACAAGCATCAGTTGGAGGCTGGTTTTGAGGACCAACCAAGTGAGGGTGTTATTCGTGGTCAATTGATTCGTCCCATCAATCGTGTGGGTGTTTATGTGCCTGGAGGAACTGCGGCTTATCCATCATCAGTTCTTATGAATGTCATCCCTGCTAAAATTGCTGGGGTTAAAGAGATTATTATGATTACGCCGCCACAAGAACACTTTGTTCCTGCTATCCTAGTAGCTGCCAAATTGGCTGGTGTGGATAGCATTTATCAAGTCGGTGGGGCTCAAGGGGTTGCGGCCTTGGCTTTTGGTACAGAAACGATTCCAAAGGTTGACAAGATTACAGGTCCCGGAAATATTTTCGTGGCGACTGCTAAGAAGCAAGTTTACGGTATTGTCGGTATTGATATGATTGCAGGACCATCAGAAATCGGTGTTATTGCTGATAGTAGCGCTAATCCAACCTATGTGGCAGCCGATCTCTTGTCTCAAGCAGAGCACGATACACGTGCACGCGCCATTTTGGTAACAGATTCTCAAGCCTTGGCTGATGCAGTTGAAAGTGAGATTGAACGTCAACTCAAGCTTTTGCCACGTGAGGCGATTGCTCGTCCATCTATCGAAAATAACGGTCGAATTATTATTGCCAATGATACAGATGCTATGTTTGAACTCATGAACTTGGTTGCGCCAGAACATTTGGAAATTGCTATGGACAAGGCCTATGATTATCTAGAAAAAGTGGAGAATGCTGGTTCCGTCTTTCTTGGTCACTTTACCAGTGAACCAATTGGTGACTACTATGCTGGTGCCAATCACGTTCTTCCAACGACAGCAACCAGCCGCTTTTCATCAGCTTTAGGTGTGCACGATTTTGTCAAACGTATCCAATATACGCAGTATGACAAAGCAGCAGTCAATAAGGCTCAACACGATATCACAACCTTGGCTTATGCGGAAGGTTTGCAGGCCCACGCCAAGGCAATTGAAGTCAGAAACGACAATAATTGAGAGAGTAGAGGAAGAAGTTATGAGACAAGCAGAAATTGAACGTAATACCTTTGAAACCAAAATTAAGTTAAGCCTCAATTTGGATGCTCAAGAACCAGTAGACATTCAAACAGGTGTCGGATTTTTTGACCACATGTTGACCTTGTTTGCCCGCCACGGTCGTATGTCTTTGGTGGTTAAGGCTGATGGCGACCTTTGGGTTGATAGTCACCACACTGTTGAAGATGTCGGTATTGTCCTTGGTCAAGCTCTTAAAGAGGCCTTGGGCGATAAAGCAGGTATCAACCGTTATGGAACGGCTTTTGTACCTATGGATGAAACCCTTGGAATGGCAAGTTTAGACTTGTCTGGACGTAGCTACTTGGTCTTTGATGCTAGTTTTGATAATCCAAAATTGGGTAATTTTGACACAGAACTGGTTGAAGAATTTTTCCAAGCCTTGGCTTTCAATGTTCAAATGAATCTTCACCTCAAGATTCTCCACGGAAAAAACAATCACCACAAGTCAGAAAGTCTTTTCAAGGCAACAGGACGTGCCTTGCGTGAGGCAATCACAGTCAATCCTGACATTCACGGCGTAAACTCGACAAAGGGGATGCTATGATTATCGTCATTGATTACGATGCGGGGAATACCGCCAATGTTCTGCGTGCCCTTGAAAAGATCGGAGTGACTGCAGAACTGTCTGCCGATAAAGAAAAAATCCTAGCTGCAGATGGTTTGATTTTACCTGGTGTGGGTGCTTATCCAACAGCCATGGCAGAGCTTGAGCGAAGAGGCTTGGTAGCTGTTATCAAAGAGGCCGTAGCAAAGGGAGTTCCACTTTTAGGAATCTGCTTAGGCATGCAGATTTTAACAGAAAAAGGGCTAGAACATGAAGAAACAGATGGTCTTGGCTTTATTCCAGGTGTCTGCCGTCCTATTCCAGCCAGCAAGGAGCAACCTGTCCCACATATGGGGTGGAATGATTTGGCTGTTAAGCAAGCCAGCCCTTTGACAGATGGTTTAGATGGCCAAGCCGTCTACTTCGTTCACAGTTATTTCACAGATGTCCCTAGCCAATACATTGATGTTACCGCAGATTATAGCATTGAAGTGCCAGCCATGATCCATAAAGGCAATGTTTATGGGGCCCAATTTCATCCTGAAAAATCAGGGGATATTGGCTTAGGTATTCTTGAAAAGTTTGCAGGTTTATGTAAAGCCTAGAAGCTAGTGAGAGCAAAGACTTTTTAGTTAGAAAGGATGGTAGGGGAGATGCAAATTCTACCAGCAATTGATATTAAGGATGGACAGGCTGTTCGTCTCTTTAAAGGAGATTTCAATCAACAAACCGTTGTCAATCCAGATGTTATTGAGCAGGCAAAGACCTTTAAGGATGCGGGCATTCAGTTTATTCATGTCGTCGATTTGGACGGTGCCCTTGATGGTCGTGCCACTAACCGTGACTTGATTGCAGAGGTCAAGAAGGTTTCTGGACTTGGCATCGAAGTTGGTGGCGGTATCCGTACCTTGGAGCAGATTCGTGACTATTTGGAAGTTGGCATCGACCGTATCATTATCGGTTCAATGGCCGTTAAAAATCCTGACTTCGTTCGAGCAGCTTTAGAGGAATTTGGTGCCGATAAAATTGTCGTAGGTATTGATGCCAAGGCAGGGTTTGTCGCTACCGAAGGTTGGTTGGAAACAAGCAATGTAGACTACATCACCTTGGCCAAGGAAATGGAAAAGATGGGCGTAACCCTCTTTGTCTATACTGATGTTGATCGAGATGGCACACTGACAGGACCCAATCTTGATCACTACAAACGTTTGGTATCTGAACTCACAACCGCCAAAGTCATTGCTTCAGGTGGAATTGCAGAAGTAGCTGACTTAGATCACCTAGAAGAGATTGGTGTGGCAGGAACCATTGTTGGCAAAGCCTACTATAACGGTAATATCACATTAGACCAGCTCAAGGCTTTCGGAGGTTAATATGCTTAAAAAACGTATTATTCCTTGCTTGGATGTCAAGGATGGTCGTGTCGTTAAGGGGGTTAATTTTGTGAATCTGACAGATGTTGGAGACCCTGTTGATTCTGCGCGTGCTTATTATGAGGCTGGTTGTGACGAACTTGTTTTCTTGGACATCACAGCGACTTCAGATAATCGTGAAACAACGGTAGACATGGTGCGTCGTGTTGCCGATCAGGTCTTTATCCCTTTCACAGTTGGTGGTGGTATCCGTTCAGTTGAAGATATGAACAAGATGCTCAAAGCTGGTGCTGACAAGGTTGCCGTCAATTCCTCAGCCCTAGCCAATCCACAACTAATCGCTGATTGTGCTCAAAAATTTGGGAATCAGTGTGTAGTGGCTGCGATTGATGCTAAAAAGATGACTGATGGGAGCTGGCATGTCTTTGTGGCAGGTGGCCGTAAGGATACAGGTAGGGACCTCATCCAATGGGCTCAAGAAGTCGTCGCTTTGGGGGCTGGAGAAATTCTCTTAACCAGCATGGACAAGGACGGCACTAAGTCTGGTTTTGATTTGGAAATGCTCAATCGTGTAGCGGAGGTCGTCGATGTTCCAATCATTGCCTCTGGTGGTGCAGGAAATATTGAGGATATTGTAGAAGTCTTTGAAAAGACAACAGCGACGGGTGCTCTGGCAGCCTCTATCTTCCACTTTGGTGAGGTAAATATAGGCGAAACCAAACAAGTCTTGGCAAATGCAGGAATCGAGGTGAGACAATGACAGAGGTTAAACTTGATTTTGACAAACAAGGCGGACTGGTACCAGTCATTGTGACAGATTACAAGACGGGACAGGTGCTCATGTTGGCCTATATGAATGAGCTGTCCTATCAGTTAACCCTTGAGACCAAACAAATGCATTACTGGAGCCGTTCCAGAAATGAGCTTTGGCATAAGGGAGCCACATCTGGCCATTTCCAACATGTCAAAAGCATCAAGACAGATTGTGATCAGGACACCCTGCTTATCGCTGTGGAACAAGAAGGAGCAGCCTGCCATACAGGAGCCTACAGCTGTTTCTTTACGGATATATATGATGACAATCAAGATAGATAGGAGTAGCTATGTTAGAAACACTTTATAAGGAAGCCTTAGATCGTAAAAAAAATCCCAAAGAAGGGTCTTATACCAATTACCTTTTTGACAAGGGTCTAGACAAGATTCTTAAAAAAGTTGGCGAAGAAGCAACAGAAGTTGTGATCGGAGCTAAAAATGCTGATAAAGAAGAAATTGCCAACGAGACAGCAGACGTCCTTTATCACCTAGCAGTCATGCTCGTTGAAACAGGGGTTAGCCCTGAAGACGTTGAAGCCGTTCTTAAAGCCCGTCAAGGCAAACAAAGCAATGTCCATGACCGAAAAGAAGTAACGGATTATTAAGGATTATATCAATCGATTTGAACTAAGATGAAAAGCCTGAAGTGATATTCAGGCTTTTTTGCTGGATACATCCTAATCTTTTATCCTTCTAACTACCATAAGAAAGCGCTTTAAAATGCTATAATAGGAGTGAAGAAAGCTCGTTTTATTTGAAGGATTTGGTGTGCTTATTTATACAAATCATTGAGGAAAGGAAGGATGTCCTATGAAGAAAAATACTCCTAATATTTTAAAGCTTTCTTGCTTAGCTATTCTCCTCCTCTGTTCTATTCTTTTAGTTGGTTGTAAAGTTGTACTGCCAAATTCTTACTTCAAGGCTAGGGGAAAAAACGCAAAAAATCTTAGCTCATAATGGTTTTAAAGGAAAGGTCCAAGTTAAGCGTATCGAAAAGGTGATTCTAGATAGTGCAGGTATTTATGTCGATTATACCTATTCAGAGGAAACCTACGATAATCAAAACATATCAGTAGATGGGAGTATTACGTTTAAACTGGACTGGACAGTTAATGGTGAAGAATATGTGACCCCTGGTCATTACTGGGAAAGCTACTTACAACAAAAATCTGTAAAAAAAGAAGAGCAGAAACTCTTTAAGGAGCTTAAAAGGCAATCTTTAGGCCTTGATATTGAAGAATTCTCCTTCAGTGATAATACTACGATTGATCAAGAGGCTGGTAATCGTAAAAAGCATTTAGCTGAGGAAAACCGTAAAAACGGGAAGGATGATTTTTATGGGTATTATCAAATTCCTTATCAAACAATGATTGATGAACATATTGTTACTATGTCAATAAGAGTAAGTGATACAGAAAATACCAGTAAGAAAGATTTAGAAGAGGTAGCGAAGAAACTGGATGCTAGCAAGCTACCAGACGGAGAGTACGAATTTTATTATTTCACAACTGATAAAGAAAATTCCGCTTATTATGACAATTCCGGATATATTGGCTATACCTTTAACATACAAGATGGCAAGGTTGTCCAAGATGAAGATGATTAGATGATACTTTGATTCCTGCGATAATCTCGCACTCCATACTGGCGGCATAGAAGTATAGGCTATAGCTAAGTGAAAATGTTAACCTCAAAACATACAAAAACATCTCCGAAAATCAGTCGGAGATGTCTTTTTGTCTTACAAATTCTTTTTCTTTTTAGCTTTTTTGGTTAGGGCAAGATCACAATTTTCAATGTTTGAAATCAGGTGATTCGTCAATTGGAAGTCGTCCACTTGGGGATTCAAGTCCACTTCGTAGACCAGTTGCATGATTTCACCTCCACCTGTGGTATTAAGGGAAATCAAGTCACATTCACTGGTGAAATTGAGCAAGGCTTTAGTGATTTTTTGATCAATCAAGTCTTGGTAGGGGACGTTAATGGTCAGGAGTCTACGACGTTGGTTGTCGGTACGACTTTGACGATTTTCCAAAAGAAGCCAAACAGCTAGAAGGAAAATGGTAAAGAGGACAGCCAGTAAGAGATAGCCTGTCCCAGATGCCAGACCAATAATCATGGCCATGAAGACAGCGATTAGTTCTCTGGAACCACTAGTCGCTGAACGAAAACGAATGAGACTAAAGGTCCCTGCCACGGCGATAGAGGTCCCCAAACTACCATTAACAAGGAAGATAACTAGGGTCATCAAACATGGAAGCAGGGTCAAACTAATAACAAATTCTCTGGTGTAGAGGGTCCGGTATTTGTAAGTCCAGGTTAGAGCCAATCCTAAAACAAGGCTGACCAGTAAGGCCAGCATGAGTTGAAGAGGACTAGCGGTTGCTGTCGCATCATTAAAGATAGAATTGAAGAGATTAGACATAGGCGGCAGCTCCTTTTTCTTGAACTGGATGTGGTCCGTAGTCTAGACCTTGAGACTTATGATAGGCGCAGCTATATTTTGAGAATTTTTGCTCTTCCAAACCATGTTTGTCTAAGATAGCTTGAAGCCAGTCTGGTTTTTGCCCAGGTGCCTTAATTTCCATGATTATCGTATCTTCATCTAGAAGGGGAGAACCATGATTTCCCTTAAAGAGACTGACGTCTTCATCACGGTAAGTCAGATTTTGGTCAAGGGTAACACGAACTTTATTGTAGGCATAGCCTTCGATAGTCTCTTTTTCTTTCATCGAAAAACGGTCGTAGTAGATATACATACGAGGTTTGAGCCCCTCATCGTAGCGTTGACGTAAGTGGTGGATATCCTGTAATAGCTGGCGGTCAGTGATTTGACCATGGTTCTTACCGTCTGTCAGCAAGTTAGTGATGGCAAGTGGAGTTGAAACAAGACGAAACTTATGACCGATTCCTTCATCATCTTTGGCTTTTACCTCTAAAAAGACCTTACTATCAATTTTGGGATTGGCTAGGTAGGTACGCATGCGGATTTTCTCTTGACGGTGATTACCATCTAAGGCATCTTGGATGACGTCAAAATTATCCGTATCAAAGTAAATATTTGAAATGGTAGATGTCGGATAATCATCCTCTACCAAATACTCCTTAAGATCAGCGAGTAGGTCTTCAAGATTGTCCTTTGAGACCACATATTTCGTTTCAATACGTTTAAAACGTGTTTCCAATTGTTTAACCATGAAAAAACTCCTTTTATAGATAAGATACAAAGCCGTAAAGCAACTCCCAGGAAAATAGGGAATTTATTGTAGAAACATCTATTTCCAAACAGTCGACTTATTGTTTTAATTCTTTTTTTATAGTAGAAAAGTTGAGCGAAAATGTACTATTTCTATAAAGCACTTACTAGCTCGCCTATTAGTCTATGGGACTTTTCTGAAAGAAGTCCTAAGCCAAACTTTCACCAAACTTAACTTAAGATAAGTTTTAGTTAACCTTTAGAAATGTTTTAGGTAAGTCCCGTAAACTGTAATCATCCAAACGAACCCGAGAGGAAAAAATATGAAATCAAAAAAACTAAAAAAATGGACGACTTTATTGACCTGTGCGACTGCCCTAACAGTCATGACAGCTTGTAGCCAATCAAGCAGTCAGTCAACTGGGACGACGTCAAGCACTACATCAAAAACAAGTGCTGTAACAGCAACGACCAGTAAGAAAACAAATAAGAACAACAGCAACTACTTTACTTCTAAAGATTCTGATACCTCTTATAATGAAAGTTCAGCTACTAAGATTAAGTTATCAGGCTCATCTGCGGATGTTTCAGGTGATGGTGCAGCCCTATCAGGTTCAACTGTAACCATCTCCAAAGCTGGGACCTACGTCATTTCAGGAAAATCCGACGGTGTGCAAATCAAGGTAGACGCTGGAGATTCAGACGATGTCCATGTTGTTTTAGATGGCGTTACCATGACAAATACAAATGCAGCAATCAACGCCACAAAAGCTGGTCATGTCTATCTGACACTTAAAGATGGCACTACAAACACACTTTCTGATTCAAGTTCTAATAGTGATGAAGATGCGGATGCTGTGATTTTCTCTAAAGGAGATTTGACCATTAATGGTTCAGGTACTCTAAACATTGATGCCAAGAAAAATAACGGTATTAAAGCCAATGGCAGCCTTCATATAACTGGCGGTACCTATAAGATTTCCTCAGTCGGTGATGCCTTCAATGTCAATGATGAACTCAATATCACAGGAACAACTATGACCATTGAAGCGGAAGAAGATGGTGTCAAGGTCGACAATGATGACGACACCTCAGTAGGTACCATGTATCTGTCTGACAATACCATGACCATCAAGGCTGGTGACGACGGTATTCATGCGTCCGGCGACCTGATTATTGATAGTGGTACTTACAAGGTTGAAAAATCAACTGAAGGTATCGAAGGTAAATCTGTGACCATTAATGGTGGAAATATAGATGTCTATGCAACGGATGATGGTGTCAATGCGGCCAATGCTAATGCCAGTCAAAGTGAGATTTTCTTCAAGATGACCGGTGGAACACTAAATGTTGAGGTTGGTGAGGGTGATACAGACCCAATCGATTCTAACGGCGATATTTTTGTATCGGGTGGAACAATCAATTTGACTGGTCAGTCTGGCTTTGACTTTGATGGTTCAGCGACCTATACCGGTGGTGACATTACTATCAATGGTGAGAAACAAACTAAGATTGAGAACTCAATGCCTGGCGGCGGAGGCCCTCAAGGTGGCGGTGGTCCCCAAGGTGGTGGGCAACCAGGTGGCTTTGGAGGAGGTCACTAAAGAGTCATAGGATGAAACAGAAAGGAAGTGCCTATGTATATTATTATTCCAGCTTATGAACCAGACAAACGCCTGATTCAGGTGGTTCAAGATATTACCATAAAACTCCCTAAAGCCCGTATTATTGTTGTTAATGATGGGAGTGGACCAGGCTATAACGACTATTACGACGAAACGGCTTTTATTGGAGCGACTGTCCTTACCCATCCTATCAATAAAGGAAAAGGAGCAGCTCTCAAGACAGCCTTTGCTCACATTCAAGAAGAAGTAGTCAGTCAGCACCTTTCGGCGCAACCTATTGTCACAGTTGACAGTGATGGTCAGCATCTGATTAAGGATATTGTCCGTGTGGCCAAGGCAACCGAGGAAAATCCAAGTCATCTTGTTTTGGGTGCGCGTGCCTTTGTTGGTAAGGTGCCAGCACGTAGCCGCTTTGGAAATAAGGTGACTGCTGGACTCTTCCGTCTAGTAACTGGTCAGAAGGTAACAGATACTCAGACAGGACTTCGAGGCATGTCAACCGACCTGATTCCATGGCTTCTTAACCTGGACGGCAATCGTTTCGAGTATGAGTTTAATATGTTGCTTGAAGCCAAAAAATCAGGCCACCAAATCTCTGAAGTCCCTATCGAAACCGTTTATCTGGAGGAAAATAAAAGTTCGCACTTTCGGCCCATTCGTGATTCCATCCGTATTTACAGCCCTTTTTTAAAGTTCTCTGGCACGGCCGTCTTGGCCTCAGTCATTGATGCAACAGCCTTATTTGTGCTCTTTGCCTTGACGAAAAATCTGCTCCTTTCGGTCGTGCTAGCTCGTGTGATTTCGGCTTCCAGCCAGTGTTTGCTGAACGCCAATGTGGTCTTCAATCCGACAAGCTCTCTCTTTAGATCGAGTGTTCGTTACTTTATGTTGGTCTTGGTCCTCCTGGCCTGTAACTATTTCTTACTTAGTAGTCTAGTTGCTATTGGTTTAGGACTGGTTCTGGCAAAATTAGTCACAGAAACCTTGCTCTTTTTAGTCAGCTACAGGGTCCAACATAACGTCGTTTTTGCTTAATAGCTGACTTGTAAATCGCTACTGATTGAATAGAGATAGCTTATTAAATTACCTCTAAAAACTTTCCTAAAAATAGAAAAAGACTACCGTTTTCTACATTCGGTAGTTTTTAATATTTGTTAAAATGTTAATCAATTTACAATATGATTAAAAATTGAAATGATTTGATAAAGACTCTAGTTGACTGAAAAAAATATGCTATAATGAAATTGTTTGAATTATGTAGATTTTATTCAAACTAGGAAAATGAAATGAGGACCTAAAATGGGAAAAAAGGTACATTATAAGCTTCACAAAGTTAAGAAGCAGTGGGTGACGATTGCCGTCACTTCGGTAGCACTTGCCTCTATCGTAGGTGGTGCTACAGTTGCCAATCAAAAGGTTTCAGCTGATGAAACAACTCAACCAGTTGCCTCTACGACAGCTGAAAGCGATGTTGTCGTTGAAACGCATGAAGTAGCCGCTCCTGCAGCAACTGCTACGACAGATGCGACAGCAACAACAAATGATAAGGCTGCTGATGCTGCAACAGTCGAAACTCCTGCGGCAGCAACCACTGCAGCAGATACAACTACTAATACTGCAACACCAGCAACAACTGATCGTGCAGCAGTAGCAAATGGTGCGACAACAGAAACACCAGCTGCAACAGCGACAGATACAACGCTTACAGTAGCTGAAAAACCAAAATCTGGTGTTACTGAAAAAGAAGAAACAGCAGCACTCTCTTTGGACAACATCAAACAAGTTGATGGTAAATACTATTATGTCAAAGAAGATGGTTCATACAAAACAAATTTTGCTGTTTCAGTTAATGGCCAGTTGCTTTACTTCGGTAAAGACGGTGCTTTGACAAGCACATCAACACACTCATTCACACCAGGTACAACTAATCTAGTTGATGCTTTCTCTTCACATAACCGTGCTTACGATTCTAAGAAAGAAAGCTTCGAGTTGGTAGATGGGTACTTGACACCAAACAGCTGGTATCGTCCAGTCACTATTTTGGAAAATGGTGAAAAATGGCGTGTATCAACTGAGAAAGACTTCCGTCCACTTTTGATGGCATGGTGGCCTGATGTAGATACACAAGTTGCCTACCTCAATACTTTCTCTAAACACTTTAACCTTAACGCAACTTATTCAACCAGCCAAAGTCAATCTGAATTGAATGCAGCTGCTAAGACAATTCAAATTAAGATTGAACAAGAAATTTCAGCTAAAAAATCAACTGAATGGCTTCGTCAAGCAATTGAGTCTTTTGTAAAAGAACAAGACCAGTGGAATACTACAACTGAAAACTATACCCTTGCTGACCACCTTCAAGGGGGAGCTCTTCTTTATGTCAATAATGACAAGACACCTTGGGCAAATTCTGATTACCGTTTGCTTAACCGTACACCAAGTAACCAAGATGGTTCTCTAAATGGTACAGGAAGATACTTGGGTGGTTATGAATTCCTACTTGCCAATGACGTTGATAACTCAAACCCAGTTGTGCAAGCTGAGCAGTTGAACCAAATTCACTATCTTGTGAACTGGGGATCAATTGTTATGGGTGATAAGGATGCTAACTTTGATGGTATCCGTGTTGATGCAGTTGATAATGTCGATGCAGACCTTCTCCAAGTTTATACAAACTACTTCCGTGCAGCCTTTGGTGTGGATAAATCTGAAGCAAATGCACTTGCTCACATTTCTATCCTTGAAGCTTGGGATTTAAATGATAATGCTTATAATCAAAAACATGATGGTGCAGCCCTTGCCATGGATAATAACCTTCGTTATGCAATTATGGGTGCACTTTATGGATCTGGATCTTCATTGAAAGATTTGATTACTAGCAGTTTGACAGACCGTACAAATAATAGTAAGTATGGAGATACACAAGCTAACTATATCTTTGCGCGTGCTCATGATAACCTTGTTCAAGATATCATTCGTGATATTGTTCAAAAAGAAATCAATCCAAAATCAGATGGTTATACCATGACTGATGCTGAATTGAAACGTGCCTTTGAAATCTATAATGAAGATATGAAGAAGGCAGAAAAACGTTATACTATTAACAATATTCCAGCCGCCTATGCTTTGATTCTTCAAAATATGGAGCAGGTAACTCGTGTTTATTATGGAGATCTTTATACGGATAACGGCCAATATATGGCTACCAAGTCTCCTTACTACGATGCTATCACAACGCTCTTGAAGAACCGTATGAAATATGTTTCAGGTGGACAATCGATGAAAGTCGACACGTTCAATGGAAAAGAAATCTTGTCATCTGTTCGTTACGGTAAAGATATTATGACTGCTGACCAAACTACGGGTGTAGCAGAAACAAGTAAACATTCTGGTATGTTGACACTTATTGCCAATAATCAGGATTTCTCACTGGGTGATGGTACTTTGAAAGTTAACATGGGTAAACTTCATGCTAACCAAGCCTACCGTCCATTACTTCTTGGTACTGATAAGGGAATTGTCACTTACGAAAATGATGCAGCAGCAGCTGGAAAAATTAAATACACTGATGCTGAAGGGAACTTGACTTTCAGTGGAGATGAAATCAAGGGGTATCGAACTGTTGATATGAGAGGTTATCTTGGTGTTTGGGTACCAGTAGGTGCACCTGATAACCAAGATATCCGTGTTAAAGGTTCAGATAAGAAACTGGATAAGACATTCTCAGCTACTGAAGCATTGGACTCACAAGTTATCTATGAAGGTTTCTCAAACTTCCAAGATTTTGTTGAAAAAGACAGCCAGTATACCAATAAATTGATTGCAGAAAACGCAGAACTCTTCAAGTCATGGGGAATCACATCATTCGAGATGGCTCCTCAATTTGTATCGGCTGATGACCGTACCTTCCTTGATTCTGTTATCCAAAATGGCTATGCCTTTACTGACCGTTATGACCTTGCTATGAGTAAGAATAACAAATACGGTTCTAAAGAAGATCTTCGTGATGCCCTTAAGGCGCTTCACAAGCAAGGTATTCAAGCAATTGCTGACTGGGTTCCAGATCAACTTTACCAATTGCCAGGACAAGAAGTTGTAACAGCAACACGTGCAAATAGTTATGGTACTCCAAAGGCCAATGCTTATATCAATAACACTTTATATGTTGCAAATTCTAAATCATCAGGTAAGGACTTCCAAGCTCAATATGGTGGTGAGTTCCTTGATGAGCTCCAAAAGAAATATCCACAGTTGTTTGAAGATGTGATGATATCAACTGGTAAGAAGATTGATCCATCTGTTAAAATCAAGCAATGGTCTGCTAAGTACATGAATGGTACTAATATCCTTGGTCGTGGTAATCGTTATGTTCTCAGTAACGATGCTACTGGTCGCTATTATCAAGTTACTGATAATGGCATCTTCTTGCCAAAACCTTTGACAGACCAAGGTGGTAAGACAGGTTTCTACTATGATGGTAAGGGTATGGCCTACTTTGATAATAGTGGTTTCCAAGCTAAGAATGCTTTCATTAAATATGCTGGAAATTACTATTACTTCGATAAAGAAGGTTATATGTTGACTGGTCGTCAAGATATCGATGGTAAGACTTATTTCTTCTTGCCAAACGGTATCCAGCTTCGTGATTCTATTTATCAACAGGATGGTAAATATTATTACTTTGGTAGCTTTGGTGAGCAATACAAAGATGGTTACTTTGTATTCGATGTACCGAAAGAAGGTACTTCAGAAACAGAAGCTAAATTCCGTTATTTCTCACCAACTGGAGAAATGGCTGTTGGCTTGACTTATGCTGGTGGAGGATTGCAATACTTTGATGAAAATGGCTTCCAAGCTAAAGGTACTAAGTATGTGACTCCAGACGGAAAACTCTACTTCTTCGATAAAAATTCAGGTAATGCCTACACAAATCGTTGGGCAGAAATCGATGGTATCTGGTATGAATTCAACGATCAAGGCTATGCACAAGCTAAGAAGGGTGAATTCTACACAACAGATGGCTCAACATGGTTCTACCGTGATGCAGCTGGTAAAAATGTGACAGGTGCCCTTACTTTGGATGGTCACGAATACTACTTCCGTGCAAATGGTGCCCAAGTTAAAGGTGAATTTGTTACTGAAAATGGCAAGATTAGCTACTACACTGTAGATAATGGTTACAAGGTTAAAGACAAGTTCTTCGAAGTGAACGGCAAGTGGTACCATGCTGATAAGGATGGTAACCTCGCTACAGGTCGTCAAACGATTGACCACCTTAACTATTACTTCAATGCTGATGGAAGCCAAGTCAAATCTGATTTCTTCACTCTTGATGGTGGTAAGACATGGTACTACGCCAAAGATAATGGTGAAATCGTGACAGGTGCCTATAGTGTTGGTGGTAAAAACTATTACTTCAAAGAAGATGGTAGTCAAGTCAAAGGCGACTTTGTTAAGAATGCTGACGGATCACTTTCTTACTATGACAAAGATTCAGGTGAGCGTCTCAATAACCGTTTCTTGACAACTGGTAACAATGTTTGGTACTACTTCAAAGATGGTAAGGCTGTAACAGGACGCCAAAATATCGATGGTAAAGAATATTACTTTGATAATTTGGGACGTCAAGTTAAAGGTAGCCCAATCAGCACACCAAAAGGAGTAGAATACTACGAATCAGTTCTTGGAGAACGTGTGACAAACACATGGATTACTTTCCAAGACGGTACGACTGTCTTCTTCGATGAAAATGGTTATGCTGATTTTGATAAATAAATAATCAATCAATCTAATCTTAATCTGAGAGATTAAGTGAAAAACGATATGATTTGACATGAATTTATAGGTGAAATTTCTTGAAAACGAGAATCGTTTAAAGAAATTTTGCCTTTTTATGCTCCTTAAAGAAAAAATCTGACAAATATCAATTTTGAGTCAGAATCATTGTAAAAGCTATTGTATCAAGGACTTTGGCGGCTTTTATGAAAAATAGTTTTAGTTATCAAATGATATGAAAATGAGAATTGAAAACCTATGAAATAGGTGTGTTACAAAGTTTTTCTAATATTAATGTTATGTAATATATATTTTATAAAAAAACAATTAATTCGAGAAATAGTTAGAAAATAATGATATAATATAACTGTTTGAAATCGGATAGATTTCAGTCTGATTTTGACAAATAAAATCACGGGGAAAATTATAATGGAAAATAAGATACACTATAAGCTTCATAAAGTTAAGAAGCAATGGGTTACAATTGCAGTTGCTTCTGTAGCACTTGCTACTGTCTTGGGAGGATTGTCTGTAACAACATCTTCAGTTTCAGCGGATGAAACTCAAGATAAGACAGTAACTCAATCAAATTCAGGTACAACAGCTTCTTTAGTTACTTCTCCTGAAGCAACCAAAGAAGCCGATAAACGTACAAATACAAAAGAAGCAGATGTTTTAACACCTGCTAAAGAAACAAATGCTGTAGAAACAGCGACTACAACGAACACACAAGCAACAGCTGAAGCAGCTACAACAGCAACAACAGCTGATGTAGCAGTGGCAGCTGTTCCAAATAAAGAAGCAGTTGTGACAACAGATGCACCAGCTGTTACAACTGAAAAAGCAGAAGAACAACCAGCAACAGTGAAGGCTGAAGTTGTTAATACAGAAGTTAAGGCGCCAGAAGCTGCTTTGAAAGATTCAGAAGTAGAAGCTGCGCTTTCCTTGAAAAACATCAAAAACATTGATGGTAAATATTACTATGTTAATGAAGATGGTTCACACAAAGAAAACTTTGCCATTACTGTAAATGGTCAATTGCTTTACTTCGGTAAAGATGGTGCTCTTACAAGTTCATCAACATACTCTTTCACACCAGGAACAACAAATATTGTTGATGGTTTCTCAATAAATAACCGTGCCTACGATTCATCTGAAGCTAGCTTTGAATTGATTGATGGTTATTTGACTGCAGATAGCTGGTACCGTCCAGCTTCTATCATCAAAGATGGTGTAACTTGGCAAGCATCAACTGCAGAAGATTTCCGTCCACTTTTGATGGCTTGGTGGCCAAATGTAGATACACAAGTTAACTACTTGAACTACATGTCTAAAGTATTTAACTTGGATGCTAAATATTCAAGTACAGATAAGCAAGAAACTTTGAAAGTTGCTGCTAAGGACATTCAAATCAAGATTGAGCAAAAGATTCAGGCTGAAAAATCAACACAATGGTTGCGTGAAACTATCTCTGCCTTTGTTAAGACACAACCACAATGGAACAAAGAAACTGAAAACTACTCTAAAGGTGGCGGCGAAGATCACCTTCAAGGTGGTGCCCTTCTTTATGTGAATGATTCACGTACACCATGGGCGAATTCTGACTATCGTCGTTTGAACCGTACAGCAACTAACCAGACTGGTACAATTGATAAATCAATTCTTGATGAGCAATCAGATCCAAACCACATGGGTGGTTTCGACTTCTTGCTAGCTAATGACGTAGATTTGTCAAACCCAGTTGTTCAAGCAGAACAATTGAACCAAATCCACTACCTTATGAACTGGGGTTCAATCGTTATGGGTGACAAGGATGCTAACTTCGATGGTATCCGTGTCGACGCGGTAGATAATGTCGATGCAGACATGCTTCAACTCTACACAAACTACTTCCGTGAGTACTATGGTGTTAACAAATCTGAAGCAAACGCTCTTGCTCACATCTCAGTCCTTGAAGCATGGAGCCTTAATGACAACCACTACAATGACAAGACAGATGGCGCTGCGCTTGCTATGGAAAACAAACAACGTTTGGCTCTCCTCTTCTCATTGGCTAAACCAATCAAAGAACGTACACCAGCTGTAAGTCCTTTGTATAACAATACTTTCAACACGACACAACGTGATGAAAAGACTGATTGGATTAACAAAGATGGAAGCAAGGCCTATAACGAAGACGGAACAGTTAAACAGTCTACAATCGGTAAATATAACGAGAAATACGGAGATGCGTCAGGAAACTACGTCTTTATCCGTGCCCATGATAACAACGTTCAAGATATTATTGCTGAAATCATCAAGAAAGAAATCAATCCAAAATCAGATGGTTTCACGATCACTGATGCTGAAATGAAGCAAGCCTTTGAGATTTACAACAAAGACATGCTCAGCAGCGACAAAAAATATACGCTTAACAACATCCCAGCGGCTTACGCGGTTATGTTGCAAAACATGGAAACTATCACTCGTGTCTACTATGGAGACCTTTATACAGATGATGGTCACTACATGGAAACTAAGTCTCCATATTACGATACCATTGTTAACTTGATGAAGAGTCGTATCAAGTATGTATCTGGTGGGCAAGCACAACGTTCATACTGGTTGCCAACTGATGGTAAGATGGACAATTCAGATGTTGAACTTTACCGCACAAATGAAGTCTACACTTCAGTACGTTATGGTAAAGACATTATGACAGCTAATGATACAGAAGGTTCTAAATACAGCCGTACTTCTGGTCAGGTAACACTTGTAGCTAACAATCCAAAATTGACTTTGGATCAATCAGCTAAACTTAATGTTGAAATGGGTAAAATCCATGCCAACCAAAAATACCGTGCTTTGATTGTTGGTACAGCTGATGGTATCAAGAACTTTACATCTGATGCAGATGCAATCGCAGCAGGTTACGTTAAAGAAACAGACAGCAACGGTGTCTTGACTTTCGGTGCTAATGACATCAAGGGTTATGAAACATTTGATATGTCTGGTTTCGTAGCAGTTTGGGTTCCAGTTGGAGCTTCAGATGATCAAGATATCCGAGTAGCGCCTTCAACAGAAGCTAAAAAAGAGGGTGAATTGACTCTTAAAGCGACTGAAGCTTATGATTCACAATTGATCTACGAAGGCTTCTCTAACTTCCAAACTATTCCAGATGGTTCAGATCCTTCAGTCTATACTAACCGTAAGATTGCTGAAAATGTTGATTTGTTCAAATCATGGGGCGTAACATCATTTGAAATGGCACCTCAATTTGTATCTGCTGACGATGGTACCTTCCTTGACTCAGTTATCCAAAATGGTTATGCCTTTGCAGACCGTTACGATCTTGCCATGAGTAAGAACAATAAATACGGTTCTAAAGAAGATCTACGTGATGCTCTTAAAGCACTTCATAAGGCTGGTATTCAAGCAATCGCTGACTGGGTTCCAGACCAAATTTACCAATTGCCAGGTAAAGAAGTTGTAACAGCGACTCGTACTGATGGTGCTGGTCGTAAGATTGCGGACGCTATCATTGACCACTCACTTTATGTGGCTAACTCTAAGTCATCAGGCAAAGATTACCAAGCTAAATACGGTGGTGAATTCTTGGCTGAACTTAAAGCTAAATACCCTGAAATGTTCAAGGTAAACATGATCTCAACTGGTAAACCAATTGATGATTCTGTTAAATTGAAACAATGGAAGGCTGAATACTTCAACGGAACAAACGTTCTTGAACGTGGTGTTGGCTATGTACTTAGCGATGAAGCAACTGGTAAGTATTTCACTGTCACTAAAGAAGGTAACTTCATTCCTCTTCAATTGACAGGTAAAGAAAAGGTTATTACTGGATTCTCAAGTGATGGTAAAGGAATCACTTACTTCGGTACAAGTGGTACACAAGCTAAATCTGCCTTTGTAACCTTCAATGGTAACACTTATTACTTTGATGCTCGTGGTCACATGGTTACTAACAGTGAATACTCACCAAATGGTAAAGACGTTTATCGTTTCTTACCAAATGGTATCATGTTGAGTAATGCCTTCTACATTGATGCTAATGGTAATACCTACCTTTATAACTCTAAAGGTCAAATGTACAAGGGTGGTTACACTAAATTTGATGTTTCTGAAACTGATAAAGACGGTAAAGAATCTAAGGTTGTGAAATTCCGTTACTTCACTAATGAAGGTGTCATGGCCAAAGGTGTTACGGTTATTGATGGTTTCACACAATATTTTGGAGAAGACGGTTTCCAAGCTAAAGATAAGTTAGTAACCTTTAAAGGTAAAACTTATTACTTTGACGCACACACTGGTAATGCTATCAAGGATACTTGGAGAAATATCAATGGTAAGTGGTACTACTTTGATGCAAACGGTGTTGCTGCTACAGGTGCACAAGTCATCAATGGTCAAAAACTTTACTTCAATGAAGATGGAAGCCAAGTTAAAGGTGGCGTTGTTAAGAATGCAGATGGTACTTACAGCAAGTACAAAGAAGGTTCTGGAGAGCTAGTGACTAACGAATTCTTCACAACTGATGGCAATGTTTGGTACTATGCAGGCGCTAATGGTAAGACTGTTACAGGTGCACAAGTCATCAATGGCCAACACCTATACTTTAATGCAGACGGAAGCCAAGTTAAGGGTGGTGTTGTTAAGAATGCAGATGGTACTTATAGCAAGTACGATGCTTCAACAGGTGAACGCTTGACTAATGAGTTTTTCACAACAGGCGACAACAACTGGTACTACATTGGTGCTAATGGTAAGTCAGTGACTGGTGAAGTTAAAATTGGTGACGATACTTATTTCTTCGCTAAGGATGGTAAACAAGTAAAAGGTCAAACAGTAAGTGCTGGCAATGGTCGAATCAGCTATTACTATGGTGATAGTGGTAAGAGAGCTGTTAGCACATGGATAGAAATTCAACCAGGAGTTTACGTTTACTTTGATAAGAATGGTATTGCTTATCCACCTAGAGTGCTAAACTAATAGACATGAAAAGGAGAACTTCGGTTCTCTTTTTTATATTTTCTGAGAAAAAGTTCTTTTTGAAAAATACCCTTTCAAGTCGCTTACATGACGGATTTTTAATTTAATATTAAGATGGTAAAAAAGTCATTAAAATAAGTTTTATTAAGTTTTTTTGATAATAAAAAATGATATAATAAGTAAGTCTTTAAGGTGTAGATTTTAAGACAAAAAATATATTGGGGAAAAATTGAATATGGAAAATAAAGTACGCTATAAACTGCACAAAGTGAAGAAGCAGTGGGTTACTTTGGCTGTCGCTTCAGCAGCTTTGGCTACCATTGTAGGTGGTAGTGTTGCCACATCTTCACTCGCCTCTGCAGAAGAAATAAATAATACTAATGGATCACCTTCAACAACTACAGTCGGGGAAAATACAAATCCTGTGGTTGAAAAAGAGGTAGGCACAACAACTGAGGTTGCAAATACTTCAAATGCCACAACAACAGAGCGAGCAGAAGTTACTGCTGACAAACCAGCTGGAACAACAGTTCAACCAAATTCAGGAACAACTAGTGATAGAGCTGCAGCAGTAGAGGTTGAAGCCAAACCTGAAACGACTGCTAAGCCAGAAGTTGCTGCTAAACCAGAAACAGCTACAACATCAGAAGTCGCTGCAAATGCTGGAGTAGCTGCTCCAACGACTGAGAAGTCTAAAGAGCTTTCTGAAGCCGAAATTAAGGCTGCAGTCTCACTCGATAATATTAAAAAAGAAAAAGATGGTAAATATTACTATCTTTTAGAAGATGGATCACACAAGAAAAACTTTGCCATTACTGTAAATGGTCAGGTCCTTTATTTTGATGAAAATGGTGCCCTTTCAAGCACATCAACGTATTCATTTACACAAGAAACAACAAATCTAGTCACTGATTTTACAAAAAATAATGCTGCCTACGATTCAACTAAAGCAAGCTTTGAACTTGTTGATGGTTATTTGACAGCAGACAGTTGGTACCGTCCAAAAGAAATCCTTGAAGCTGGTACAACTTGGAAAGCGTCAACCGAAAAAGATTTTCGTCCACTTTTGATGTCTTGGTGGCCTGATAAGGATACTCAAGTAGCTTACTTGAATTACATGACTAAGGCTCTTAGCAACGGTGAAGAAACAAAAGATGTCTTTACGATTGAAAATTCTCAAGCTAGCTTGAATGCCGCAGCTCAAATCCTCCAACGTAAGATTGAAGTTAAGATTGCTGCTAATAAGTCAACAGACTGGTTGCGTCAGTCAATCGAGGCTTTTGTTAAAGACCAAGATAAATGGAACATTAATTCTGAATCGCCAGGTAAGGAACACTTCCAAAAAGGTGCGCTTCTTTTTGTGAACAGCGATTCAACTAAATGGGCTAACTCTGATTATCGTAAGCTTAATCAAACGGCGACAAGTTATATTAAAAATCATAAGATTGTTAATGGTAGCGATGGTGGTTATGAATTCTTGCTCTCAAATGACATTGACAACTCTAATCCAGTCGTTCAAGCAGAAATGCTTAACCAATTGTATTACTTTATGAACTGGGGACAAATCGTCTTTGGTGATAAGGACAAGGATGCTCACTTTGATGGTATACGTGTTGATGCTGTGGATAATGTTAGCGTTGACATGCTTCAATTAGTGTCTTCATACATGAAGGCTGCATACAAGGTTAATGAGTCGGAAGCTCGTGCCCTTGCGAATATCTCTATTCTTGAAGCATGGTCACACAATGACCCATATTATGTGAATGAGCACAACACAGCAGCTCTTTCTATGGATAATGGTCTCCGTTTGTCAATTGTTCACGGATTAACTCGTCCAGTAACTAATAAAGGTACAGGTGCACGTAATGCATCAATGAAGGACCTTATTAACGGAGGTTATTTCGGTCTCTCAAACCGTGCAGAAGTCACTTCATATGATCAACTTGGTTTTGCAACCTACCTCTTTGTTCGTGCACATGACTCAGAAGTTCAAACGGTTATCGCAGACATTATCAGTAAAAAAATTGATCCTACAACAGATGGTTTCACTTTCACATTAGATCAATTGAAACAAGCTTTCGATATTTATAATGCTGATATGTTGAAAGTTGATAAGGAATATACGCATTCAAATATTCCTGCTGCCTATGCTTTGATGCTTCAAACAATGGGTGCGGCAACACGTGTTTATTATGGAGATTTGTATACTGATAATGGTCAATACATGGCTAAGAAATCACCATACTTTGATCAAATCACAACTCTTCTTAAAGCGCGTCCTAAGTATGTAGCTGGTGGTCAAACATCTTATATCCACAACCTTGCTGGTGATGGCGTATCATCTGCTAAAGACAATAAAGAAGTTCTTGTCTCTGTCCGTTATGGTCAAGATTTGATGTCTAAGACAGATACAGAAGGTGGAAAATACGGTCGCAATTCAGGTATGTTGACCCTTATTGCTAATAACCCGGATTTGAAATTAGCAGATGGTGAAACTATTACTGTAAATATGGGTGCAGCCCACAAGAATCAAGCTTATCGTCCACTCTTGCTTGGTACGGAAAAAGGTATTGTGTCATCATTGAATGATTCAGATACTAAGATTGTTAAATACACAGATGCACAAGGAAATCTTGTCTTCACAGCTGATGAAATCAAAGGCTTTAAGACTGTTGATATGAGTGGTTACCTTTCAGTTTGGGTACCAGTAGGTGCGGCTGAAGATCAAAACGTTCTTGCTAAACCATCAACAAAAGCCTATAAAGAAGGGGATAAGGTTTATAGCTCTTCTGCAGCACTTGAAGCACAAGTGATTTACGAAGGCTTCTCAAACTTCCAAGACTTTGTCAAAGAGGATAGTCAATACACTAACAAATTGATTGCAGCTAACGCAGACCTCTTCAAGTCATGGGGTATTACGTCATTTGAGATTGCACCTCAATATGTCTCATCTAAGGATGGCACTTTCCTTGATTCTATTATTGAAAATGGTTATGCCTTCACAGACCGTTACGACTTTGCCATGAGCAAAAACAATAAATACGGTTCAAAAGAAGACCTTCGTGATGCCCTCAAGGCTCTTCACAAACAAGGTATTCAGGTCATTGCTGACTGGGTTCCAGACCAATTGTACACCCTTCCAGGTAAAGAAGTAGTGACTGCTACGCGTACTGATACACATGGTAAGGTCCTTGATGATACTAGCTTGGTTAATAAACTTTATGTGACAAATACCAAGTCATCAGGTAATGATTTCCAAGCCCAGTACGGTGGTGCCTTCCTCGACAAACTTCAAAAACTTTATCCAGAAATCTTCAAAGAAGTTATGGAAGCGTCTGGTAAGACAATTGATCCATCTGTGAAGATTAAACAGTGGGAAGCTAAATACTTTAACGGTACAAACATCCAAAAACGTGGTTCTGACTATGTTCTCAGCGATGGTAAATTGTACTTCACCGTTAACGATAAAGGTACCTTCCTCCCAGCAGCCTTGACTGGTGATACAAAAGCTAAGACTGGTTTTGCCTATGATGGTACAGGTGTAACTTATTACACAACATCAGGTACTCAAGCTAAGAGTCAGTTTGTAACTTATAACGGTAAGCAATACTACTTTAACGATAAGGGTTACCTTGTAACTGGTGAACAAACTATCGATGGTTCTAACTATTTCTTCTTGCCAAATGGTGTCATGTTTACTGATGGTGTCAGAAAAAATGCCAAAGGTCAATCATTGGTTTATGGTAAGTCAGGTAAATTGACGACTCAAACTGGTTGGAAAGAAGTTACCGTTAAAGATGATAGTGGTAAGGAAGAGAAATTCTACCAATACTTCTTCAAGGGTGGTATCATGGCTACTGGTTTGACTGAAGTAGAAGGTAAGGAAAAATACTTCTATGATAATGGTTACCAAGCTAAAGGTGTCTTCGTTCCTACAAAAGACGGCCATTTAATGTTCTTCTGTGGTGATTCAGGCGAACGTAAGTACTCAGGCTTCTTTGAACAAGATGGTAATTGGTACTACGCCAATGATAAAGGCTATGTTGCTACTGGGTTTACTAAGGTAGGTAAACAAAACCTTTACTTCAATGAAAAAGGTGTTCAAGTTAAGAATCGCTTCTTCCAAGTTGGTGATGCTACATACTATGCAAATAACGAAGGTGACGTTCTTCGTGGTGCGCAAACCATCAATGGAGACGAACTCTACTTTGATGAATCAGGTAAACAAGTTAAAGGTGAGTTCGTGAACAATCCTGATGGTACGACTTCATACTACGATGCAATCACAGGTGTGAAACTTGTTGATACATCACTAGTAGTTGATGGTCAAACCTTTAATGTCGATGCTAAGGGTGTTGTGACTAAGGCACATACACCAGGCTTCTATACTACTGGGGACAACAACTGGTTCTATGCAGACTCATATGGACGTAATGTCACAGGTGCTCAGGTCATCAATGGTCAACACCTCTACTTTGATGCTAATGGTCGCCAAGTTAAGGGTGGCTTCGTAACGAACACTGACGGTAGTCGTTCATTCTACCACTGGAATACCGGTGATAAATTGGTATCAACCTTCTTCGCTACCGGTCATGATAGATGGTATTATGCTGATGATAGGGGTAATGTCGTTACAGGAGCTCAAGTTATCAACGGTCAAAAACTCTTCTTTGATACTGATGGTAAGCAGGTTAAAGGTGCTTTCGCAACAAATGCGAATGGTAGTCGCTCATACTACCATTGGAATACTGGTAATAAGTTAGTATCAACCTTCTTTACTAGTGGAGATAACAACTGGTATTATGCAGATGCCAAGGGTGAAGTTGTTGTTGGCGAACAGACGATCAACGGTCAACACCTTTACTTTGACCAAACTGGTAAGCAAGTGAAGGGGGCAACTGCTACGAATCCTGATGGCTCAATCTCTTACTATGATGTTCATACAGGGGAAAAGGCTATTAATCGTTGGGTTAAAATTCCTTCAGGGCAATGGGTATACTTCAACGCTCAAGGAAAAGGCTACGTGTCAAATTAAGATTAATGAATGAAAGAAGTCAATCACTTTTGTGGTGGCTTTTTTCGTAAAAAATTGTCTAACTTTTATACATTCAGGTCATTTGTCTGGCCAAAAAAGTGGTATAATAACTCTTGCTAAATCTTTATTTTGGAGTACACATGGCTAAGTCAAAAAATACTATTGAAAGTCGGATAGATTACTCGATTCTCCTGCCAGTTCTCATATTGCTACTGGTTGGTTTGGTTTCGATATTTATAGCGACAAATTTTGATTACCCAAAGAATCTTGTGCAAGTCATGTCTCAGCAAGTACTATGGATTTTTCTAGGTTCAGTACTTGCTTTTGTTGTCATGTTATTTAATACAGAGTTTCTTTGGAAGGTAACCCCCTGGCTCTATATTTTCGGTCTGGGGCTTATGGTTCTACCTCTCGTTTTCTATTCTCCTGCTTTGGTAGCCTCGACGGGAGCCAAAAACTGGGTAAGCATTGGATCAGTCACCCTTTTTCAACCATCTGAATTTATGAAGATATCCTACATCCTTTTTCTATCGAGAATAGGTGTTTGGGCTAAGCAAGGTAAGGAAGTGACCAACCTACAGGATGACTGGTTACTGCTCTTCCAATATGTTGCAGTCACACTCCCTGTTTTAGGTTTACTGGTTCTTCAAGGAGATATGGGGACTGCCTTAGTCTTTCTGGCTATTTTAGCCGGTATTGTAGTGGTTTCGGGGATATCCTGGCGTATTATCTTGCCGGTAGTTCTAGCTTTTGCAACAGGGTTAGCCTTGTTTGTAATGATATTTACCACAGATTGGGGTAAGGAAGCTATGCTCAAGATGGGGGTACAAACCTACCAGATTAACCGTATCTCAGCTTGGTTGGATCCCTTCACTTATGCAGACGGTATCGCCTTTCAACAGACACAAGGGATGATTTCGATTGGTACTGGAGGAATCTATGGTAAAGGCTTTAATCATCTGGAGTTGAACGTACCAGTTCGTGAGAGTGACATGATTTTCACAGTCATTGCGGAAGATTTTGGTTTGGTAGGTGGTGGATTGGTTCTTTTAACCTATCTCTTCCTCATTTACCGCATGTTGCGAGTGACGTTCAAATCTAACAACCGTTTTTATACCTTTATTTCGACAGGCTTTATCATGATGATTGTCTTCCATATTTTTGAAAATATTGGGGCAGCAGTGGGAATTCTTCCTTTGACAGGTATTCCTTTGCCCTTTATTTCTCAAGGGGGGTCATCACTCATCTCTAACTTGATTGGTGTTGGTTTGGTGCTTTCAATGGCTTATCAGACTAACCTCAACGAGGAAAATAAAATTCTCCTGGCTATGTCTCGCCGTATGCGTACGTCTGGAACTAGTCAAGTGAAACCTATTTCTAAGAGTAAGTCTAAGAAAAACAAGCCTTCGAAGAGTGTTACTATGGCCACTCAAGAATTGGGCAAGGCTAA
>SKEK01000305.1_pt1 | contig 29458 bp, 36 predicted proteins | sample 4826761 | NCBI WGS metagenome assembly SKEK01 (sample SAMN11008811, study PRJNA524170) | human gut metagenome | biome: Human fecal sample; material: Feces; isolation source: fecal sample from pouch patient p32 | host: Homo sapiens | place: Israel: Tel-Aviv | collected 2015-10-13 | reverse complement strand
ATATAAAGTATTATTTTCTTTATCCCACCAATATTTTTCATCCTCTCTTATAATATCTCTAACTATTTCGATATTTTCTTTAGTTTCTTTATAATAAAATTTATACGTTCCTAATAAAAACAAACTAATAATTATCCCATTGAAAACAAATGACTTTATAAAATATTTTTTTATTGAATCTACAAATTCCACTTTTACAATATTTGAATCTTTTATAAACTCAACTAAATTTGCTTCTCCTTTAGCTTTAATGTTATCTAATTCTTTTTTAGTCACCAATACCGAAGCCACGAGTTTTTGATTTTCTATCTCTAACTCTTTCTTGCTCTTTAACATATTCTCTTTGTTTTCTTTCTTTAGCTCTTCTATCAGCAATGGAAGTGATTTGGATGTCTTCAGTATCTCTTCTTGGGCTTCCATTATTAATAAACTCAATTTCTCTATAGATTTCTTTTGAACTTGTATCAGAGTTTCCTTTTCTATCTCTTCCTTTTTCAAATTCTCTAATAAATTCTGAAGTGTCTTTATATTTAATTTCAATTCCAGTATCTGTTGCTCTTTCTCCTCTTGAAATATTGGTTCTATTTTCTCTTGATCTTGTTCTAGAAAATTCATTCTCTAGCCCCTCCTTTGATAGTGCAATATGATTAAAGTTTTTATGTAATGTTTCTAACCTAAATTTATCTTTTGTTCCATTTAATATATCTTTTCCAACTGTAAATACAACATGTTTTTTCTCATTGCTCCACTCTACACTGTAATTTTCTTTTTTCATTAAATCTATAAATTGAGTTCTATCATTACTCTGACTTGCAACTTTTAAAATTGTATTCACTAATTTTAGACTATCACTTTCTTTTTCTTTTAAAACCCCTTTTTTTACCGCCATATAACTACTTTGATTCCAAATAACAACCTTTCCTTGTTCTTTAGATTTTTCAGGAATTTTAAGTCCATTCTCTTTACAGATATCATTATTCAATTCTTTCAATCTTCTTAAATCAGAATTTTTCTCATGATATTTTTCCCCTGTTTCTAAACTTACAGAATTTAAAATTATATGATTATGAATATGATTTCTATCTGTATGTGTTGCTATAAAAACTTCATATTTTGGAAAAGCTTTTTTGCAAAACTCTACGCCTATTTTTAAAGCTTGTTCTTTATCTACTTCTCCCGATTTAAAACTTTGAACTATATGTTTATATTGTCTTCACTCTAACTTATTATAAAATTCTTTTGTTTCTTGAAACTCTTTATTTGCTAATTTATAATCTTCTGAGCAATTTATTCCATAAGTAAACTCTGCTTTTTTAGCAACATAATCTAGCACTACTTTAGCTCCAGTTTTTGACTTACTCGCTTTAGCTACTGATTTAATGATTGCCATAATTTATCTAAATCCTTTTCTATTTTTTTAAACTCTTCTAAAGAACTATTATTTAACTTTTTAGATATTTGATTTAAGCTATTTGCAATACTTCTTTTTATTAATAATAGCTCCTTTAAATTTAAATTAAACTCTTTTATATCTGTGTATATCCCTTTTCTTATAAGCTCTCTTATTGTTTCAGTTTTATTTTTTTCTAAATTATCACTTTGATATTTTAATTTTCTATAATCTTCTTCATTTAGTCTAACAGTTAATTTATACTTTTTTTCAGTTTTCATATTTTATAAATCATCTCCATTTTTTTATTTTATTTATAATTTAAAGTTACGTTTACATAGTGAGTTTAAATTATAAATCAAGAGGGTTCAAAGGGAGAGTTCTCCCTTGCAAGTTAGTATTTTAGACAGGCGAAGACGGCTAAAATGCGTAACTTGCCACTATTAAAAAAACATATTAAAATTAAGATATTCTATTCAAAAATTTTAAAATATCTAATCATAAAATTTATAAATTTTTTAATAGTGCTTCTTTTTTTCTTTAACAATTTTTCAATGAATATAAATGTTGCTTAAATTCAAATATTGTCATTCTTGATAATTTATTTTTATTCACTTTTAAAGTTTCTAATGGAATACTTGTAATAATGTTTTTTATATCGCTATATAACTCTTTATTACTTAATATTCCCGAAAAATAATTTAACCATTTGATTTTATCTTCTGATAATTCAGTTTCTCTAATTTCGCTCTTTAAAGCTGTTTTATTTGATTCAAAATTCCATTCTCCTAAAAGTCCATTATAAAAAATTGCATCAAAACTTTTGCCTTTTCCTTTTGCTAAAAATTCTTCAGTTAGTTTATAAATTTCTTTTGCTTTTTCCTCTGTTAAATTTAGAATATTTTTTCTAATATTTTTTTTAGTTATATTATTTATTTTAGAAAAATTTTCTAAATCTAAAAATTCATATCTACTACTAATTTTTTCTTCATCATTTCCTTTCTTAGTAGTAGTATTCTTTTTAATATTGTTCTTTATAAGTAGTTCTTTTTTGGGTGTACCACAGACACTACCCTGGTGTACCTGAGATACTACCCCTAGTGTATCTGTGACACCACCCTGGTATTTCTCTGATACCACCTCTTTATCTTTTTTTATCTCTTTAAAGTTATCTTCAACAATATATTTTTTTAAATTATTAACAGTATATACATTTGTATCATTAACTTTTTTATCGTTGATCTTTTTAGTTCTTATAACTTTATTTATTAACTTTTTTTCTTCTAAAGATTTTATACATCTAATAACTGTACTTTTAGAACAGTAACATAATTTTGCTAATGTACTATAAGATGGAAAAGCTACACCTCCATTATTACAATATCTTGACAGCACGACAAAAAGATGACTCTCATATATATTTGAAAATACATCTGGATTATCTATAACTGCATTTTCAACTTTAAAATAAAAGTCAACTCTTTCATCTTTAATTCCTAATATTTGTTTTTGTTCTTCTGTTAAATTTATCATTTCTCCTCCTCAATAAAATTTTTATTGAAGAAATTGCTTTTTTCCGTACCACATGCCGTACTATTTATGATTTTCTCTTGAAAAAATTAATATATTTTTGAAATAAAACCCCTTAAAAATAGAGGGTTTGGAAAGGATGAAAAGAATTACTTGATAGAGTGGGAATAATAATTAAAAATATAAAACACCTTGATTACCAATGGTTTTCAAGGTGTTTTTTTCTTAGGTGCACCCAAAATGCACCTTTTATATATTTTTATAATATTTTACTTTTTATATTATTTTTATTTATCTAACTTTTCTTTTTTCACTGCTAATATATTTTCTATAATACCAGGAAATTTTATACCTAGTTTGGTTAAATTTTCCATTATAGAAATAGACTCCATAATAATACAACCAGTAATCATACAAACTCTAAGTGAAATATTTATGTCATTTAAAAAACTAGATTTATCTAATTGGTTCATTGTCATAATGGCAAGATATATCGCTGGCTTTCTCAAAATAAACCCTATATACATTTTTTTAGATAAAACATTTCTTTCTTTAATGGCTTTTAAAAATCCTGTAATACAATCTATAATAGTCAAAGTGAATAAAACTCTTATATCTCCATCTATTCCACCTATAGCACTTACAAATCCTGCACTAAGCCAAAAGATTAAATTATGTAGATAATTAAGTAAATTCTCAAAAATATTTTTTATTTCTCTCCCCTCCAACTTTTAATACTTCTATTTCCAAAGAATCCTGTCAAATAAACCATTATAATTTGATACATCCTATCATCCATAGGAAATATTGGAGATTCAGTTTTAAATATAAAACCTATCCACATTCCTAAGAGATCACTTAGAAGAAATCCACAAAATATAAATGCTATTAGAGGAAATACCATACTTACTGCCTTTTCTAGATTACTTCCTCTTTTGTTATTATAATCCTGTACTTCTAATTTTTTTAATTCTATTTCCATTTGTGATTGTGTATTTTTATCTGGAATAAATTTATTGATTATTTTCAAGGCTTCATCAATTACAATCATAGGTTTCCCCCCTTTTTATTTTTCAAATGCCATTTTTCTTTCTGTAGTTATATCATCTTTGAATGAAATATGAATAAACCTTTGATTAGGATAAATAATAAGTTGGTCATAACTTAATCCACTATTTTTAATTTTATTGTATGCTTCTCTTAGATTCATTCCTACTGGAACAAAATCAATAGCTCTTCCATTCATATGATCTGATGTTTTAGAACCACCAACAGCATTATTTAATTGTAAATTTCTATAAAAGCTATTAACTGTACAAGGGACACCAAGAAATAATCTAATAGTATCCATTCTAGCGGCTGTATATGCCACTATTTTTTTTAAGTTTTCAGAAATAACATTTTTTATTCCTAATCTATCTCCAGTAGAGCTTTTGATTGATTCTTTTTCAGAAAAGTAATTTGATATTTTTTTATTCATTTTAACTCCTTTTCATATTTATATATTATAGGTTTTTATATAAATGTGTGTATTATTTTTTCTTTCTTAATCTATTTTCAATTTGTAAGGCTAGTTCATGGTTTTTATCCATGTATATTTGTTTTAAATTTTCAATTTCAACTTGAAGATTTATTTCTTCTTGTGTTCCACTAAAACCACTTGCTTTTAATAATTCATGTTCTCTAGTTTTTTCTATTATAAGATTTTTATAATACTCAATAGATTCTTCAAGAGTTGCTTTTTCTTCCCATACTTCATTTTCATAATTAAAACTCTTCTTTATATAGTTTACCTCTAGATTTTCTGGTACAACTTGAAGCTTTCTATTTTTGTTGCTCCAATATACTTCTGTTCCCTTATTTATCAATGAATCAAATTCTTCTTTTTCTATTAAAAAATACTTTTCTTTTTCTTCTAATTTATCAAACTCTTCATCAATAAAATGATAAAATCCTAAGAATGTATTATTAATTTTTTTATAGTATACTTTCATTTAAACCTCCCTAAAATCCACATACATACCATCGAATTGTTCCACCACTCATATTAACGTTGTATGAATTATTTTGAAAATTTATTGTATTAGTGTTTACGACTTTTCCATTAGGTTCATAATAATTTCCCATGGATGATGCAAACCCTACAATTGCTAAAGCATAGTTTGTATTAGAGAATGTGATTGGAAGAGTAACATTTCCAAAAGCTGTTGTTACTCCCCAAGCTTCTTTAAAACCATCGCTATGTATTCTATAATTTGCTCCTTTTGTGACAGATAATTTCCCATTTGCAGTATTTAAAGCAGCTACACCTTTATCATAAGCTTGTTTTACTGCCCCTGCTGTTGCTAATTTAGCATTTGATGTATCATTTACTGCACTTGTTACAGGGTAATTGGGAACATTTTGTAATCCCAACCAAGTTTTAAAAGTTGTCGGATTGTTACAGAATCTAATATAACTATCAGATGAATTGTTTGCCCTAAATGCAACACCACCAGTCATTCTATTTTCATCCGCATATGTACTTTTAAACAATCTTGTCAGTATGTCACCTGATGAATCTCTCAAAGGAACTGTATTTGCGGTAGCAGCAGTTGTATGAGCAGTATTTGGAACATTTCCTAATCCAACTTGTGAAGTTGTATGTGTGTGGCTTGTTGGGGGAAAGCTCGATGGTTTGTTTTGAATAAAATCCCAATCTATAAAATCCCAAGTTCCTGTTCCATCAGAAAGCCACTTTATAAATTTATTAGATGCTCCACCTGTTGGAATATGCTTACTTCCTGAAGCTGTTGGATGCGTATAATTATTTGCATTGTTAGCTATTCCATTAAGCTTAACTTTATCTTCTTTAGACATATGTCCACTTTGTGTAGTGCTTACTAAACTTCCAACATGTGTAGTTAAAGTATTTTTCAAATTTGTTATTAAATTTTCTAATGAAATTTTTAAATCAAAAGCTCCTTTAGCAGAAAAAACTTTATTTGTATCATTTTCTGCTAAATCTGTTTTTTCTCTATTAAATCCACTATTTTTAGAAATTTTAGGTTCTTTACTGTCAATTTCATTTTTTAATTGCTGACCACTTCCACCATAGCCACCATGAGGTAATTTTAAATTTATCATATTAGTTAAAGTTTCTCTAATATTATTCATCAAAGTTGTGTAATTGGTAACTAACCAACTTTTTAAATCAAAAGCTCCCTTAGCAGAAAAAACTTTATTTGTATCATTTTCTACTAAATCTGTTTTTACCTTATTAAATCCACTATTTTTTTCTCCAATAGCAGGCTCTTTAGATTTAATTTGTGCATCTTGTTCCTCTGCGTTTTTAACTAATTTTTTTATATTATTATTTATAACTTCTATATCTGCCGTTTCATCATAATTTGGATATTGCATTTCTATAAATTCAACTCTTTCTTTAGCTATTTTAAATCCCTTCCCTTCTCAACACTTGACTCCAAGTAAATTGTTTATAATACCCCCAAGTGTTCTGTAATAAGTTCCCCCAAGTTCTATACCTAAAAGTATATTCAACTGGTAAATGAGCTGGTTTTGCTTCATCTATTGCTGCCTTTAAAGATTCTACATCTCTTGGAATCCCTATAATTGATATAAAAGTTATCTTTATACAGGCATTTGTAAATAAAACTGCTACTTCTCCATTTCTCCAGCTATTTGCAATTGTCTGAAGTAATTGTAAGTCACATTTTCCTGTTATTTTCCATCTACCTTCTATCTCTTCCCTTTTTCCCTCTAATGTCTTACTCATAGTATTGTAGGCTAATTGTTCCTCTAGTATTGCAATACCTAACATTGACATAGTATCAAACCAAAACTCCTTTTGAAGGCTCTCAGCACTTACTTCATAGTTATCTAATCTTTGGCCAGCTACTCCAAGTAAGTTATTTATATAAGGATCACTTCTAAAAATTTTATGAAGATTATTTACAATTTGTGTTTTATGAGACATTTAAATTCACACTCCCTAATACTGCCACTTCTTTTTCTCCAATTGGTATATTTTCTTGACTACCATTAATTGTAAAGGTTGTCCATTCTTGAACTCCATCAATGCTTAAAATCCAAGAAGATAAAAGAGCATATGAAACAGTATTCTTTTTAAAAGCAATACTCTTTAAATATCTTTTTATTTCTTCCTCCACTAAAGGCCTTATTATATCTAGTTCATAACCTTTCTCTAAAATCAGAGTACATTGTATATTAATTGTTTTGGCTGTTGCTGTACTTACTGTACAGTAAGCACCAATGGGAGCCTGTCCTGCTCCTGTTCCCCAAGTCTCATTATTATGACCTTTTGGGTCTACATACTCTTGAACTCTATTTATTAACTCTTCATTAGCAACAACTTTATTATCATCAATTATTACCATTTGAACAGTGTTATTTCCATTCCACAAAGGAAACACTCTAACATCTCCAACTCCTACAACTTCTCTTCCCCACTGCATATAGTGATACCTATTTCCAGAGGTTGCTGGCTTTTGAATTTCAATTAAATATCTTTCTCTTAAAGAATCATCTGTTTCCTCATCATATCCATCAATTGTTGGAGCTTTATTTGTTACTCTAGTTATTCCTTGTATTGTAACTGGCATCAACTTTATTGTATTAGCTCCTACATTTCCATTTTTTCCAGCTTCTATAGCTTCAATTTCTATTTCTTTTATTCCAGAAATAACTGCATCTTTAGTAGCTTTAAATCTATTCCCTGATTCTGTTTCAAATAAATCTCCAACTTTTATATTTCCTGTTCCTTCAACTGTCAAAATACCTTTTGAAGGATTAGCTTTTTTTCTATGTAAACCTTTTCTTTGTTCTACAAACCTTGTTAATTCTTCTCCAGATAAATTATAAACATCTAACTTTCTAAAATATCCTTCTAATTTACCTTCAAATTTATGAGACTGTATAGCAAATGTTCTTATTAAATCTCTTGTAAAAGTTCCAACATCCTTTACATAATCATCACTAATGTTGTTCAACATTTCTTGTTCTATTTCATCTATACTGGGTACTTTATATGTTGTCACTTAAATACTCACCTCACTTACTGTTAAAGTCTCTCCACTTTTTAATATTACTGTAACCTCTATTTTTAAAGAGTTAAAACCAGATGATGATTTTATATCTATAACCTCTTTAACCTCTTGTTTAGTTTGAATCTTTTCTTTTATTTCTCTTTCTAGCTCCATAATTCCAAAAGGTGTACTAAATATACTATGACCTCTTAGATTATATAAATCTGTCATTCCAAAGCCTGTATCATCATAAACTCTATATTTTCCTGTTTCAGTTAATATTAATAAATGAATCCATTGTGCAACTTGTTCAGCTTCACTTGCTTCTTTAGTTTTTCCATCAATTACAACAACTCTTTTTGTTTTAAAATCAAAAAGGATCTCTTTTTTTCCTTTAAGTTGACTTTCTTCTTTTATATCTAAATTTTCATCAAATATAGGAAATATACTCATTCTTTCACCTTCCTATACTTGGAATCTATAAACCATTTTTGTCCTTTTTCTGTAGGAATAACTTTAACATAATCTCCAACTTTTAAAGTGTCAGTATTTATAATTGTTCCGACAGCTTTATATTTCCCAGCACCTTTAATTGTTCCATGAGCATTTACTGCACCTAAAGGACATGTATTATTTGATGATGTTGCATTTATTGTTATCTCTGTTATATCTCCAACTATATCAAACTCTCTTGTGTAATCATCATATAACCTATCATTCATATATAACATGTGAGGAAATAAAGTTACTTGTCCATCCCAAATGGTTATAGTTGTTTCTGGAGGAGCTTTAATTACAGTTCCTATACAAGCTTCAAATGTTGTCTCTTCACTATCACTTTTTTTAAACATTTTAGCCATAGCTAATTCATAATTCATTAACTCACCTCCAGCTCTAAATTACATATATGATTACCTTTAGGAAAAGTATGAGTACAGCTCTTTATTAAAAACTCCTCTTTTATTCCAAACTCTTTAATTTCAACATCTAAGAGCCTTCCAGCTCTTAACTCATCATTTCCCAACACATCAAGACTTGAAGTAGTCAAAACCTTATTTAATTCTTTTAACTTTTGAGCAGCTATATTTCTAACTTTTGAAATATCATCTTTGTCTGGATCTACTTCAACAATCTCTTGTAACATTCCATATTTTTTTATACTTTCTTTATCTTCAGCTTTTGCATAAATACTTTCATCTTCTGAATCATTTGAAACTACTAAAACAACGTTTTTCATATCTGCAATACTTTCTGTAAGAGTAGGCATTCCAAATATATTATTAGTAACTTGAACTTTTATTTTTCTATGAGCTACCAAATTAAATGTTGTTCCTTCAATCTCTAAGAGATATTTTTTTCCTGTTTCATCATTAACTATTTTTAAAATATCATCTATTATTTCAGCAACAGTCCTATTTTTATATATCTTATCAATTGATGTCGCTATTCGCTCTATTTTCCCTATTTTAGCCCCAATGCTCTTTAATAAGCTTTCTATACATGATGACGCATTTAAGCTATTAAACTGCTTTATAACCTTGTTTTTATTTAGATAAAAATAGAAATCAAAGCATTTTATTTCTTTTGAAAATTTAAGAGTATCTATATCAACAATTACTCCTGTAAATATATTCTTTTCATTTTCAAATTTAATAATATTCCCTGTTTTTATTGTTTCTGTTAGAGCATAATTTGAATCTTTAAAATTTCTTGGCATACTAAACTCAAATGATGCTCCTAGTGTATCAATACTGGTAGTAAGGTTTATACTACCAGCCATTTTTGATATATCTGTTATTTTCTCTCCTTGAATTAATTTTAATTTATGCACTAACTCCTCCAATCTTATTAGGGTCTACATACTCCTGAATAGAAAGAGTATATTTTATATTTCCATTTTGATTTTTCTTATACTTAAAATCAGTTATAATACACTCCATATTTTCCCTAATAGATAAACTCACAACAACAATTCTTAATTTCTTTTTTCTGTTTCTCTCAAAAAAATCAATACATAAAGGTGCTAAAGTCATATTACCTAACCATCCATAAAACTTTGCGGGAAAAAAGCTTTCTATAGTTAAAGTTTTCAATCCATCTTCTCCAATTAGAGTTAATATTTTTCCACTTGTAGTCTCAAAAGTTTCATAATCTAATGGAGATTCAAACTCTATATCTGGAGGAACATATGGAAGTTTAAATATTTCTTTATTGTTGTCTACAGAGAAATATATCTCCATTCCCTTTAATATGTAATTCACTACATTTGAAATCATCTTTCACCTCACACCATGTTTGACATATTTGGATTTGCTATTTTTACAACTGCTTCTGCAACTTTGGCTTTAAAATCTTTAAATCCATAGAAATCCCCTTTTAATACTACTGTTACATTTGGAGGTGTTTTCTCTTTAGCTGATACTGTTGTTTGAGTCTGCTTTTTATCCTGACTAAAATTATTTTCTGATTTTTTTGGAAGGTTAAGTTCTGGAAGTTTTACTCCTCCAATTCCTACTGGATTATTTGCTCTTAAAGTTTGAATAGCTTCCATTTTATCTTTAGTAGTCTTATTCTCTGTTATTGAAATATCTGTATCTTTAGCTCCAAATATCTTTTTAATAACTCCCCATGCTTTTTCTCCAACTTCTTTAAGTTTGTCAAAATGTTGTATTAATCCAAGCAAAGGTGCTATTGGCCCACCTAATAAAAATGCAAAATTTCCAATTCCATCTAAAAGATTTTTTATCCAGCCATAAAACTCTTGTAAGGTTCCTATTGCTGAACTTATCCATCCTGTTAAAACTTCGCCTACTCCTTTTACTGCTTCTATTGTATTTTTAACTCCTTCAAGTGAGAAAAATGCCTCACTTAAACCACCTATCCATTTTTTAAAATTTTCATAACTATCTAAAAGCCATTTTTTTAACTCACTTAATGCTGATGGAATCCCTAAAACCATTTTTTTCAATTTATCAAAATGTTGTATCAATCCTAAAATAACTGTAATTACAATTCCAACTGGCCCAGCTAATAAAGCAAAAGCAAAGCTTAAAGGCCCAAATGAATCTAAAGTTTTCTTAACCCAATTGAATACCCCTTTAAATACACTTATAACTACATCCAAGTGTTTCCATAGTAAATAACATCCAGCTATTACTGTTGCTATTCCAATTGCTAACCATGTCATTGGATTTAATGCTATTGTTCCATTTAAAACTCCCATTACAAATGTTAGTCCTTTTATAACTTTCTGAACTGCTGCTATTGCTTTTGTAGCTACATACATTGTTGATACAAATACTAAAATAGTTTCTATTAATGGACTATATCTCTTTATATACTCAAATAAATTTTGACAAAATAGAATCATATCTCCTACTGCTTTTGTTACTTTTTCTGCAATTTTATCTATTGTTCCATCTTCCTGCCATTTATTTAAAATATTCACGACTTTTTCAACATGTTGTTTTAATTTGTCAAAAAAACTCCCTTGCTTTATTGTTCCCTCTTCTGTTATTCCAACAATTTTAGCTAAAGACGATTTTGTAACTCCTGTTACTGTTGACCATAACCCTTTTAAAGTTTTAGCTTGTTTCTCAGCTCCTCCAGCAAATTTCTTTTGCATTTCAGCTTGTAAAATGGCTTCTAATTTGATTTGATCCTTTATCTGTCCTCTTTTGTTAAATACAACATTATTTCCATATTTTTTAGCTGCTGCTTCTATTAATTGCTCTTTCTTTATTCCAAATTCTTTTAATCTCTCAAACTCTCCCATAACACCATCAGCCATAGCCTCTGTTGCTTGGTCTATTGATTTATTTGTAGCTCCAGCCATATCAGCAACATCTTTTAACCATCTTTCTGACGAAATACCATAAGCTTCCATTTTAGCTGTTGCTTCAACAACCTCTCCAGTTTCAAATGGTGTTGAATTAGCAAATTTGATAGCTTTGGACATTAATTGTCCAGCTTTTTCAGTGGACTTTGTTGCTGTTTCAAGCTGCATTTTATATCCTTCAAGGTTCATAGCCTCACTAAATCCAGCTTTAATAGCAAATGCTCCTACAACTGATGTTATTGCTCCAGCTACTTGTAATGATCTTTTAACAATGTTATCCATTGTACTTAAAGTAGCTTTTCCCCATTCTTGGCCAGCTTTTTTAGCCTCTTCTATTCTCTTATTACTATCTGCAACTGTTTTGGAATATTCTCTCATTTTAGCTTTAGCTTTGTTTAATTGTTCATTATTTTTTGAAATTACTTTTTCATAGTCAACTATTACTTTTCTGGCGGTTTCAACAGCTTTTGTATTTGTTTCTTGAGCTTTCTCTAATGTCTGTAATTTACTTTTAGCTGCTGCTAATTTTTTAGCATAACTTTCTGATTGTTGTTCAAGTGTTTTTGAACTTTGAGTATATTTTTCAACTGCTGCTTTAGCTTTTTCAACTTCTTTTGTGCTTTTTTCATATTCTTTAGATAATTTATTTAAAGTTACTTTATCTCCAACTTTCTGTGCTTCCTCTAAAGCTCTTCTGCTTGCTTCTTGTGCTACTTCAAGTTCTCTTAACTTTATTTTATTATCATCTAAATTTTTTCTATAATTTGCTGCTTTAGCTGTTGTTTTTGAAACTAAATTATCATATTTTTCTGTTTGACTTTTTACCTTCTCTATTTGCTTTTCATTATTTGCATATTCTTTAGATAAGTTTGCAATTGTTGATTTTGCACCATCTATATTTTTATTAGCTTTTGCTATTGTTCCCTCATATGCTCTTACTTTCTCTTTTGCTTTTTCTAATTGGCTATTTGCAATAGCTGTAGCTTTAGAAGCCATTCTTAAAGGTGCTGATAGATTATCCTTTAATGTAAGAATCGTATTGATTACTCTATTCCCTATTTCTCCTCACCTCCTAAAGCTTTTAAAAATATCTCCATTTTTTTAGTGTCATATTCCACTTTTTCTTCAATCATTTTTTCCATACTTTTCTTAAAAAATACTTCCTCTTCATATGAAAGGTTTAATAAATAATCTAATTTATGCCCTCTTTCAAGATAGTAAGAAATCCAGAATAAATCACCATATTCCTTACTATCTCCAATTAGTTTTTTACTGCTTCATTCACTGTTTTTTGTGTTTTAACTCCATCAAATATATCGCTTAACTTTTGTGCTAAATCCATTACTTCATTTATTCCAAGTAATTCAATTGGAATATCATATGGTTCAATTTCTTTAAATTGTTCTCTAACTTCTTTAGCTCTCATTAGAGGACAACATGAATAAACCAATTTACCAGAGGCTTTAACCAACAATTTCATATCTACTTTTTCATTTTCTTTCTCTATCTTTAGCTTTGTATCTTTTTTAGAATTATTTTCAACTTCTAAAACCTCTAAATCATTTCTTTCATCTTCCTCATATGTTTTTTCTGTTGTCTTATCTATTGCTTTTACTACTTCATTTAAGTAATCTAATAAAACTCCCTCACGAGGTCTTACAAACTCCATCAATCCAAAATCAGCCACTTCAATTTGCGTTATTTTTACTTTTTTAGCTTTGCTTTCTTCAACTTTACTTAAAAAATCCTGTAATGTTACTTTTTTATTTTCCATCAATATCTCCTTTTTCAAAGTGAAAGCTCCCAATTAATAGGAGCTTTTATTCTATTTTTCTTGTAACCACTCAAATGTTTCTGCTTGTCCACTTAATTCAATTTCTGTTACTTTATTTTTCTCAAAATCTACTAAAACCTCTTCATCAAATGTAACTCCATCTAACTTTAATCTTTTTGTTACATTCCCTGAAATATTAGTTGTTGCAACTATTAGAGAAATATCATCACTTTCATTAAAAGCATCTAAACTTTCTGTACCTAAAAATTTAAATGTTCCTGAAAACTCTATTGTTTGACCTACTTTTACTCTTACGATTCCATCCCCTGTTGGTGCTGGATGTTCTTCATATTTAATTTTTCTTACTATCTTAGATTTTCCAACTGTGACTACTTCCTCACCATTAATCCAAAGTTTCCCCTTATTTCCATTGAAATAGTCATTCTTTTTAGGATTTGCCATCTATTTCTCCCTCCATTACATGAATATATCGAAGAAGAAATCTTCCATAATTCCTGTTATCTTTATATTTCCTTTTAAAAATACTTTTGTTCCTACTGTCATTTTCATAGCATATGAATCATCCCAAGCTTTTACAGCCTCTTCACCATATTTAGGATAATTTGCTAATTTTTGTGCTTCTATATCAACTTGTGATTTATTATCAAAATTTGGATCTAAAATATAATCTCTTGATACAGTTTTAAAATAACCATTTATAGCTGATATTAATAGCATTTGATTATCTAATATATTTGGGTATTTACCTTTATAGTTATTTTCCCAAGCAGTTAAAATATCACAAAACATCAAATCCATTTTTTCTACTGTATTTATGTGTGTCATATCTTCTATAACATCCTGACCTAAAGTAACTAATGAATTTACTGCTCTAGCTACTTTTACTAATCCTTCATCATTAAATAAAATATGCTCTCCATTTGAAATTGCAGTTTCTATCTCTTCTGGTTCTGTTACACTTTTAAATTTTAATGGTTTGGCTATTCCAGACATCATCATTGAAAGTCCTGCATAATATCCTATCAAGTAGGGAATTGCTGCATTCCCTTCTTTTTCTCCTCTTTCATCTGGAAAAACAACTTTTGTATTAGTTTGATTTACAATATGCATATCATCTGGAGTTGTTGCCTTATATACAATAGCTTTATATCTTTTTTTGTTATTTTTATTTTCACCTTTTATGAATGTTGCTAAATCAGTATGATTTTTAGCTGTTGCTGATGGAGTTCCTATCCATGAATTTCTAGGAATAATTCCTTTAATTTTGTTTAATAAATCAGCTAATACTTCCTCTGCTCCTAATTTAAATACATATAATGCTAATGGAGTCCCCTCTAAAGCATCTTTTATATATTCTACATTTTCTGTTTTAAATTTAGCTTGTTCTTCACTTGTAAAGTCACTAATTGTTGTATATTTTTTTTTAGGTTCTCCCTCTGTATCATCTTCTAAAATTAGTACAGCATAACCTTTTTCTCCTCTTTTTATTGCTGTTACCCCTAAGCCTTTAAATGCTAGTTCTAACTTTGGTAACCCATTATTTGTTCCCATTAAATCCCTCCTTCAAATTCTAACTCTTCCATATTATGCTCATATGTTTTCTCATACTCTTCTGCTATAAAGATTTCAAATTTACAGTGAAGAACTTTATCAATTTCAAATACTTTTACTTGTTCTGCTTCAGCAATTAAATCATCTGTTATTTTAATTTCTCTATTTTCAACAAATGCTTTAGTCAAAATATCTCTCATATTCAATAAATCTTTTTGATTTTTCTTAGGATCTTCTGGAAAATAAAGAATATCAAATTCTATTTTTCTTTCACTAAAATTATTTGCCAAATCATCTACATCTGCATCTAACATATCAACATAAAAACATGGCCTTTCAAATCCTTCCTCTATATCAGAGCTATTAACATCTACATCTGGTGCAAATTCATCTAATTTGCTTACTATAGCTTCTTGAATTTTTATGAAACTTGTCATTTTTCACCTACTTAAAATCTTTCATAAGAACTTCATCAATAAACTTTTCAGTATCTTGATAAAACTCTTCCTCAAACTCTTTTTGAGCAGTTCCGAATACATTGTAACCTCTCTGGAACCCATGTTCTCGCCCTGTTCTATCCTTCTTTATATGTCCATATTCAATTAAATGAGCATGAGGAGCAGTAGAATATGCTCTTACTGCTAATGCTCCTTTAAAGTCATAAACTTTACCTCTTTTTATACTTTTTATATAGTTTCCAGTAGATTCTTTAACTCTACTTTTGGCTACATTCAAAGTTTTATTTTTTAATTTATTCCCACTTTTTTTTAAAAATTCTTTGGCATCCTTACCATTGTTTATAGTATTAGCCATTTTTAATAAATCTTTTGATAACTTATCTAAACTCATGTTATCACTCCGTTTTTAGCTTTACAAAAAGCTCTATAAAGCTATTGTTTTTAAAATCTGGATAAATATACTCAATTTCATATAACAAGTCTTTATATTTAATATAGTTACTTGTATCTATTGTTGTTTTTCTAATTCTAATTTTGAATCTTGTATTATTAGATTCTGTATCCCCCTCTCCTTTTATCATACTTCCAGAGGAGAATTTAATTTCAGCCCATATATTTTTTACAAAAACATCTTCATAAGACTTTCCTAATCCACCCTTTACTTTTTCCCTTTTATATATTGCTATTCTATTTTTTAATCTACTACTAAGGTTGGACACTGTAATCACCATACTTTAATTTTGTATATAGAGACGATAACATATTATTTGGTTTAAATTCTAAGTCCTGAGAACCTCTATTTTCATATCTATCAGTTATAATTATCAATTGAGCTAACTCATAAGTTTTTGTATCCCCACCAGAGTCAAAAGTGACTCCAGTGGAATTTTTTATTTCTTCTTTACTAAAATCTATCAACATTTCAATTAGAGTATCTTCATAATCTTCATCTATTCTTAAATATTCTTTGGCTTTAGCTTTATCTATCATTTGAACCCCCAATTACTTTTTAGGTTCTGTTTTTTCTTCAACACTTTCTTGAAAAGCTGCTGATGCTACTCCTGTAATTGGAAGTTCTCCAAATACAACTGCTGCTGAATCAAATTTCTTAACATCTAATCTCATAATAGCCCTCATGTCTATTCTATTTTTCTTAAATGCATCTCCACCAACATCAGTAGATTTTAATTCAATAGCTTCTCTATCAAATAAAACAACTGCATCCGTTAATGATCCTATTATTAAAGGTGCTTTCTTCTCTGTTGTTCCAATTGAAGCTAAAGTTCTATTTGATAACACAATAATTTCTCTTCCATTTAACAATTTTTTAGTTGGAACTTTAGGGTCTTTTTCTAATAAATAATTCCCTTGCGAATCTTTAAGTTTATTTAAATAATTAAATCCATCTTGATTTGTTACAACTTTAGATATTGCTGAAATAGATGGGTCTAATGTTACATCCATAATATCTTTTATATCATCCAATGTTGAAACTGCAACTTTTGTCAGCGTTTTAAGAACGTTAATTATTAATGAATTTTCTGTAGCTACAGCTTTTTTAGCTAACCATCTATTTAAGTATCCTCTCAAATTTGCTGTTTGGTCTTGTAGTAAAGTTCTTGGAATTGGTAAAATCCCACCATAGTTTTCTATTTTATATGATACTGGTACAAATTTAGGCCCTGTTGTTTCTTTGATTCCATCAGCATCGGCTTCAGTAAATTTTTCAAGCGGTGTATGTTCTGCATCTTTTTCCAGTACTCTTGATCCTGATAATGTTCTAACTGGTTCTACCGTTACTAATGTTCTTAGAGGAGTAAATGTTCTTTTTAGTTCATTAATCTCAGTTTGTTGGTCTACTGGAATCAAGCATCCACCATCTTCATCAATTCCAGAGCTTAAATTTCTAGCTTCTAAAACTTCTCTATCTTCTGATGTTGCTCTTCCTCTAAGTGTGTTATAAAATGCCTCTTCATATCTAGCATTCGGTTCAACATCATCACCCTCTAAATTTCCTCTTTGTAATTGTTGTCCATTTCTATTTTCTGGTTCTGTTTGTGGATTATCTAATTCTCTTTGTAAATTAATTTTAGCTTGAAGTTCTGATATTTTATTTGTAACTTCTTTTATTTCTGCTTCTGTTACCCCAGCCTTTTCCATTATATTTTTTGCTTCTGATTTTAAGTTAAAGATTTCTTGTTGTAGTTGTTGTAATTTTGTCATTATGACCTCCTATAAGTTTATTAATAAATTTAATTTTGCTTTTGCTAACTCTATTTCGGAAGTTCCGAAATCCTCTTGAATATCTTGTTCTCTATCTCTAACCTTTATATTGTTCATTAAAAGGTTTTGAGGAAGCTTATAATTCTTATATAAGTCTCCATCTAAACAAGCAGCTATATCAACTGCTTCTGCTGAAGTAACAGTAAAGTAATCTTGAGCTGTAAAACCATCAAACCAAGTTTCCACTTTCATAAGTTCTAAAAATTCATCAAATGTTCTTCCAGCTTTTGCTTTTGTCATATACGCATTTGCTATTGTCGTATCAAACCTTTCATATAAATCTGCTTGTTCTCTTAAATCATCTGCATTACCTATTGCAAATCCCCATGCCTTATGTATCATCAAATATGCATTTTCAGGCACTACAATCTCATCTCCTACCATTGCAATAACTGAAGCTATTGAAGCTGCATATCCTTCTACGAAAACTCTTTTGTATCCTTTATGTCTCGCTAACATATTGTAAATAGCAATTCCTGCAAACACACTTCCACCAGGAGAATTAATATAAATATCTAATGCATCATTTTCTCCAATTTCATTTAATAGATTATTTACATCCGATGGAATAACATCACTATTTGCCCATCTACTTGATGTAATCTCTCCAAAAATAATTAGTTCAGCTTTATTTTCAGCTTTATTTTTTACCTCTAATTTTCCTTTATCTAAATTTAAAACTGGCATTTATTCACCCCCTCCTTTGTTATACTGATTTCCTATATTCTCTAAATTTATTGTAGAACCATTTCCTAGAAGAGTATCTCCCCCTTTTATATTTGGAAGGTTTAAATCCTCTCTTACCTCATTCGGTGTCATAGCAAAATTAGTCAAATATTTGCTATAAACTTCTGCTTGTGTTTTGTTATCCATCTTAAATAGAATTTTTTCATTAATTTCTAATCTGTACCCTTTATTAATTTCTCTTTCACTTAACACTTTATATGTTATTTCTTGCTCATATGCTTTAAACAATGGTTGTAATGTATTAACGTAAAAATCTACTTGTTGAGTTTCTGAATTGGAATAACTTGATTTTGTATAATCATTAATTATATTTGGTTTTATTCCAAAAGCTGCTGCTAATTGCAGTGCTGAAACCCTATTATTTTCAAAGAATTGTGCATCTGCTAACTTCATATCTAATAATTGAGCTTGAAATCCAGCAGGTACTGGAATAAACTTTCCAGAGCCTTGTGTTGCTGAATATCTTTCAAGACTTGCGGCAACTTTCTGTTCATTACCTTTATTTAATTCTCCTGGATAATGAACTAAAACCTTAGAACCAAACATATTACTTTTATAAAGCTTATTTAAAAATCCAACAGAATTTTTTCCACTACTTATTTGAGTTTTTAAAATATCTCTTATTGGAAGACCTGAAAGTCCATCAAAACTTATATGAGTTTTAAGATGAATAATTTCATTCATTTCAAAACTATATTTCTTTCCTGTCCTGCTATCTGCCCAAATATACCAGATTGAATTTAGTCTTCCAAAAATACCTTTATTATCAATCCAAATCTTAACTTGAGTACTTGGAAGTAACCAAAGATATTTGGGAAATCCATTTTTATCAGCCTCTATATAAATATAAGCATTCCCACTATGCAATTTGTTTAATTCAACTGTTCCCCAAAATGTTGCAGCAGTCATATATGGGTTAGGTCTTAGATTTAAAATTCTATCAATATTAGAATTAATTACTTTTTCTTTGCCTTTTTTTTCTGTTAAAACTCTAAGTTCCCACGGCATCTTGGATATTGTTTCTGATAAATGCTTTAAACATATATAATAAATTGTTTCTGACAAATCACTACTTTTATCAATATTTTCAACATCTATCCCATATCCATGAAAAAAATCTCCTATCTCTTCTAAAGATAGTCCCTCTTCTTTTCTTTCTTTTTTCTCTGGTTTTACTATATTTTTTATCCTATCTATTATTGCCATTATTCACCTCCACCATATAATTTATTTAAAACTTCATCAGAAACTAATTCATTAACATCAAATTCAAATTCATGGTACATTGCTAATTTATATCCACATAAAAGAGCATCAATAGGATCAATCCTTCTAATAGAAGCATCTTTATCTATTTTTATAAGTCCATTATTTTGTCTTATAACCGTATTTCCCATTGCATAATTTAAAAGTGGATTTGGTAAATAATAAACATTCTCTGAATAAACTTGCTCTCTAAATCCCTGAGTGCTTTCATTTAAAGATTTGTGCGATTGATAAACCTCTGTTACTTCATAACCTTGAATATCTAAATCCATCATTAATTTAGAAGCATTAGCAGGATCAAAACAAAGGTGTCTTATCTCCCAGTTATTTTCTTTACATGTATTCAGTACATAATCCATTACATACGTTTGGTCAACTATTGGAGTATCTGTTACACTCAGAAATCCCCTCTCCTCCCAACTATCATAAGGAACTTTATCTATCATTTTTCTTTCCATTAATTTTTCTCTATTTGGAATAAATGAATGACTAAATATTATATATTTTGGTATTTCTTCAACCATTATTGGTATTACAAATGCTACACTTGTTAAGTCAATCTTGGCTGACATATCAAATCCTACATAAACAGGTCTATTCTCAATATCAAATGGAAGATTTTTCACTTCACATCTTTTCCACTTCTCCATATCCATATAACCTAAATCTTTAGCTTGAACCCATATATTTAATATTTTTGTTTTAAAAGAAATCATCTTCTCAGGTATACTCTTAGCCACTTCATAATCTGAAGCTATTTTCTCTATCCCTTCTTTATAAGTCGCTCTAAGTGGATTGGCTTTTTCCCATGTTTTTAAATCTCCTATATCATCTTCTTTATCAGCTTCACAAATATCTACAAAATACTCGCTATTTTCTATATCTATATTTGGATTCAATAGCTCTGAACAATATTTGTATTCTTCTGTATAACAAGGAACATTTAAATCTATTCCAGCAGTTGTTATTATTAGTAATAATGATTCTTTAGAGTTACTTCCCAATGCTAAGTCATAAAACTCTGTTGTTGCATGCTGATGATATTCATCTAAAACTAATGCCGCTGGATTGGTTCCATCTCCTGTCTTTCCATCTTGTTTGGATAACGGCTTTAAAAAAGAAGTTGTTTTTATATGAATAATCTTGTCTCTTGTTAATTTAAACTTTGGTGCTAAAGGACTACCTATAAGCATATTTTGACATTCAGAAAATAATAATTTTGATTGCTCTCTTTTTGTTCCTGCACAGAATGTTTCTGCTATCTCTTTATTCCTTGTTGCTACTACAGATATTTCATAGAGCATACAACCTGCTTGCATCTGAGTTTTAGCATTCTTTCTTCCAACTTCAATAAAAGCTTTTTTAAATCTCCTATACCCATCTTCTCTTTTCCAAGCATAGATTTGACAAACTATAAACTTTTGCCAATCGGTAAGAACTATTGGAGTCCCCGCTAAAATTCCTTTTGAATGTCTAAGGTATGTAAACCACTTAACTATTCTTTGAGCTTCATCTTCATCCCAAATAAACTTATTATCTTTAATATCTTTTAAGAACCTTTTACAAGCCCACCTATGCTTTTCTCCACTTGGAATTGTCCCCTTAATACATTCGTTGGAATATCTTATAAGTTCCTCTTTAATACTCATTAAACATCTCCAAACTCTTCATCTAATTCCTTTTCTATTTTTGCAACTATTCCAGAACCAGCTTTTAATCTTGATTCCATTGTTAATCCCAATAAAGAACCATACTTTTTCATCTCATCTGAATATTTTAGCTCTAAGCCTACAAGTGGATTTACATCTTCTACAATCATCACATCAGTTTTTAAGTTAGTTACAATTGAGGTATATCTAGCAAAGGCATTACAGTAAGCTCCTAAATTGTTGTAATCAAGATTACTTATCATAGATTTTTTATTAAATTGCTCTACAAGTCTAATCCATTCATTTATTGCAATTTCATTTACTAACCATTCTGGAGGATGTTCTAGTTGGTCATTCCCAACAAAAACTGATTCTTGTTCTAACTGTTTTCTTTTTATCTCTTCTTGAGTTAAATGTTTTGTTTGTGCTTCAAGTGACTTTCTAATTTTTGACACCTCCATTTTTTATTTTCTGATTTTTTTCTCAAAGGGAAATTTGTGAAAAGAAAGGAGAGGATGCGGTATCGGCTCACTTCTCAAAAACTTTTTCATATACCCCCGCCTCCATACTCAACTTCCCATATTTTTATAAACTCTTTTATCTCTTTAATTGTTTCAATTTGATTTGTTTCATATAACTTATGTATCTCTCTATGAGCTTCATCACTTAAATAAACAAGATTTGCAAGCACTAACCCTTTTAATTTATCCTCTGATAATGGAACTATGTGATGAACTAAACTTCCTTTTCTAACTCTTTTATGTTTATATAAACTCCAAAGACACAAACCACTAAACTTATTCCTACAAACTTCTCTTAACTTCTTCCACTCTTTACTGTTATAAAAGTCTTGATTCTCTCTTTGACATTTATCATATATCCTATTTGATTCAGCTTTTATCTTCTTAGTACAACCATTTGGACACTCTTTAAAACTATATGAGTAGACCTTTCTACATCTAGGACATATCCTATTCATCTACAACAACTCCATAAGCTTTTGCTTTTCTCTCTTTTATTTTTAATTCTATTTTCTTTAATTTTAAATCTATTAAATCTGAGTCTAGTTTTATCTCTCTTTCTCTCTCATCAGCTAATATCTCATCTTTATAAGCTTCATATCTTGCTAATTTATTTTTATAATCAAGCTCTTCCTCTGGATTCATTATTGAATATAGTTCTTTAGCAAATTGATAACCATCTCTATGAGTTGCTATTCTAGTTCTTAAAGCATCTTCTCTGCCTTTGTTTGTAGGTCTTTCCTTTTTTCTTTCTAATTCAATAAGATAAGCTAGAGTTGATTTATGAAGATTCTTATAATGACCTTTTATCTCCTCTTTCTCTTCTAAATGCTGCTCTATATCTTTTTGTACTTCTTGCAAATAAAGTAGTGTAGAATTAATTCCTTTTTGCCATTTCTCTTTACTTGATAAGTTTCTTAATGTGCCATAAGACAACCTAAACTCATAAGCTAACTCTTTTAAATCTACTCCAGCTTCAAATCTTTTTCTTATCTCTTTCTTAATTGTATTAGAAACTTTATTTATCACTATGACACACCTCCTATTAAAAGAATAAATTAAGTAATAAAAATGTCATTTATAACGGCTATTAGTTAATAAGGAAAAATCACTCAAATTACTCTAAGTAAATTCATTCATAACCTATCTATTTATAAAGTGTTTCAGCCTATTTTTAAGCCCTAAAGTTTTAACCACTATTTGAAATTAGTGGTTAAAAATAAATTCCATCAAATAATTTAATTTTTCTAAATTATTGTGATTGGAATAGTTCTTTAATATTGTTTTTGTTTCTCTTGTCTTATGTGATTTATCATGTTTATTAACAACTTCTATTAAAAGAGTATAGTCAAATATCCAGCATGATTCTTCTAAGTGCTTATAAACTCCTCTTTTCTCTTTTTTACCCAACTCTTTTCCAAATTTATTAAATTTTTTAAAAGCTATAAATTCCTTTTCTAAATTAACCTTTATAACACTTTCTAAATGCTTTATTCCTTCTTCTAAGAGTTTTTTCTTAGTATTCTCTATAAAGATTCCATCAATTAGTTCAAAGCTATTTAAAATAGAATTTAAGCTATTATCCTTTTCTTTTTTATTTGCATAATATGAAAAAGTTCTATTTAAAAATCTCCATTCTAATCTTGTTATATCTAGCTCCAAATCTAACTTTTTAGATTCTTCTGTTTTGTCATAAGCAGTAACTAAAGTAGAAGTATAGTTTCCTAAAAGAGTTTCATCTTGAAACATTAATTTATAACTTTTATTTCTAGTACATCTACTTATCTTTTTAAAATGCGGTACTGATATAAACAACAGTTTAAAAGCCTCTTCAACTTCTAGAAAAGGCTTATTAAAATTAAGATTTATCTCAACATCTTTAATTTTTGCTTCACTTAAATTTATATCTATGCCTTTCTGAGAAAGTTCTTTAATTAACATTAAAAGAGCTGCTTTCAGCTCCGTTTCCCTTGAATTATAGATATTATGACCACTTAAAATTTTATTTGGATTAAATCTCAAATTTTTAAAAGATGTTTGTTTTCCACTTGTATATAACCTTGTAGTACTATCTAAAGTATAGCTTGGTTCTTTTAAACAAAACTCTTCCTGGTAATATTCCTCCGTTACCTGCTCTGTTATATAAAGATTACTGTTATAGCTTATTTCAAAGTTATATAGAGTTAACCAATCTATACCTATTCTAAATATCTTACTGGCATCTAAATTCACATTTATATACCTCCATTCTGCCAACCCCTTTCCCGAACCTTCCTGTAGTTTACACATTGGTTCATCCATATTTTGTTACTAACTAAAATGTACCAATTACTTGATACACTTTAATCAGTAACCTATTTTTATAGGTTACTAATAATCTCAGAATAAGAAATTTCTTTACCATCTCTTATTAAAATCACATCTTCTTTTCCTAAGTTTATATATCTTTTTACGATTACATCTACATATCTTGGGTCTAACTCCAATGATCTATTTTTTCTTTCTAACTGGTCACAAGCCATCATAGTTGACCCTGAACCTCCAAATAAATCTAAAACTACATCTCCTTTTTTAGAACTATTCACAATTGCTCTTCCTGGAACTTCTACTGGTTTAGTTGTAGGATGAAGCTCTGACTTCTTAGGTCTTGGAATATCCCAAACATCACATTGTTTTCTATCTTCCAAAGGATGAAGTCTTGGTGATCCTTCTAACCATCCATACCAGATAGGTTCATATCTTGTATGGTAATCTTTCCTTGAAAGAACTAAGGAATCTTTATTCCAGATAATCGTTGATGACCAATGGTAATTGTTCTGAGCTAAAGTTAACATCATATTTCCCCACTCTTGACCTGACATAACAACGTAGGTTGGACAACCTTTCTTTGAGAACTCAGCCATTCTTGAAAATACATCAAACATAAATTTTTTAAAATCCTCTGTTCCCATGAAATCATTTAATATTGTTCTCGGTTTATATCCTTGAGGATTATCCTCTTTTACTCCTCCATAATTTACATTCCAAGGTGGGTCTGTAAATACTAAATCAGCTTTATCTGTTAACATTACCTTTGTTACATCTTCAACTTTTGTACTATCTCCACAAAGTAATCTATGACTACCTAACATATATAAGTCTCCAAGTTTACTGTATGGTTCTTTTTCTAAATCTACTTCTGGTGGCTCATCTTCTTTAAACTCATCAATTTCAACTTCTAAACTTCCAATATTTAAATCTTTCAACTCCTCTATTTCAAAACCAGTTAAAGATAAATCTTTTTCATTAATTTCTATCTCTTTTAACTCCAACTTTAACTTTTCTAAGTTAAAGCCAGTATTCATGGTTAATTTATTGTGAGCTATTATATATTGTTTTTTCTGTATTTCACTTAAGTGATTTAATCTTATTATCTCTACTTCTTCAGCTCCCAATTGCTGTAATGCAATATATCTTCCATGACCTTCTATAATCACATTATTTTCATCTACTGCTATTGGGTCATTAAAACCAAACTCTTTTATACTTCCTTTTATTTGGTCTATCTGTTCTTGAGGATGCTCTTTAGCATTATTTATATATGGTGTTATTTCACTTAGTTTTAATTTTTCTATTTTCATATGACCTCTCAAAGTTCATTTTTATCTACATACTCTAATATCTCAATTATTGCATTTGAAACTTTTTTAATAGATTTCTCTAGATAATCTTTATTCTTTATATTATCTAAAAAGAATGGTTCTATTAGTATTGCTACTGGTTTAGTTTTATTAAGAATTGAACCTCCTCTATCTTCTGGTTTAGTTGGTTTTATTCCTCTATCTGGTAGTCCTAAATGCTTAGTTAAAATATCTTGAACTACTGAAGCTAACTTTCTCCCTTTTGACGATGTGTGAGCATATAGAACCTCTGTTCCTTGTGTTTTTTTATCATAAGCATTAAAGTGACAACTTATTAAAATATCTCCATTTAAAGAATTAACTTCATTAACTAGATTTCCAAAATCATTTCTAGCTTTAATAATTAAATCAATACCTATTAATCTTTCTCTTTTAAAAATTTCTGCTACTAGGTGAGTTGTTAAATCAAATTCTGTTATTAACTTTCCATCTATATTTGTGTTGCATCCAGGACTTATAAAGTTATGTCCTGCTAATAAAATAACTCTTTTAGTTCCTACCATTATTCCATCTCCTTGCTTCTGCATCAGCCTTACCTAATTGAATCATCAGCTCTGATTTAGTATCTAAATCAATGTCTAAAGCTCCAATCATCTCCATTAACTTCTCCATTTCTTCCATAAAAACTCCTGATAAAAAAATAGACCACCCCTATCCAATCATAATGATTAGATAAGGGCGGTCACTGACTCATACTCTTATTCCAATTCTATATAGTTCAAAAGTCTCTAAAAGTTGCTTTATAAATCAGTTACCTTCTGGCTTACTTGTATTTATAAATAATAGTCTCTTTTGTAACATTGTATTTTTTATTTTTATTCATTTGCTCCTATTATTTTTGTTGGAGCTATTGAATAGAATATTTTACCATTCATTTCTTTAGTTATTTGAATAGATACTTTCTCATCTTTTTCTAAACTTGAACCAATTTCAACTAATAATTTTTCAATTTTTTTACTAAATTTTTCCATTTTAACCCCCTTTATTAAACACAAGGTCTTTTACGGGAATTAGAATACACTAAAAAAACTAAAATTGCAAGTTTTTTATTCTTTATCCAATTATGAACTAAATTTTGAAATAAGTTTTTCAAGTTTAGTCCTTTGAAATTTATATATAAAAGTTGGTATTACCGGAGCATACAATCTATTATTTAGAAAAATCCAATCTTGTAACATTCTTAAATTAGATTGATCATTTCCTATAGCATTAGTATTATCTAAATATTTATAAATAGATTCACTTTCGTTAATACTACTTTTAACTTTTAAAATTGTGTCTAGATACTTTTGAAAAATAGGATAAATTGGTATAAAATAATTTAAAACTATTTTTTCTAAAGGTATTTTCCACGCTAAAAAGAGGCTACATAAGATAAATATTATTGCTAATACATATAATACATGAAGATATGTTTCTCTTAACTTTCTTGAATAAATAAGAGCTGATTTTTGTGCTTTAAATATATTTTCATTATCATTTAAATGTTCATCAAAAACATACCAATCTTTTTTTTCTTCTCTTGAAATTTTTTTTTCAGCTTCCTCTTCTAATTCAATTATTTCTATATCTGGAAATTGTTCTGCCAATAAATTGTTCCATTTTATATTAAAAACTCTTACATCAAACTCTTCTTGTATTCTTACCGCTTTAGTTAAATTATTTTTCTCTAAAAATTGAAAAACAAAATATAACAATCCAACAACTAATGTAGTGATAAGAATAAATGTATTTAAATTTTCTACTGATACCTTAAAGATATTTAATTCCTCAGATATTTTTATTATTTCACTTTTAAACAACGATAACACTATTGGAAATGCTAAACAAAAATTATAAAAAATTTTTATTTTTTTTACTTTTTTATAAAGTAAATCTGAAATACATAACAATGACAATTGTTTACTTTCGTTTTGTCTATTCTTCATTAATTATCACCATAACTAGGAAAATTAGGTCCGAAAACTTGTTTATATAATCTTATTTGTGCGTCTACTCTAGAAGAAGCTTTATTACTTAATATTTCAGCATCTCTTTTTGCAGCAAGAGATACTTTCTCTTTGATTTCCAAATCTAAATTATTTAAATTATGTTGTATCCCTTTAGGATCTCTTACATTTTCATAAATCTTATCTTTTAAATAATCTAGAAAGTTTTCAAACTCTTCAAATACATCATTTGTAATAGCCGCATTTTCAACATATTCTAAAACTAAATTTTCTAATAAATACGATGAAATAGATTGAAAGTTTTTATAGCTATTCCAATATTTTACCAACCTTACTAATTGATAAACATTACCTAAATTATTACTGTTTAAGTCTTTTATTCTTTCTCTATCTTTTCTTGGATCTGTTTTTTTCCAATTTCCATTTCCATCTGGTATTAAATAAAATGCTGCAGATTCTCCATTCTCATTACACATAAAGCATGGAACTATATCAAAATTCCATTCATATGAGTTCAACTTTAATGTAATCGCCTCTTGATTTCTTTTTATATCAGCTTTATTATAATTAGGAATATTCGACAATTTCCCTTTTATTTTTTCTATTACTTTTCTTGAATTCAATTGGTTATTTTCTTCACATAATTTAGATAATATTTTTGATTCTGTTGGAACTACTATTTTATAACTCGTATCATCTAGCATGCTATACTCTGCCCCTTCTCCCTTAAAGCAGAACATCATATCTATATCATCTAAAGGTTTTATTTTTGTATTTCTTGCGAAAGATCCAAACTCTATATGATATTCTGAATATACATCTGGAACATCTTCATTATCTCCAGAAATTTTTTTTATCACATCTTTTAAATAATCTCTGCTAGTTCTTGCCATTGAAACTCTTGTTGCATCTAAATTGATAAAATCGTTCACAAACTTATTTTGTGCTTGTTTTAAAGTTGTTATTTCCATTGTTCCCCCTTTTTTTATTGTAATTATTTATTAATAGACATTTACATCTGTTCTATTTAGATTTTTAATAATTTTTCAAATAGTTTAGAGTCTAGATTTTTATCTTTATCCAAATATTTTTCTAGCTAGCTTAACGATTCCATAAAGATTTCTTTTTTTCATCATCTAACGATTCTTCCTCTGTAAAAGTATCTTGAAATACTTCTTTCATTCTCTATATTATTGTTTAACATTTAAGTCTCTCAGAGATAACCCATTCACCCAGCTATTGTTCCTATAAAAGTTATTATTTCTGATTTATTAAAAATTTCAATTGGTGTATTCATAATCTATACTTCCTGCAAATTTTTTACTTGCTCAAAAGTTTCTTTTTCATACTGTTAATTTACTACCCTGTGATAACATATTAAAAACTATTCTTTTTGCATCAGGAGAAAAACTATTTATTTCTTCTAAGAATTTCTTTTTACTAATTGCTTGCTTTATAACTAAGTAAAGGGCTGAATATGTTGGGTACTTATCTTTAAATAGGTTGTTTTTATCTTCTGTTATATATGCTGCTTTTTTAGTCATACATGCATAAAAAAGTTTCATTACATCTCCTACCTCAAAATTTCTAATTTCTCTTTCTCTAGTTAGGTCATTGATATCAATATTATTAAATATTTCAACTTTGTATTCTCTAATTATTTTAAGTATTTCTAAATAATCACTTTTATAATACATAGATTCTTCTAAAGTTAAAATCGAACTCTTTAGCACTATAATATTATTATATTCTATAT
>SKEK01000304.1_pt1 | contig 29518 bp, 25 predicted proteins | sample 4826761 | NCBI WGS metagenome assembly SKEK01 (sample SAMN11008811, study PRJNA524170) | human gut metagenome | biome: Human fecal sample; material: Feces; isolation source: fecal sample from pouch patient p32 | host: Homo sapiens | place: Israel: Tel-Aviv | collected 2015-10-13 | reverse complement strand
ATTATATATTTATCAGCAAGATACATTTTATATGAGTACTCCTCTAAAAATTTATCTAGTTTTTCTAAAATTTTTAATTGACCTTTATCTCTCTTTAAATTTGAAATTTTTAAAATATTATTCTCAAATTTAAAAAACGAAAGATAAACTTTATTGAAAAGTAATCTATATAAATCTTTATTTGGTATTTGTAACTTAAAGTATTTTTTTAAATCCTCTATAAATTTTGAACTTTTAGTAATTAATGTTCCATCCATTTGCCCCTCTTCATAGGAGAATGAAAATAAAAATTCCACTAGTTGTTTTTTATATTCATCATTAAAACCTGCGCCATGTTTGTACACCGAATTTTTTAATTTTATAAATTTCTCTAGATTTGAGTCTTTATCTATTTTAAAATTAAATCCTCCAAATAGATCAACACAAATTTCTAAAGTATGAACAAAAGAAAGCATAACATAGTTTATAGATATATCTGAACTACTTAAAATAGGATACAGTTTTTCCATACGTTCTTTTGTATCAAATTTTTTTATACTATCTAATAGTTTTTTTCTACTTGGAACTAGAATATCCTCCTCTATAAAAAATATCATTAATTTTTTACAAAAAGTTCCTTTATCAATTTGACTTAAATTCTTTAAAACCAAACCTTTTCCATGAACATATTCATAAGTTGTTCCATTTTTTGCAAAGGTTTCTTTCACAGTTTTAAAAGCTCTTAAAATTGTGCTTCTAGATATATCTAAATTTTCTTTCTCTTTTTCTAAATTCAGAAATCCTGTAGCTATAAATTTAATATATAGATAATCTATTTTTTCTGTTGATGTTAATGTGTTAAAATTGTTAAATAGTGTTTTCATTTGTTGATTTGAAAGATTTAAAGAGTATAAGTTTTCACTCTTTTCTATTGTTGGTAAATTAATTGATTTTAAAAATTCATTAAATTGCAATATAGATTTTATTATAGAACTCTTTTCTACTTCTAAATACAACTGCATATCATCTACAGACATTTCGCTCTGAGATAAAATTTTAAGAATATTGGCAGCTGTTGTATTCATTATACCACCCCCTGCTATACATGTTATCATATATTGGGAAATCTGAAAAGAGTTGATATTTATTTTTTATTATTAATTGATTATAGGACTAAAAAATATATGTAAAAATAAAATGGAGCTAATTATTAGCTCCATTTCTCTTATAACTCTATCTCTCCTACATCTAACTTTTCTACAAATTTAAATGTAGAATCTATCTTTTTTAATATAAATATTTTTTCTTTAACTATTTGTCCACCAAAATCACTATATGCTTGATACTTTACTTTTTGAGCATATATATTCTCCTCTAGTTGTACAACTTTACCAGCCTCTAAGACCTTTGTAGCTGGGGAGTTAAAATAGTCTCCTAATGCGAAGGCTACTCCAGTTCTATATGATGTCTTTGGTGCTGAATAACTCAATGTAGAAAGTGCTAGTAAAAATAAAAACGCTTTTTTCATAGTGTGTACCTCCCTAGGATATTATTATTCATGATATCAATTATACCCTACTTAAGTATCATTTCAAAATATAATTTTTATATAATTATCATTTTGATTCACTTTAAAACGAATTTTATTTAAAAAGTTTTTTATGATAATATGTATCTGATATATATAATGGTGCTAAAGGATTGTGTCCTGTAACTCTATCTTTTACAGCTAAAACTGTTGCTGGAGCCTCTGAATACTTCATAAAAAGAGAGTCGTGACCTACACAAAGTCCTAACATAACATTTAACTGTGTTCCCATTTTATTAAGAAGCCTTGCTTGACCAATAGGATTACAAATTACCTCATTAGTTCCAGGTCTAACCTTTTCACAGTCAGATATACCTATAAACTCCTTTGGCACAGAACCATTTTTGCAAATTATTGAACATACCTCAAAATCTCTATTTTTAAGTATTTTTGTAAAAATCTCAGCTTCATTTCTAAGTCCAACACAAAATGCTAATCCTATTTTTGTAAAGTTATTTTTTTTAGCGAACTCCATTATCTCTTCTACCCTAGTTAACCTACAATAGCCTTCACTTTCAACTAAAGCTGAATTATGAGCTAATTTATAATTTTCCTCATCTAAATATAAGAGTTTATTTTCCTCTTGAAACTCTCTATCTCTACTTGGACAATTTTTAGGCATTTTTTCATAATTTTGTTCTCTACACCCATGAACTTTACAATTTGCACAACTATACATTTTCTCTCCTCCCTATACTCTATATATCCCCTCTGTTTCTGCTTCCTCTAATATATGACCTTTTATCTCTTTATAAGCTTCATTTAAATAAAATCCAGTTTTTAAATTTGGAATATTATCTAAGGCATATATTTTTACTTCATATATATGGTCTTTATCTGGTGGAGTTGGCCCACCATAAAATGTCGCTCTTTCTTTTGGTAATCCAACTAACTTTGATGCCCAACTATTTATTCCTTGAATTATATTTTTATCCATTCTACTTGCATCCTCTTTTAATTCAGTATAATTTTTTGGAACTAGTGCTATCCAGTGTATCCAAGAGAACCCAGCTACAGGAATTGCATCATAGTCTTGCATAACAACCAAAAAACTTTCTGTTTCTTCTGGAGCATTTTCCCATTTTAAACTTAAAGATTTTGAGGGCATATTATCTATCCATAGATCTCCATGTTTTCCAAACTCATCTTTGATATAACCATCTTTAATACTATCACTTTTCAATATAAAATTTCCACTTTTTTTCATTTTTCCTCCTTAGACTCTTTTTTCTTTCTTATTCAAAAAAAATACTGATATCCTCTTTGAATTTTTTACAGGAATATAGATATAAAATTCGTAAAAGTATTTCAAATGGATTTCATTTTATTGCATCTATATTCTCAGGAGGTTTTCTTATGAACAAAAAAGTTTTAGTTGTTGTTACAAATGTTTCAAAATACTCAAATGTTAACAGAGCTACAGGTTTATGGTTAGGTGAAGCTGTTCACTTTGTTGAAGTTATGGAAAACAATGGCTTTGAAGTAACTTATGTTAGCCCTTTAGGTGGATATACACCTATTGATCCACATAGTATTGAGCCTGAAATGATGTCTGATTTAGATTGGAAATTTTATACTAATCGAAAATTTATGAACGCTCTTGGAACTACCGTTCCTGCTAAAGATATTAACTATAATGATTACTCTATTATCTATTATACTGGAGGACATGGAGTTATTTGGGACTTCCCTAATGATAAAAAACTACAAGAGATTGCTATTGGTATTTGGAACAATGGTGGTATTGTTTCAGCTGTTTGTCACGGATTAGCTGGACTGTTAAATATAAAAGATAGTTCTGGAGAGTATTTAATAAAGGATAAAAAAGTTACAGGATTCTCTGATAGTGAGGAAAAAGAGGTTCAACTTGATAAGCTTGTTCCATATTTAACAGAGGATGAACTTGTTAAAAGAGGAGCTAAATATAGTAAAACTGATAATTGGGGAGAGTACGCTGTTGCTGATGGAAGATTAGTTACAGGGCAAAACCCTGCATCTGGAGCTGCTGTTGCTAGAGAGATTTTAAAGGTTTTACAAAAATAATCTTTTAATAAAAAATCTTTCCTTGAATTAATTCAGAAAAAGATTTATACTATACAATATTGCGTAATTTTATAATGGAGAGATATTATGGATAAATTGATTATTAAATTTTTTAAAAAGTTTCAAGGAAGAAAAATTAGTTCTCAAGATTTAAAACTAGCTTTGAAAAAAGCTATGAATTTAGGCGCTAGTGCTGAAGATTTCCTTCTTATTATTAATTTAGTAAAAGATACAAAAAACAGAAAATATAAACTAGATAAAAAGTATTTAGTTATTTTAACTGCTGCAATTATATATGTTATCGTTCCTATTGATGCTGTTTCAGATTTAATTCCTGGAGTTGGCTGGATTGACGATGCCACTTTAATTGGATACGTTGCTAGAGGTTATGCTGAAGTTTTAAAAGACTATAAAGATTTTTGCAATAAAAAGAAGGAGCTTGCTTAGAGCTCCTTTTTATGTTAGAATATAAAAGTAGTATGGTAAATTTATAAATTAAATAATAAGGATGTGGTTTGATCCTCATATCTTATTTTGTGATTTAATCAAAATAGATGTGGTACGGAGCTAAAAAATAAAATTACAATTAAAGAGTGTAAAAGTAATCGTTTATAGCGATTGTTTTTGTTGTACTCTAAGTAATTTTATTTTTGCTCTCATCCTAGTGTAGTTTATGGTCGTAGAGTAAAATCTACGACTTTTTTTATTTCTCAAATTTACCATACTACTAAAAAAATCAAGGAGAATTTAAATGCTAAAAAATATTAACAAAACTTTTTTAATTGTTTACACAGGTCAGGCCATTTCACAACTAACAAGTTCAATACTTCAAATGGCTATAGTTTGGTATCTTATCACTGAAACAAACTCTTCAAATATAGTAGCTCTTTCTGGAATTGTTGGATTTCTTCCTCAAGGAGTTTTAGGTCTTTTCATTGGAGTTTTTATAGATCGATTTGATAGAAAAAAAATAATGATTATCTCTGACCTTCTTATAGCTGCTGCTAGTTTATCTCTTTCTGTTTCAGGTTTCTTTGGAGGGATATCTATCCCCCTTATAATGATAGTTTTATTTATTCGTTCTGTTGGAACAGCTTTTCATGTTCCATCTCTTCAAGCTATAACACCCCTTATAGTTTCTAAAGATGAACTTCCAAAATATTCAGGGTATTCTCAAACTCTACAGTCTATCTCTTTATTATTAAGCCCTGTATTGGCTAGTTTTTTCTTTTCCATTTGGAGCCTCCAAGCTATTGTAATGCTTGATGTTCTAGGTGCAATTATTGGAGTTTTTACTCTTTGTATTGTTACTATTCCTAAAATCAAAATAGATTTTGAAAATACTAAAATAGATATTGCTCTAGAGATGAAAGAGGGAATAGCTACTTTAAAGAAAAATAGACTTTTTAATTTTATGCTTTTAGGTGCTGCTCTTTCTATTGTTTATATTCCAATTTTTGTACTTTATCCTATGATGACTTTATCATACTTTGGTAAAAATCAATGGTATGCAGGAGCTATTGAGGTAGTATTTGCAATTGGAATGCTAATAGGTTCTCTAGTTCTAGGTGCAACTGGTGGTGGAAAAAGGAAAATAGTTACAATTGCTTTCTTTTGTTTTATCATAGGAATTAGTTTATCTATCTCTGGAATTTTAGGTAAAAATATGTTCTTAGGATTTGCTCTTTGCTCAACTCTTTTAGGTTTTGCAACACCTTTTTATCAAGGACTTCAAATTGTTGTATTTCAACAAAAAATCCAAGAGAGGTACCTAGGAAGGGTTATGTCTTTATCGGGAAGTCTTATGGCCATTGGAACCCCTATTGGAATAGGACTTTCAGGAATTATTTCAGATAAGATTGGAGTTGAAAACTTTTTTCTTTATTCAGGAATTCTAATTATTTTTATATCTATTCTTTATCTAACTGTTCAAACTTCAGAAAAATCATGAAAAATAGATTCTACATCTTTTAAATAGTTTTTCAATTAAAAAAGGAGCTTGCTTAGAGCTCCTTTTTTCATTTTTACTATTTTTTGTCTTCCTCTTCTTTTTCGTGTTCCTCTTTTTCTTTATGCTTTTCTTCAATTTCAAATAGTAGCATCTTTATATCTAAAAGTTCTGCTGCAATTAGTCTATCAAAGTTATCTTTATAAATTTTCTCTAATTTTTTAAATCTATCCCAAAAGTCCTCCACTTCCTCTTTTTTAGCAGGCTCATCTTTTTTTAAGCTCTCCTTTGCCTCATCTTTTAGTTCATCTAGTTTTTTCTTATTTTCCATAGTGAAACACTCTCCTTTTTCCCAATTATACCTATATATACAAATTTTTTTCAAAAAACCTTTTTATCTAAAATTTATATACAACTCCCCCTCCAACTTTCCAAGAGTCATCATCTTCAAAAATATATCTATAATCAACGTAAAATTCTAAACTATCCGCACCTATCTTTTCTAAATTTATTTTTGTTCCCAACTCTTTTGAAAACTGATTCTCTCTATCCACTTTTATTTTAGCTTTATCTTCTGAAGCCTTTCTTAAACTAACTTTCAAATCATCTTTTGGACTATTTAATTCTTGTCCAAGCCCTCCTATAACTTTAAGTGTCAATTGATAATTTTGAATAGGTATTACTTTTCCAACTCCAATCTCTGTTTTTACTTTACTAAAGAAGCTATTTAACTCGTCTACATGAAGATTGAACTCTTCTCCTGATTCATTAATTTTATTTTGGAAGACTCCCATTAAATAGGCACTAGCTTCAGGTTCTATAAATAAACTGGAAAAATTATATCTTTTAGATATTTTTCCAGATGTTCCTATATAAAAGTTTTTAGTATCTCCTTTATATCTATCATTAATATTTGTATATTTAGGTGTACTATCATCATAATCTATATATGTCAAATCAAAGTTTCTTTTTATATTACCTTTTGTAAAACCTAGATACATAGCTCCAACACCCTTCACATCATTTTTAGTATAGTTCATAAATGCTGTCCCTTGTAAAAAGTTATCCTCTCTTTTTCCTGCATTTGAATAGTAATCACTATCTAATCTTGTATAACTAAATACAAATCCATAGTCACTATAATCATTTAAATAATATTGTTTTCCTAAATAAAATCCATTTAGATTATCGTCGTGACCCTCTACTCTATCGAAACCTTTTTGTCTAAACTTCTCAAAAGTATACCCTACAATGAAACTACTTTTTCTATTATTTGTTAATTTGTCTTCTAGATTATCTAAAATACTGTTTGTTGTATATTCTATAGTATCTTTAGTTTGGAATATTATATTAGGATAGATATCTCTACCAAAAATAGTATCTAAATAACTATTGTATTGAGAGCTATTTCGAGCACTTCTTAAAATATTAAAAAATTTATCTTTAGTAGTGTTTCCACTATCAAAATATATACCTTCTAAAAATTTACCTAAACTCCCTTCAGTTATTTCTGTAAAATCCTTTCTTCTTATTAAAAATTCATCATTATCTTTTCCTATGTCATATAGATATGAGTAAGAAGTTATTCCTGTTGCATTAAATTTTAAATTTAATGCTGCAAAAGCTTTATCTCCTCTATTATATATATTTGAAGCATAACTTAGGCCAACTACTGCCTCTTTCAATGTAGTATTTGTTGTTCCACCTTGCTCCATAACTAAGATTCCATTAGTTCCATTTTTTATACCATTTGGAGCATCTATATATCCATAATTAAATAAAGTTCCATTATTTACTAACTCTCCTGTAGTTCCTAAATTTACTGTTCCTGCATTTGTGGCTGTTCCACTTCCCAAGTCAAATGCAAAACTTTGAATTGCTCCATCTAAAATAGTTATTGTTCCACCTGCATCATTTTTTATTGTTGTAAGCCCTGCTGTTCCCATTGCATTAAAGTATGCTCCTCCTACAATAATCTCCCCTCTATTTATAGCTGCTCCAGATGATCCACTAACATACATAGCACTATTTCCTATACTGTATGTATTATAATCAGGCGTCACTTCAATCTCTCCATAGTTTTCTATAGTTGCTCCATTTGTAGAAAACATACCATAATCTGTACTTGCTATCTCAATCTTTCCACCTTTTAAATTTGTTGCTGTTCCACCTCCTGAAATAATAATCGCTGCATCTCCATAATCTAGTTTTACAAGTCCTGCATTTGAGATTTTCCCCTCTCCAAAAGCATATATACCGTATGTTCCACCTTGATAGTTTGAAGAAGCACCTATTATATTTCCATAGTTTGTAAATTCTCCCTGTGCTGTTGTGTTATATACACTAACCCCAGTTCCATATATACCAAAATTTACATCTCCATTATTTATTCCAGTTGCAGATTCAGTTATAAGAATACCATTTTGATAACTTCCAGCATTGATTGTCCCATCATTTGTAAGTTGCCCTGATCCACTAATTATCATACCGTAGTTACTATCTCCACCATTTATATTTATAATACCATTTTTTTCATTTGTTATTGTTCCACCTTTTTCTCCATACATAGTTGTGTATGTTGAATAATTACTTGTTATGCTCGATGTCAATGTTCCTGTATTACTTAAACTTCCATTTCCTGACAGATACATTATATACTTAGTATTCTCAGAAGTTATAGTTCCTTGATTTAAAGCATATCCACTTCCTATTACAGCCATCTTTGCATTTTCATTATTATCTGAAGTTATACTTGATGTATACCCAGATATATTTTCATTTATTATTCCTCCACCATTTAATGACAGCATACCATATTTTGTATTAGTTATATTTATATTATGATAATTATATATTGTTCCTGTACCATTTACCATAACTGCTGCTGTTCCATTTGAAATATCTATATCTCCATAGTTTTGAACATAACCAGCTCCACCTAATAAAATCCCTGTTACAGCATCACCTTTTATAACTCCTGTATTTTCATTTAAAAAAGTAGATCCTCCATTTGTGCTATTATTTAAAACTACTCCTGTTCCTTGAGAGCTAATTAAGATATTCCCGTAATTTCTAGAGTTTGAAGCTCCTTCATTGTACATTCCAATTTGATTGCTGCCTACATTTATATCTCCCATATTTGTTGCTAATCCATTTGTAGTTACATACATTCCAACCTCTTGGTTAGTTTCTGAAGTTGCTATTTTGGTATTTGATGTTACAAGATTAATATTCCCATAATTAGTTATAATTCCATTATTTACACCACTCATACCAATTGATCCACTCTCAACATTTATAGTTCCACTACTATTATTAAAACCTTGTGCTTGATTTTGACCTTGTCCATCTATACATATCCCTGTTCCTCCATTAGTAATATTTATAACACCATTATTTGTCATCTGTCCAGCTTCACTCGCGTATCCACCTATTCCTCCACTAACTTCCAGTACTCCATTAGATATTAATTTACTTGAATCAAAGCTTAACATACCAATCTGTGAATTATTTACCACAATTGTTCCTGCATTTGTAGCAGTTGATGTACCAAATGTTGTCATTCCAAAACCAGGAGTTGTAGATGATGTTGAAGTTTCTATTGTCCCTGTGTTTTTTATTGTTCCAGTTTCTGTAGAAATCATTCCAGCACCATTATTAACAACTATTTTATTTGAATTTAACAATGTAGAATCCTTTGTATACATTCCAAAAGCTCCATCATTTACATTTATAGTACCTTTGTTCTCTCCAGTTCCTCCTCCTAAAACAACCATTCCAAAATTATTCGTACTTCCTCCTACAGTTATATTTCCCTTTTCTCCATTTATAATACCTCCTTTACTTAAAGATAACATTCCTATTAGATTTGTTGTTGGACTACCATTTTCAATAGTTACATTGTTATTATTTTCAATGGAAAATCCACTTGCTACAGCTCCCATTCCAGTGAAAAGATTATTATTTGATGAAACTATTAAATCTCCTCCTGGAGTTAAATATGAATGAGTATCATAAATCCAATCATTATTATAAAAAATATCAGTATATAAGTTTTGCGGTGGTGTTATTACCGGTTTATCTGGTACCTTTGGTTTTGTTTCTGGCTTTACTATTGGTTTTTCTGGAATAGTCGTAGTGTCTTTTACATGAGTTGGTTGTATCACTGGTGTAGGAGGTAAAATAGGCTTGGGAGTTTCTGGTGTTTTTAATGATTTTACATCACTTATATTTAATTCAACATCTCCCTTTTCATTTACATTTTTAAAATTCCGTTCATTAGATTTAAAATAGTTAAAATTTGTAAAAAAAATTAGTCCTTCTTTTTCATTCGTAGCTTCTGAAGCTACTGAAAACGATAGCTTACTACAAACAATTAGAAGGGAAAACAAAAGTAAAACTTTCTCTTTCATACGGCACCTCACTTTGATATTTTAAATTTTGTACTGTTATACAAAACGTTTTTTATTTATCTTTTTTACTGTTTTTTTATTTTTAAAGGAGTCTGTATTTTTTGGAGTAAATACTATTAAAGATATCTTTATTATTGGGAGGAATGATTACTTTGTATGAAAATTTTGATAACAGTGAAAATAGTATAAATGGAACGTTAAAACTATTTTCTGAAGCTGATATAAAAACTGTCTTTATGACTTTAGAAACCTCTTTAGGAGGTATTAAAAATGAAGAAGCCATAAGTCGTTTAGAGAAATTTGGATTAAATGAGATTTCAAAAGAGAAAGTAAAACCTTGGTATATCCAACTTTTACTCGCTTTTTTAAATCCTTTTAATTTTATTTTGGGAACTTTAGCCTTTGTTTCTCTTTTTACTGATGTTATTTTTGCTAAAGAGACTGAGCGTTCCTGGATATCTATAATTTTAATTATAACTATGATTTTAATAAGCAGTCTTATTAAATTTATTCAAGAGTATCGTTCTAGTAAAACTGCTGAAAAACTAAAAAATCTAATTGTTACTAAAGTTACAGTAGTTAGAGATAATCTTCCTATGGAAATTAATATAAAAACCTTAGTTCCTGGGGATATTGTTAAACTTACTGCTGGAGATATTGTTCCTGGAGATATTAGAATTGTATCTAGTAAAGATCTTTTCATTAGTCAATCTGTATTAACTGGAGAGTCTAATCCTGTGGAAAAATACTCTAATCTACTTGTTAAAGTAGGAGCTATCTCTGATCTATCTAACATAGTTTTAATGGGAACTAATGTTTTAAGTGGAGCTGCTACTGGAATAGTTCTTGGAACTGGAAAACACACATTTTTAAATACTATTAGTGAAAGTTTAAAAAGCACAAAAGTAGAGACTAGTTTTGAAAAGGGAATTGATGATGTTTCAAGACTTTTAATTAAGTTTATGATTTTTATGGTACCAATTGTTTTTCTAATAAATGGTTATTTAAAAGATGCTTGGTTTGAATCTTTATTATTTAGCTTGTCTGTTGCCATTGGTTTAACTCCTGAGATGCTTCCTATGATTGTAACTGGTAACTTAACTAAAGGTGCTATTGAGCTTTCAAAGAAAAAAACTATAGTTAAAAAACTTGATTCTATTCATAACTTTGGGGCTATGAATATTCTATGTACAGATAAAACAGGAACTTTAACCCAAGATAAAGTAACTGTTGTAAAGTATTTAAATTTCAAAGGTATTGATGATGATAATGTTTTATATTTAGCATATTTAAATAGTTATTTTCAAACAGGACTTAAAAATCTTATGGATAGAGCAATCTTAGAGTTTGAAGAGGAACATTACTCTATAAAAAATGAGTATAAAAAAATTGATGAGCTACCATTTGATTTTGAACGTAGAAGAATGTCTGTTATAGTTGAAGATAGTGATGGGAATAGAACTATGATTACTAAAGGTGCCATTGAAGAGATGCTATATATCTCAAATTTTGTAGAGATTGATGGGCAGGTGTTTGAAATAAAAGATGAGATTGAAGAAAAAATCAAAAATCTTGTTTCTAATTTAAATGAGGATGGAATGAGAGTTATTGGTATTGGTAAAAAAACACTTCCCAAAGATAGAGATCTTAACTTTAGCAATAAAGATGAGGAGTCTTTAACTTTTGTTGGAATGCTAGGATTTTTAGATCCACCTAAAGAGGGTGTAGGAGATACTTTAAAATCTTTATATCAGTACGGAGTAGATGTTAAAATTTTAACTGGAGATAATGAATTAGTTACTCAAAAAATATGTAAAGATATTGGAATTGAAGTTACAGGAGCTATTGATGGAAGTTATATGGAAGCTATTGATGATTTAGAGTTAAAAAAACTTTTAAAAGACACAACTATATTTTGTAAACTTTCACCACTTGATAAAGCTAGAGTTGTTAGACTTTTAAAAGAGATGGGAAATACCGTTGGTTATATGGGGGACGGAATAAACGATGCTCCTGCTCTTCGACAATGTGATGTTGGAATTTCAGTTGAAAATGGTATGGATATCGCTAAAGAGTCAGCTCAGATAATACTTTTAGAAAAGGAACTTTCAGTTCTTTTAGAAGGTGTTATAATTGGTCGAAAAATATTTACTAATATGATTAAATATCTAAAGATGACAGCATCTTCAAATTTTGGAAATGTATTTAGTGTTGTTTTAGCCAGTGCTTTTTTACCATTTTTACCAATGCTTCCTATACAGATACTTTTTCAAAACCTACTTTATGATATCTCTCAAATCTCTATCCCTTGGGATAATGTTGATACAGAGGATATTTTAAAACCTAAAAATTGGAGTGCTGAAAGTGTTGGAAAATTTATGGTTTATATAGGACCTTTAAGTTCTATCTTTGATATTATTACATTTTTAGTTATGTTTTATATATTTAAGGCTAATTCACCTGCCACACAAGCTCTTTTTCATACTGGTTGGTTTATAGAGAGTATTTTATCTCAAACTCTTATAATTCATCTTATTAGAACTAGAAAAATACCTTTTATTGAATCTAATGCCAATATAAAAGTTATTCTCTTAACTTCTGCTATTATGATTTTTGCTTTATTTGTTCCATATTCTAAAATTAACGGAACTTTAGGATTCGTACCAATGCCTATTTCTTACTTTATTTGGGTTGTTTTAATACTTACTGGATACTTTTTTACTATAATTTTTGCAAAAAAATATTTTATTAAAAAATTCAATAGTTGGTTATGAATTTTGAAGACAACTTAATGAAAATGTGCTATAATTAAGGAATGAAAGCAATTTCAAATACATACGAGGAGGGATTTTAATATGAAAAAATTAGTATTAGGAAGCATTTTCTTTAGCTTATTCTTAGTTGGATGTTCAAGCACTCAACCTCAAGAAGAAGTAGTAGTTCAAGAGGCAGTTGTTGAGGAGGTTGTAGTAGCTACTCCTGAGCCAGTTGAAGCTCCAACTAAGCCTTTACCAAAGCCATTATTAGACAAGTAAAAATATAAGCTGAGTTCATTGAACTCAGCTTTTTTAGTTTTAATATTCTTTTATATATTTAGCTTTTAAAACTGTTTTTTCTAAAACATGACCATCTATAGCGTCATATAACTCATTTAAATAGAATCCTTTTTTTAGATCCATCTCTTTGTCTAAAGCATATAGTGTTATTGTATAAGTATGTGTTTTATTAGGTGGAACAGGTCCTCCATATCTAGCTACTTCCTCTTTTGGTAAACTACCACCAATTAAAGACCACCAGCTATTTTCACCTTGAATTAATTTTGAATCTGTTGCACTGGCATTTTCAGGTAAAGCCTTGGCATCTCCTGGTATTAGAGTTAACCAGTGTAACCAGATAACTCCAACTGCCTCTACAGCATCAAAGTCCTCTATTACTAAAGCAAACTGCTTTGTTCCTGCAGGTGCATTTTTCCATTCAAAAGGAATTGAAAGAGTTGGCATTCCACGGTATTGATCTTTTCCATAAGTTCCATATTTTTTCTCAATAACTCCATCCTTTATTCCACTACTTGTCAGCTCTAGTGCAAAAGACGTCATTCCAAGAAGTAAAAACATGCTCAATAAAATTTTTTTCATAAAGCTACCTCCTATTTAAATTAAGTTATCAAGTTATACGATAGGTTTAATCTCTTTCCTAGTTTTTTAAAATAGATAAATATTTCAAAATATCTTAGTCTATATTTTTAAAGAAGTTCTTAATTTCTCTTGTGCTTGTTTCTACGCTATCAGAAGTATGAACAATATTTCTTAAAGTATCCATTGAAAAGTCCCCTCTTATTGTCCCAGGAACTGCATCCACCGGAGACGTACTTCCAGCCATATGTCTCACTATACTTATACAATCCTTTCCTTCTAAAACCATAAGCACAACTGGCCCAGATGTGATAAACTCTATGAGACCATTATAAAACTCTTTCCCCTTATGAATTTCATAGTGTTTCTCTGCCTTTTCTACAGTTATATTTTCCATTTTTAAAGCCTTGATCTCCAATCCTTTTCTCTCTACCCTTTGGATTATCTCTCCAATTAGTTTTCTTTCCACAGCATCAGGCTTTATAATCAGAAGTGTTCTCTCCATGTCTCCCCCTTAGTATAGTTATTTTCTAATATATGTATACTAATTTATTAAACATCTTCCTTTTTTAAAAACACACTTAACTTAAATTTATCTAACTTTGTTACAGGTAGATTAAATCTAATCTGCTTTATATTATCGTACTTTTTATTTAATTTTATATCTTCAAACAACACAATCCCCTTAACACTATTTGTTTCTATAAAATAATCCAACTCTCGATAAGATACAAACTTCATATTTTTCATAAGTTTTTCAATTTTAAACTCCTCACAAATATCTTTCACTAGCCCTATATTTAAGAAGTTATAGACAACTACAATATTTTTTAAATTTTCTATTTTTCTTTCAACATCTTTATTAATCTCATTTAAAATAGTCATTGATAAAATTGTTCTATCAAAACTATCTATATTTTTATAATATTTTTTTACTAAATTAGAAACTAACTTAAACTTATTAAAATAATCCTCAGCCACCTGATTGTTAAAAATATATATTTCAACGATATTAAAAAGCCTCTTTATTTTCATCATAGTAAGTACAATTGTTAACCTCATTAAAAGATCATCATTTAAAGGTATCTCCATCTTTAAAACTTTACTTAAATATTCTATAAAGTTTCTTAACTCCAAAACCTCTTCTCTATTATTTTGAAAGAAGTTCATTTTTTTTCTTTTTAAAAAAATTTTTTTTACAAAATCTCTTTCATAATTTGAAAAAAATTCTATTTTTTCTAAAACTTCATTTAACTCTGTATATTCACTTAAATCAATAGATCTATCCACAGTTTTTACACTTTCATCTTCAAAATCTTTTCGTATTATAGCAAGATAGATTAAGATCTCTATATGTAAAATTGTATATGTATTCCGAGGCATCTCCCATTTTTCACACACTTTATAGATCATATCCACAATTTTTGAAACTTTATACTCTTTTTTTATCTCATTCAGTTCTAAAAAAAAGCTTTCAAACTCTTTTGGAAGATATTTTTCCTCTACAAATAACTTTAGAAAATATAACTCAAAAAACTCTCTTTTATTTTTTTCATTCCCCTCTAAAGAGATTCCATAAGAGTTATAACCTACAATTTTTAAAGAGAAAAACTCCAACTCTTTTTTTAAATTCTGTATATCATTGGATAAAGTTCGTCTTGTAACAGAAAATCTTTCACTTATAGATGTTAAATTTATTGTATTATTTTTAAAAAAGCTCATTACAATATAACTTTCTCTCTCTTTGGGAGTAAAAGTCTGAAACTCCTTTAATTTTTCCAATAACTCTCTATCTTTTTTTAACTTTTCATGAATACCTAAAGTATCCTCTTCTTTTAAAAGATTTCCTATATCGTTTATATACCTTTTCACCTTAAAAACAGATATATTTAATATTTCAGAAAGTTCATTTAATGAGTAATTGTTCGCTTCAAGGCAACTCAAAATTTTAAAATGTAGTGATGTTAAATTCATACTTCTCCTCTTATAACTTATATAACAATAAAAAAACTCAAAATCTAGATAGTAAACTTTGAGTCTTACAGTATTGTATGAAAAACTTTTTTCAAGTTGTTATTATACCACACTTTACCTATTCTTTTAAACTACTTTTTATAAATTTCATCAAATAAGTAATTAAATTAAATATTAATTGAAATTTAATTACATAAAAACAACACTAAATTTCTACCTGTATTCCTATATTTCCTTTGACTTATACTTCAAAATCCTCTATAATTTATTTTGGAATTTAAATTTTAGGAGGACTTTTATTAATGGAACAAACTTTAACAACTTTTATTAATGAATTTACTGCTGCTCTTGCAAAATCAGCACCTATTTTCATTAAAAAACTAATCTTTTTAGCTATCCTTTGGGTAACTTACAGACCTGTTCAAGGGTTTATTATGAAAGCTTTTAATAAGTTTTTATCACTTAAAAAACTTGATGAGCTTTTAATACACTTTTTACAGTCATTTTTAAATATTTTAATAATTATCTTTTATGCTTTAAATGTTATTCAAATACTTGGTATTGAAATGACATCTATATTAGCACTTCTTGGATCTATTGGTATCGGTATTGGACTTGCCTTAAAAGGAAGTTTATCTGACCTTGCTGGTGGTATGCAAATTCTTGCTTCTAGATATTTCACTAAAGGTGATTATATAATTACTTGTAGCGTTGAAGGAACTGTTCAAAGAATCACTTTCCTTTATACTGTTTTACACACTGTAGACAACAAATTTGTTGTTGTTCCTAATGGTAAACTTTCTGGAGAGGTTATTGTTAACGCTGGAGCTAATGAGGAAAGAAGAGTAGACTGTGTTTTCTCTGTTTCATATGACACATCTATTGATCAAGTTAAAGAACTATTAACTGATATAGCTAAAAACCACGCTCTAATTCTTAAAGATAAAGATATCTTTGTAAGACTTAGTAAGCATAACTCAAGCTCTTTAGACTTCACAATGAGAGTTTGGACTAAAAAAGAGAACTACTGGGATGTTTTCTTTGATTTACAAGAACTTGTTAAAAAGAGATTTGACCAAGAGGGAATTGAGATTCCATACAACAAACTTGATGTTTATTGTAAAACAACTGGTGAATAATAATATTTTAATAAAAAAACACAGGATAAAACCTGTGTTTTTTTATATTAATAGCGATCTATATCTCTCTAAAGAGTTATATAAAGTTAGTCTTATATTTTCATACTTTACTCTTGATGTTGTTAAAACTTCTTGAGAAATAAGAAAATCCAAAATAGATATCATCCCTTTTTGAAATTTAATTTTATCTCTATTATAATTCTCCTCTGCTTCCTCTAAGGCTTTAAAATAAACTCGCTCTAATTTTGTTAGCTTTACCATATCTAAATATGCTGATCTCACATTTACTCTAATATCATTTTGAGCTAATCTCTCCTGAGATTTTGATTTTTCTACACCTATATGTGCAGCTTCATAATTATCATAATCCTTTCCAAACTGAAATATATTCCAATTTACAATTACTCCACCACCCCAAGAGTTCTCAGTTCTATGGTCTTCAGTGACATACTCCTTTCCTACAAACCCCTTTACATGGGGTAACATCTCAGATCTTGCTAACATCTTCTCAACATCAGCTTCACTTACATTTAACTGAGCAAAATTTGCTGCTATCCCTGATGTTAAAGCTTGATTTAAATCACTGTCATAATCTATATTTTTTAATATATTTCCATCTATATAGAAGTTCTCCACATCTATACTCTTAGAGTTTGAAAGATTTAGCTTTTGTTTTAATGTTAAAAGTCCAATCTCTATCTGGTTATGAACCTCTAAAATAGATGCTTCCATATCTAAAAGTTGATATTCAGCCTTTAAAAGATCAGCCTTTGTTGTTTTTCCAACTTTCTCCTTCTCTTTCTCATATTTTAAAGCCTCATCTAACTGCTCTTTTGAGATATTATAAGCCTCTAAACTATTTTTAGCTGAAAGTATCCCTGTATATATAGATATCACTTCTAATCTTGTATCTCTTATATTTTTTAAAAGAGCTAATGCTGCCCTTCTCTCCTCTATTTTAGCTTTTTTTATCTTTGCTGTTATAGCTCCCCCTTGAAATATAGGTTGAGATATACCAATAAAATTAACATATCCACTTTTAGCTGTTTGTATAGGTGTGTTCTCTAAAAATGCACCATCTGTTTTTAAATAACCACCTACATAAAAAAGATTTGGCAGTGCTGTTTTAAATGCAGAGTTTAACTCCTTTTGAGATATATTCAAACTTTTTGCAGATATACTTACCTCCTCTCCCTGTTTTATAGCTAAATCTATAGCTTTATCTATTGTTATAACTTTAGCAAAAAGAGAGATTGTCATTGTAAACATCATCAATATTTTTAACTTCATTATGCCCTTCCTCCCATTAATCTAGTGTCTTTTTAAACTTCTTTATTGAGACTATAATTATTACAATAATCAAACCCATAAGAGCTGCTATTGGTTGAAGAAGTTCTTTAAACCCAACACCTTTTAAAATTATCCCTCTCAATATCTCATTAAAATATGTTAATGGAATAAAGCAACTTATAAAATATATTATTTTTGGCATAGCTTCCCTTGGAAACACAAAACCTGATAATATAACGCTTGGTAAAAGATAAGCTAGTGAAAGATGCATAGCCTCAAGCTGGGTATTTGATACTGTTGAGATAAAAATACCTATTGCTAAAGATGATGTTAAAAATATTGTTCCTAAAGTTATAAGTAGCGTTAAACTTCCCTTTATATCCACACCAAATATTATTTTTCCAAGAATTAAAGTCATATCTAGTTCAAAAAAAGCTATAAAAACATATGGAATTATCTTTCCTATTACAAGTTCTAAAGGAGTTATTGGAGTCATAATAAGTTGCTCCATAGTTCCCTTTTCCTTCTCTCTAACAATGGAAAAGGCAGTGAGCATTATTGTTATATTTTGTAAAATCAACCCTATTATTCCTGGAATATTAAACTTACTACTCTCTAAAGTTGGATTATATAGTAATAGATTAAATGGCTTTATGCCTTGTCCTTTCTCCTTTGGTTTTATCACATTCTTTTGTAGCTCTTGAGAGTGATGATTTACAATAAGAGCTGAATATGATGACGCAGTTTTAGCAATATATGGATCTGAACCATCTATTAAAAACTGCACATCTGTAGGCTCTCCTCTTCGTAACCTAGTTGTAAAATAGTCTGGGATAATAACGCCTATTTTTGTTCTTCCATAATCTAAACTTTTCTCAACTGCATCTGGAGTATCAACATACTCATAAACTTTCAAATACGTTGAGTTATTTAAACTACTAATAAGCTCTCTACTTTCAATACTTTTACTTCCATCATAAACTGATAGTTTTAAATTATCCACATCTGAGCTAACTGCAAATCCAAATAGTAATAGTAAAAAAATTGGAAGTATTAAGGCTATTACAAGACTAGCTCTATCTCTTTTAATGTGTATTATCTCTTTTTTGGCAATAGTTAGAGTCCTATTTACATTAATCATAGTTTCCCCTCCTTTTTCCCACTATCTTTTTTCAATTGATCAAAGGATGAGATAACCTCTTTGTGTGAAAGCTCTTTTACATATATTATAAATACATCTTCAAGATTATCTGTATTATATTTTTTATATAAGTTTGCAGGTGTATCTATTGTAACTAGTTTTCCCTCAAAAATAAAACCGATTATATCACAAACAGAAGCCTCATCCATATAGTGAGTTGTTGCTAAAACTGTTATATCCCCATCTTTTATCAAATCTTTTATAGTTGTCCAAAACTCCCTTCTTGCCACAGGGTCAACTCCAGCTGTTGGTTCATCTAATATAAGTAACTCAGGTTTATGAATTATTGCACACCCTAGTGCTAATCTTTGCTTCCAACCACCAGAAAGATTTTTAGATAAAACTTTTCTTTTTTCATTTAAATTTAACATAACTATAATCTCTTCTATTCTATCCTTTAAACGCTCCTTTGGAATAGAGTATATCTCCCCATAAAAAGTTAGATTCTCCTCTATTGTTAAATCCTCATAAAGACTAAACTTTTGAGACATATACCCAATTTTAGATTTTATCTTCTCTGGATTGCTTTTTAAATCATATCCCAGTACTTTTCCCTCTCCAGAAGTTGGAGTTAAAACACCACATATCATTCTAATAGTTGTTGATTTTCCACTACCATTTGGTCCTAAAAAACCAAATATAACTCCCTTAGGTATTGAAAATGAAAGGTTATCAACAGCTACGTATTTATCAAACTTCTTAGTTAACCCCTTTATCTCTATAGAGTATTCATCTTTATTTACCTCTTCCTTATTCATAGTCCTAAGTCCACCCCCACAAGCATTCCACTTTTTAACCCACCATCATTATTTAAAACTTTTACTTTTATCTCATAAACTAATTTCATTCTATCTTTTTTAGTAACTATATTCATTGGTGTAAACTCTGAATCTGAAGCTATATAAATTATCTCTCCCTCATAGTCTTTATCTATAAAATCACTTTTAACTGTAACTTTTTGATTTAACTTTATTAAAGGTAGAATTTTCTCAGGAACATATATCTTTGTCCAAAGATTATTCATATCTAACATTGTCACAACTGCAATTCCTGGATTAACAACCTCTCCAATTTTTAAATTTACACTTTCAACTAATCCGTCAATTGGTGATACAAGTTTATTTTTATCTGCATATACCTTAGCTAACTCCAATCCCTTTTCAGATGATTGGATTTTAAGTTTATCTGATTCAACATCTCTTTTAGAAAAACCATTTACCATATATCTTAAATTTTCATCTGCTGCCTTTTTCTGTGCTTCATACCCCAATAGAGCCTCTTTTCCATTTTCTAAACTATTTTGAGCTGTAATAAATTGGTTTTGAGCATTTTCATAGTTTAATCTAGCTACATCTAGGTTATACTGACTTTCAAATTTTTTATTAAAAAGATCTTTTGTGTCACTATATATCTTCTTTTTATTTTCTAAATTTGAAACTGCAAATTTAAAACTACTTGTTAAAGTAACTAAGTTTTTTCTTCCTTGATCTACTTGAGTTCCTAACTGCTTAACAACCTCTCTTTGAGCAGCTATCTGCTCCTCTCTTGTTCCATCTAAAGTTTTTTGTAATTGATTTTCTGAAGACTTTAAGTTTATCTCACTATTCTCTACCTTTAATCTGTTCTCTTTATCATCTATTGCCACAAGTTCCTGTCCCTTTTTTACCACATATCCATCATCAACATACAAAACCTCTATCTTTCCAGAAATTTCAGAAGAAACGTTTATCTTATCCATCTCTAAAACACCGTAATATATCTTATCCTCTCTCTTAGCAACTATATAATCAACTATAAAATATAATAAAATAGCAATAAGAACACCTATACCTACATACTTCACATCAACTTTTTTAAATTTTTCCATTACTTTTTCCTTTTCCACTGCTCTCACCTCATGTTTTTTTATTCTAGAACTAATACTTTATTTACTTGGCTTTTCTTTTACTCTCATTTACTACTTGCCGTTCTTTTTTCCTATTTTTATAACAAAATAGTTATTTGACTTTAATATTTCCTCTGGGAAAAAATGAAAGAGTTATTGTTCACCGTATTTACTAAATAATAACTACAGATTGGAGGAATAAAGTGAAAAAGAAATGGATTATGTATCTCACTGTTTCAACTATTTTAATACTGGTGTTTCTATACTTTTACTTTAGAAGCACTAAAATAGATGCTGTAAAAGCAAAAAAACAAGATTATACTGAAAAAATCCTTGTTACAGGAACTATACAAGCTAAAAACTTCTCTGTTCTTACCTCTGGTATCAATGGAGTTATTGAAAATATATATATCCGTGAAGGACAACCAGTGACAAAAAGAAGTATTATAGCTAAACTTAATACTCAAGAGATTGAAGCTGATATAGCTAAAGCCAAGGCACTTTATGAAAAATCTAAATATGATTTAGAAGTAGTTAGTAGTGTATCTTTAGAAAATGCAAAGGCTCAATTAAAGTCAGCTCAAATTAACTATGATATTAGTAAACGTGAGTTTTTAGACCATGAAAAACTTTATCAAAAGAAATATATAAGTCGATTGGAGTTTGATTCAAAAAAACAGGAGTTTATTAACTCTGAAAAAACCCTAAAAGATGCTCAAATTAATTTTAATACCTTTCAAAATGAAGGTGCTTCTTATAAAAGTGCACTAGAAAATACAAATTCAGCTGAAAGTAACTTAAAATCTTTAGAAAATAACCTTTCAAAATACTATATATCTGCTCCTTATGATGGTTTTATAACTGTTAGAAATGTTGAAGTTGGTCAAACTGTTGCTCCATATACAAGTATGTTTCAAATTTCATCTAATGATGAAAAAGTTGTTAGTATAAACTTAGATGAAAAATATATAAATAAAGTTACCCTTGGTTCACCTATTAAAATATATCCCTATGCTGATACAACTAAATTTTCCTCTGGAAACATCTACTATATAGGTATCAATGTAGATGAAACAAATGGCACTCTTGAAGTTAGAGGGGATATTGATAAAACTCTACCTGAATTTCTTTTTAATAGTACTGTTAATACAATAATTCAAGGGGAAAGCTTTAAAGATGCCGTTCTTTTACAAGGGGTATACACTATACAGAAAAAAAATAAAACCTATGTATATCTATTAAAAAATGGTAAATCTAAACTAGTTGAAGTTCAAGGAGTTCCTGTAATTGATGGATTTATTGTTATAAGTGGGTTAGAAAATGATGATATTGTTTTATCACCTAAAAATATAACTGAAAATATTCGAGTAACTCCAATTTTTGAATCTTAAATAAATATAAACTTAAGGAGTGATGAAAAGTGAGATATGAATTTAGAGTTAGTATCAATTTTATGACTCACAATAAAGGGCAATCTCTTTTTATTATCTCCGCTATTGCCCTTGGAGTTGCCATACAGATTTTTATAGCTTCTCTTATAACCTCTTTACAGGCTAGTCTTATACAAAGAATTCTTGGAGATTCTCCACATATCTATATTGATGATGGAAATATGAGAGATAAACTTCTCCTTATAGAGGATAGCCCAATTGTTTATGGGAACTTTCCAACGACTAAAAATAAAATTGAAGAGTTTCAAGGGATTATTGATTATCTTAGTACTTTTGAAAAGATTAAAGTTATTGTTCCAACTATTGAGGGAAATGCTCTTTACACTAGAGATGGAAAAACTACCTCACTTATGATAAAGGGAATGGATTTAAACTCTGGAGATAGACTTTATAATATAATAGGAAGGGTTACATCTGGTTCACCAGTAATTGACTCTGACAATATTTTAATTGGAACTCGTTTAGCTAAAAACTATGAACTTCAAGCTGGGGATGTTATGCAACTTACTCTTCCCAATGGAAAGTTAGAAACCGTTCGAATCTCTGGAATCTTTGATTTGGAAAATGTAGGCTCAAATACCTCTCTTGTTATAATGGATTTTAATAAAGCTCAAAGGATTTTTAATAAAAAAGGAAATGTTACAAATATAAATATTCAAATAGATGATGTTTTTGATGCTCCCAATCTAGGAGAGATTATCCAAAAGCAGTATCCAAACCTTGAAGTTGTCCCTTGGACTAGAGATGCTGACAATATTTTAAAAGCTTTAAAAGCTCAAAGTAGTACAAGTTTTATAATTCAAGTTGTTGTTACACTTGCTACATCTATGAGTATTGCTAGTGTACTTTTAGTCACTGTTTTACAAAAGATGAAAGAGATTGGTATTCTTAAAGCCATGGGAGCTTTAGACCGCTCAACTGGTTATCTCTTTATTATTCAAGGAGCTTTAATCGGTTTTTTAGGTTCTATTTTAGGTCTCTTTTTTGGTTTAGGTGTAATAGAGTTCTATGTTAATTTAGCACAGCCTAACTTCAATATTATTGTCCAACCTGAAAAACTTGTGCTAATAATATTTATCTCAACGCTCTCTGGTATAGTCTCAGGTATTATTCCAGCACGAAAATGTATGAAACTTAATCCTATAGAGGTGATTAAAGGTGAATAGAGAGGTTTTACAACTTATAAACATCGATAAATCTTATGGTGAAAAAATAGTTACTAAAGTTCTTAATAATATAAATTTAACATTTTATGAAGGTGAGTTTACTGCAATAATAGGTCAAAGTGGTAGTGGAAAAAGTACTCTATTAAATATAATAGGGTCTCTTGATAAACCCACTTCTGGAGATATACTTTTTAGAGGAGATAATATCTCACACTTTACTAATAATGAAATGGCTAACTTTAGAAATAGATCCATTGGTTTTATATTTCAGTTTCACTTTCTACTTCCTGAATTTACTGTTTTAGAAAATGTTTTAATGCCCACTTGGATAAAATATGGTTATGACACTGAAAAGGATAAAGAGAGAGCCCTTGAACTTCTTGAATATGTTGGACTAAAAGATTTTATAAATAGAAACTCTAGTAATCTCTCTGGAGGTCAGCAGCAAAGGGTGGCTATTGCCCGTGCTCTTATGAATAACTCTGATATTATTTTAGCAGATGAACCTACAGGAAATCTAGATTCTGAAAGTAGTAAACAGATTTATAAACTTCTTAGAGAAATAAATCTTAAATTTAAAACAACTTTTATTATTGTAACTCATGACTCACGTATTTCTGATATGTGTGATCGTGTTATAGAGATTATGGATGGTAGAATTATTAGAGATGAAAATAAAAAGTAAATAAAAAATGGTAAAATTTTCTTTTACCATTTTTTTATTTTCTATTATTTTACAAGATACTTTTTCTCATAATCATCATATATATCTTTTAAAGTTTTTATCTCCTCTTGAGAGTAACCAGATTCTACTAATCTGTCAAGAATATCATGGTTTAACTCATCCATGTAACAAATTGTTTTTTCGTTTAATATATTTATAACCTTTCTATACTTTGAGTAAATTTTTGTAATTTTCTCACCTTTTAATAGATTAGTTTTTAATTCCCAATTCATAATCCCATTTAGAAAATTTTTATATCTTTTTAAAATCTCACTTCTTAACTTCTCATCTTCAACTAAACTTTCTATTATATAGTCATTTAAGCACTGAACATAAAGCACTCCATTTAGCTTTAAATTATTTACTGATTCTGAAAATCTAATTTCAGATAAAAACTTTTCTATTTTAATAAGGTAGTGATTTTCTACACAGTCTATAGATAGTATTTTATTTATTTTTTCCAACTCTTTTTTCAGAGCTATGTTCTCCTCATGATACTTCTTTAGTTCATCTCCCATTTTTTCCCAATCATAAACTTTTTTACCAGCTTTTTCCTTAGAGATAAACAAATCATTTTTACATTTTAAAAAACCATCTTTTTTTACAATTTCTAAAGATAACCTTTTTATCTCTTTCTCCATAATCTTTTGATCTTTTTCAGCTTCAACAACCTTTTTGCTTTTAAATAGTGAACTAATCATAGTATCTCCCCCTCCCATTTAAATTCTTAATAGTTACTACTGACTGTGGTTCTTTTTTCCTGTTTTTTATTAATAAATATTAAAAAATAAATAAGCAGGTACTGGGAATGTACCTGCTTATCTAAATTAGAAAATTTTTTCATCAATTTGAGAGAAAATTGACGAGCATTAAAAGTTCAGTAATTGAATTATATATTAAATCCCTTATTTTGTCGAACTTTTAACTGCTCAACTTATGTTCGTTATTTGATTATTTTTTATATTTTTCTTAACTTTTGTATACTTTTTACTAGTCTTTAATTATAGTTCCTTGATAAATTCTTTCACTTCTAACACCTGGTTTTATCTCTCCATTTATCGAGTAGATTGTCTCTCCAATTTTTACAAGCCCCTCTCCACATGGAGCCATAAATGGTACTTGACCTATTGATTTCCAAGTGTTATTAGTTGCATCATATACTAACATCTCTTTATTCCAATTAAAATCTTGTGGATCCATAGTAAAATAGTTATGTCTATATTTTTCTAGCTCTTTACCTTTTAATGACCCTAACTTAAGGTTTGCATCATCCCAAACATCCTTATTAAATCCACCAATTACTAACATCTCATTACTATTTAATTTTACAGAGTTAGCACCTAAAAGAGATATACCTTTATTTTTTAACTCTACATCTTTTACTTTTACCCATGTATCTTTAGCAAAGTTATATGCATAACCATCTGTAAATGCTACACCTGTTCCTCCACCAAATACATATAAAAGATCCTCTGAACCATTATTTAGAATTTGTCCAACTGGCTGACTTCTTTCTGTTCCCGGGAACATTTTTAAAGCTGTTGTTTTCCCAGTTGTTAAATTATATTTATAAAAATTCTTACTATCTTTTCCATCCTGCTTTCCACTTACAATATATATATCATCACCACGTAATACTGCTACTCCACTATGATAATTAAATGGTAACGTTCCTATTGTTTTAACTACAACATCTGTTTTATCAGCATTTAAAGTTATAAATAAAACTTCATTTGATATCCCACTTTGATATGTTCCTCCAACATAGTAGATTCCCTTATCTGTAGATATTGCTGTTCCATATCCAATCTCTTTTGGTAGTTGAGTATGCTTAACTAACTCTAAACCATTTTTTACTTTTTTCATTAAATATAAATCTGAATAAACTACCTTTGGTCCACCCTCAAGAACTGATTTATGTGGGAAATTTGCTCCACCAGCTACAACTACATAGTCACCTATGTTTCCAGCTAAAGGTCCCGCTACCCCTTTTTGTACCTCATAACCTTTTGGAACTGGTAAATCTTTAATATATCTCCAAGCTACATCTGTGTTTCCACTAGTTTTTGTTGAAGCTCCAGAGCATCCCGTTAATATTAAAGTTGCCATTGATAAACCTAATATGATTTTTTTCATAATACCCCTCCTTGTTATTAGTTTCAATTCTTTTATATACTTTATCCTTTTTATTTTGTCAAATTTTTTCTAGATGTTTTTATATTTATCTTGGTTTTTTTATATTTTTATACTATAATTTGAGATAGTATTTAAAAAATTTAACACGATTCTAGGAGAGTTTAATGAATTATTTTTTACATAAAGATTTTATAATTTCTGAAAAGAATAAAATTAGAACATATAAATATTTTCAAAGTATAAAAACTATTGAAACTGTTGTTTTCTTAAAAAACAAGGAGTATAAAGCTATTGTTGATGTTGAAAGTTTTCTTCACTTAACAAATTTTGATTGTTTCAATTGTTTAACTAACTGCTGTGTACAGTTTCCATATGAATTTAATAAGAGATCTAGGAAAGTTATAGTAGAAAATTTAAAAGAGTATGACAATTTAACCAAAGCTGTTTCTATATTAAAGGCTGAAGGGTTAATAGAAAGTGAGATTGTTTCCTCAATAAAAAAGGACAGAATGCTTATTCCAGAAGAGCATGTAAATACAACTTTTGATAGATGTACTTGCTCATGTGTTCATGTTGATAGACATCTTTGTGCTATTCACAAAATATGTATTGACCAAAACTTCTCTTTAGAAGAGATTATTGATACAAAACCTTTATGGTGTTCTATATATCCATTAGAAATTATTCAAGAAGAAGATACACTTTATATTTTTGTTCCAACTAAAAAGAATAACTACTTAGCTATGAACGACTCAGATTTTCCATGTATGGATATTGAAAAATCTACTTCTCCATACTTTAGAAGAGAAAATCCCATTGGATTTGAACTTCATGACTATAAACCTTTTTTAGTATCTTACTACTCTATTTTAAAATATGTTTTAGGAGATACTTTTATTAAAGACCTTATGGTAAATCTTAACTTAAAAGATTCTAAATCAAATGAATTACAATATATACAAAAAATATAGTGAGGCTGACCATAAAGGTCAGCCTCTTATACATTTTCTAAAAATGGTTTTAACTTTAATTTATCATATTTTGTTATAGGAAAATTAAATTCAACTAATCTATCCTCTATATTATACTTAGAAAAATCTATATCTTCAAAAGCTATTACTACCTTAGGATTATTTTTCATTAAATACTCTTCAAAATCAAAAGTAGAAATTAACTTATACATTTGTTCATCTCTTTTAAGCCCAATATCCTCACATAAATCTATTATCATATCTCTATGTAAGAAATTATAAACTATAGCTATATCTTTAACTTTTTCAATCTTATTTTGATTATCTAAATAGATATTTGTTAAAAAAGTCATAGCTAAACTAGCCAAATCAAAACTATCTATCTCTTCAAAGTATTCTTTTAAAAGCTCTGATATCTTTTTATATGGAATTAGATAAGCTTTTCCTATAGCATTATTAAATATATAAAACTCATTTATATTAAACTCTATTTTATAATCTCTAACTATAATTATTAACATTATCCTTGCTAAAAGTTCTTTTGTAATTTTAATGTCTGTTTTCGTACTTTCACCAATAAATCTAATTAATTTCTCAGCCTCTATAGTTTTCTCTGGGTACAGATTCATTAAATTGCCTTTATACTGTTTTCTAGAAGTTTCTATTATCAAATTAATCTCAAAGTTTGTATAAAGTTTTGTTTTTTTTAAAAACTCTCTAAACTTCCTATCCTCTTCAACCTCTTCAATTTTTATATCAGTACTAAAATCTTGATACTCTTTTCTTAGTATAGAGATATATGATTTTAATTCTAAGTTTAAAAAAGCAAAAGTATTATCTTGAATATTCATAAAAGTAAGCATCTCTTTTACAATATTATAGACATTATACTCTTTTTTTAATTCCTGAAACTTTTGAAAGATTCCATCAAAAGCCTTTGGCAAATATTTTTGTTCTATAGATATTTTTATTAGATATAGATTAAAAAAACTTCTTTTATCACTCTCTTTACCCTCTAAAATAATTCCATATCTAGTTAGATTTTTAATCTCTAAATGAAATTTTTCTAAAATCTCCTTTAATTCATTTAAATCATTTGTTAAAGTTCTTCTTGTTACACCAATCTCTTCACTTATTTGACTTAAATTTATTATATCTGCTTTTAAAAACTTTAAAATTACATACATCTGTCTCTCTTCTGGAGTGAAACTCTGTTTTTTTCTTAATTTTTCTATTATTTTAGGTACTTTGTTAATCTTATTATGAATGTTTTCTATAGATTCCTCTTCAAATAAGCATTCTAAATCTTTTAAGTATCTTTTAGCTTTAAATTCAGAAATATTTAAAATTTGCGCCAATTCACTTGTTGAGTAAACATTTCTTCTTAAGCAATACATGATTTTAAAGTGTATTGATGTTACATTCATAACTTCACCCTCTTTTCTTATACCTAAATATTAAACCAAGTTATTTAAACCTTTTTCTATCGCTTTTTTATCTATTTTTTCTAAAACCTTCAGATAGTTAAACGACGATATTTTTTCAACATTTAAGTCTTGAGTTATCTCATCACTTAATATTAAATCATAGTGATTAACACAGTTTAAATAGTTAAATTTCAAATGGAAAGATGGCATAATATCTATATTTATATGCGGTATCTGCTTTTGTAAGTTCTCTTTTAAATATAGATCATGAGGTAGTATTATCTCGTTAAAAAGAAGTAAAATATTACCTATATCTTTTCTATTTTTCTCTATTATGATTTTTTTCAATATACCCAAAATGACAACTTTATCATAAAAATATATCTTAAGCCCTGTTTTCAATAAAGTTTCATCAAGTATTTTTAACAATCTTTTATCATCATTATTAAGTTTAGAAGAATACACCTTTAAAATGTTATTTTCATATTTAAATAGAGACATATAAAGCTTTTTCAATAAAAGTTCTTTAAATCCTTTTTCAATATTTTCTAT
>SKEK01000301.1_pt1 | contig 29590 bp, 22 predicted proteins | sample 4826761 | NCBI WGS metagenome assembly SKEK01 (sample SAMN11008811, study PRJNA524170) | human gut metagenome | biome: Human fecal sample; material: Feces; isolation source: fecal sample from pouch patient p32 | host: Homo sapiens | place: Israel: Tel-Aviv | collected 2015-10-13 | reverse complement strand
TGGGCGGCGGCCCGCCCGCTCGCCGTCCGCGCCGCGAGCTTCGCTCGGCGCGTCGGCTCGAAGCCCGGCCAGGCCCTGCCGCCGCCCACGGGCACCGCAGCCTGTCCCTCTGGCAGCCTCCGCACTGGCGCTGGTGGGGTTTTCTCCACGCGAATCCGTCTGGCGGCGAGTCGCCGACGTATCGGACCCATGCTCGTATGAGAGGGTGAACGGCTGATGTCAATCACTTGACATCGTGTAAATCATGCTATACAACGATTGTGTCTAGCAATGAAGCTAAGTCTGGAAGGGGCTCATCTGATGGATGGACTCATCTCAATTGGTCTGGGACTCTTAACGTTTGCTACCGCTTGCTGCTTTGTTGGTCTAGCGCGAGCGATGCGAAATGACAAGTTGCCTCCGAATATGTGGGCGGGAATCAGGACGAAGGTAGCATCAGAGTCGGAGTTGTCCTGGTATCAGGTTCAACGAGCGGGTTCAGTACCACTCATGTGCTTAGCCGTTGCTTATGCAGATTCAGGTTTCCTCTTTATCCTCCAAGGAATCTACCACGAGATTCTTTCTATACTAATTCCGGTAATTGTGTTCAGTGTGCAAAGTCTAGTCGGAATTATATGGATGTACAGGGCGAGCCATAACTCCACGCCATCGCAAAACCAGAGTAGAACCAGTGTGGTGTCCGAGAGAATCAAAGCAACATGAATGGGGTCATCGTATCTGCATCTCGCAATCGATGCTGACGTATTTTGTTTTAAGTGAAAGGATGCAGAAGCTGTGAAGCCAGTATTTACTGTTGCCCCAGTGAGGTCGCGCATTGATAGCCCCATTCATATAACAGCCGCAGGCCTCGTTCCTGGAGAACGGGTCACCATTCGAACAAAGGTTATGGACGGCGTGCTGAGGGAGTGGGAGTCCCTCGCTGTTGTCGAGGCTGACGATGCCGGTGCGGTCGATCTGTCCCGGATGGCTCCTCTTGAAGGCTCGACATATCGGGGTGTTGATGGGGAGGGGCCGCTGTGGTCAATGCAGGGGCCTGATCGGTCGAAATTTTTCACACGCAACCTTCCTGTCGAGTTGGAGTATCACTCTGAGCTATGTCGCGGGGATAGTGTTATCGCTTCAACCCGCTTTCGTAGGCATTTCGGTGATGGCGTCATATGGGGGCAGGTGCATGAGCCTCCCGTTGTCGGCACATTTGCCCACCCCAACGATGGCTTGCCACATCCAGGCGTCCTTGTGCTGCATGGTTCCGACTCTGTCGACCTGGCTAGCGCGGCCACACTACTCGCGTCTGAAGGCTATTCCGTTCTGGCCCTCAGGTGGTTTGGGATCGAGGACCGGCCTCCTCATATGGTCAACGTTGACCTGAATGATATTGATTGTGCCGTAACACGTATGATCAATGACGAATTTGTGGTAGGGGACAAAATTGCCGTGATTGGCCTGTCTCGCGGCGCTGAGCTGGCGCTCGAGGTGGCTGCGCATAACGCCAACGTGGGATTGACCATTGCCCTTTCGCCGTCATCCATCAGGCAAGCTGGGATGGGTGAGAATTACTCGTTCAAGGATCCCGCATGGGTCCGAAATGGGGAGCCCCTCGAGTGGGTGCATGGTGGTAACGGATTCGGAATGATGCTGTTGTTCCTATCGTCCGTCATCCGACGAAAGCCCATGCGTCAGACGCGCGGCTTCCTGGGCGCTCTCAATAAGAACGTCGAGGCTGTCGAAAGATCAACCATTCAGGTAGAAAACTGCAAGGGTCCCATGACTCTGATTGTCGGGGATGATGATGGGCTGTGGCCGTCTCAAGAATATGCTGATCGCATTGCTGGCAGGCTGAAGGACCTCGATTGGCCGGGCACTGTGAGGATTGAGTGTGTGCCTGGTGCAGGGCACTTTGTTGGGTTCCCCTATGCTCTTCCCACCTTGCCGCCAATGTGTATTCTCAAGCCCGCTTCAGCTCTCGCCTTCGATTTTGGTGGGTCAGTTGCGGCAAATGCCGACGCAGCCAGAAAGGTGTGGCGCATCGTTCAGGAAGAGTTGTCTCAGTGGAGTGGCATTGTTAGCCACTGATAAGTGACACGAGAAGAAGTCAAGGGGTGTGGTCTGTCATGCTCGAGCAAGACTGGTCGGACGGGAACGGTTGTGCGTGATGGCCTCGACCTTCCCTGCACCTAACTCTGGAGAGCTGATTGTATCTGTGTCGCTTCGGGCCCCTCTGATTATCTGGGGTGGTGTGTGGTCGCGGCGCCTCCGTTGGGGCGTGTTGGCTGCGCTCGGACGTGTGGGGTAACCACGACCTCGTGGAAGATTGGTAAGGCGATCCTATCCAATAGGGTAAAAGTCCCAATGACGTAAAAACGTCTAAAACGACGTCTCTATTCCCAAGTTTGACAGTATCGTGAAACATTTGACTAAACAGTGGACAGCACTAGAAATCGTGGGACCAAGGGACCATCATGGATGTGTCTCAAGGGCACGGCCCCACAAGGGCCAACCCCGCACCGAAATGATACGTAGAGGAGATTCATCATGACCGTTGAGTCCACTGGTTTCAAGGCTTCCGACGTTCTCGCAGGCAACCTGCAGAAGGTCCTCACCGACGTGACCGCTCTGTCCCTCGTGGGCAAGCAGCTGCACTGGAACATCACGGGCGAGGGCTTCCGCTCGCTCCACCTGTACCTTGACGATGTCGTTGACATCGCCCGCGAGGCATCCGATGAGATCGCCGAGCGCATGCGCGCCCTCCAGGTCGTCCCCAACGGCCTGCCCGAGGTTGTCGCCCAGCGCAACACCCTCCCGACCGTCCCCGAGACGATCATCAAGACCGATGACGCCGAGGAACTCGCCGTCGCCGCCATCAACGCGACCGTCGGCACCATGCGCGACGTCCACGAGAAGGTTGACGCCGAGGATTCCGCCTCCGCCGACATTCTCAACGACTACATCCGCCGCTTCGAGCAGCAGGCGTGGTTCATCCGTTCGCAGAATGGCCAGGCCTGAGCCTGACACCTCCGTGAGGAGGGAGCGAGTCGCGTAGGCTCGCGTGAATAACATCGGGGTGCCCCGCCTGTCACAGGTGGGGCACCCTTGTGTGTGCGTGAGTTCGCCCGTCGCGGTGGATGGGGCGATGGTGCCCCGAGCCGAATGTAGTTGGCGTTCTGTGGTATGTGAGCGCGGTGTGGGCTGCAGGTATCGCGCTAGGCTGCCGAGGCCTCGTCTGTGCCCGGGAGGAACGCGACGAGGAGGGGGCGCGGCGCGAACGCTCTCTCCGGAAGGTGACACAGCGTCAGCGACATGGGGAAGCGTGAACATTAGGCTGGTGGAGTGACGAATTCCCAGGACGTAGCAGCGACCACCTCGACGTCGATCCATGCGCATCATGGAGAGGCACAGCCCGCCCTGGTTCTAGTCAACCTGGGGACGCCGACCGCCCCCGAGCCTGGTCCGGTGCGCGCGTTCCTGCGCGAGTTCCTGTCCGACCGTCGCGTCATCGAGATGAGTCCGCTTCTGTGGAAGCCCATCCTCGAGGGCATCATTCTGCGCGTGCGCCCCCGCGAGGTTGCTGCCAAGTACCGCAGCATCTGGATGGAGGAGGGTTCGCCGCTCATGCACTACACCCGTGAGCAGGCCCGCCGCCTCGGCGAGCGCCTGCCGGGCGTGCGCGTCGAGGTCGCGATGCGCTACGGGCAGCCCTCTATCGGTTCGGTCCTGGACCGCCTGCATGCCGAGGGCGTGCGCCGCGTCGCGATCCTGCCCGCGTACCCGCAGTACGCGGCCTCGACGGTGACGACGATCAACGACGCGGTCTCCCAGTGGATCGGTCGCAATCGCGACGGCTTCGAGATGCGCCTGCATCGTTCCTTCCCCGCAGCCCCCGCGTACATCGAGGCGCTCGCGACCGCCCTCGAGCGCCACTGGGAGCGGGTGGGTCGCCCGAACTTCCTGACGGGGGACCGCGTCGTCGTGTCCTTCCACTCGATCCCGGTCGCCATGGACGAGGCCGGGGACCCCTACCGCGCCGAGTGCCGCCACACGGTCGCCGCCCTCGAGTCGCGCCTCGGCCTGGCGATGGGTTCCCTGACGGCCACCTTCCAGTCTGTGTTTGGGCGCGCGCAGTGGCTCGGCCCGCAGACGATCGAGGAAATGGCTGAGTTGGGCGCCGCGAAGTGCCCGCGCGTGGACGTCATTTGCCCGGGCTTCATGGCGGATTGCCTGGAGACGCTCGAGGAGATTGATCAGCTGAACCGTGAGACGTTCGTCGAGGCCGGGGGAGGGGACTTCCACTACGTGCCGTGGGCGAACGACTCCGATGGCGCGGTTGCTGCCTTGGAAGAGCAAGCGCGCATCGCGCTCGCCGGCTGGGTGTAGAAGCGCACGTCAATCCGAGAGGAGACGCGGGGCTGATCCGACCGCGTGCACATGAGAGAGAGTTTGTGTGCGTATCGCGAATAGGTTGTGCCTATGCGGATAGGTTATTCACTTGCGGATAGGTTACTAAGCTATCCGCGTGTTCATAACCTATCCGTCAGCTCTTTTCCTATCCGCGAGCGTGGCGATCCGGTTGGCAACGTGGATGTGTGAGCAGCGCCCGGCGCTGCCCTCGGATGTTGTCACAAACGACCGGCGGTCGAAACCCTCCGGCGTGGTCAGCCACGGCCTCGTACCGTGACGGTATGAGCACGACTGACTGTACCGACTTCGCGACGCTGGCCATCCACACCGGGTTTGACCCGGACCCCGTGACGGGGGATGTGGTACCGCCGATGCACGTCGCGTCGACGTACGTGCAAGACCGGCCGGGCCAGCTGCGCAGCGGATACGAGTACGGGCGTTGTGGTAACCCGACGACCAACGCGTTCGCGGGGGCGCTGGCCGCGCTGGAGGGGGCGACGCACGGGTTCGCGTTCCCGTCGGGCATGAGTGCTGAGGACACGGTGGTCCGCCTGCTGGCGCGCCCCGGCGACCACGTTGTGCACTCGACCGACGTGTACGGGGGAACGCACAAGCTCCTGAGCGTCATCAAGCCCGCCGAGGGCATCACTTCCGAGGCCGTGGATCTGACTGACCTGGCCGAGGCCGAACGTGTGATTCGCGCGCAGCGCCCCCAGATCGTGTGGGTCGAGACGCCCTCGAACCCGTTCCTGCTGGTTACTGACATCGCCGCGATTGCGGCTCTCACGCACGAGGTGGGCGGCTTGCTGATCGTGGACAACACGTTTGCGACGCCGGTGTTGCAGCGGCCCCTCGAGCTGGGTGCGGACGTCGTCGTGCACTCGACGACCAAGTACGTGGGCGGCCACTCCGACGTGATCGGCGGAGCTTTCATCCTGCGCGATGGCCTGGAGCTGCCCGCGCACGTCGAGCCTCTTTTCGGCGAGCGCGACGCGGCGGCCGAGGCCGTGAAACTCCAGATGGCCCTCGGTCACGTGCCGTCCCCGCGCGACACGTACCTGGCACACCGCGGCCTGAAGACTCTGGCTCTGCGCGTGGAGCGCCACTGCGAGAACGCGCAGAGGATCGCCGAGTTCCTGGCCTCCCACCCGAAGGTGAGCGCGGTCCACTATCCGGGGCTGGCCTCGGACCCGGGCTACGAGCTGGCCCAGCGCCAGAATCCCCGAGGCATTGGCGGGGTTTTGTCCTTCCAGGTTGCCACGGAGGAGGCGGCCCTTGAGCTGACGACGCGCACGCGCATCTTCGCGCTGGCCGCGTCGCTGGGTGCGCCGGAGTCCCTCATTGAGCACCCGGCGATCATGACGCATTCGACGCGTGTTGGCGGGGTCGGCGGCGTGCCTGGCACGCTTCTGCGCCTGGCGGTTGGCCTGGAGGACGCGAATGATCTGATCGCGGATCTAGAGCAGGCGCTCGCCGGGATCTGAGGGGTGCGTGGGGCAGCAACGAGGCCGGGGCAGTTCAGTGGGCGCGGCTAAGCGAGCGGCGGCTGAGCCAAGCGGTCGCGGCGGTGGCACCGCCGACAGCGAGGGTTGCGGGGACGAGGATTGTGGGTCCCTGAGCGGTGAACTCGATGACCAGGATGAGGCCGGTGAAGGGTGCGTTCATGGACGCGCCGAGGAATGCGGCGGCCCCGATGAAGGCGAAGGCGGCAACCTGCGAGCCTGGCCATGCGGCTGCCCAGGGCAGGCCGATGACGGCCCCGATGCCAGCGCCGAGGGCGACGGCGGGGGTGAGGACGCCGCCCCAGCCGCCGGCGCGGATCGTGAGGAAGGTCGTGACCGTCTTGGCGGCGAGTACCAGTGCGGCGATGCCCAGGCCAGCACCGGTCGCCCAGACGGCGTCGAACTGGGTCTGCGCGCTGGCCTGCCCGTTGCCGAGCACGGAGGGCACCCACACGGCGATGACGCCGACGACGAACGAGGCGGTGGGAAGTGACGCGAGCAGCCGCCAGTCGCGCGGGCGGGCGGCACCGACGCGGGCGACGGCCTGCTTGAAGGCCCACCCGGCGGCCCCCAGTAGCGGCCCGACGAGGGCTGCGAACACGGTCAGGGAGAATGACGGCGTGAGGGTGGGGACAGAGTAAAAGGGTGTGGGCCTCGTGAATCCCGTGGAGATGAGGACGGCGATGGCCGACGTGCAGAACGCGGCGGCGACAGCGCGCCTCGAACGCGACACGAGCAGGATTTCGAGCGTGTAAATGGCCCCGGACATGGGAATCGAGTAGACGGCGGCCAGGCCCGCGCCTGCGCCGCACGCGACGATGATGCGCCGGTCTTCGGGGGTGAGTTTCAGGCGGTCGGCGGCGGCCGCAGAAAACGCGGCGGCCATTTCGCGCGGGGCGACTTCGCGCCCGACGGATGCGCCGAGGCCGACGATGAGCACCTGGGTCAGGGCGTGCCAGGTGGCGCGCAGCGGCGGCATGGGGGTGCCGCCCACGGCCGCCGATACGGACGTGATTGCGCGGGAGCGTCGGAAGAGAAAAAACCACGACGCGGCACCGAGGATGCCGCCGAGCACCAGGTTAAGAACACGGCGGGCCGGTGAGGCGGCGCTGACGGCCTCCAGGAGAGTCCCGGAGTGCATGTCCCAGGCGAGGGCCTGAATCCAGTGCAGCAGGTGGATGCATGCCAGGCCGACGAGGCCGGCGATGACTCCGGTGAACAGGGTGGCGACTGCGAATCGCCGGGTTGTTACGGACATGGCGTGTCGTTGTTGATGCGCTCGCTGACACGGCTGAAGAGGCCGGTGAGCATGTCGATTTCCTCGGGTGTGATCTCGTTGAGGAAGAGGCGGCGGATGACGTCGCGCTGGACGATGGCGGCCTCGTCGAAGAGGCGCTTGCCGGCGTCGGTGAGGAAGACGAGGCCTCCGCGGCCGTCGCCCTGGCAGGGGCGGCGGGAGATGAGGTTGCGTGATTCGAGGCGCTTCATGGTGTGGGTGAGGCGCGAGCGGGAGAAGACGACCTTGTGTGCGAGGACGGAGGGGCGGATGCCTGCTTCGCCGGCGCGGTCGGTCATGAGGAGGACTGAGTATTCGGGCATCGACAGGCCAGACTGGCATTTGAGGGCGGCTTCGATGCGTTCGGTCAGGCGAGCGGTGGTGGTGAAGTAGAGCTCCCATGCCGCCGCTCGGTGGTGGTGTGCTCCGCTCACTGTGTCTCCTCGTCTCGTTGGGTGAGTCGCGTGGCCTCCCCAGCCTCGTGCGTCTGATGACGAGTATAACTTTCAATTACCGGTAGCTATCAATCGGTGCTATATAAGTCACGTTTGACATGGAATGTGAATAGTGAGAAAGGGAGTGGGTATTGCGTTATTCTAATTAATATGAATTCCGCTGATGGTTGGAATGTGGAATTCTTGATCCCTCAGGAGGAATAGAATATGAAGAAGACGACGAAGGTCGTGGAAGTTGTTGACGATCTCGATGGCTCGCCTGCCGATCAGACGGTGCGTTTCGCCTTTAACGGCGCTTCGTACGAAATTGATCTGAACCGCGCGCATTTCGAGGAATTCGCCGAGGCTATTCAGCCTTACATTAAGGCTGGCCGTAAGGTTGGCTCGACTCGCCGCCGCGGCAATGCGGGCAACCCGAACCAGCGCCTGGAGAACGCGAAGATTCGTGCGTGGGCGCAGGGGGAGGGCCTCGAAGTTTCTGATCGTGGTCGCATTCCCGCTCCGATTGTCGAGGCGTACCGTAAGGCGCATGCCTGATCGATACATGTCATCGGGGGGTGCAGGACAACCTGCACCCCCCGATTATTTAGTCGGTGTCACTCGACGCCTTCGATGGTGTTATTCGCACCGGTGTCGCTGGTGACCTTGAAGTTGGTGGCCTTCTCGAACGTGATTGTGTTGTTGGATCCCGTGAAGGCCGCCGTGGCGGTGAGGGCCTCAACGTGGATGTCGTTGTTGGAGCCGTTCACCGTGATGTCGGCGACCGAGCCGCCCTCAATCGCGTTGTTGGAGCCGTTGACGATGACCTTCGTGACGCCAGCGGGGATCGTCAGGTGCTGGTTGGACTCGTCGAAGGTGATGGGTGCGGAGGTGTCCGCAGCGCCAGCCGACGGAGCGGCGGGAGCCGGGGTGGCCGAGGAATCGGCGGAACCTGCCGGCGCGGAGGCGGCCGGCGCGGCAGAAGATGAGGAGGACTCGGCCGGGGCGGCAGAAGATGAGGAGGACTCGGCCGGGGCGGCGTTGTTCTGGGTGCAGCCGGTCAGGGCCAGGGCTGCCACGGCCACGGCGGCAGCGGCGGGGAGGAGGGACTTGATAGACATGGCGTCTCCCTTTCGTTGGATCGAAGTTACACCTTGGTCAGGGTACTAGAAAGCGGGGATGAAGATTTCGACGCGGCGGTTGAGCGCGCGACCGGCGGGGTTGTCGGAGCCGTCCGCGTTCTCGTTGGGGGCCACGGGCTTGGACTCGCCGTAACCGGTGGCGTCCATCGTCGCGGTGACGCCGTCCTTCTTCAGTTCGCCGGACACGGCGTTCGCGCGTGCCTCGGAGAGCTGCTGGTTGAAGGCTTCGTCCGAGATGGAGTCGGTGTGACCGTAGATGTGGGCGGCGGGGACCTTCGCGTTGTTGAGCACGTCCGCGAGCTTCTTGAGGGTCTGCGAGGCGTCGGAGCGGATCTCAGACTTGCCGAAGTCGAAGAGGACGCCGTCCTCCAGGGTGATGAGCGTGCCACAGGATTCGACGGGCTTGAGGGATTCGACGGCCGGGAACTTGCCGAGCTTGGCGGCCTTGTCGACCTTCGGCGCGTCGGTGACCTTTTGGCCGTTGACTTGGGCGGTGCCGTCGCCGTTGTTGATGATGGTCAGGCTCGGGCTCGTGTAGCTGCCGGTGCCGTCGCCGTTGTTGATGACGGTGACGGTGCGCGTGGTGTGCGTGCCGGAGCCGTTGCCGTCGTTGGTGATGGTCTCGCCGGAGCTGGTGTTCGTGTAGGTGCCCGATCCCTTGCCGTCGAGCGTGAAGGTGGTGTCCGGGGTGGTGTAGGTGCCGGAGCCGTCAGCGTCGACGGTGATCGTGAGCATGGTTGCCATGTTCGTGTAGGTGCCCGAGCCGTCGCCCGCGTAGGTGATCGTGGTCGAGCCTTCGGTGATGACGCCGGAGCCGTCGCCGGCATTGACGACGGTGCCATTGGCAGAGGAGGAGACGGCCGATCCGTCGCCGCCGAAAATCGTGGAACCGGAGATCAGGGATGATCCGTCGCACTTGGCGGGCGAGACGGTCACGCCTTCGACGGAGGAGAGCTGCGAGGAAGCGGAATCGATGACGGCCTTGTCGGCGTTGGAGGCGAACACATCGATAGCGGGCAAGGAGAACAGGGGGATTGGGGGGATTTCTCCGGGACGGTATCCGGGCACCGTCGGGGTGGACGAGGCCGTGGCTGAGGCAGTCGGGGACTGTGTCGGCTCGGCGGTGGTGGCCTCCGCGGTGGGGGCGGCGGTCTCGGTGGTCTTCGGCTTGGAAGAACCGCAGGCGCCCAGAGCGAGGGTGGCCGCGGTGATGAGCGCGGCCGCTGTCAGAGTGCGTCGTGTGATGGTCATGGTTTAACCGTACGGGACAAAACGGGGGGTGCATGCTGTTTCAGTAATCATGTCAAGTTGCGTGTTTTCAACGATCTCAGGGGGAAAAGGACGGAGTGTTCAGGGCATAACACGTGTTGCAACCACCCCTAGAATCCGCCGACCCCGGGGTGTGCCCGGGGGTGGGAAACCGGGGAAACGGCCCCGGCCTCGTCCCTGACGTGGGGGAACTGCTCAACCTGTGTCGTGATCAACGACACGGAATGTAGGAGCTGGGCGTTGTCTGTGGGACAATAGAGACATGAGCTACAAACTGGTGCTGCTCCGCCACGGCGAGAGCGAATGGAATGCAAAGAACCTCTTCACCGGTTGGGTGGATGTTCCGCTGTCGGACAAGGGCCGCGCGGAGGCTACCCACGGTGGTGAGCTCCTCAAGGAATCCGGCGTTCTCCCGGACCTCCTGTTCACGTCGATGCTGCGTCGCGCCATCATGACCGCGAACCTGGCTCTCGACGCCGCTGATCGCCATTGGATCCCCGTTGAGCGCAACTGGCGCCTCAACGAGCGCCACTACGGTGCGCTCCAGGGCAAGAACAAGAAGGAAATCCGTGATGAGTACGGCGAGGAGCAGTTCATGCTGTGGCGCCGTTCCTTCGACGTGGCTCCGCCCGCCATCGAGGCTGGCTCCGAGTTCTCGCAGGATCAGGATCCCCGCTACGCCGGCGAGCCTGTCCCCATGAGCGAGTGCCTCAAGGACGTCATCGCGCGTCTGCTGCCCTACTGGGACGAGGCCATCGTTCCTGCGATCAAGACCGGCAAGACCGTCATGATTGCCGCGCACGGCAACTCGCTGCGCGCCATCGTCAAGCACCTGGATGAGATCTCCGACGAGGATATCGCCGGCGTCAACATCCCCACCGGCATTCCGCTGGTGTACGAGCTCGACGAGGAGACCCTCAAGCCCATCAAGAAGGGTGGCACCTACCTGGATCCTGAGGCCGAGGCGAAGATCGCCGCGGTCGCCAACCAGGGTAAGTGAGCAACGCGGGGCCCTGGCATCGTCTGCGTGGACGAGGCCGGGGCCCCGCCATGCCCTCGGTCGCGGTGTGTGGGCGGTCAGCGAGGGCCTGGTGGAGGCGTGCCTGCCGTGGCATGGACGGCGCGCGGATGCCTGAAAACGCCGTGTTTTGGGGTCTAGTGAGCACTGTGGCGCATTCCCTAAAACTGACCATGTGATCGTGACCGGGGTCGCAAGCGTGGTCGCATTGTGGTCGTACTTGAAGATGGTTTGTGCCGTTCCTCTAGTGCGTGTAACGTAGGCTTTTCATGCTGTCTCGGGGACATTCGTCAGGCAACTGGTAGAATAGGTTGTGCTATCCACGCGAGCATTCAGGAGTCTTTCCATGTCGTTCGAAATCGGTCAGACGGTCGTCTACCCGCACCACGGCGCAGCCACGATCGAAGAGGTCATGACGCGCACCATCCGTGGTGAAGAGCGAACATACCTCAAGCTGCGCGTGAACCAGGGCGATCTTGAAATCCAGGTCCCCGCTGAGAACGTCGACCTGGTCGGCGTCCGTGACATCGTTGACGAGGATGGGCTTGAGGAAGTCCTCACCGTCCTGCGCGCCCCCTACCTTGAGGAACCCACCAACTGGTCGCGCCGTTTCAAGGCGAACCAGGAGAAGATTGCGACCGGCGACATCGTCAAGGTCGCTGAGGTCGTGCGCGACCTGACGCGCCGCGATGATCTGAAGAAGCTGTCCACGGGTGAGAAGCGCATGCTGACGAAGGCGCGTTCTATCCTCACCTCCGAGCTGGCCCTGGCTCGCAACATTGAGAAGTCGGAGGCCGCCGCGCGTCTCGACACCGTCCTGGCTGAGGGCCGCATCGAGATCGATGACGATGCCGCAGCTGAGTGAGGCCTGCGCGGTCCTGACGGCCGCCGGTTCGGGTTCGCGCCTCGGCTGTGAGCTGCCCAAGGCCCTCGTTTCCCTCTCGGGTCGCCCCCTGGTCTGGTGGGCGGCCCGCGGCCTACGCGCCGGGGGAGTGGGGATGATCGTCGTGACTGCCCCGGCCTCGTCCATTGAGGATTTCCGCGCCGCCCTGGCCGACATCGAGGACGTCCTCGTGGTCGCTGGCTCTGACCGCTCCCGCCAGGCGTCCGTCGCCCTGGGCTTGGCTGCCCTCGGGCACCGAGATGCGGACGCGGTTGTCCTCGTGCATGACGCGGCTCGTCCCCTGACGCCCCCGGAGGTGAGCGCGCGCGTCATCGACGCGGTGCGCAGCGGTGCTGGTGCCGTCATCCCGGTCCTGCCCGTCACGGACACGCTCAAGACCGTGGACGCCTCGGGCCTCGTCACGGGCACGCCCCGGCGCGCTGACATGGTGGCCGTGCAGACCCCGCAGGGCTTCCGATGGGACGTGCTCACCCGCGCGCACGAGGCGGGTGCCTCCCGAAGCGCCGACGAGGCCGTGGCAGCCACGGATGACGCGGGCCTCGTCGAGGCCGTTGGAGGCTCCGTTCAGACCGTTGCCGGTGATGAACGCTCCCTGAAGGTGACACGCCCCCTGGACCTCGCCCTCGCCCAGCTTCTCGCAGCCGAGGAGCCGAGCGCCTAGCGGCGCGGCGGATCTTGTCTGACGGAAGGCCGTCGCGCCTGTCATACCGTTGATGGTGGCCTGCGATGGCTCTGACCTCCGCATTCGCGCCCGCCCGCGCAGCCAGGTGTTCCCCGCGAGGTGTCCACGGCCTCGTCCCCACTGCGGCCCGAAGAGGGGGTGCGCCGCGAAACGTGGTAGTTTCGCCCTGGGCGCACCAGCGCCACCGAGCACTCCCGAGCGAAGGAGCCCGATTCCATGAGCACCACGCCCGCCACCCATCGCCGCGTCATCACGCGCAAAGTCGTCGATTGGGCGGCTTGGGACTGGGGCAGCGCCGCCTTCAACGCGGTTGCCACGACCTTTGTTTTCACGACGTACCTGACCAGCGACGGCGTTTTCACGGACGCGGGGACGGCCGCGACATGGCTGAGCAACGGCATGACGATCGCGGGCCTGTTCATCGCGCTGCTCGCCCCGATCACCGGTCAGCGCGCTGATCGACGAGGCCGTGGCGGGGTCTGGCTCGGATGGTTCACGGGGGCGGTCGTGGTCTGCATGCTCGCCATGTACTTCGTGCACCCGGCGTCGGTCCTCGGCCCTAAGGGCGCGCTCATGCTGGGTATTGCGCTGCTGGGCCTGGGTAACGTGTTCTTCGAGTTCGCCTCCGTGAACTACAACGCGATGCTCAACCACCTGGGTGAGAAGGAAGACCGCGGCAAGATTTCGGGCTTCGGCTGGGCGGCCGGCTACATCGGCGGCATCGTCTTGCTGCTGATCCTCTACGTCGGCCTGATTGGCGTGAACGTGCTGGGCGTGCCCGCCGACGAGCACCTCAACATCCGCATCTCCATGGTGATCGCCGCCCTGTGGCTGGGCGGCTTCGCGATCCCCGTCCTGAAGAACCCACCGCTGCCTCAGAAGGTGTCGACGGCGGACGACCATGAGACGATCCTCGACTCCTATAAGCTCCTGTGGCGCACGGTCGTCACCCTCAAGCGCGAAGCCCCGCACACCCTGTTTTTCCTCATCGCCTCAGCCGTCTTCCGCGACGGCCTGGCAGGCGTCTTCACGTTCGGCGCGGTCCTGGCCAAGACGGCGTTCGGCTTCAGCGCCAGCGATGTCATGATCTTCGCGATCGCCGCGAACATCGTTGCAGGCCTGGCGACCGTGGCGTTCGGGTGGGTGGACGACAAGATCGGCCCGAAGAACGTCATCATGCTGTCCCTGACCGCAATGGTTGTCGCCGGGTTCGGCGTCTTCTTCCTGCACGCCCACGGACCCATCGTGTTCTGGAGCCTCGGCCTGGTCTTGTGTGTTTTTGTTGGCCCCACCCAGTCCGCGTCGCGCTCCTTCCTGTCGCGCATCATCCCCGCAGGTCGCGAGGGTGAGGTCTTCGGCCTCTACGCCACGACCGGCCGCGCCGTGTCCTTCATGGCCCCCGCCATGTACGGCCTCTTCCTCATGATCGGTAAGCGGATGACCCCCGCGGGCGCGGACTACACCTACTGGGGCATCCTCGGCATCATGCTGATCCTCGGTGTGGGCCTGGCCCTGACGGCACCCGTCAAGGCCGAGCGTGCCACGCTCGACCACATGGCGGACTGAGGCCTCGGCGAGGCCCCACGCCCACGCGTGACACGTCCCCGATGCGACCGAGTGAGTCTCGGGCGTCGGGGACGTGTCGTTTATTGGGGTCATTGGACATGTCGTGTTGGCGGGACTAGTCCTCGGCGTTGTGGTGGGGTTTATTCCAGCGGATCGCTTCGTCGGTACTCCGCGGCTCGGGTCCAGAGAACAGATACTCCGCGGCTCGGGGCCAGAGGGCAGATACTCCGCTCTCGCTTATCGGAGAGTCCCTCTCCTCGGTACACTCATCCGTTATTCCGAAGCTGGGTCCTCTCCTCCGCACGCTAACCCGCTATTCCGAATGTGGGCAACCCCGCCCACGTGCGGAACAGGCGGCCCACGTGCGGAACAGGCGGCCCACGTGCGGAACAGGGGGCTGGCGTGCGAGCACAGCATGACGCCGTGGCCACCCAGGCCTCGTCACGAGGAAGCAGGAACGAACGCCTTGATTTCCTTATCGGTGATGCCGATCAACATGTCGTCAAAGACCCAGGTGAGGCGTGTGGTCCTCGTGAAGTCTTTCGTCGAGGAAGACGAACCATCGGCGGTGTTAATGATGTAGCTGTTAGTGTCCTGGGAGCTGAAGGACCTGACATACAGGGTCGATCCATCGGCGCTGACACGCAGGTCCTTCGGGGTGAAGGAGCAGCCGTCGCGCATGGACCGGCGTGCAGCGTCCGGGAGCGGGACCTCGCGCGTCGAGTCGTCGGCGGTCAGGGTGACCGTGATCGTGCACTCGCCCGTGCCGGTCATGCTCACCGTTCCCGTAGCCCACGCCGCTCGCTTGTGTGTCATGAAGGTCTGGATGTCCGATGTCGTCGGCTGCATCCCGTCCCGGCTGAGCGCGGGCAGGTCCTGTTCGGCGGTGAACGTCGCCTGAAGGACCCCATCGCTGTCGAAGAGAGACCCGCGAGAACCGGAGCTCTCGTAGACGACGAAACCGTCGGTGGCCACCTCGACCTTCCGGGAGTCGGCATTCCCGTCGGGATTGCTCAAGGTCGCCGCCTCGCCGGTATGGACGTTGAGGATCTGCGGGAGTTCGTTGGGGGCGGTGGGAACCAGGACCGAGGCGTGCACACCGTTCCCTGCGACCGCAGTGCCCGCAGGCGCATAGCCCAGATCATGGTCACGCAACCCGTATCCGGACTGCGTCGCCGTGGACGTGGTCCACAGGTTCGTCCACTCGCCGCCCTCGCGCGTCCACCCGCTGCACGTCGTCGTGGTCGAGCACGTCACCATGACGTCGTCAGCCAGAGCCAGGGGAAAATCTGTCCCCCAGGGAGCCTGAGTTTGCGCGCCTGTAGCCTTGTCGATGACGACGTCGTGGAAAAAGACCTGGTCCTCGCCCGAGACGAACGCGGGCGTGTGGAACGACAATCTCGCTGAGCTCTGTGTGGGGCCGGTCGACGTCCACAGGCGGGCGGGTGTACTCCCCGACAAGTCGTAGGCTGACACCGTGACGGCCGAGCCGTTCTTGCTGCTGTTCGCAGCATCAGAGGCAATGTACAGGGTCGACCCGTCCACGTGGAACTGCGGTGTCGCGTCGGCCGATTTAGCCGACACAGGGATCGTCCACGCGGTCGTGGCACCCGATGCCCACGCAGGCGACAGGGCGTGCGTATCCTGTGCGCTTCCCTGGTATCCCGCTGGTTTGAGTGAGGACAGACTCGGCAGCGAGGGAGTCGGCATCGGCAGGCTCGGTAGACTCGGCAGCGGCGCGTGCGTCAGCGGCGCGCTCGGCAGCGACCCGTGCGGCACCCGTGGGGTATGGACGTGAGGCGTGGTACTGCCACCGACGTGGCCCGTCGAAAACGCGGTACCAATCGTGGCACCAAGGGCCGCGAGCGTGGCGGCCACGGAGCGCTTGCTGGATTTGCTGGTGTCCCCGGCTTCCTTGGACGCCGGGGCGGGGCTGTCGCCGCGCGGCGGGATATCATCGGGCACCGCCCGGGACGAGGCCGTGGTCGCGCTCGCGGGTGTGGCTTTGCTCGGGGTGGGCGAGGCCTTGGTAGCTGGTGTCTCGTTCGGGAAGGCGTCGGCCCCCGACGAACTGACGGTATCCGCCTGCGTGGCCACGGCCTCGTCGAATCCTGCGAGTGGATCGGCCTTCAAGACTTCGTCAAGGTCGGGCAGCGGTGCCAAGTCCGGCAGCGGAGCGAGGCCGGGCAGTGGCGCCAAGTCCGGCAGGGAATCGAACTCGGGCAGGACGAAGGTGTCGACCCCGCTCGGGGACTCCTCGCTGCGTGCGCGCGACGAACGCGGTTGTGCCTCGCCGGGAGGCGTCACGCGAGAATCGTCGTTACTCATGAGACGTTTCTACCATGCGGCACCGGGCGTTGGGACGCGAGGGAAAGCATCCCGAGTCGTTGCCGACGTCAGGAGGAGGCGGGCACGAAGGCCTTGACACCGGCCTTGGACACGGCGATGAGCATGTCGTCGTAGACCCAGGTGAGCTGTTCTGAGACGTTGAGCGCTGGAGACGTGTAGGCCTCGCCGTTGACGGTGTCGATGACGTATTTGTTCTTGTCGGCACCGACGAAGGCGTCCATGTACAGAGCCGATCCGTCGGCGCTGATACTCACCTGCTTCGGGTCGAAGTAGCAGGTGGAGGGCAAGCTGGGCGTCAGCGCATCGGGGACGGGGGACGTACGCGTCGAACCGTCGGCGGTGAAGGTGACCTCGAACATGCACTCATCCTGGTGCCTGCCAGTCATGCGCAGGGTAGCTACGGCCCACGGCGCGTTCTGGTGCGTCAGGAACTCTTTGACGTCCGGCGCGCTGCGAGGTGTCTCATCGTGACTGACGATGGGCAGGTTGCGGGCGGTCTTAAACGTGGACTGGAGGGTGCCGTCGCTGTCGAAGAGCATCCCGTAGGAATCGATATTCTCGTAGACGACGTATCCTTCGGGCGTGACCTCGACGGTTCGGTACTCGCCGTCCCCGTCGGGGTTGCTCAGGGACGCGATCGTCCCGGTGTGGATATTGATGATCTGCGGAATCCGGTCGTTGTAAATAGGAACCAGGACGGAGGTGTGCTCGCCGCTGCCGGTAATAGCGTTACGTGAGGGCGAGTATCCGAGGTCGAGCTGGCGAAGTCCCGATGGATTTTGCTGCGTCGTTGTCGTGGTCCACAGGTTCGTCCACTCGCTGCCCTCCTGCGTCCATCCGCTGCACGTCGTTGTTGACGAGCAGGTCACGAGGATGCCGTCGGCCATCACGAGGGGAAACGCTATGCCCCAGGGGGCCTGGGTTTGCTCGCCGGTCTTCTTGTCGATGACGACGTCGTGGAAGAAGAGCTGGTTGTCGCTCGAGACAAAGGTGGGCGTGTAGGTCAAGGCCACGTTGTTTTTCGTGTGCCCGGTTGAGGACCACAGCTGAGTGGGCTGCGCCCCCGACACGTCGTAGGCGATGACCGTGACGGCGTACCCTGGCTCGCCCTTGATCGTGGCGTTGGATGCAACGTAGAGGGTTGAGCCATCGACGTAAATGTGTGGCAGGAACGTGGGCGATGTGTTCTCAACCGAGATCGTCCACGCGGTCGCGATCCCCGAGGCCCACTCGGGCGACAGTGTGTGCGTGTTCGTTGCGGTCCCACGGTAGCCGGGCGCGCGAGTAGGAAGATTCGGTGCCTGCTCGGGCACCTGCACGGTCGGCGTGTGCGAGGCCCGCGCCGAGGAGGCCGTAGGCGACGGAGTCGACGAGGTCATCGGTTCGACGCTTCGTTGGCTGCAGAAAGAGAGCCCGACGCCGAGCGCAACGACGCATCCGAGCGCGATCAGGGGGCGGGGCAGGCGTTTGTGGGTGGAGGCAGCCTCGCCGATGCTCTCCTCGGGCTTGAGACGGAAGGGAGTGCGGCCGCTCGATGATCGGCCGCTCACGTGTCCCGCCAGCGACGAGGCCGTGGCCGCGTCCGCGGAGACGCGGGTGGCGGCCGCCGAGGCCGAGGGAGCCGCGGCCGGCAGGGGAGCGGAGGTGGGTGTCGGAGCGATGCCTGAGAGAGGCCTGGACTCTGGCGCAACGGGTTGAGTGTCGTCGACGGTGGGCGAGGTGGGAGTGTCTGCGAGTAGCTGGGTGATGTCAGGTAGCGGCGAGATCCCGGGCAGGGGAGAGGCACCCGGGAACAGGTCGTCATCCCGAGATCCCGCGGTATCCGCCTGCCTGGCCCCGGCCTCGTCGCCTGGCATCGCCGCGGGGGAGGAGAGGACGTCACCGATATCGGGCAGCGGGGCCAGATCCGGCAGCGGGGCGAGTTCGGGCAGCGGCGCGAAGCCCGGCAGCGTCCCGAACTCCGGCAGCGCGAAGACGCCGCCGCCGTCCAGGGACTCCTCCTCCCGCGAGCGCGCGGAGGGTGCCTGCGTCCCGTCGGCGGGGGTTCCGAGGACATCGTCGTTGCTCATGAGACGTTTCTATCACACCCGTGTGGAACGCGGGCGTGGGTTTTCCGCTTTCGTCAGCCGAGGCCTCGCCCCTGTGAGCAGTGCGCTCTCAGGAGGAGGCAGGCACGAACGCTCGAATTCCGTCGTCGGTCTGGCCGATCAGCATGTCGTCGAAGACCCAGGTGAGGTGTGTGGCCTCGTTGAGGTCATTCGACGTGAAGGACAGTCCCTTGGCGGTGTCGATGAAATATTTGCTCGTGTCCTGGAAGTTGAAGGTGTCGATGTAGAGAGCGGACCCGTCGACGCTGACACGCGCGTCGGTTGGGTCGAAGTAGCAGCCCGGCGTCATATTCGGGCGTGCCGCTGAGGGGATGGAGATTGTGTGCGTGGCGCTGTCGGCGGTCAGCTTGTACTTGATGGCGCATTCGTTTGTGCCTGTCAGCGCAATCGTGCCCGCCGTCCACTGTGCCTTCGTGCTTGTCATGAAGGTGTGGATGTCCGACGTCGTTGGCTGCCTCCCGTCGTGGCTGACTGTCGGCAGGTGCGGCTCTGCTGTGAACGTGGACTGGAGGGTCCCGTTGGGTTCGAAGAGTAACCCGGTCTGTTCGCTGCGCTCGTAGACGAGGAAGCCGTCGGTGGCCACTTCAACCTTCCGATAGTCGGCATTCCCGTCGGGATTGTTCAGGGTTGTCACCTCGCCGGTATGGACGTTGAGGATCTGCGGGAGTTCGTCGGGGGCGGTGGGGACCAGGACGGCGGCCTGTGCGCCGCTCCCGGCGAGCGCAGTGCCCGCAGGCGCGTAGCCCAGATCATGGTTATGCAACCCGTATCCGGACTGTGTCGCCGTGGTCGTCGTCCACAGGTTTGTCCACTCGCTGCCCTCGCGCGTCCACCCGCTGCACGATGTTGTGGTCGAGCACGTCACCACGATGTCGTCGGCCACCGCGAGAGGATATTCCTTCTTCCAGGGAGCCTGGGTTTGCGCGCCCGTAGCCTTGTCGATGACGACGTCGTGGAAAAAGACCTGGTCGTTATCGGAGAGGAACGCGGGCGTGTGGGAGGACATAATCGCCGAGTTCTCCGTCGGACCCGTCGATGTCCACAGGAGAGTGGGTTCGTTCCCCGACAGGTCATAAGCTGACACCGTGACGGCCGATTCCCTCCGGTCCTCCATCAGGTCGTCGGCGGCGAGGTAGAGGACCGACCCGTCGACGTATATCTGCGGTGGTGTACCTGCCGGCCCGTTCGTGGTAGGGATTGTCCACGCAGTGGCGACGCCCGAGGCCCACTCGGGCGACAGGGAATGTGTGTTCGACGCGGCCCCACGGTATCCGGGCACGTGGAGGACCTGCTGTTTCGTATCGAGGGCCGGTGGGGGGAGCGTAGGACGCTTGTGATCGCTGCCGCCCGTGTGGACCAAGGAAATAATGCCGCTGATTACGACGACGGCACCGGAGATCGCCAGGCCGATGGGGGTGGCGGAATTCGTGGTCCTCTGCTCGCCCCAGGACCGGCGACCCGCAGGGTGGGTGACGCGTTCGTTCGGTTCTTGGGTGGGACTGGTTCGTGACGAGGCCGTGGCTGCGTGAGTGGGTGCGGCATCTGCCTGGGAGGGGGCGACGGTGAACGTCGGAGCTGTGTTCTGCGTCGGTGCGGTCGAGACCGCGGGCGGTGATGGGATCGCGGGCGGTGATGGGATCGCGGGCGGTGATGGGATCGCGGGCGTCGACGGACTCGCGGGCAGCGATGGGATGTCGCCTGCGGGCGCGGCGCTTGGGAATGCGTCATCGTCGCGCGAACTGACGGTATCCGCCTGCGCGGCCAGAGCCTCGTCGAATCCTGCGAGCGGGTCGGCCTTCAAGAATTCGTCAAGGTCGGGCAGTGGTGCCAAGTCCGGCAGCGGCGCGAGGCCGGGCAGCGGCGCCAAGTCCGGCAGGGAATCGAACTCGGGGAGGACGAAGGCGTCGGCCCCGCTCGGGGACTCCTCGCTGCGTGCGCGCGACGAACGCGGCTGCGTATCGTCGGGAGGCGTCACGCGAGAATCATCGTTACTCATGGGACGTTTGTACCATGCGAGGAGCGTCGGCGTGCCTGTCCCGCGTCGGGCCGACGCGGGGAGCCGCGTCTAGTTGGATGCGGGGGCGACCCGGACCATGAGGACGCTCGCCAGCGCGGCCACGCCCTCGCCTCGGCCCGTGAAACCCAGGAGATCCGAGGTCGTCGCCGACACCGTCACCGTGCCGCCGGCGATCTCGCTCATGACGGCGCCGGCCTCGGGCAGGCGTGCGGCCATGCGCGGGCGGTTGCCCACGACCTGGACGGTCGCGTTGCCCAGTACCCAGCCGGCCTCGGTCGCCATGCGGCGCACCTCCTGCAGCATCGCGCGGCCCGACGCGCCCGCCCACTCGGGGCGATCCACGCCAAAGACCGTGCCCAGCTCGCCCAGGCCCGTGGCCAGCAGCATCGCGTCGCACAGCGCGTGCGCGGCGGCGTCCGCGTCCGAGTGGCCCTCGAGGGGGCGCTCGCCCGGCCACTCCAGGCACGCGAGCATGAGGGTGCGCTGCGAATCGGGGGCTGCGAAGGCATGCACGTCGACCGCTTGGCCGATGCGGAAAGGCAAATCAGTCATGCCACCAGAGTAGCCTCACAACGAGGTCGGTGTGAAGGCCACGATGCCCGATCCCACGACGCCGATGAGCAGGTCGTCATACGCCCACACGAGTGCCGATGCCTGTCACGGATGAGTGGATGAGTGGGTCTGCCCGTTCGTCATGTCACAGCAATGGGTGGCGCTGTCGATGTCCTTCCATACGAAGGCCGCGTTCCCGTCGGCGCTGGCGCGAAGCTGCGTCGGCTCGAAGAGGCAGGGGCGGTCTGCGATTGCGCCCCCGTCTTCTTGTCCACCAGCGTGTCGCCAACGATGAGCTGATCCCCCTTGGGCAGGACCGGGGTTGAATCCCAGGAAACCCCGCCCTTCTGCTGCCCGCCCTCGCCTCGTCCGCTCTGACCGATCTGTCAGTGTTAGGACTTGGCATGTTTGACGAGGTCTGCCGCGACGCGCCGGGAGGACCCGGAACGTTCCAGCGAGGATCTGCGCTACTCACGCGTTGTTTCTATCACACGCTCGCGGGCCGCGCGTACACTACCTACCCCGCCCAGGCCTCGTGAAAACGTGACGAAATACGACCTATCTGGCTTCACAGGCTTTCTCTCCGATAGGATCTGTCCGTGCGTTATATTTCGACTCGACGTGGCCCCGATGCGCCCACCCGCTCCTTCAGCGACATCCTGCTGGAGGGCCTGGCGCCCGACGGCGGCCTCTACCTGCCCGAGGAATACCCGACCCTGTCGGCCTCCGACCTGGACGAGCTGCGGATCGTCCTGCGCGAGGAAGGCTACGCGGCGATGGCCGCCGGCATCATCTCGCTCTTCGTCGACGACATCCCCGCCGACGACCTGTGCGCGATCACGGCCCGTGCCTATTCCACCCCCTCCTTCTCCGACCCGCAGATCGTGCCCGTCGACGCCCTGGAAGGCACCGACCTGCACATCGCCCACCTCTCTAACGGCCCCACGGCCGCCTTCAAAGACATGGCGATGCAGCTCCTCGGCGAACTCTTCGAATACGAACTCACCCGCCGCGGCGACTGGCTCACTATCGTGGGTGCCACCTCCGGCGACACCGGCTCCTCCGCCGAATACGCGCTGCGCGGCCGCCCCGGACTGTCCGTCGTCATGCTCACCCCCGCCGGGCGCATGACCGCCTTCCAGCGCGCCCAGATGTTCTCCCTCCTCGACGACAACATCGTCAACGTCGCCGTCGACGGTGTGTTCGACGACTGTCAGGACCTGGTCAAGGCCATCAACATGGACGCCGACTTCAAGGCCACCTGGCACGTGGGTGCCGTCAACTCCATCAACTGGGCACGCCTGCTCGCCCAGGTCTGCTACTACGTCGCCACCTGGCTGCGCGTCACCGAGGAAGGCGCCGATGCCTCGTCCAAGGTCAGTGTCGTCGTACCCTCCGGCAACTTCGGCAACGTGTGCGCCGCCCACATCGCCCGCCAGATGGGTGTGCCGCTCGGCACCCTCGTCGTCGCCACGAACGAGAACGACGTCCTCGACGAGTTCTTCCGCACCGGCGTCTACCGCCCCCGCTCCTCCGCGGACACGCTGGCGACCTCCAGCCCGTCCATGGATATCTCCAAGGCCTCGAACTTCGAGCGCTTCATCTTCGACCTGCTCGGCCGCGACGGGGACGCCACCCGCGCCCTGTTCGACGAGGCCCTCGCCCGTGACGGCTCCTTCGACCTGTCCGGCACACCCGAGTTCGCCGCCCTGCGCGACACCTACGGCTTCATCTCCGGCACCTCCACGCACGCCGACCGCCTCGTCGAGATCGCGCGCACGGAACAGGAGAGCGGCTACCTCCTCGACCCGCACACGGCCGACGGCGTACACGTCGCCCGCGCCGTGCGCTCCCAGATCGAGGGGCCGCTCGTCGTCATGGAGACCGCGCTGCCCGTCAAATTCGCCGACACGATCCTCGAGGCCACCGGCCACCTCCCGCCCGTGCCCGAGCGCTTCCAAGGCATCGAAGGCCACGAAGAGCGCGTCACGCCTCTGGCCAACTCCGCCGAGGACCTCAAGGCGCTGATTGCCGAGCGAGTGCGCCCCGGCGCCTGAGATTCTCTGACTCGACGAGGCCCGAGCCCCCACCTGCGAAGCCGCGCGCTTTCGCCCGACGGGACCCGGGCCTCGTTACATACTCCCGGGACGCGCCCCTTTCCTTCGCCCCCTCTCCCTGACAGGTAGGATTGAAGCCATGCTTCACCTGTACGACTCCAAGAGCGCCCGCGTCCAGCCCCTCAACCCGGTCACCCCCGGGAAGGTCGGCATCTACCTGTGTGGCGCCACCGTGCAGGGCTCCCCGCACGTCGGCCACCTGCGCGCCGCCGTCTCCTTCGACACGCTGATCCGCTGGCTGCGCCGCAGCGGCTACCAGGTCACCTACGTGCGCAACGTCACCGACATCGACGACAAAATCCTCAACAAGTCGGCCGAAGCCGGCTGGGACTGGTGGGCGTGGGCCTACCGCTTCGAGCGCGAATTCACCGAGGCGTACGAGACCCTCGGTGTCGAGGCCCCCACGTACGAGCCGCGCGCCACCGGCCACATCCCCGAACAAATCGATCTCGTCCAGCGTCTCATCGACGCGGGACACGCTTATTCGGATGGGCGCGGCAACGTCTACTTCGACGTCCACTCCCAGCCCGACTACGGCTCGCTCACCCGTCAGCGCCTCGTCGACATGCGCACCACCGAGGACGACGCCCAGATCGACGAGGCCGTCGAAGCCGGCAAGCGCGACCCCCGCGACTTCGCCCTCTGGAAGGCCAGTAAGCCGTCTGAACCGGCCACGGCCTCGTGGGACAGCCCCTGGGGACGCGGCCGGCCCGGCTGGCACCTCGAATGCTCCGCCATGTCGCGCCGCTACCTCGGCGACGAATTCGACATCCACGGCGGCGGCATCGACCTGCGCTTCCCGCACCACGAGAACGAGCAAGCCCAATCCCACGGCGCGGGCTGGCCCTTCGCGCGCCTATGGGTCCACAACGCGTGGGTCACCACCAAGGGCGAAAAAATGTCCAAGTCCCTGGGCAACGTCCTGTCCATCGGGGCGCTGACCGAGGAATACCCGGCCGTCGCCGTGCGCTGGGCCCTGTCCACCGTCCACCACCGCTCCGCCATCGAATGGGGCCCCGAGACCCTGCCCGCCGCGCACGCCGCCTGGGAAAAGTTCTCCACCTTCGTCGCCCGCGCCATCGAGACCGCGGGGGAGGCCCCGGCCTCCGAGATCGCCCTGGGTCCCGCCGACCTGCCCGAGGCCTTCGTCGCCGCCATGGACGACGACCTCAACGTCGCCGGCGCGCTCGCGGTCCTGCACGAGCACCTCAAGGCCGGTAACGCCGCGCTTGCTGCCGGTGACGTTTCCGGTGTCTACCGCGAGCAAGTCCTCGTCCGCTCCATGCTGGACGTGCTGGGCCTCGATCCCGCTTCGGAGCAGTGGCGCGGACAGGCCGGTATCGGTGCGGGTGCCTCTGGTGCGGCTGCCGCCGAGCATTCGGCGCTGGACGCGCTGATCCAGTCCGTGCTGTCTGAGCGCGCTGCTGCCCGCGCCGCCAAGGACTGGGGACGCGCCGACGAGCTACGCGACCGGCTGGCCGCCGCCGGCATCACCGTCGCCGATGGCCGCGACGGCGCGACGTGGAGTGTCGGCTGATCGCTGTGTGCTGAGCTGCGGCTGAGCTGCGGCTGAGGGCCGGGCTGCTTTGTGCACCCGTGGGCGTCGGCCCGCCCGCGAGTCGTCCGCGCCGCGAGTTTCGCTCGGCGCGTCGACTCGTTGTCCGGCCAGGCCCTGCCGCCGCCCACGGGCACCGCAGCCTGGCCCGCGTCTCGCAGATTCCGCGTTTGTTCTTGTGATTCGGGGCGCTGCACCCGATCCGTAGGCAGTGCACCCCTTCTGATCGGGTGCAGCGCCCCGTAACGGGTGCAGCGGCCCTCGCGCTGTTGTTCCGGGCCGGGCTGCTTGACGCGCCCGTGGGCGGCGGCCCGCCCGCGAGCCGTCCGCGCGGCGAGCTTCGCTCGGCGCGTCGGCTCGAAGCCCGGCCAGGCCCTGCCGCCCGCCCACGGGTGCCGCAGCCAGGCCCGCGTCTCGCAGATTCCGCGTTTGTTCTTGTGGTTGGGTGTGCTGCACCCGATCCGTAGGCAGTGCACCTCTTCTGATCGGGTGCAGCGCCCCGTAACGGGTGCAGCGGCCCGTAACGGGTGCAGCGGCCCTCGCGCTGTTGTTTCGACCGTAGCTAGGTCCGGCCGTCCGCCTACGGGCGCAGCGGAGACCGTACTGTGACGTGAGGGATCATCTGTTGCTCGGGGCGGGCGCGGGTAATTAGAGGTCTGCTGTTGTTGAAGCTGACTGGAGCCGGTGAAGGGAAGCATACCTGTGTTGGCGGACGAAACCGCTCCCTCTGCCCGACTCGTTGTGGGGAATTTCGTGTGGAAGAACGATGTGCCCATCCTTCTGCTGTGGATTCTGTTCATCCCGATACGAAGTTAGGAGTACAATCTTCATCTGTCGGCTGCCTTGAAAATTGGAGCCGAGTATGCGCTCACCTTCTTCACTCAAAGTCCATTTGATAAGATCTGCTACTTTCTTGTCGTCTTGAGAAGTTGAGGCTTCTAACTCAGTTGCGTGCTCCGGTGTCCAGGTGACTGGGTTTATTACTTGTGTAATGCGAGGAACCTGGCGCTGAATAGTTCGTGATACGTAAAATGCAATGTACTGAATTTCCTGCCTAAAGTATCTCCCCGCGGGACAGATATAGGCTGACTTTCTCTTATAGGTTTCCCAGCTGCCTCGACTGTCGGGGACAACCATTGTGTCCTGTTTCGTAGCTGAACGTTCTTGCCACTGGTTCATCCAGATTTCCTGGTAGTTCTCATCCAACCAGGTGCCAAACGTCGGCGAGATCAACTCGGCAAGTTCGCGAACGCGTGACATGAGCATGGGGAGGTCATAATCGCGGGCGTAGTCATGATGCGCTATCCTATTGCGAAACTGACGCACATCGTTGACAAGTGATCGTACTCGTTTAGCATCTGGAGCTTTGCTGGTTTGCGGATGCCGAAAGGCTCGGTGAAGAGCTTGTCTCCATATCTGATCGTGTTTGCGATCAAGAAGCTGTACCCAGAATCCAAATGTTAAGTTGGCGATGATCTGATCGCGCGTTTCGGTCTTCTCACTTCATTTAATTAAATTTCTTGCCGTGTCGATATGTTGTCGCTCGTTTTCTGTGAGTTTGCATGAATCTTGGAGAAACCAAGGTATTCCACGTCCTGGTTCGTCAAAATACTCTTTGAGTTGTTCGTCAAGCGCATTCCTCAGAAGAATCTCTGTCTGAGATAGCATCGGTAGGCAGGCGGCCGCCATACGCGTGTTCCAGGCATAGAGATCGAGAGCGAGTGAGAGATCTCCGTCGCAGGTTTGGAGGTACGGTCGGAGACGGGGTTCAGTGATGTACGCGAGGAGGTCTTCGTTAGCTTCGTCGCTACGCTTGCTATCGCCCATTGGACCAGTCTACCATTGGTAATGGATGCCCCGGGGTGGCCTCTGCTTGATGCATGCTCCCGGGGCTGTGTCATATCCGCGCGTCCAGACGTTGTGAGCCTTTGTGGCAGTTGTGGCCTTTGGTCCGATCATCGATGAAGCCTGTGAGATCGTCGGCGCTCGTCTCGCAGATTCTGCGTTTGTTCTTGTGATTCGGGGCGCTGCACCCGATCCGTAGGCAGTGCACCCCTTCTGATCGGGTGCATCGGCCCGTAACGGGTGCAGCGGCCCTCGCGCTGTTGTTCTGGGCCGGGCTGCTTTGTGTGCCCGTGGGCGGCGGCCCGCCCGCGAGCCGTCCGCGCCGCGAGCTTCGCTCGGCGCGTCGGCTCGTTGTCCGGCCAGGCCCTGCCGCCGCCCACGGGTGCCGCAGCCAGGCCCGCGTCTCGCAGCCGCCCGTGCCCTCCGGCCCCTCCGGTGCCCTCCACGCCGGCGGTCGTGGGGGTTTGCACTACACGAAGCCTTCTGGCGGCGTGTCGCCGGCGTGTCGGAGGCTCGTGTAGTGCAATTCCCCCGATTGGTGATGGCGAGGCCGCGACTTGAGGCGGTGTGGCGCCCAAATCGCAGACCACTTTGGTGAAAAACGCTGAAAATGGGGTGTTGTGGGCGAGGTGGTCTGCGTTTTGGGCGCGGCGGTGTTCTGGCAGGGTGTGCGTGCTCGCATGCGAACTCGCTATTGCGAGCGGTAACCCGCTATGTCGCACGTTAACCCGCTATTTGAAGTGTGGGCAGGGCTGCCCAGGCTCGTATTAGCGGGTTAACGTGCGGAACAAGGGGCCCGCACGCAGGTTATCGGGTTAACGTGCGGAACAAGGGGTCCGCGTACGGGTTAGTGGGTCCACGTGTGGATGAACAGCCCTATGTGAGCCGAGGCCATACCCTGGTGTCCGGCGGTGCGAGGCGTCGTGGACACGGGAGGAGCAACATGGAGTACGTGGCTTTGCTGCGCGGTATCAACGTCGGCGGCAACAACAAGGTCGTCATGAGCGAGCTACGCGAACAGGTCGCCGCTGAAGGCTTCGCGAACGTGCGCACCTACATCAACAGTGGCAACCTCCTCTTTGAGGCTGAGGCCGACGCACCGTGCGAGGACGTCGCCCAGACAGTCGAGGACACCCTGGCGCGCCACTACGACTTCCCGATTCGACTGGCCCTCTTGGCGGGGCAGGATTACCTAGCGGAACTGCGGAGCCTGCCCGACTGGTGGCATGGTGAGGTTGCCCGCCGCGACGCGCTCTTCTACACGCGGGGCCTCGACTGTGGTCACGTGCGTGAGCGTATCGAGGCCATGGAACTGGGTGACGAAGCCGTGTACTTTGGCGAGCATGCCGTGTTTTGGGGCAAATTCGACGAGAAGAACTTCCTGAAGACCGCCTACCACAGGCGTCTCCTACGCGAGGACTTCTACCGGCAGGTGACGATCCGCTCCGGCTCGACGGTCGAGAAAATCGCGTCGTTGCTCGCGCGTGACTGACGTGTATCCCGTCCGGGCTGCGTGATTGACGAGGCTGTGGCGAGTGTCGGCGCATAGGGGTGCGGTGTGCGTGAGGGCAGAGTGGGGCTGATGCTTGCGGGGGACTGACGTGTATCCCGTCCGGGCTGACGCGGTGGACGAGGCCGTGGCAGGGTCCGGGTGCGCGCCTGACATGGGGTTGGTCCGGAAGAGACGAGTATGCAGTGGGGTCTCCGTGGAATATGCATGTCAGAGCGTGATTTTGGCCCCCGGGCGCGCCGCTGTGGCCCCGATGTGGCCTGAACGCCGTACCCTGGTGTCAGTTCACGAGACAACGAGGAGACACCATGGCCTCACACAGCGGGCGCCCCGGCGCCATCCGTAAGAAGGGCACCAAGAAGGGCGCGCAGGTCGGCACCGGCGGGCACTCGCGCCGACGCCTCGAAGGCAAGGGTCCGACGCCCAAGGCTGAGGACCGCACCTACCACCCGGCCTACAAGCGCAAGGTCAAGCGCGAGGCACGCGAGGCGCAGGAGGCCGCGATTGCGCGCGCTCGCGCCAAGTCCTCGATCCGCGTTAAGCCCGGCCACGAGCTGATCGCCGGTCGCAATCCGGTCGCCGAGGCCGCCCGTGCCTCGGTCCCGATTGAGCGCGTCTTCATCCTCGACAATGTGAAGGATGATCGCGTGGAGGAGGTTGTGCGCCTCGCGAGTGCTATGGGTGCCCCCGTGTACGAGGTCACCCGTCGCGACCTGGACGTCGCGACTGACGGTGCTGTCCACCAGGGCGTTGCCATCGAGGTGCGCGGATACGAGTATGCCGACGCCTCGGACCTGATCGCCGGGTCGCTCCAGCAGCTGGGCCACCCGCTCCTCGTGGCCCTCGACCAGGTGACGGACCCCCACAACTTGGGCGCGGTCCTGCGTAGCGCGGGCGCGTTCGGCGCGGACGGCGTCATCATCCCCGAGCGCCGCAGCGCGGGCGTGAACACGACCGCGTGGAAGGTGTCGGCCGGTGCGGCTGCGCGCGTGCCCGTGGCTCGCGCGACGAACCTGGTGCGCGCCCTCGAAGAGGCCAAGGCGGCCGGATACTTCGTGGTTGGCTTGGACGGCGGCGGCGACGCGCCCCTGCGTGGCCTGTCGCTGGCGGACGGCCCCCTCGTCATCGTGACCGGAGCCGAGGGCGCGGGCCTGTCCCGCCTCGTGCGCGAGACCTGCGATCAGATTGTGTCGATCCCGATCGCGTCGACCGTGGAGTCTCTCAACGCGGCCGTCGCCACGGGCATTGCCCTGTACGAGGTGGCTTCCCTGCGCGCGCAGGGCTGAGCTTGTTCCTGTCGTGACTCTCGCCGCGGGCGGGGGCCCGCCCCCGCGGCGCGCGTGGTTTGA